>WNFU01006645.1_pt1 | contig 17346 bp, 13 predicted proteins | sample 5400121 | NCBI WGS metagenome assembly WNFU01 (sample SAMN13153360, study PRJNA577476) | soil metagenome | isolation source: 100 cm soil or saprolite under grassland replicate 1 | place: USA:California | collected 2016-06-15
GGAGCGCCGGACCCGGCACGACGACCCTGAGGACCCGGTCTACTACGTCGTCATGCACGACCCGGAGGGCAACGAGTTCTGCGTCAGCTGAGGCTCACGGTGAGGCGAGATGCCCAGGGTGGCGGGTTGCTGCCCGCCTGGGGCGGCCGGCGTCGGGCTGCCGGGGCCGCGGGCTGCTTGTCCACAAGTGGCGGGGTGGGGCTGGGCGGGGCTCGGCTGGCTAGGTAGCCTCCAGCCATGGACTCGAACACCCGTTCGCAAAGCGAACTAGAAGCCAGCGTCGCTGGGGCGCCCGCGGGGCTGGGCGGGCTGCCCGCAGGGCCACAAGGGCTGCCCGCAGGGCCACAAGGGCTGCCCGCAGGGCCACAAGGGCTGCCCGCAGGCGTGGAGGGGCTGCCCGTCGGGCCGGACGGGCAGCCCGCAGGGTTGGAGGGGCTGGCCGCCGCGGTCGGCGAGTTCGCCGCCGACGACCTCGACCAGCTCGGCGACGCGCTGCTGGCCGCCCAGGTCGTGGCCGTGCAGCGGCTGGGCGACCAGCTCGATGCCGACTGGCTGCGCCGCCTCGCGGCGGTGGACGCCCGCGGCGCCGCCGGCGCCGAGGTCGGCGCCTCCGCCCCCTCGACCGCTGGCTGGCTGCGCGCGACCACCCGGATGAGCCCCGCTGCGGCGGGGCAGCGGGTCCGCACCGCCCGGGCGCTGCACCAGGGCCCCCTGGTCGCGACCGCCGCCGCGCTGGCCGCGGGGGAGGTGTCCTACGCCCACGCCGCGGTGCTGGCCGACGCCACCCACGACCTCCCACCAGCGAAGGTCGCCGAGGCCGAAGGGGTCCTGGTCGACGCCGCCCGCCGGCTCGACCCGGCACGGCTGCACCGGCTGGCCGGGCACCTCCGCGACGTCCTGGACCCACAGGGGTCCGAGGAACGCGGCCGGGCGCGGCTGGAGCGGCGGGGGTTGTGGCTGGCGGCGACGTTCGAGGGCATGGTCGCCGTCAACGGGCTGCTCGACCCCGACGCCGGCGAGGCCGCCCGCGCGGCGCTGGCGCCGCTGGCCGGGCCCACGGGGCCCGACGACGAGCGCTCCGCGGCGCAGCGGCGCGCCGACGCGCTGGGCGAGCTGGCCCGCCAGGCGTTGCAGGCCGGCCACCTGCCCGACTGCGGCGGGCTGCGGCCGCAGCTGGCCGTGACCGTGGAGTTCGCCAGCCTGCTCGCCGAGCAGGGCGGGGTGGTGGGGTGGGCGGCTGGGGCGGGGTCCTGGGCGGCGAGGCCGCCCGCCGGCTTGCCTGCGACGCGGCCGTCACCCGCGCGGTCGTCCACCGCCACCCCACGGTGGCGGGCTGGCCGGGGCGCTGCGCGCCGCCGTCGCGCTGCTGCCGCCGCCGCTGGGCGCGCCCGTCCCAGCTGCTGGACCTGGGCCGCGCCACCCGCGCGGTCTCCCCCGCGCTGCGCCGCGCCCTGGCGGTGCGCGACGGCGGCTGCGCCGCGGTCGGCTGCGACCGCCCCCCACCCTGGACCGACGCCCACCACCTGCACCATTGGCTCGCGGGCGGGCCGACCAGCCTCGACAACCTGGTGCTGCTGTGCCGCGTCCACCACCGCGCCGTCCACGAACACGGCTGGCAACTCCACCACGACCCCGCCAGCGGCCAGGCCACCCTCACCCCACCCGCCCGCGGCCCCCAGCACCAGCGGCCCCCACCCGCCGCGTAGGGCCGCCACCAGCCACCGCGTGACCGCCGCCACCAGCAGCCCACCGATCCCCGGGATCCAGCCGGCGGGCACGCCCGCCTTGGCCCGAAACCGCCGCGGTGGGTCGGCCGCCCGGCCGGGCGGCCGACCCACCACTGGCGCGGGCACTAGGAGGTGGTCGGCTTGGAGCTGCCGGTTATCGCCGTGCCGTTCCCCAACCGTGTCCTGGCGCGTCATCCCGTGTTCGTGCGCAGCATGGCGCAGCTTCGGGAGTGGGGCGTGCGGCTGGTGTTCGATCCTGACCGCTATCCCTGCCAACCCCAACCCCGGCCCGGCCAGCCGCGGCCTGTTCCCCTGGCGGCGCCGCAAGCCGAGCTGGCCGAGCTGGTCCGGCTCCTGACCGCGACGCGGTCAGGTTGCGTCAGCGTACGAGCGGGACCCCCAGAGCGGCCCGCATCCGGGCTCGGTGCTGTGGACCGGTGGCCAAAACGCTGCTCGCTACGGGAGCTCGGCCCGCAAGAGAATGCGCTTGAACGCATACCGGTACGGCCGCTCGTCGTCCAGTCGCTGCAGCAGCCGCTCGTTGTAGCGACCCAGGAACCCATCGAACAGCTCGGCCGGCAGGCGTCGCTGGTAGTCGGTGAGCAGGGTGCCCCTGACCCACTCGACGACCTCCTCCGGGCCGGCCAGGCGGTGCAGGTAGACCTGCAGGCGGACGTGCTGGGCGGCCAGGCCGAGCCGGTCGAGCAGGATCGCGTACCACTCGGGGGGTTGCACCGGCCAGTCCCGCCGGTAGCCCCCGAGGGCCGCGGCGAACGGCGCCTCGGCGGCCAGCTCGGCCGCGACCCGGTGGGAAGGGTGGTCGTCGTTGGCGGGCATCTGCACGGCCAGCTGCCCGCCGGCGGCGAGCAGCCCCGCCAGGCGGGCGAGCAGCGCCCGGTGGTCGGGTAGCCAGTGCAGGGCGGCGTTGGAGAAGACCACGTCCCAGCCGCCCTGGCCGAAGCCGGCGACGTCGCCCAGCTCGAAGCGGAGCCCGTCGCCCGCACGCGGCTGAGCCTTGGCCAGCATCGCCGGCGAGCTGTCCAGCCCGAGCGTCTCGGCGGCGCCGAGCGCCCGGTGCAGCTCGGCGGTCAGCTCGCCGGAGCCGCAGCCGAGGTCGACGACCCTGCCGCCCGGCACCGGCCGCACCAGGTCGAGCAGCGGTGGTACTGGTCGGGGTCCCAGGCGTCCTTCATGTCGGCGACCACCGTACTCGAAGGGTCGGAGTGAGGCGCCGTAGGCCGGGTCGCCGACCGCGTAGATCGGCTCAGTGCCAGCCATGGGTCGCCGCCTCGGCGTCGGGCACGGGCGTCTCGACGATCCGGCCGGCGGTGACCTCGACGCGGCGGGTGAGGTGCAGGCCGGCGAGCAGGCGGCGGTCGTGGCTGACCACCACCAGGCTGCCGTCGTAGCCGGCGAGGGCGCGCTCCAGCTCCTCGATGGCGTCGAGGTCGAGGTGGTTGCTTGGCTCGTCGAGCAGCAGCAGGTTGGTTCCACGCGCGACCAGCATCGCCAGGCCGGCCCGGGAGCGTTCCCCCGGGGACAGGTCCGCCTCGGCCCTGGCGGCGTGCTCGGCGCCGAGGTCGAACTTGGCCAGCAGGGCGCGGGCCTCCTCGACGCTCAGCTCGGTCCGCTCGCGCAGCGCGTCGAGCAGGCTGCCCGACCCGGCGGTGCGGTCCTGGCCGAGGTGGCCGACGACCACCCCGGCGCCGAGGCGGGCGCTGCCGGCGGCCGGGCGCAGCTCGCCGGCCAACAGCCCGAGCAGGGTCGACTTGCCGGCGCCGTTCGGCCCGGTGAGGGCGAGCCGGTCGCGCCAGCGCAGCTCCAGGTCGACCGGGCCGAGCCGGAACGAGCCGCGCCGCACGCATGCGCCGGCGACGCTGGCCACCACCTCGCCGCTGCGGCGCTCGGCCCGCAGGCCCATGTGCAGGTCCCAGCCCTCCCAGGGCTTCTCGGGCTCGCCGAGCCGCTCGATGCGGCGCTCCAGCGCCTTGGCCTTGGCCGCGCCGGCGGTGGCGCGTTCCTTGCGCCGGCCCGCCAGTCCCTTGTCGTTGTCGCTGCGCCGCTCGCCCCGCCGGCTGGCGGCCCACTCGCGCTTCTTGCGGGCGGCCGCCTCCAGCCGCGACCGCTCGGCCCTGGCCTCCTCGTAGCTGGCGTAGGCCTGCTCGCGCCGGCGGCGGCGCTCCTCCTGGTAGGCGTCGTAGCCGCCGCCAAACTCGGAGAGGCGGTGGCTGTGCAGGTCCAGCTCGGCGATCCGGGTGGTGGTGGCCGACAGGAACGCCCGGTCGTGGCTGACCAGCACGACTTCCTGGCCGCTCCCGGCCAGGAAGGCCTCGAGGCGGTCGAGGCCGTCGAAGTCGAGGTTGTTGGTCGGCTCGTCGAGCAGCAGCACGTCGAAGCGGGCGAGCAGGATCGCGGCCAGCCCGGCCTTGACCCGTTCGCCGCCGGACAGCCGGGCGACCGGCAGGTCGAGTGCATCGGCGCGGAGGCCCACCTCGGCGAGCGCGCGCGGCGCGCGGGCGTCGTGGTCCTCGCCGCCGAGGGACAGGAAGCGGGCGAGGGCGTCGTCGTAGGCCTGCAGCTCGGCCGCCCCGGGACGGCGCCGCATGGCGGCGAGGGCCGCCTCCATGGCCGCCTCGGCCGCGGCCAGGCCGGTGCGCCGGCGCAGGTAGGCGGCGGTCGTCTCCCCGTCGAGCGGGTCGGGCTCCTGGGCGAGGTAGCCGACGTTCAGCTCCGGCGGGAAGCGCTCGACCACGCCGGAGGTGGGCGCCTCCAGGCCGGCGAGCAGCCGCAGCAGGGTCGACTTGCCGGCGCCGTTGCGGCCGAGCACGCCGATGCGGCTGGCGCCGTCGACCACCAGGTCGACCCGGTCGAGCACCACCTGGGCGCCACGGACGACGGTGAGATCGCGTGCGCTGAGCATGCCCCAGCCTTGCACGCCGACGGCCTGGCACGCAGCGGGATTTGCAGTGGGCCCCGGCAGCGCCGGGGCCCACTGGGTCGATGACCGGCCTGCTGCTAGTGCGCCAGTTCGGGCACGAACCTGGCGGCGTCGATCGTGCCCCAGCCGGTCGACAGGTCGTAGCCTCGGACGGCGGGGAAGCCCTGCACCGTGAAGGTCTGTCCTCCCTGGGTGAAGGTGACGGTGTTGTCGCCGATGGTGACGTCGACGATGCCACGCCTGCGCTGCGCGCCGAGCTGGTAGAGGCGCGGGTTGAGCAGCCCCAGGCGGTGGTGGGCGAGCTGGTCGGCGATCGCGACCACACCGGCGAACTCGGGCGCGGACTCGCTGGTCCCGCCGAAGATGTAGTAGCCGGGCGTGATCCCGTCACCGCCGGTGAAGCCGATGTTGACCAGCACGCCGCCGTCCACCGCGGCGCTCATGCTGATGTCGGGGGTGCCCCGGCTGCGGCCGACGACGCGGCGGACGACGTTCTGGAACTGCGGCCGGGCGAACACGTGCGAGAAGCCACCGCCGCTGGCCGCGGCCGTGCCGAACAGCTCCTGGTCGTTCCAGACGTTGTCGGGCGCGGTGCGGTTGCCGTCGGCGTCCAGGTGCAGCTGGGTGCCGCCGATCGAGGTGACCAGCGGGTCGGAGGAGGGCCAGGAGTTCACCCGGTGGGTGTAGAGGCTCTCGAGGTCGAGCTGGAAGTCGGTCGGGCCCGCGTCACCTGAGGAGCCGAGCACGGTGACGTGGTGCCTGGCGGCGTTCTTGAACGCGCTGCGCAGCCCGAGCAGCGCCCCCTTGTTGGGGAAGGTCTCCTCGGTGGCGCCGAAGCTCTGCGAGATCACGTCGCCGAGGCCGTGGTCGATCACGAAGTTCTCGGCCTTGACGATCTCGGGGAAGCCCTGGACGCCTTCGGTCTCCGACACGGGCGTCTCGACCAGCAGGATGTTCGCGCCCGGCGCGATCGCGTGCGCCCACTGGACGTCGAGGCTGGTCTCCTCGGCCCAGCCGGCCCGCTCCGGGTCGGTCGGGTCGAACGGCGGCACCGGGCCTGCGGGCTGGATGATGCGGAAGTGCGGCGGGTCGGGCAGGCCGAAGTCGGCGTCGAACTTGGCCAGGTCCTGGCGCACGGTCGGCGAGCCGAACGCGTCGACGATCACGATGGTGCGGCCGCGTCCGGTCAGCCCCCGCTTGTACAGCGGCTTCAGGTTGTAGGCCTGCTGCAGCTGGAAGGGTGCGTAGCAGGAGATCCCGATCTGCGCGAGGCAGTCGGCGGTCGTCGGCGGGGCCTGCCAGTGCCGGTTGCTCAGGTGGCGGGCGCCTGGCACGAGTGCCGCTCGTGCGTGACCGGCGGCCGCCGGTTGGGCGACGGCTGGGGCGAGCGCCCACACGCCACTGGACGCCAGGAGACTGATGCCGGCAACGATGCCGGCCAAGCGAAGCCGCATAGAGCTCCTCCTGAGATGGGGAGACCAGCAACTCGATCATGTGGGCAGATCAGGGGTCAACCGCCCCGACAACGTATTTCGGCGATAGAGAATCGCTCCCCTCCGCCGGCGGGGGGCAAGGGTGGTCGGGCCCACCAGGTAGTTCGGCTTCTTGGCCCAGCCTCCGCCGGTGCGGGCGAGGAACTCCCGGTAGGCCGCTGGGAGCTGCGCCCCGAGGGCCTGCTCGATCTCGCGCAGCCCCTGCTCGTCGACCGCTCCGAAGGGCTCGATCTCGATCACTGCATCTCCTTTTGCACCCAGGCGATCCACTCGCTGCGCTCGGCGAACGCCTCCTGGACGGCGTCCTCGGCCTCGGCGAGGTCGCCGGTGACGGCGTAGAGCTGCCCGACGAGCCGACCGTAGGTGGCCGCGTAGAACGCGTCGAAGTCGTCCGCGTGCTCCATCAGCGCAGGGCCTCTCAGGGGACTGGCCGTTCCCCTCCTACATCCCCGAGCGGGGCGACCGGTTGCATCCGGCGCGGAAGTAGCCCCGGAACGGGCGGGGGGCCGCCCCTTGAAGGGAGCGGCCCCCGCGCCGGAGGTGGTGCTGTGGTGCTACGGAGTGACCCTGCTGATACGGGTGCCCCAGTTGCCGAGCGCGGTGCGCGTGCCACCACAGCTCCCGACCGGAGCCGCGAACCACTGGGCGAGCGTGCAGGTCTGCCCGATGTACTCGGAGGCGATCCAGAGCGAGTTGCCGTCGGGCGTGGTCGCGCCGTAGTCGCCCCAGCGGGTCCGCGGCGGGTTGCCGACGAACGCCTTGTAGCTGGTGAACCCGTCCGCCGGGCCGAGGCCCTCCGCGGCGACCTTGACCGCTCCAACCCCGGAGCTCGCGTCGAGGCCCGCGTAGGCGGCGCTCGGGTAGTGGTCGGCGCCGACCAGCGTGAAGGCGATCACGCCGTCGCCGTGGGTGGTGACCCCGACCGCCGGGTAGGTCAGGTTGTTGTTGGCGACGCCGACGTAGCCCTGCTTGGCGATCGAGCCGCTCACGCCCGACCCCGTCACGTGCGGCCGGACGACGAAGAACTCCACCCCGGCCTTGTCGGCGCCGCCGACGTGGACGGTGGTGTCGAGCGCGCCCCAGACCTTGCCGTCGGCGAACACCACCTGCTGCATGCGGGTGTCGTTGGCGTCGAGGTGGGACTCGACCTCGTCGTGCGCCGGCTCGGCGGTGAACAGGAGCTGCCAGCAGCCCGGCCCGAACGGGGTCACCAGGGTGGTGTCGTTGATGCACTGCCCCAGCGGGAAATCGCCGGGCTTCTGGTCGGCCTTCGGCGGGATGCTGTAGGTGCCGACCCTGATGACCGAGTTGCGCAGCACCGGCGCCGGGTGCGAGGTGAGCAGCGTCGCCGTCCGGCTCAGCGACCAGATCGCGATGCGGTTGTCGGTGCCGTTGCCGTTGGCCTCCTCGGCCGCCATCGAGCTGAGGAAGTACTCCGTGCCGCCCTGCGCCAGCTCGAACTGGAGACCCGGGCTGGTCGCCGGCCACACCGTGAAGCCGGGGTTGCCGGCCACGGCGCCGACCGTGTCGAACTGGGTCACGCTCACGTTCGCGGCGTTTGCCGCCAGCGCGAACTTGCTGAACGCGTAGACCTGGGCGGCGTGGAACCCGTCGGCGAAGAACGGGTACTCGTTGGTGGTGATGTAGAAGCCGAAGGCGTCGGCGCCGATGTGCGGGTAGTCGCCGAGGCAGAACCCGCCCGCGCAGCCGTGGTCGGGCGTGCCCTGGGTGCCGTTGTCCTGCACCGGCAGCACGTAGATGGCCCACTGGCCGGTCGGGTCGCTGGTCTTGCTGACGGCGAGGTCGAGGTGGTTGGTGCCGAGGAAGTCCCCGCTGACCGGGTCGGTGTCGAGCGTCAGCACGACGTGGAACCAGCGTCGCGTGGTGGCGTCGAAGTAGCAGCTGGGGTCGGTGACGAACGGCCCCGACAGCCCGGTGGTGCGGTTGATCGCCGCCGGGTAGCCGTAGAAGCTGTTCAGGTCGGTGACGCCGGTCACCGGGTTGCCGTTCCGGTCGAACACGCGCAGCACGTCGTTGACGGTCTCGAGCACGAAGCCGTTGCCGGCGCACAGGCCCTGGTCGGGCGGTTCCAGCGAGAACTGGTTGCCGCCGTTGGCGGTGCGCTGGTCACGGTGGTTCAGCCCGGCGAAGCTGCGCACGAGCCGCGGGCTCGACGCGAGCTTGGCGGCCGCGACCGAGGCGCCCGCGTGCCCACGCAGCCCGCGCAGGAGCGAGAGGCTCCGGTTGGTCCGCGCCTTGTGGGCGGCCGTCGCCCTGGCGGCGGCCTCGGCGTCGCGCTCGACGCCCTTGGGGAACTCCGGCTGCTGGATGGCGCCGCTGCCGGTGGGGCCGCCGCGGATGGCGGTCGTCCCGCTGCTCGGGATCTGCCGCGTGGTGGTGTCGGCGCGCGCCGGTGCGGCACGCGTGCCCACGACCGCCAGCGCGACGGCACTGACCAGAACCGGTACCAGCGACCACGCCAGCAATCTCCTGGAATTCATTGCGTCTCCGTTCGGTGCTCTTGGCTGCGCCCGGGCGCTCTGCGGCCGCGGGTGCGAGTTGGTGGAGTGGACGGGGGAGCACGATTGCGGCGTCGTCGCCGGTGCTCGGCCATGCGCCCTCCTTCGCTGGACCGGAGCGTGCGGCCGCCTCCCCGGGTAGGAAAGACGACTGCACCGCAGGACGCTGACGATCCCGACGGATCATGTCAATAGGCTCATCGCTACGGCATGGGGCGGAGACAGCCCGTCGGGAGCGCCTCAGGGCGACCGCATTATCGCTCCCCCGTGGCGCAGCGGAGGATCGCCGCCACCGAGCGGTCCACGTCGGCCTCGTCGGTCGACCAGTTCGACACCGAGATGCGCATGGCCGCCTGGCCACGCCAGGTGGTCCCGCTCATCCAGCAGGTCCCGTCCTGCCGCACCCGCTCGGCCACCCTGCGGGTGTGGGCGTCGTGGTCGCCGTCGGCGGCGTGGAAGCGCACCAGTACCTGGTTGAGGACCACCTCGTTGAGCACCTCGACGCCGTCGCGCCGCTGCAGCTCCTCGGCGAAGCGGCGCGCCAGCGCGCAGCAGCGCTCCACCAGCGCGACGATGCCGGACCGGCCCAGCGCGCGGATGCCCGCGTATACCGGAAAGCCGCGCGCCCGCCGGGAGAACTCGGGGTTGAAGTCGACCTCGTCGCGCTCACCGCCGGCGGCGTGGATCAGGTAGGCCGCCCGCACGCCCATGGCGGCGCGGTGCGCCGCCGGATGGGCGCAGAACACCACGCCCGAGTCGTAGGGCACGTTGAGCCACTTGTGCGCGTCGGTGGCCCAGGAGTCCGCAGCCTCCACCCCGGCCACCAGCGGCCGCAGCCGCGAGCTCGCCGCGGCCCACATCCCGAAGGCGCCGTCGACGTGCACCCACGCGCCGGCCTGGTGCGCGAGCTCGCAGACCTCGACCAGCGGGTCGACCGCGCCGGAGTTGACGCTGCCGGCCTGCGCGCAGACGATCGCCGGTCCGCGCCCGTCGCCCAGCGCCTGCCGCAGCGCGTCGGGACGCATGCGGCCCTGGTCGTCCATGGCGACCGGGACGATCGCGCCGCTTCCGATCCCGAGGAAGCGCAGCGACCGGTCGATGGTGTCGTGGCGCCCCTCCCCGGCGAGCACCCGCAGCGGCGGCGCGCCCACCAGCCCGCCCGCCTCGACGTCCCAGCCGGCGCGGCGCAGGATCTCGTGCCTGGCGGCGGCGAGCGCGGTGAAGGTGGCCATCTGGGCACCGGTGACGAATCCGAACGACACGCCGGCGGGGAGCCCGAACAGCTCGGCCAGCCAGCGGCCGGCCGTCTCCTCCACGACGCTCGCGGCCGGCCCGAGGACGTACAGGCCGGCGTTCTGGTCCCAGGTGCTGGTGAGCCAGTCGGCGGCGAGGGCCGCCGGCGTGGCGCCGCCGATGACCATGCCGAAGAAGCGGCCGCTCGAGGACGCCACCACGCCCGGCTCGGCGGCCGTGGCCAGCTCCGCGACCACCTCGCGTTGCTCCTTGGGCTTCTCGGGCAGCGGCCCGCCGAGCGCGGCGCGCAGCTCGGCGAGGTCCGCGCGGCTGTCCACCGGACGCTCCGGCAGGCCCTCCAGGTACGCCACCGCCCGCTCGAACGCCTCGCTCAGCGGTCCTTTCCAGTCCGGCTCGTGCACGGCCCTCCCCTTTCGGTGCACACCCGCCGCCCCAAGCGGCCTCCGCACGACCCCAAGCGTACGGTCGCCGCCACCCGGTGAGAATGGTGGGCGTGGCGACACCCTGGCATGCTTCCTCCCATGGCTGACCTTTCCGGCGCCTACGCAGAGGCTCGCGGGCGGCTCGTCGAGCTGCTCGAAGGGCTCGACGAGTCGCGCCTGGCGACCCGGGTGCCCGCCTGCCCCGACTGGACCGTGCGGGACGTGCTCGCCCACGTCACCGGCGTGGCGGCCGACGCCGCCCAAGAGCGCTTCTTCCTCGGCGCAACCGACGCCTGGCGGGGGGGCGACCTCGGCGAGGAACGCGACGCCTGGACCGAGGCGCAGGTGGGATCGAGGCGCGGCCGCTCGGTGGCCGAGCTGGCCGCAGAGTGGGCCGGCTGGGCCTCCTCGGTGGAGTCGGTGCTCGCGGGCACCGTCCAGCTACCGGCCGGCGCGCCGGACTGGCTGCGCACGGCTCCCCTCGCCGACCTCGCCGTCCACCTGCACGACGTGCGCGGGGCGCTGCGACGGCCAGGGGACCGCGACGCCCCGATCACCAGACTCGGCCTGCGGATCTACGCCCGCTGGCTGGGCCAGCGGCTGGACCAGACGGGCCGGCCGGCGCTGCTGCTCCGGACCGGCGACCGGGAGTGGGTGGAGGGCGCCGGCGCGCCAGAGGCCGTCCTGGCCGCCGAGCCCTTCGAGCTGTTCCGTGCGCTCAGCGGCCGCCGCAGCGCCGCGCAGGTCCGGGCGCTCGGCTGGGACGGGGAGCCGGAGCGCTACCTCGAGGTGTTCGCGCCCTACCCGATGCCGTCGTCGCCGCTGCGGGAGTAGCGCCCGGACGGCAGCTCCTGACGATTCCAAGCCAGAGCTGCTCGATGTCCTTCGTTTGGCACCTAATTCAGGTGCCTTCGCCTTCGAGTGGCCATTCCGCCGCCGAGCCTCCTCTACGATGATGCTCCCGGCTTGGACCGATGGCGGCGCGGTGAAGGAGGCGGCATGGAGTACGTGCGCTTGGGCTCGTCGGGTCTGAAGGTGTCGCGGATCTGCCTCGGCATGATGAGCTACGGCGATCCCGCCGACCGGGCGTGGGCGCTGGACGAGGAGGCGGCCGAGCCGATCGTGCGCCGCGCGGTCGAGTCCGGCGTGACCTTCTTCGACACCGCGGACATGTACTCGAACGGCGTCAGCGAGGAGATCACCGGACGGCTGCTCGGCAAGCTCTTCCCGGGCCGCGACGACTACGTGCTCGCCACCAAGCTGTACTTCCCCACCGGGTCGGGGCCGAACGACCGCGGCCTGTCCCGCAAGCACGTCCTGGCCGCCATCGACGCCTCGCTGAGCCGGCTCGGGGTCGACTTCGTCGACCTCTACCAGATCCACCGCTGGGACTCCGAGACGCCGATCGAGGAGACCATGGCGGCGCTGCACGAGGTGGTGCGGGCAGGCAAGGCACGCTACATCGGCGCTTCGAGCATGTACGCCTGGCAGTTCGCCAAGGCGCAGCACACCGCCGAGCGGGCGGGCACCAGCCGCTTCGTGTCGATGCAGAACCACTACAACCTGGTCTACCGCGAGGAGGAGCGGGAGATGATCCCGCTCTGCCTCGACCAGGGAGTCGGCGTCATCCCTTGGAGCCCGCTGGCGCGCGGGCTGCTGGCCGGCAGCAAGGACCGGGGCGGCCAACGGCGCACGGTACGGGCCGGCTCCGACCGCTACGCCGAGGAGCTCTACGACGACGCCGACTTCGACGTCGTCGACGTGGTCCGCGCGGTGGCGGGCGAGCGGGGCCTGCCAGCGGCCCAGGTCGCGCTGGCGTGGCTGCTGGGCAAGCCGGCGGTGAGCGCGCCGATCGTCGGGGCGACCAAGCTCGCCCACCTCGAGGACGCGATCGCGGCGGCGGAGCTGACCCTCAGCGACGAGGAGGTCGCCCGCCTGGAGGCGCCGTACCGGCCCCACCCGGTCCTCGGCCACTCCTGAGGTCCGCGACAGCGACTGCTCGCTGGCCCAGCCCTGACAGCGACAGGGTCGGGAGGCCACGAGCCGCCGCCGCTACCCTGAAGTCTGCCCGAACCGGCGATCCCGGGAGCCACGGTGAGCCAGTCACGCGCCGAAGCGGTCACGCGCGGCGCCTGGGCGACCCTCGCGGTGGTGGCGGGAGGGCAGTTCCTGGCGGTGATGTCGACCACGGTCGTCAGCGTCGCGCTGCCCACGATCGGCGAGGAGCTGCGCGCCGGCGCGACCGACCTGCAGTGGATCGTCGACGCGTACGTGCTGGTGTACTCGAGCCTGCTGGTCGCCGGCGGGGTGCTCGGCGACCGGCACGGGCGCAAGGGCGTCTACCTGCTCGGCGTCGCCGTCTTCGGGCTCGGGTCGTTGCTCACCGGGCTGGCTCCCACGGTCGGGCTGCTGCTGCTCGGCCGCGTGGTGCAGGGTCTCGGCCCGGCGCTGCTGGTGCCGGGCAGCCTGACGATCATCAGGGCGACCTTCGAGGACTCCGGGCAGCGGGCCGCGGCGATCGGGCTGTGGTCGACCGGCTCCGGGCTCGCGCTGGCGGTGGGACCCGCCCTGGGCGGGGTCGTCGTCGACGTGGTGGGCTGGCGCTGGGTGTTCCTGCTCAACGTCCCGCTCAGCGCCGTCCTGATCCTGCTGGCCGCGCGGTTCGTCCCGCGCCTGCCACGGACCCCGGCGCGTGGCCGCTTCGACTGGCTGGGCGCGGTGCTGACGACGGCCGGCGTGGCAGCGCTCGCGTTCGCCATCATCGACGGCCAGGACCGCGGCTGGGCCTCCTGGCCGATCCTCGCCGCCTTCGCCGCCGGCGCCGCCGCCCTGGTCGCGTTCGTCGCCTGGGAGCGGCGGCTGGCGGAGCCGCTGGTCGACGTCTCGCTGTTCCTGCGCCCCACCTTCACCGCGGCCAACGTCGCGGCGCTGGTCGTCTTCTTCTCGTTCGTCGGCGCGGTCGTCTACTTCAGCGCCTACCTGCAGCAGGTGCAGGGGCACTCGCCGGTCGTGGCCGGGCTCGACGTGTCCGCGATCGGCATCGCCTTCGCGCTCGCCGCGCCGCTCTCCGGCCGGCTGGTCGGCCGCGTCGGCCCGCGCCTGCCGATGCTCACCGGGCTGGTCGTCAGCGGCACGGCGATGCTCGGCCTGCTGCGGCTCGGGACGGACTCCGGCATCGGCTCGATCTGGTGGAACTTCGCGCTGGTCGGCGCGGGGGTCGGCCTGTGCCTGACGCCGATGACCGCGATCGCGGTCGCGGCGGTCGACGCCTCCCGCGCCGGGATGGCGTCGGCCGTCCACAACGCGATGCGCCAGCTCGGTCAGGTCCTGGGCGTCGCCGTGCTCGGCGCGCTGGTGTACGCGCACCTGCCGCCCGGGAGCGTCGCCGGCCGGCGGCTCGACCCGCCGCAGGGGTCGCTGTTCGTCGACGGGCTCCACGACGCGCTGTGGGTGTCAGGGCTGGCGCTGCTCGCGTCGGCGTTGCTCGCCGCGTTCCTCTTCTCGCGCCAGGCGCCAGACCGTGCCGGCGCGCTCAGACCGTAGTGCCTCTTGGGCTCGGAGGATCCCGTCCCAGCCACCTGGGGCCCGAGCAATGATCCGGGCTAAGTACCCGATGGGGGGGTTCGGGGGGGAGCTGTCTCGGGCTCCCCCCCGATCCCATCCCTCGCCAGCCGTGCGGCCCGGGCTTCCAGGTAGCGCTGCTCGGGGAGGCTGGTGGTGCGCCGCGCCGCCAGCTGGTAGCTGGCCCGGGCGGCGACGAGGTCGCCCGCCATCTCCAGCAGGTGGGCGCGCACCGCGTCGAGGCGGTGGTGGCCGGCCAGCCGGCCGTCGCCCTCCAGGCCTGAGAGCAGGTCGAGGCCGGCCTGCGGGCCGCGGACCATCGCCACCGCGACGGCGTGGTTGAGCGTCACCATGGGGTTGGGCGCGACCCGCTCGAGCAGCTCGTACAGGGCGAGGATCTGGGGCCAGTCGGTGTCCTCGGCGCTGGTCGCCTCGGCGTGGACCGCGGCGATCGCCGCCTGCAGCTGGTAGGGGCCGAGCGGCGCCCGGGACAGCGCGGCGCTGATCAGCGCCACGCCCTCCTTGATGCAGGCCAGGTCCCAGCGCCCGCGGTCCTGCTCGGCGAGCGGGACCAGGGCGCCGTCGGGCCGGGTGCGTGCCTGGCGCCGTGACTCGGTCAGCAGCATCAGCGCCAGCAGCCCCGCGACCTCGCCGTCGTCGGGCAGCAGCCGGTGGACCAGGCGGGTCAGCCGGATGGCCTCGCCGGTCAGCTCGGCGCGGTGCAGCGCGGGGCCGGCGCTGGCGGTGTAGCCCTCGTTGAAGATCAGGTACAGCACGTGCAGGACCACCCGCAGCCGCTCGGCCCGCTCGGGCTCGGGAGGCAGCTGGAAGCCGCCGCCTGCGGCCTTGATGCGCTGCTTGGCCCGGCTGATGCGCTGGGCCATGGTGGCCTCGGGGACCAGGAACGCGCGGGCGATCTCCGCGGTGGTCAGGCCGCCGACGGCACGCAGGGTGAGGGCGAGCTGGGACGCCGGCGAGAGCGACGGGTGGCAGCACATGAACAGCAGGGTGAGCGTGTCGTCCTGGTCGGGCGGGTGCTGGTCGTCGCCGGCCGCCACCACCGCCTCGTCGGCGGGCTCCAGCGCCGCGGCGGTCGCCTCCCGGCGCCTGCGCGCCTCGTCGCTGCGCCACTGGTCGGTCAGCCGCCGCGAGGCGACGGTGATCAGCCAACCCCGCGGGCTCTCCGGGACGCCCTGGTCGGGCCATTGCACGGCGGCGGCGAGCAGCGCCTCCTGCACCGCGTCCTCGCACGCGTCGAAGTGGCCGTAGCGCCGCACGAGCGCGCCGAGCGCCTGCGGCGCCAGCTCGCGCAGCAGCTCCTCGACGCGCCTGTCCGTGGTCACGGAAGGAAGCTAGCACCACCGCCGCGAGCCGATGCCGAGCCTGCGGTCGCCCTGCCTGCGGGGCATCCGCCCAATCTGCAGCGGATGTCGAGTGCGGGCCGCCAGCTTCGACGTCCCCGGTGAGAGGCGCCCGACCGGGGCGCCGGAGCCGGTGAGAGGCGAAGCCGTGACGCCCCAGCCACGCAACGTCCAGAAGGTCTACCTGACGCTGATGCTGTTCAGCACGCTGGCGGCCTCGTTCATCTGGGGCATCAACACGCTGTTCCTGCTCGACGCCGGGCTCTCGGCTACCGCCGCGTTCGCGGCCAACGCCTGCTTCACCGCCGGCATGGTGCTGTTCGAGGTCCCGACCGGGGTGGTCGCCGACACCTGGGGCCGCCGCACCTCCTACCTCCTCGGGGCGTCGACGCTGGCCGTCTCCACCGTCCTGTACTGGGTGGCCTGGCGGGCGCACGCGCCGTTCTGGGCCTGGGCGGTGACCTCGGGCCTGCTCGGCCTCGGCTTCACCTTCTTCTCCGGGGCGACCGAGGCGTGGCTGGTCGACGCGCTGCGGCACACCGGCTTCCAGGGGAGCCTCGAGCCGGTCTTCGCCAAGGCGCAGGTCGTGAGCGGCGTGGCCATGCTGTGCGGGTCGATGGCCGGAGGGCTGGTCGCGCAGTTGACCAACCTGGGCGTGCCCTACGTCCTGCGGGCGCTGGCCCTGGTCGTCACCCTGGTGGTGGCGTACCTGCACATGAAGGACTGGGGCTTCGCCCCGAAGCCGAGCGGGCGGCCCCTCGGCGAGATGCGGCAGGTGCTGCGCGACTCGCTGCGGCACGGCCTCGGCAACCCGCCGGTCCGCTGGATGATGCTGTCGTCCGTGTTCGTCAACGGCGTGGTGATCTACGCGGCCTACGCCATCCAGCCCTACCTGCTGGACCTCTACGGCGACCAGCGTGCCTACGGCGTCGCCGGACTGGCGGCGGCGATCTTCGCCGCGGCCCAGATCGCCGGTGGGACGATGGCGCCGCGCATCCGGCGGCTGTTCCGCCGCAGGACCTCGGCGCTGCTCGCCGGCGTGCTGCTCAGCGCCGGGCTGCTGGCGCTGCTCGGCGTGACCAGGAACTTCTGGGTCGCCATCGCGGCGCTGCTGGTCTGGGGGCTGGGCTTCGCCGCTACCATGCCGATCCGGCAGGCCTACATGAACGGCCTGATCCCCTCGGAACAGCGTGCCACGGTCCTGTCGTTCGACAACCTGATGGGCTCCGGCGGCGGCGTGGTGGTGCAGCCGGCCCTTGGCAGGGCCGCCGACCTCTGGAGCTACCCAGCCTCCTACCTCATGGGCGCGGCGGTGCAGCTGGTGGCGGCCCCGCTGGTGCTGCTGGCGCGGCGCGAGCAGGCCCGCTCGGACTGGGTCGAGGGCCTGCCGGCGGAGCGCGGCTCAGGGGGCGTCCGAGCCGACCGGCTCGCGAGCGGTCGCATGAGGCGAGCGCTCCAGGGCGGCCCTCCCGCCGGCGACGTGCGTGGTGCGCGGCGGCGACCGTGGCGGGCGACAGCCGCGGGTCGCCGAGCCGCTGCTCGATGAAGGCGTGCACGCACAGCAGCAGGGCCCGCTGGTAGGTGTCCGGCTCGACGGACCGGTCACGGTCGAGGCGGGCCGCCAGCGCGACCGTCAGCAGGTCGACCATTGCCGTGCCGAGCCGCGCTCCCTCGGCCGGGTCGTAGTCGTCGAGGCGGCCCGCCGCCTGCCGGGCGAGCGAGGAGACCAGCGCGGCGGTGCCCTGGTCGCCGGGGATGCGGACGGCGGTCAGCTGGGCCACCTCGTCGGGACGCAGCGGCAGCAGCGCCCGCGGGAACATCACCGCGACCATGCGACCGGCGACATCGTCCAGCGGGCGGGGCGCGAGAGGTCGACGAAGCTGAGGTCGCCGCGCCCGAGGCGGGCCTCCCGGCCGTCCTGCGCGATCACCCGCCGGCGTCCAGGACGCTGGCGCCGGCGTAGGCGGTGAAGTACGCCGTCGTGGCGCGCCGGTCCTCGGCGCAGGCGGGGTTGGCATTCCCCGGCAGGGGCTGGTCGCCCACGACGCCGTCGAGGTCGACGGCCAGCGCG
>WNFU01004690.1_pt1 | contig 17340 bp, 18 predicted proteins | sample 5400121 | NCBI WGS metagenome assembly WNFU01 (sample SAMN13153360, study PRJNA577476) | soil metagenome | isolation source: 100 cm soil or saprolite under grassland replicate 1 | place: USA:California | collected 2016-06-15
AACGCCGACGGCCACAGGCGTCGCGGCTGCACCGACAGCTCGCGGCTCCGGAGGAACGACTGCGCCGCGGCGACGAGCGCCCGATCCGGCCGGAGCTCGAGCGGCGTTCCGGTGCAGTTCATGCACCTGCCGCACGGCGAGGCGTCCGGATCGTCGAGCTGGTCGCGGAGAAACTGCATCAGGCAGCCGGCGGTGGACCCGTAGTCCCGCATGGCCTGCTGCTCCAGGCGCCGCGCGGCGGTCACCCGTTCGACGCGCTCCTCGTCGTAGGACCAGGGCGCCAGCGTCCGTTGCCACCCCCGGCCGGCACGCTGGACCGCTCCCTCGACCTCGAGGATCTTCAGCATGGCCTCCAGCCGGGACTTGCGGACGTTGACCTCGGCCAGGATCGCGGAGACGGACAGCGGCGTGGCCGCCTCCTCCAGCAGGGCGATGACCCGCTCGGCCTGCTCGCGGGGCGGGAAGGCCGTGGTGATGAAGTAGTCCTGGATCTGCTCGTCCTCGCCGCCCTGCAACAGGACGCCGTCGGAGCGGTCCAGGGCGCGCCCGGCACGTCCGACCTGCTGGTAGTACGCGATCGCCGAGCCGGGGCTCTGGAAGTGGATGACGAACCCGAGGTCCGGCTTGTCGAACCCCATCCCCAGCGCGCTGGTGGCCACGACGACCTTGACCCGGTTCTCGAGCAGATCCCGCTCGATCCGTTCGCGCAGGTCGGCGTCGGTCTGGCCGCTGTAGGCGTGGGCGGTGACCCCGTTCGACTCCAGCCAGTCGGCCAGCCGCACGGTGTCGGCGATCGTGAGGCAGTAGACGATCCCGGTGCCGGGGAGCTCGGGAAGCCGCTCGACCAGCCACGCCATCCGCTCCCCCGGCGACGAGGCCGGCGCCCGGGACAGGACGAGGCTCTCCCGGTCGAGCGTCCCTCGGAGCACCGTGATGTCCCGGCCCAACTGGGCCACCACGTCGTCGACCACGCGGTCGTTCGCCGTGGCGGTGGTACACAGGACGGGCACCCCGCGCGGCAGGAGGTCGAGGACCCTGGCGATGCGCCGGTAGTCGGGGCGGAAGTCGTGCCCCCAGTCGCTGATGCAGTGCGCCTCGTCGACGACCAGGAGACCCGTCGAACGAACGACGTCCGGAAGCACCTCGTCGCGGAACTCGGGGTTGTTCAGCCGTTCGGGCGAGATGAGCAGCAGGTCGACGGCGTCCCGCCGGATCTCTTCGGTGATGCCCTCCCAGTCCGCCTTGTTGGCCGAGTTGATGGTCGCCGCCTGGACTCCGATCCGCCACGCCATGTCGATCTGGTTCCTCATGAGCGCCAGCAACGGCGACACGAGCAGGGTGGGGCCGAGACCGTCCTCGCGCAACAGGCGCGTGGCGATCAGGTAGACGGCACTCTTCCCCCACCCGGTCCGCTGGACCACCAGGACGCGTCGGCGCTCCTCGTAGAGCGCCCGAACGGCCTCCAGTTGCCCTGGCCGGAAGGTGGCCTCGGTCCCGAGCATCCGCCGGAGCAGCCCAATGGTTCGATCCCGGAACATCCCTCCCACGACGGGACACCCTACGAGGAGCCGCCGACACCGGATCCCCGACGCTCGCAAGCTGGATCTCGGCATGGTCCCGAACCGGGACGACAGATCCAGGAACGGGGCGGTCTACCGATTCAAACCCGGCGCCCTCGTCGAGATGACTCGTACCGGATCTCGTCCGGAGTGAGCACGGCATTGGCCACGGAGCTCGGGGGCTCGGCTGACCGTTGCACGACTGGATCTGGAACGCCTGAAACACGAAGAACCCGCCGAGCGTGCCCAGGTGGAACTCGATCGCCCGGTCCTGTCCGGCGGTGGCTCATGCCTCCTCCCGGTGTGGTCCGATCCAGCGCGCCTTCGCCCGCTCCAGGAAGGGCGGCTCCCTGCTCTGCCCGGACCCTGTCACGATGGCCTCGAACCCGGGCATGAACGCCGTCTTGCGGTGGTGGTTCGTGCGCACCTCGATCACGAGCTGCTGCCAGTCGGCGTCGAGCCCCGCCCTCCCGTAGCATCGCTTCGCTCGTTCCAGGTTGCGGAGGGCGGCGCCGTAGGACTTGCTCTTCTTTTCCTCGAGGATGCGGATCGCCCGAGCACGCCACAGCCGCGCCGCCGCCCCGGGGTCGGTCTTCTCGAGCTTCTTCGCTGCGTCCTCCGTCCCGAAGTGACTCACGGCCTCCAGCGCATCGTCGGTGCTGCGGCGGACCAGCTGCTCGAGCTGCCCGATCTCCTTCGTGTGGAGCAGCAACTCGATGAGCGAGTGAAGATCGGTCCCCATCGCCGCGTCGATCGCCTTCTCGTGCCAGGCGGAGCGCTCGGTCATCGGCACGAACCTCATGAGGTCGTCGTAGGAGTACCTGCTGGGGTGTCCGCGATACTCGGCCCAGACCGCCTCCAGCGCCTCTGCGGAACGTCCCAGCTTCTCCAGCAGGCGGGGCTTGAGCATTCGGAGGTCGTAGCCGGCAGCTGAGTCGTGCGGCGTCCTCCTCGCAAGCTCGAGCCCGCGCTCGACCCAGGACAAGGCTTGATCCGGCTTCCGTCGCGCCATCAGCATCGTGGCGACGGTGTGGCAGTCGTCCGCCGTGAGGCCGGTCTCCTCCGCGAGTCTGACATAGGCGTCGATGTCCTTCTGCGCGAGATACAGGGTGCGCAAGACCCCGGCCCAGCGCCGGCGGGCGTACCCCTGGTCGCTCCGCGGGCGCTCGACGGGCACCGGCGCTGTCAAGGCCGCAGGCTCGAACCGGGTCCGGACCTGGTCTGTGAGTGCCGCGAGCCCGGCTTTGTCGAGCACCTTGGCAACGTCCTTCTCGAGCCCGTAGCAGAAGCCGAAGGGGTCGTCGTCCATCCACGCGAGCAGGCGCGTCGACGTTTCCCCCGGAGCGAGGCCCGCGGCCTGGCGGGCCCTGATCCAGCCGCAGAAGAGCTCGGTGACGAACGTGCCGAAGCTTCCGCTCGAGTCGTCGATCTCGCCTGCCTTCTCGTAGCAGCCCGCCAGGTATGCCTCGTACACGGAGACCGCCCGGGCGGGGGCGGTCCGGGTGAGCTTCGCCACCTCGCGCTCGACCTCCTCCAGGTCGGCGACGAACGAGAAGCAGGCGCGGTCGGATACGAAGCGGCCGGGGTCGAGGACGGCCTCGATCTCCCGTTCGAGTGGATCGGCCGCCCGGTGAGCCCTCGGACTCATCGACTTCTCCGGACGGCCCTCGGGCCGGCCCCCTTCGGCTCCTCGGCCGGAACCGCCCGGAAGCCCGAGTCGTCTCCGAGGTGGAAGTAGATATGTCCGCGGAGCGAACCGTCCTCATCCAGCGCCGCCCACCCGCGGCCGCTGACCTGATCCCCTTCGTCCCCGCCCTCCCAGGTGAACTCGACGTACGGGCGCCCGTCGCGCTCGCCGTGACGGCAGTCCGTCCAGCCCTGGACGGCGATGAAACCGAAACCGCCGGTATCGTCCGTGCCGAACTCGATGAATCCGGGGCCCACGAGGTCGATGGCCTCGAGGTCCCACAGATCCATCTCCACGATCCGCCACCGGCCCGTCAGGCTCATCGCTCGTACCTTACGGGCTCTCGGACCTCGACATGCTCGTATTGCTCCCGGAGCCGCTCGTCGCCTCGATCACCGCGTTGTGCCCGGTCGAGGATCTCCTCGTCCGTCATCCGTTGAACCTCCGGTCCCAGCTTCAGGTGCGTCGTCCAGAATCCCGGCTCCAGGTACTCGATGACAGCATCGTCGCCGTGACGGCTGATCCGGACTTCGTCGAGCGAAGCCCGACGGGGACGCTTCAGACGCATCGACGCAAACCCCCTACTCCGGGATCAGCGTGGCCTGTGCGGTCCGCGGGGCAGGATGGCCTCGCTCCTCGGTCGTGGGCCGTGGATCGGTCCGCGGGAAGGATGCGACCTCGTCGCGTGGTCGGCGAGGCATCCAGGCCCGCACCTTCCTGTCCGAATCGGCGGCGGCCCGCACACTCGCTGCTTCGGGGTCGTGCGCGGCCAGGAGGTCGAGGGCGAGAAGCCTCACCGAACCCCGTCTCCACCCGAGCCCCAGATCGATCGCCTGCCGGGCAACCTCTTCATCGAGCGCCGGGGCCGCGTCGAGCATGCCGGACGCGACCGCGGCGCCGTCCCTCGGCTCGAGCTCGAGGGCTCGAGCCCGCACCGCGTCGAGCGTGCCGGGGTCGGCCCGGAGGACCCTGTCGGTCGCCCAGCGCCTCAGGGGCGGCGCGATGCGGCGGTTGGAGGGGACCGGAGTGTCGGGATCCAGGTGCTCGACCGATCCCTCGGCCGCTTCGTTCTCGCCGTCGAGATCGATGCTCACCCATTCGGTGCCGATCCAGCTCACCGGGTACTGGAAGCGGAATCGGTCGGACCACAGGAAGCAGCCGGCCAGCCCGTCGAGGTCGCCCTCGCCGAGGATGGAAGCGCCGACGATCCCGGCGATGAGCCGGGCGGTGCAGCGCTTCCACCGCGGATCCGTGCACAGGAGCAGGGCCGTGGTGAGGGCCTCCGGGCCGCCGTCTTCGTGGTGGCGCCGGAACAGGGCCACGGCTTCCCAGTGGTGCGTGGCGGATCGACCAGAATGCAGAATGAGGGCCCGCCACAGCTCCTCGGGGTCACGGGCGGTCCACAGCGCACCCAGGTCGGCGAGCCGGGCCTCGCCAGGGTCGAAGTCGTGGCTCCACTCGTCCATTCCCACTCCTACCGCGATCGTCTTCTCGCGTACAGCTCCCGGACCCATTCCTCTACCGGGGCCTTCCACGGCTCCGATCGGGAGGGGATGTTCTTGATGAGGGTCCGGGGGTTGAGCCCCATCTCCTTCGCCATGACCAGCGCTTCGGAGGAGAGGCGGCACCGCCGCCGGGCCTCGGCCCACATCCGATCGCGATCCGCTCGACTCGCCGTCGCCGGTCACCCGCCCTGGTCGAAGAGTCTCTCCCACGCCCGGGCCACGGCTCAAGCGCCGGTCGAACGGTCGGCATCGGCGAGTGGAGCGAGGAGCTCCTCCCGGACATCGTCGGGCACGGCGGCCCGGACCCGCACCGCCGGCCACAGGTCCACCGTGGGAGCAGCCACCAACTCATCGCCCAGCCGGACCGTCCTCAGGAGGATGTCCCGATCGCCGTTGAATTTGGGTGGCGACCCGACACCGCTGAACACCTGCTACGCGACCCTATCACCCCCTTCTGACACGATCCCGGAGACCTTCTCGGCGTGAGCGGCGAGCGCGGCCAGCAACACCGGGATGTCCCGGTACCCCTTCACTCGGCGGAACTGCCGCTCGGCCACGAGCATGCCGGCCGCCGTCCACCGCGCGATCATCTTGCCGTCGCGCCACCGCTTGACGTTGCGCATGACGTCGCGGGCGATGGAGATCATCGACTCCACCGGGTTCGTGGTGTACAGGGTCCGCGACAGCGTTGGCGGGAGGCCCAGTCCCGTCACCGTGAGGGTCTCCTCCAGGCCCTCCCGCAGGGAGGAGGCCGCCCCCGGATGGTGTGCCTCCAGACGCTCGGCCAGGGCCCGCAAGGTCCGTTCGGCGCGCTGGGTGTCGTCCATCCTCCACGCCTTGTCGAGCTGGTGGCCGACGAAGGCGTGCTGCTCGGGGGGCAGATGGTCCATGACGTTCCGGCGCTTGTGGACTCGGCACCTGGCGACCAGCCCGAGGGAGCCGAACACCCTACGTACCGCCTTGCGCAGGCCCTTGCCCCCGTCGATCACGAGGAGGATCCCCCCCGAGAAGTCGAGGCCGCGGTCGACGATGTCCGAGAGCAGGGCCCGGCACACCGTGGCGTTCTCCGTGGTCCCCTCCCGGACCCCCAGGGGGTGCTTGCGGCCCTGGTCATCGACCCCGAGGGCCACCACCATGGTGTGCTCGGCGATCTCGATGCCGTCGGCGAACACTCAAGCTGATGCTCATGCATCAGTGCCCCTCCCCGGATTCAGATCCCCAGACCGAGCTGCTCGGCCCGGACGCTCTCGGGCGGTCGATCGGGGGTGGTCCGATCGGCGGGGAGCTCGTGCACGTCGTGAATCGGGTGCGCTCCGAGGGAGACGAGTGCCTCGTTCCCCGCGCCGCTACCGGGTCCGGTCCAGACGGCCACCGGGGCGATCGAACGGGACAGCGCCTCGGTCGCACCCGCCCACGTTCCTCCGGACTCGAGGTCGGTGGTCACAACCAGGGCGATCCGGGACAGCGCGTAGATCAGCTTGTTGCGGCCCATGGCGTTCGCCACGCTGAAGCCAGCGGACGGCTTGAATGGCGTGACCAGGCACACGCGACCGGACGTGACCGCGCGCCGGGTGTCCGGGTCCCTCAGCCGGCGGTCGAGCGCGTCGGCCGGCACGCCCACCGCGGTCCCGTCGCGCTGGAAGGCCTCCGCCAGCGCAGCCTGGTCCACCCCCCGGGCGGCACCGGACACCACCGGCCAAGAGGGAAACGTACCGAATCGTCCGCTCGTCTAGGTCGCCCTCGACGATGCCGCCGCCTCGCTCTCGGACGCGACGCCATACGTCATGCCCTTGGAGGACGGCTCGCCGCCCAGCGTTGGGTGGCTGATCGGATACTTCCAGATGAACCACCATGCGACGGATAGTCTTGAGCAGATCCCAATCGACTCGATCGGCACCGCCGAAGAAGTTCCGCTCACTCGCCTCGCTGAAGATGAAAGCCGTCAGTCCTTCCTCGTGCGCAATCGCCCGTGCTCCGTCCTCGACCCTGTCGACCAGCAGATCCGACTTACGCTTCCGGCGGAGCAAGGCCCTGGTGACGGGTGACCATCCGAGTACAGCGGCATTCGCAAGATGAAACGCATCGTGGAAGCGATAGCCGTCCTCCTCGTATGAGTTGTCGTCGAGCGCGTCACCGTATGGCTCTGAGCCCGTGTACATCTTGGCGCGAGGCAGGCCGTCCTTCTCTCCGGTGCCCGTAGCGAAGCGGACGGTGAACCGCCTCGGCAACTGCTGGTCCTCCGGGAAGCCGGCGTCGTACTGGGGAGCAGGCGGCAGCTCCTCGCCCCACATCGACGCGGTCTTCTCAAGATTCGCTGCAGCGATGTCGTTGAGCGACAGACCGACGGTGCGAGCCAGTGTGGCCGCATACCAGAGGAGGTCTCCCAGATCCTCCCGCACCTCGGCCTGGAAGCCCGTATAGGACTCACCATCTCGAAGCCTCTTCTTGTACTCTGTGACGAGCGACCCAACCTCGCCAGCTAGGCCCAGGAGCGGAAATCCCGGATCGCTTCTGGGCTCCGGGCGGACGTCGGTTCCTTCGGAAGCTCTCTGGTATTCGTCGAGGTCCATCGGTTCCTCCGATAGTCGCTTCTGGTCGGACGAGAAGTCACAGCTACGTTGATGATCGCGGGTCAGGGACCAGACCGCACCCAACGGCGAAGAATTCCACGCCGGTCGAGGTGGTCGGCGCTGCCTGGCCAGCGATGCCGTACGGTCCGCACTCGACCGACCGAGGCGGCTGGGTGCTTAACGTTGAGCCAGCCTGTCCCGTGATGGGAGCGGGTCGCCGGCTGCTTGACCGGCAGCCCAGCGCGGCTCAGGCTTCCTCTCGCTGTGAATGCCTTCGTCGCGGTCACTGACAACGATTGGTTCCGGTTCTTGAGCTCGCTGCCCGGGGTGGATGAGGTCAACTTCTGGCAGCCGAGCGGTGGACGCGCCTTCCGGGTTCTCCAGCCCGGGGAGCCTCTCCTATTCAAGCTCCACGCTCCCGAAAACTTCATCGCGGGCGGCGGTTTCTTCGTCAAGTGGTCGCCTCTGCCATGCAGCCTGGCCTGGGAGGCGTTTGGACCGAAGAACGGTACGCCCTCGCTCGAGTTGATGCGCGCGCGCATCGAGCACTATCGGCGCGTTCCGCCGAGCCCCGTCGACTACGAGATCGGGTGCATCGTGCTCACCCAGCCGTTCTTCTTCCCGCGCGACGAGTGGATCCCCGCACCGACAGACTTCCACCCCAATATCGTTGTGGGGAAGACCTACAGCCTCTCCCCGCCGGGCGGCACGTGGCTATGGGAGGCAGTCCAGTCTCGCCTGGTGGCCATGACTCCTCCCGCCGAGGACCCGGTCATGGAGATGTTCGGTAAGCCCCTCCCCGTGCGACCCAGGCTCGGGCAGGGATCGTTCCGCGTGCTCGTGACGGACACGTACGAACGGCATTGCGCGATCACGGGCGAGAAGATCCTCCCCGTGCTCCAGGCCGCGCACATCAAGCCGGTCAGCGCCGGAGGCCTCCACGACGTGCGCAACGGGCTCCTCCTGCGATCCGATGTGCACACCCTGTTCGACCGCGGCTACATGACGGTCACGCCGGACCATCGGGCGAGGGTCAGCGGCGCCCTTCGCGAGGAGTGGCACAACGGAGAGCACTACATGTCGCTTGACGGGCAGGAGGTCTGGATGCCGGCCCGCCCAGACGACCGCCCTCGCCAGGATTTCCTCGAGTGGCATTCCGACGTCGTCTTCAGGGGATAGGCGAGAGCGTGGCAGAGGATCTCACCGAGCTCATCGAGGCCATCCAGGGGTTCGTTGCCGAGCGGGACTGGGACCAGTTCCACGATCCCAAGAGTCTCGCGATGCTCGTCGCGAGTGAGGCGGGCGAGCTCCTAGCCGAGTACCGGTGGATCAGGACCGACGAGGCCGACGCACACACCCAGGACGACGAAGCTCGAGCCAGGGTCGAGGCCGAGATCGCCGATGTCGGGATCTCCCTCCTCCTCCTCTGCAACCGGCTCGACATCGACCTGCCAGAGGCGATCAGGAAGAAGCTCGAGGTGAATCGGCGGAACTACCCCCCCGACCTCGCGAGGGGCAACGCCGAGCGCCATCCCCGGCCTTCGTGAAGGACGCCGCTACTCCTCGATCGGCCAGTCCACCCTCGAGACCACGAAGTCGCGGGTCTGCTCGTCCTCGAAGTACACGTAGCAGCCCTTCAGCCCTCGGGTCAGCAGCACCCGGTAGGTGTGCTTCACGAGCTCGGTGAAGCGGGCTGGGTCGTCCTTCGCCGCGCGCCGCACCACGCTGTCGTGCGAGTGCTCTGGCTGTCCCACCCACCCCTTCCGGGGCCGCCACACCAGGTCCTTCCCGAAGATCACGCCGGCGTAGTCGTACTCGAAGCCCTGCGCCGTGTAGACGCATCCGACCTGCTCGATCCCCGCGGGGTCGCTCGCCCAGTAGTCCGACTTCGGGATCCCCCGCCCGAGCTTTCCCGCATCCGGTCTCGCGTTCCAGGGCATCGACCACGTCCCGAGCTGGACGTCGCTGACGAGCATCCCATCGGGCAGCGGGTCGGACCACCGCCAGCAGAACCCGGCGCTCAGCCGCGCCGTCGAGCCCGTCGCCGCCTTGTCGCGGATCATCGTCTCCAATTGCTCGGGCGAGTCCGTCACGTCGAAGTCGAACTCCTCGTCCGGGTCCCACAGCACGTACGGCGTCTCGCGCAAGTCCAGCGAGTTCTCGACCCAGCCGACGAACGCCTCGGAGCCGCCGCATCGGAAGTACGTCTCCAGCTCGTGTTCGATGACGGGGATGCCCAGCCGCTCGGCAGCCTCGCGGATCAGATCGGAGCTCCCGGCCTCGCCCGGTCGGACCACCTGAATGTCGTCGATGAAGAAGACCGAGACCTTCGCGACCCGCATGAGCTCCTCGACCTGGGGGACGTCCGACCGGCGCGACCGCGGCGTGAACCTGGAGTTGCTGCTCTCGCGGATCCGGTGTGCCTCGTCGCAGATCAGGGCGTCGAACGTGCCCGGGTCCGCTTCAGCGAACCCGTTGAAGTACCCGAACTGCGCGGCCGCCCGATGCCCGACCGCTTTCCGCAGGTTCTGAGTGAACGCCTTGGAGCCCGTGGCGTGCTTGGTGACGAACCCCCCGGCCGACAGCTCCGCCAGAAGGTTCACAGCGATCAGCGACTTCCCCGTGCCGGGTCCACCCCTGATCAGGAACGTGGTCTGTTCGGTCGAGGCCTCACGGTCCCGGACCCTCCCGAGGATGTGGTTGAACGCCACCTGCTGCTCGTCGAGCAGGACGAATGCCGGCTCCCGCCGGATCACCCGCGCTGTGTGATCCAGCAGCCGCTTGTGCGGCCGGTACCGGCCCTTGAGGACCTCGTCCAGGACGAGCGTGCCCTCGCCGGCGCTCAACCGCTCGATCAGGAATGCCGCGAGGTCGTCCGCCTGATCTCCGGTGAACGGAGGGAACCGCTCGACGAGCTTCCGATGGTGTTCGGCGAACAGCTCCGAGTCCGCGTCGAACATCATGTTGTGCAGGTACCCGCAGGCGGCCAGCCCGACGGATCCGTCGTTGAAGGCCGTGTGGACATCCTGCAGATAGCGCTGGTAGTTGCCGACCTGCCGGGACGGGTGCAGGACGTCCCGCTCCCGCCCGCCCACGAACGTGGTGACGCACTCGTCGATCGCGGACGGACCGACGGCCTGCCACTGCTTCAGCTCCACGATGACGGCCTTCGCCGCGTCCGTGTCGTCCCGACCGGTGATCATGCAGTCCAGCCGTCGGGACGACAGCGGCAGCTGGAGCTCGACGACGATCCCATGGTCGAGCAGGTCGGCGAGTTCGACGACGCTCGACATCGCCCGGAGCGAGTTCTGCCACGCGTTGACCTCGCTCTGCGGAGCCGAATACCGGAAGTGTTCGCTGAACGCGTTCGCCAACTTCCCGGCGATCCGGTTCCGAGTGGCATCGGCCACGAAGTCCACAGTGCTGCCGCTATACAGGTGCATGCGTCATGTTGACCCGATCCCTACCGGCCGAACAACCCGACCTCACTCACAGCCATAGCCGTCCCCGTCGGCATCCGGGCCGTACGGGTCCGATCCCGTGACTCGAACCGTGCCGTAGACGTACTCGGGTCCGTTGCCCGAGCCGCCGGCGCAGTCGTAGTCGGAGGCGGGTGGCAGGCACGGCGAGTATCCCGGAGTGCAGTTGTTTGAGCTGGTCGACGGATTCTTCGACGTGGGGGGCGGCGGCGGGGGCAACGCCTTCGCGACGACCACCGAGACCCTGTCTCCGGCGTAGATGGGCGTCCCGGGCGCCGGAGTCTGAGACAGAACCGAGCCGGCCGGCATCGACGAAGCCCGGTGCTCGACCTTCAGCGTCCATCCTTCCTCGGTGGCGGTTGCCTGGACGGCCGATAGGGTTGAGCCGACCAGGCGGGGAGCGGGACGCTTGCTCTCGAGCCTCGCGAGCTCGCTGCGCGCCGACCGGAGCTGGCTCCTCGTGGACGCAAGGTCCGCCTCGAGACGCGCGTTCCTTACGCGCATTGAGTCGACGGCGCTCTCGAAGGCCGCGTTCTTTGTTTCGACGCGGCCGTTCGCATCGCGGAGAACGGAATTCTCCGATTGGGTGTCCTTGTTCGCCGCGCGGAGATCGGCGTTCTCGGCCAGAAGGTCGGCGACGCGGGATTCCAGCTCGGACATCTGCCCCACCGGCGTAGAGGAGGACGCGGGAGCCTCGGACGCCTTCGGTTCATCCGAGCCCTGCGTCCCGGCACCGAGACCGACACCGAGGACGAACGTCACCGCCAGGGCGATCGCCATCTTCCGCTTCGAACGGCGAGGTGGGGCGACGTACAGCTGATCTGGACGTGGCGGACCGAACTGGTCTTCATGGTGGGCTCCCCTTGATGCGAACGGCAGTCGGATGGTTCAGCAGCGGCTCAGGAGCTCGTCGAAGACCGCCTCCGCGGACGGGGGACCGCTCGCGTAGCCGACCTTGAAGGCCCTGAGGGCCTTGTTGTAGTTCCCGATCACGAAGTACCCGGTGCAGAATCGGCGGACGTCCCCCGGCGACATGACGCCCACAACCATGGACGCGGTGACGTGATATCCGCCGGTGTCGAGGCCCGTGTCGAAATCGCCGAGGCTCGAGGAACCAACGTCAACGGAGTCCGCCGGCACGTGAACCGGTGCCGGGGTGTCGGTGTCGGACTTCCCTGCGTTCGCGATTGCCCCTATGCCGATCGCCACGATGGCGACGGCCCACCAGCCGCCCTTGCTCTTCTTCTTGGGTGCCGGTGCCGGCAGCGGTGGCGCCGGCAGCATCCCGGTGGACTCCATGAGCTTCTTCCCCCTCCTGGCCGTGCTCGTTCCCCAGCTCATGGGTCGTTCACGGGCCAATCGATAGCCGGCTCTTCCGCTCGACGGCCTGGGATACCGATTCGGTGATCCGGGCTCAGGCGAGCGACCAGAACGCTAGTCCGCCCCCGTCTCAGGATCAGTACCACGACCGTCTCAATCTGGCGGCTGAGGACCAGATGTTCTGACCGGACACCTCCCTGACGGAATGTTCCGCACACTTGCCTGACGTTCCGGACACATCCTTGACACCTCCTGAGTGCGGACACGCTGTCCCCGCGACCGACGGGGAGGCAGCGATGGCGCTGAGGGTGATGGGGTGGAGGGTCGATTGGGGGGCGGGCAACGCTGCCGAGCCGCGGATCGTTCTCGGCGAGCCATTCGTAGGTGGATTCGACATGCCGTTCGAGATCAGCGACAAGATCGTCTGCCATGTGTCGGCCAGGGAATCGCCGCTCACCCCAAACCGGCAGTCACGTGCGCCGGCCCAGGGTCGGCGCGGCCCGGCGAGGCTAAAGCTTCGTGTGTGGACTGGACCAGCCGGTGAGGAAGTCCATTGCCTCGAGGAGGATGTCCTCGTCGGACGACCGACCCACCGACCGAAGGACAGCTCGGTCAGATTCGAGCTGCTTCAGGAGTGCGTCCCGGCTCCAGCCCTCGTCGAGGAGATCTCCGAGCTCGTTCCGGAGGGCTTGAAGGGGCTCCTCGCTGTCGAGGGCCTTCTCGAACCGAGGTCGTGTCTGGCTTCGCATCCCAACTCCTGTTCAGCGACTATACGCGCCGCCAACTCGCCAGGGTCGTCTCGATCAGTTCACGGTAGTCGGCGAGTTGCATCTCCGAGGCCGGCTCCAGGAAGCCGTGCGTCGGCTCGTCCGGGTCCACGCGCAAGCGCAGCCCTCCAATGAGGTCATCCAAGTCGAGCTCGAAGACGGGATCCCTCCCCGTCCCCCCGTATTCTTCCGGCCGTCGGTGCTTGGGAAGGTTGAGTGCGTCGTCCAGGCTCACGGATGGCCCGCCCACACCCGGACGGACCTTCCCTTCAGTGACCGGGATATCGATCCCTGGGCGCACGCCGAGCGATCGAGCGGTGGGGCCGAGCACCGGCTGGCCATGCGGATCCGACTGCATGATGCGATAGAGCTTGTGTCCCATCGGTCCCCCTCGACCTCACGATAGACGCAGCTGATGACATGGACGCCCGCAGCAGGCGGTCGGTCTGGGTCGGGCGGGGACCCTGAATCGGATCTGTTCTGTGGACGAACCTCAGGCAGGCCCGACGGCTTCTGCCTCTAAGCCGTCCGGCAGCGGCAGGACTCCGGCCGCAAGGAGAGCATGTTCGGTTGCGTCGAGTCTCGGGTCGGGTGGGATGAACACTGCGACGCCGTCTCGGCCTCGCGTCAGCAGCACTCGGTACGTGTTCCTCAGGACTTGGGCAGGGTCGTCGAGCGGGTACTTCCTGCGCACCGGGTTCAGAGACCATGCTCTGCCGTCCCACAGCATGTCCTCGCCCCAGCACACGATCGGAAGGTCGAGCTCGAGTCCCTGGCAACCGAACTCCGTCACGGGGCGGTCGAGTTGACAGCAGGACGACGGATCGTGGGGCGGCGCGTTGAACCAGCGTGCGATGTTCATGTGGCTCGTCGCCATCCACGAGTTGTCGACGTCAAACCGCTGGGGGAGCTTCGCGTGTGACGACGCCACCAGCCCGTAGCGCTTCTCGCGCTCGCCCACGTAGCGCGCCCTGACGTACGCGGCCGCGTCGTCGAGATCCCTCGTTAGGTACATCGGGTAGACGTCGTTGTGGATGCTCACCGCAAGCCGGGCCGCCAGCGCCAGGCTCCCCTCGAGCAAGAGCTGTACCCACTGATGGAACCTGGCCGCACGCCGAGACCGGAGCGACACCGTCAGGTCCAGTTGCTCGTGTTCGGTCACCCCGAGGCCGCCCAGTTCGCGCGCCGCGCTGGGTGAGCTGTGGACGCTCCACCGGTCGATGCCCCCCTCCCGGACTGCCTCGCGCCACTGTCCCATCCCGGCTTCCTCGCCGGAGTGGATCTCCTGGCCCTCGCCCACGAGCCCCACCAGCGCGGCCCAGCCCGACACACGGCCGCCGATCTCGATGAGCAGGGACGGCTCCGACCGGCCGACGCCGCGCTTGTGTCGCATGTATGACTCGTCCCACGCCCGCTGCGCCTCGTCGAACACGATCACGTGCTCGCCTGGGGTCCGGGCGTTGATCCCGTTCGTCCGGATGAACGCGTGGAGGTCGCGCACGAACGCCCGGCTGTGTAGCGCGTCCTGGAGCACCTGGACCAGCGGCCCGTTCCCGGACAAGAATGTGGCCCGCCCAGCAGTCTCGGAGCGCTCGTACACCAGCCTCAGCCCCACCAGCGTCTTCCCCGATCCCGGAACGCCGCTCAGGAACACCAGGAGCCGGTGGCCATCTGCTTCCGCTCGTTCGATCAACGATGTGATCAAGTCGATCGTTTCCGGGATGCCTGCGGAGAGCGCCCGCTTCACGTGCGGGAGCGGCTCGTGCTGAAAGATCCGCCGGGCCGCCTCCACCAGCGAAGGCAGGGGGGTGTACGGCGAACGCAGCCACGTCACCAGGTCGATCTCGCCCGGCTCCTGGCGGGCGGCAAGGTAATCCGCCAGGCCGTCCGGTCCGGTGACCACCGTGTCGCCGACTTCGTCCGCGAATCCCGGCGCGTTCGGCAGCACCACGATCGAATGGATCGAACGGCCGTGGCTCCGTTCGTGATACTCGGCGAGATCTCGGGCGTACGCCTCGACCTGGTCGACGTGCGCCTGCGTCGCGCGTTGCTCGCTCTTGAACTCGAGCACCACGATCGCCCCGCCGGCCAGCACCACGACGTCCGGTCGCCGGCCGCCCTCCAGCGGCAGCTCGTACTCGAACGCCACTCCCCACCCTGTTGCGTTCGGCCGGACGAGGACGCATGCGCGAAACACAGCGAAACTCACGTCGTACTCGTCCCGCCACGCACGGAACTGCGATTCGGAGGGGCGATACCCAAGCAGTTGCGTATGGTGCGCTGCGAGTGACTGCTCCCAACGCTCGAGCGTCGTGGACAGGAACTGCTCCACGGTTCCCGTCCAGCCCCAACCTGAGTTCGTCGTCGAGGAGTTCGCCATGAAAGTGGCCTGCATTCTGCGGCGGAACGCAGTTAGGAGCAATGGCCGCATCGCTAGAGTCTCGACAGCCCCGCGCACCTGGCCGGTAGTCGCTCACCACGCGGCACCGAAGATGACGTCAGACACTGAACCGCGCATCATCAGAGCAACCATGAAGATCGTGACGTGGAACATGGGGGACCGCCGGGGGGGCATGGGATTACCTCCTCGACGTCATCAACCCGAACTACGCACTGCTCCAAGAGGCCCAGGTGAAGGAGGGGCGGGCAGGGTTCGCGAGTTGGCAGCCCGTCGGGCAGCACAGCGCCAAGTACGGAGCGCGCGGCCGATACCGATGGGGCTCGGTCGTATGGTCGCGCGACCGCGAGCTCGTCGACGTGGATGTCGGGGCCCCGCCGGGGTGGGTCCGTGCGGCCCGACCACAGGGGGATGAGGCACGCCTACTGATCAGCGTGCACGTAGAGCTCGATCGCGAAGGCCGGTCCATCCCGATGCTTCACCGGATCCTCTCCGACCTCACGCCGACCCTTGAGAAGGCGAGCACCGGCGTGGTCTTGGGCGGAGACCTCAACGCCGACGTCGCCTTCGACGTGAAGTACGGGACCAGGCGCCACGCCATCGCGTTCGAGCGCATCGAGGACTTCGGCCTCTGGCACTGCAATCGCCTGATCCCACCTCGCCGACGCGGGACATTTCGACCCGACACGTCGGTGATGGATGACCACCTCTTCGTCAGTCGCTCGATGATGAATCGGGTGGTCTCCTGTGATGTGCTCGAGGACGAACGGAACCCGAGCGATCACTTCCCCGTCGTCCTGGAGCTCGAGCCGGCCTGATCGCCGAAACGCCAGAACCGTCCGGCGCAGCTTGGCAGCAGGCTCCTCACCCAGGCCACCCGTGTCCCGGAATTGACTCCGCGGGACGAGGGGAGAGCACTCTCAAAAGGCGGCTCATTCCGCGCTCGATGTCAGAGCCCTTCCTCGGCGGACTCCCACGCCTCCGACGTCAGGCCGAGGGTCTCGCGGAGCTCCGCGACGCCTGTCGTCGCCCCCGCCGGGGGCGCCTGCCGGGGCGGGCGGCATCCTCTCGATATTCGAAGTCGCGGAGGAGGGCTTCCAGGAGCGGGCGGGCGTCGGGGTCGGCCGCTGCCTCTCGGGGGGTGAGGCCGCCGAGGGCGGGGACGTGTTCGTCGACCCAGGTCCGGCGCCATGCCGCCATCGCCTCGGCCTCCAGCGCCGCGAGCTGGTCCTCGTGCTCGCGGGGTGGGCGCCCGGCCGACCCGACCGCCTCGCCGGGGGCCGGGAGGTCAAGCGCCGGGTCGATCCGGGACTGCGACTCGACCGCCGGCGCCGCTCCCGCCCGGCGGAGGAAGTCGACGTACCGCTCCAGACGTTCCCGGGAGTTCACCTCGACCTTGAAGTGCTCCAGGCCCGCGACTTCAACCACGGCCAGCACCGACCGGCCCTGGCCGAACGGACCGCCCTTGGGCTTCGAACCGCCGAACCAGACCCAGCCGTGGCCCTCGCTCTCGAACCGGGCGTCGGCCTCCATCGCGTCCTCGGCCGCCAGCCGGTTCCCCAGCCGGACCCGCGCGGGTGATGAGCTCCATCCGTTCGCCGTCGGTGTTCCGGAGGTCTACGGGCTCCGCCCGCATCTCCCGGAGGACGTCGCGGAGCTGGGGCAGCGCCGCCGCGACGAGCTTGTCCATCACCGTCGCCGCCGCCGGGGACAGCGGCTCGAGCTCGTCGCTCGGGAGGCTGGCCCGAAGCGCCCGGCGGCGTTCGTCCAGCTCCGACGCCACCTCACCCACCAGCCGCCGGGGCAGCAGGTCCGGCAGGATGGCCCGTCCCATCCGGAGCGCGTCGGCGGCCACCGCCCGGCCCTCGTTCGGCGTCATCGCCAGGAACCCCGCGCCGCTCCGCCAGATCCCGTCTACCGGGAGCATGGCGCCCAGCAGGACCGACCACCGGGGCAGGTGCTCGAGCTGCTCGGGCGGCACGGCCGCGAACACGAACCGCCCCGTCACGAGGTCCTCCAGCAGCACCCCGGGCGCCGACCCCGGGTTCGCGACCT
>WNFU01004694.1_pt1 | contig 17336 bp, 17 predicted proteins | sample 5400121 | NCBI WGS metagenome assembly WNFU01 (sample SAMN13153360, study PRJNA577476) | soil metagenome | isolation source: 100 cm soil or saprolite under grassland replicate 1 | place: USA:California | collected 2016-06-15
CGATCGCGGTCGTTCTGCAGGTGCGAAACGGCGCCTTGCAAGCGCTCCTCTGGCGGCGCGCGCGGGAGCCGTTCAAGGGTCGTTGGTCACTGCCGGGCGGCTATCTCTCCGAGCAGGACACACTCGAAGAGTCGATTCGCCGCCACCTCGCAGAGAAGGTGGATGTGCGGGAGCTGTCGCACCTCGAGCAGCTCGAGACGCTCAGCGATCCGAAGCGGTCGCCGAAGGAATGGCAGCTCGCGACCGCGTACCTCGGCCTCGTCCCCAGCGACGTCGATCCCGAGCTTCCCGGCGACACCGACTGGCATCCGGTCGACGACCTTCCCGCACTGGCGTTCGACCACGACTCGATCGTGCTGGCCGGACGCGAGCGCCTGCGCGCGAAGCTGTCGTACACGAACCTCGGGTTCGCACTCGCGCCCACCGAGTTCACGATCTCGGAGCTGCGCGACCTCTACGCTGCGGCGCTCGGACACGACGTCTCTGCGACGAATCTCCAGCGTGTGCTCCTGCGGCGCGAGGTGCTCGAGCCCACCGGCCGGCAGCGCGCGTCAGGCCCCACGGGCGGCCGGCCCGGCTCGCTCTTCCGCTTCCGGACGCCGGAGCTCGAGATCACGGATCAGTTCGCCGTGCTGCGCCCGCCGGGACCTGCGCGCCTGCCCGTCTCGTAGTTCTTGCATGGACCTCCAGGGACGTCCAGCTCGTAGAGTCGGTGCGCGATGGCGGGCTCTCGAGGCGACGAGCGCGCCTGGATTCGGGGCGCACAGTCGGGATCGGTCTCCGACCTCGAAGCGCTGTTCCGACATCACTGGCCGCACGCCTACCGCGCGGCCTATCTCGTCGTCCACGACTCCGCCGCAGCGGAGGACATCGCACAGGAGGCGTTCCTCGCCGCGGTACGCGCTCTCGACCGCTTCGACCGTCGCAGGCCGTTCGGCCCGTGGCTGCACCGCATCGTCGTCAACCGTGCGATCGACTGGTCCCGGTCGCGTGCGTTGCGTCGCGAGTCGGGCGATGCGTGGCTCGGCCTCGCCGAGGCCCCCGCTGTGCCTGAGGGCGAGCACGCGCAGACCCTGGCCGCCGCGCTCGCCGAACTCTCACCGGAGCATCGCGCCGTGATCGTCATGCGACATCTCCTCGAGTACACGCCAGGTGAGATCGCGGAGGCCCTCGGACTTCCCCGAGGCACGGTGAACTCGCGGCTGCGACGGGGACTCGACGAGCTCGCGGACCGACTCGAACAGGACGTGCAATGAGACGTTGGGACGATCCCGCACCGGGCGAGCGCGAAGCCGGCGATCGCAGCTGGGACGTCGTGCGCGACGCCTACGACGAGCGGATCCGCGTGCCACGCAAGCGCGACTGGCGTCCGATCGCGATCGCCGCTGCCGCGGCCGTCATCGTTGCCGGGGCCGTGACTCCGGTTGGGCACGCAGTCTTTGGTTCTCTACGCGACGCGGTGCGAGGCGAGCAGAACGCTGCTCCCGCGTTGTTCGCACTGCCAACGCCCCACTCCCGCCTGCTCGTGAGCTCGGCCGAAGGAGCATGGGTTGTGCAGAGCGACGGCTCGAAGCGCCTGCTGCGCGGCTATCACGACCCTTCGTGGTCGCCGCACGGGCTCTACGTCGCGGCCGTTCGCAGCAATGAGCTGCGCGCGCTCGAGCCGAACGGCGCAGTCCACTGGTCGATCGGTCGAACCGGGGCCATCCGGAACCCGCGCTGGTCTTACGATGGCTTCCGAATTGCCTACTTCGCCGGCTCCACGTTGCGGGTGATCAACGGTGACGGGACGGGGGACCGCGTACTGACGCGCGACGCACGTCCGGGAGTGTCGGCGTGGCAGCCGGCGTCACATTTCCTGGCCTATGTCAACACGGTGGGAAACATCGTCGTACGTAACGTCGACCAGCCCGCGCGGCTCGCAGTGATCCGTACACGGCTCACGCCGCGACAGCTTCAGTGGACGCCCAACGGACGCCTGCTCATCGCGGTTGGGCCGCACACCATCGGCATCTTTGCGCAGCGCGGGCCACAAGTGCGGCGCATCGACACCGGCGGCACGACGATCGCGGCGTCATCGGTGTCGCCCGACGGCAAAGACATTGCGTTCATCGAAATGAGAGCAGGTCAGAGCTCGCTTCAGGTCACAGGGACCCGCTCGGGCCCAACGCGGGAGCTCTTCAAGGGCGTGGGGATCTTCACGAACGTCCTCTGGGCACCGAACGGCCACTCCCTCCTAATCGACTGGAACAGCGCCGACCAGTGGCTCTTCATCCACTCAGTGCCTGTGAAGAAGGTCGACGCTGTCTCGAACATCAGAGCCAACTTTGGCGAGGAGCCCACGCTCGCCGGCTGGTGCTGTCCGTGACCGCGTGCTACCGTCAGCGCGTCCCCGGCGATAAGGAGGTCGAACAAATGACGATTGCGCTTGCCTCCTTCCGAAGAGCCACGCGGCTCGTCGTCTAGCCGGCACCCAACACACCTAGCTGCGAGTCCGTGAGCTGATCCGCCCGAACGGCGGATCTTGTTCTTTCACTCACTCACAAAGGAGACTCGCTTTGCCTGCTCTGGATGAGCTCGGGTGGGATGCCGAACTGGCGTCCGCGTTCGAGCAACTGCAAGACGACAATTTGCTTCCGGCACGTATCGCCGCACAACATCGCGGCGAGTTCGTGCTCTTCGCCGAAGAGGGCGAGGTACGCGCGCGAGCAGCCGGACGCCTCTTCTACGCGCACGAGGTGGGCGGGCAGATGCCTGCCGTCGGCGACTGGGTCGCCGTGACACCGCCGTCGACGATCGCGTCGATCCTCCCACGTCGAAGTGCGTTCATCCGCAAGAATGCCGGCCAGGACTCGACCGAGCAGGTGCTCGCGGCAAACGTCGACGCGGCCTTCCTGCTCGCCGGCCTCGACGACGACTTCAGCCTGCGCCGGCTCGAGCGCTACATCACGATCGCGTGGGAGAGCGGCGCCCAACCGATCGTCGTGCTTACGAAGGCCGACCTCTCTCTAGACGTCGCCGAGGCTGTGCTCGCAGTCGAGACGGTCGCGATCGGCGTGCCGGTCCATCCCATCTCCAACGTCACGGGTGACGGACTCACGGCGCTCGAGCCGTACCTGCAGGCCGGTTGCACGGTCGTCCTGCTCGGCTCCTCGGGCGTCGGGAAGTCGACGCTGCTGAACCGGCTCGCCGGGGCAGAGGTGATGGCAACGCGTGAGGTCGCCGCGGACGGAACCGGACGACACACCACACACACCGTGAGCTCGTCCAACTCCCCGGAGGCGGCATGGTGAACGACACTCCAGGCCTGCGCGAGCTTCAGTTCTGGGAAGGCGATCTCACGGCTGCGTTCGAAGACATCGAGGCGCTCGCGCTGGAGTGCAAGTTCCGAAATTGCGCCCACATGAACGAACCGGGCTGCGCAGTCCTAGCTGCGGTCGACAACGGCACGCTCGAGCTCGATCGGTTGCGTTCCTGGCGGAAGCTGCAGCGCGAACTGGAGTCGATCGCCGCGCGCACCGACCATCGTCTCCGCATCGCACGGAAGAAGCGCTGGAAGGAAATGGCCTCCGTCGCGAGGCAGAGGTCGAGGCCGTAGCGCTTACGCGACTTCGCAGCCGAGAAGCTGCAGTGCGGCAAGCGAGCTCTCGATGAAGCTTCTCGCTTCCTGCTCGGTGTCGAACACGTACGGCCCTGCGCTCCGAGGCTGCACCGTTAGCTCGTCGACCGGATAGACGTCAGCAGCGACGACCCACTCCGTCCCGTAGTCGGAACATGTCAGCCGCACGACCGGCCTCCCGTCCTTCCGCACCGCGGAAATGAGCTCGCGGACGGCAGCGACCGGGAAGTTCACGCGCTGTTACGGCCGAGGACGTCGACCGACACGACCTGCCGGCCGTCGATCGTTGCGTCGCCGACGGCGACGGTTCCGCCGGCCTCGGCTTCGTCGATCACGCGCATGCCCATTTGCTTGGCGTACTCGAAATCTGTCGCTTCGGCCACCAGGAGTGTCGCGCCGCTTGCAAGCGTCACTTCGACGCGGTAGATGGTCGTCGGCTTCGGCTCCGGCTCGGGGAGCGCCTGAGTCGCCTCGGCCAGCGCCATCCGCGTGATCATCCCCTGCGGCTCGATGTGCACCCGCTCGATTGCGTCCTTGATGTCGGAGCGAGCGGCCGTCACCTGCCTGATCGGGCTGTGCAGCGCTTCCTGCAGCCTGGTCAGATGCGACGCGTTGTCGGCGTCGGGCACCGCGACGAGAATGCAGTCTCCTTCGCGGCTGAGCGGCACAGCGCAGTACGTCTCCGCGACTGACCGCGGTAGCAAGTGCGCAACCTCGGGATCGATCGGGTACTCGGTGAGGTCAACGAACTCCTGTCCGTGCTGAGCTGCCAGCAGACGAGTGAGGTCGCGCTCAGGCAAGCCGTAGTCGAGGAGGACCTCCCCTAGCCGCCGACCGCTTTCCGCCGCTTCCGCGAGCGCGCGGTTGACGGTCTCGAGCGGCATCAGGCCCGAGCGATACACGAGCGTGCCAAGCGGATAGCTCCGCATCTCCGCGGTGCTGAATGGGGGGACGGTCGGCGAAGCCGACGCTGTCTGGCTGGATCCATACATAGTCATGGTGCCGCAGTTCTCCACGCACAACTTCGTCAGATTGCGGCTCGGCGTCTACCCCCGAAAGAGCTAACTCGATTGAGCGATGCCGTGTCCGTCAGCGGATCAGCGCGCGCGGGTGACCTTGCTGAGGCCCACGGGATAGTCGGCATCGAGCCCCTTTGCATGGGCCAGGGCGCCCGCAAAGAGCTGCCCCGGCACCACCGACAGGAGCGGGGAGAGGATCGGTAGGGGCGCCTCGGGCACGGGAAGAAGGTGGGCTGCTCCCTTGATCTCCGTTGCTGCGTTGCCGCTCGCAACGACGGTCGCTCCCGCCTCGATCACGCGCGCTGCGGCCTCGAGTACCGCCGGCAGGCTTTCGTCCCGCGAGGCAATCGTCCAGACCGGAAACATCGAGTCGACCGCTGCGATCGGGCCATGCGCCAGATCCGTCGCCGTGAGCGGCTCCGCGGCGACCCGGCACGTCTCGGTCAGTTTCAGGGCGACCTCGCGTGCGGTGCCGAATTCGATGCCACGCCCGATCACGTACATCCGTCCGACGTAGGCGAACGCCATTGCGACGTTCGAGACCACCTGCTCGAGCGGACCGAGCGACCCTGCCAGCTGTTCCGCGACGCGGCGCAGCCCTTCTGCGATCTCGCGTCCCCGCCCCGCCGCACCGCCGGCCATCCACACCAGTGCCGCCAGTGTGTTGAGGAACGTCTTCGACGCGGCGACCGCGCGCTCCGGCCCGGCCGCGAGCCCGAGAGTCGCATCGGCGGCCTCCGCGAGACTCGACTCCGTCCCGTTCGTGATCGCGACCGTGAACGCTCCTTTGCCGCGCGCGCGCTTCACGTACTCGACGACGTCCGGTGTCTCGCCCGACTGCGAGAGGGCGATGACGACCGAGTCCGAGAGATCGAGCTTCGCGTCGTAGTAGACAGTGAGCGAGATGGAGTCCCGCATCGCAGTCCAGCCCGGCAGAAGCCCGAACGCGTACACGCCGTAGGAGGCGGCTGCGTCGGATGAGCCGTGGCCCACCAGGCGGACGACCGCGGGGCGACGCTCACGCATCGCCTTGGCGACGGCCTCGAACTCTGCCTCCTGCTCGAGCAGACGCAGGAGCGCCTCCGGCTGCTCTCGGATCTCGCCGAGGAACAGTTCGCCCGGACCGTACGGCCCAGTTGCGGCGGACATCAGCGCTCCAGCCGCTCGCCGCTCGCCGGATCGAAGAGGTGGGCCTCGTCGGGGCGCGGCCGCAATGTCACTCGATCGCCCTGCTTTGGTGCCTTGCGCGACTCGGAACGCGCCACGAGCTTCGTCGTCTCGCCTCCGAGCTCGGTGCTGCAGAACACGAATGCGTCGGCGCCGACGTCTTCCACGACGTCGACCTTCGCCGGAATTCCCTCCGGAGCGACCTCGAGCGACTCAGGCCGGACCCCGATCACGAGACTCGTTCTCCCGTTGATGGCGACGCCGTGCGGTAGCGGCACGTCCACCCCGCCGAAGGAGGCGGCGCCGTTGGACACCGGCACCGTGCAGAGGTTCATCGCCGGGGAGCCGATGAACCCGGCCACGAACACGTTCGTCGGCCGCTCGTAGAGCTCGCGCGGCGGCCCGCACTGCTGCAGGTGTCCCTCGTGCAGGACGGCAACACGGTGGCCCAGCGTCATTGCCTCCGACTGGTCGTGCGTCACGTACACGGTTGTGATGCCGAGGTCGGCCTGCAGAGCGGCGATGTCCGCCCGCATCTGCACGCGTAGCTTCGCGTCGAGGTTCGACAATGGCTCGTCCATCAGGAAGACGCTGGGGACGCGCACGATCGCCCGGCCCATGGCGACTCGTTGGCGCTGGCCCCCTGACAGTTGGCCCGGCTTGCGCTCGAGGTACCCGGAGAGGCCGAGCAGCTTCGCGACTTCCTTGACTCGTTTTTCACGCTCGGCCTTCTTCACTTTCGCGATCCGCAGGGGGAAACCGATGTTCGCGGCGACGGTGAGATACGGGTAGAGCGCGTAGTTCTGGAACACCATCGAGACATTGCGTTCCTTGGGCGGTACGTCGCTGACATCGCGATCGCCGATGTAGACCGCGCCTGCATCGACCTCTTCCAGACCGGCGAGCATGCGGAGCGCTGTCGTCTTGCCCGACCCCGACGGTCCAACGAGCACCATGAATTCCCCGTCGTGAACGTTCAGGTCGAGCGCGTCGACCGCCGGCGCATCGGTCCCCGGGTAGAGCCTGGTTGCCTGGACGTATCGAACCTCAGCCAACGGCCGCCACCCCTTCCAGCTGGGAAAACGCCGCCCCAAGTTCACCGCGAAGCCTGGCCTGCGCCTCCGGGCCGGCCTCGAGCTCGTCGAGCGCGAGCAGCGCTGCGCCCACGATTGCGGCGGACGCGGTCGGCCGGACAGTGACGTTCGGCGCGGCTTGGCGCAAGTGAGAGTCGATCATGGCGAGCAGGTCGCCGTCGACGTCCTGCAAAACTCCGCCGCCGAGAAGCACCTCGACAGGTTCCTGGATGAGCTCGAGTCGCGTCAGCGCCACGCGCGCGAGTGCGACGACTTCGGAGGCGAGGTGCGCGACGATCTCCGCCGCAACCGGGTCGTCCGCGGCTTCCGCCAGCACCAGCGGCGCGAGCTCGATGACACGGCGCTGCCCGATTCGCCCGGTGTGAATTGCTTCCGCGAGCTCGCTCGGCGTGGTCAGGCCGAAGTGCGCCGGAACGGCCTGCTCCAGGCTCGTCCGCGGGCCACGTCCGTCCTCGCTCCGCGCGGCGGCCGAGACAGCAGCCAGGCCGACGTCGTAGCCTCCGCCCCAGTCACCCGTGATCGCGCCGAGTGCCGGGAAACGTGCATGCCTTCCATCGGGCGCAACACCGACGCAGTTGATTCCGGCTCCGCACGTGATCGCAACGCCCCACCCGCGCTCCGTGCCGGCACGAAGCACGGCGAACGTGTCGTTGCCGACGTGAACGCTCTGCGCCCAGCCCCGCTGCTCGACGGCGATTCGAACCGCGTCCTCTTCCGCGGGAAAGTCGACTCCTGCCATCAACAGGGCGGCGACTTGCGCGATCCGGCCGGCATGATCGCCGAGCCGCGCTTCGCGCACTGCCTCCGCCAAGAGCCCTTGCATAACGGCAAGGCACCCATCGACGCCGAGGTGATGAGGCGAGCTCAGCGGGCCGCGAACGAGTGCGAGCACCGAGCCGTCGGCGTTCACGAGTGCGAGGTCTGTCTTCGAGTTCCCGCCGTCGACGGCGAGCACTGCTGCGTGGCTCATCGGCCGGTCTCCGCGTGGAACTGCGGCAGGTGCGCGGCGCCGGCTTCGAGCAGCCGGTCGACGAGCTCCTCGGAGAGCGGATGCTGGCCGATCAGCGGGTGTGCCAGCAACGCCTTCCGCGCGACGGCCGGGTCGCCGCTGACTGCCGCTTGCGCCGCAAGCTGCTCGTAGGCGGTGACATGTTGCATCAGCCCCAGCAACTCGGGCGCGACCGGCGCCTGCGGCAACGGCTTCGCGCCGCCTGCGCCGACCTCGGCCAGCACCTCGATCACGTCGTCGTCGGCGAGGCCCTCGACGGTCCCGTTGTTGCGCACGTCGACGACGTGAGGCTCGCCGCTCTCTGCGGCGAGCGCGCCGACCAATCCGATTGCCGCATCGCTGTAGAAGGCGCCGCCGCGCCTTTCGAGCAGCGGCGGTTTCTCGACGAGGTTCGGATCGCGGTACATCTCGAGCAGGTCGCGCTCGATCTCGGCGACCGTCGTGGCGCGGGGGATGCCGTCGAGCTGTTCCGCGAGCACGGCGTCGTGCGAGTAGAAGTAGTGCAGGTAGTAGGAGGGGATCACGCCGAGCTCGTCCAGCAGCCGCCGTGACAGTCCGGCGTCGTGCGCGATCTCGTCGCCGTGCGCCGACATGAGATCCGCGATCACGTCCTCACCGTCGACCCGGACGTGACGGACCCAGGAGAGATGATTCAGCCCGACCTGATCGACCTGCACGCGGCTCGGCTCCACGCCGAGCATCCGCGCGAAGCTCCGTTGAAAGCCGATCGCAACGTTGCAGAGACCGACAGCCTGGTGCCCGCGATCGAGCAGCGACCGTGTGACGATCCCGACCGGATTCGTGAAGTCGACGATCCAGGCGCCGTCCGCAGCACGTTCTCGTACCCGGTCGGCGATCCCGAGCACGACCGGAACGGTGCGCAGAGCTTTGCCGAGCCCGCCTGCGCCGGTCGTCTCCTGCCCGATGCAGCCGCAGGCGAGTGGCAAGGTCTCATCCGAGAGCCGAGCCTCCTGGCCGCCGACGCGGATCTGGATGAGGACGAAGTCGGCACCGTCGACAGCCCGGTCGAGATCGTCGGTGATCTCGAGCCGCCCTTCGTACCCTTGTCGGTCGAGCATGCGCTGCGCGAGCCCACCGACAACTTCGCGCCGCTCCGGATCGATGTCCTGCAGCACGAGCTCGCTCACGTCGATCCGCTCACGCTCACGCGATAGCCCCGACACGAGCTCCGGCGTGTACGTCGAACCGCCGCCGATGACCGCGATCTTCATCCCTTCACCCCTGTCAGCGTCACGCCTTCGACAAAGGCCTTCTGCGCGAGGAAGAAGACGATGATCACCGGCGCCATCACGAGCAGCGTCGCCGCCATGGTGAGGTTCCATTGCACCTGGTGCAGAGAGCGGAACTCCGAGAGGCCGATCTGCAGCACCCAGCTACTCGGGTTCTCACGCGTATAGAGAAGCGGCAGGAAGAAGTCGTTGAAGGTGTAGAGGAACGAGAAGAGTGCAACCGCCGCGATCGCCGGCTTCGCGAGCCTGAGGACGACCGTGATGAGGATGCGTAGCTCGCCGCAGCCGTCCACTCGAGCCGCATCGAGGTACTCCTCCGGAATCGTCAGAAAGAACTGGCGCAGCAGGAAGATCGAGAAGGCATCGCCGAACCAGCTGGGGATGATCAGCGGCGCGAGGCCGCCGACGAGGCCCAGCTTCGCCCACATCACGTAGAGGGGCACGACGGCGACGACCGGCGGCAGCATCAAAGCGATCAGGACGAGCCCGAACGCGAAGTTGCGTCCCCGCCAGCGGATCCGCGAGAGCGCGTAGGCGACCGGAATGCTCGAGACGAGGACGCCGAGCGTGGCGAGCACGGCGTAGATCATCGTGTTCAGGGCCCAGCGCCAGATCGGCGCCTGGTGAAACACGTCCACGAAGTTCTGCCAGCGAAACGGGCTCGGCCAGAGATGCTCCGAGAGCGCCTGACCGTTCGTCATCAGTGCGGTGAGAGCGATGAACACGAACGGCGCGAGGAAAGCGATCGCCACGACGATCAACAAGGAGTGGTTCGCTACTGCCAGCAGGAACTTGCGCCGCCGAACGCTCGCGGGCGGCTTCCTTCTCGTGAGCGCAGCGGCGGCAGAAATGGTCGTGGCGCTCACTTTGCCGATCCCACGTAATGCACCCACCGCCGCGAGTTGCGGATGATGAGGACGGTGACGGTGAACGCGACAACGAGGAGCAGCACCGACATCGCCGACGCATAGCCCATGTTGAAATAGCGGAACCCGTGTTGATAGAGCAACACGGGATAGAAGAGCGTCGACGCTTCCGGATACCCGAGGTTGTTGACGGTCTGGTCACCGGCTTGCGAGGCCTGTCCCGACGCGACGTTGGCTGCGACGTAGGCCTGCGTGAAGTACTGAAGCCCGGCGATGACCCCGATCACGACCGAGAAGAGGATCACCGGGCTGATGGTCGGCAACGTCACCCAGCGCAGGCGCTGCAGGGGCCCTGCCCCATCCAGCTCCGCCGACTCGTACAGGTGCCTCGGAACGTCGAGGATGGCGGCGAGAAAGATGATCATGATGTTCCCGACGCCCCACATGCCCAGCAGAACCAGCGATGGCTTCGACCAGCTGGCCGACTGGAACCAGAGCGGCCCCTCGATCCCGAACTGCTTCAGCAGAATGTTCACCGGGCCTGTCGCCGGGTTGAGGATGTAGACGAATGCAAGAGTCGCGGCCACAGGTGGCGCCAGCGCCGGCAGGTAGAAGATCGTCCGGAAGAAGCCCGCGCCGCGCCGCGCACGCGCAAGCATCATCGCAACGCCGAACGCGAACACCACCTGCAGCGGGACCATGACGGCGATGATCCAAAGGGTGTTCTTCACTGCCGCCCCCACCTGAGGATCCTGGGTGAAGAGATACCGGTAGTTCGCGGTACCGATCCACTTCGGCGACGACAGCAGGTCGTAGTGGGTGAACGACAGATACACGCTCATCACGAGCGGGTACCCGAAGAAGACCGAGAAGCCGATCAGCCAGGGGGCCATCAGCAGCAGGACGAGGCGGCGGCGGCGCCATGCCGCCCTCCGCCTCGCCCGCGTCCTGTCCAACGGTTGAACAGCCGCCGTTGCGGCGCTCGCCATTACGGCACTCCGCCCGCCTGCGCCTGCTTCAGCTGTGCATCGATCTGCTTGTCGAGCTTCTGAAGGCCCTTCGCGAGATCACCGGCGTGTCCGGCCTGCCACTTGACGGCGAACGCCTGGATCAGCGAGCCGTACGCATTGCCGGCTGCAGTGATCGGCGTCGTCTTCGAGTTCGGGTTCGAGAAGATCTTCAGGAAGGTCTTGAAGTGCGAATCAGGCTTGATGTCCGGCGACGTCAGCGATGCCTTCGTCGTCGGGACGTTTCGCACACCATTCGAGAAGATCGCGAGCGCGTGACTGTCGGTCGTCAGATACTTGACCAGCGCCCACGCCTGCTCCTTGTGCTTCACGCCCTTCGGGATCCCGATGATCGTGCCGTTGACGTAGCCCGCCCCGTAGAGCTCGGGATGAGCGTCGTCGACAGGTGCCGGCGCGGTCCCGTAATCGAGGCTCGGATGCTCTCGTCCGATGAACGCCACGCGCCACTCGCCGTCGATCATCATCGCGAGCTTGCCGATCTCGAACGCATGCGAGGCCGAGAACTCGTCAGCAGCACCGGCATTGAACTTCTGGAGCTTCTTGTAGCCGTACCAGTCGACGAGGCTCTTCTGCCACTTCAGCATCTTCGACCAGGCTGAGTCCTTCGAGAGGACCGACTTGCCGCCGCCGTCGACGTATTTCGCGCCGAAGAGCGGTGCGTAGGCGCTCATGTCCGGGGCGTTCCCGGCGTAGAAGCCCAGGAAGGGGTTGTACCCGGCGACCTTGATCGAGCCGTCGGAGTTCTTCTTCGTCAGCTTCTTCGCGTATGCCGTCAGCTGCGACATCGTCTTCGGCGGGCCTGTGAGCCCTGCCGCCTTGAACATCTTCTTGTTGTAGTAGAAGCCATAGACGTCGGCGAGGAGCGGCAGAGCACACCGCTTGCCTTTGTACTGCGTGTAGTACTGCGACGTCTTCGGGAACATGTTCACGTCGATCTTGTCCTTCGACAGGAACGGCTTCAGGTCGAGCCAGGCACCCGAGTTGCAGTACTGGCCAACGTTCGCCGACGTGAATGAGCTGACGACATCCGGCACCTTGCCGCTGCGGATCGCGGCGGTGATCTTGTCGTCGTTGATGCCACCGACGACCTTCACTGTCAGGTCGGAGTGCTTCTTGTCGTATTCCGCCACCACGCCCTTGAAGGCTTTCAGCTCAGCCGCGCTCCAGCCCACCCAGATCGTGATGTTGTCGGCCTTCGTGCCGGACGTGCCGGCGTTAGCCGAGTTCCTCGCGGTTGCCGCGATGAGCGCCGCACCGAGCACGAGCGCCACGAGCAACCCAATCCCCACGCGTCTCATACCCTGCCTCCCTTGGGGTGATTGTCGTCGACCCCGGTCTCCTCATCCAGCGCCGTCGCCGAGTGCGCCGGCGATCTCTGGAATCTCGTAAAGGTTCCGAACGAGGACTCTACGACTGAGCCTAAAGAGAGTCAAGCTTGACGAGAACCTGGGTAGCTGAGTTAACTTCCTTGACAAGATGGCGAAAATCGCTCCTCAGGCCGCCCGGGCCACGCCGCCCCTGCTCAAGCACCTCAACGAGCGCACCGTGCTGGAGACCATCCGGGCAGGAGCCCCGATCTCGCGGGCAGAGATCTCGCGCCGGGCCGGCATCTCGAAGCCCACCGTCTCGCTCGCCCTGCAGACGTTGGTCGACGCCGGACTCGTGCGCGAAGCAGCCAGAGGCCCGAGCGGCCCCAGCTACGGAGCCGTGTTCTTCGAACCGGTTCCGGAAGCCGCGTACGTGCTCGGGCTCGACCTCGGGGCGCGCTTCCTGCGCGGTGCTGTGTGCGACCTCGCCGGCGAGATGCGCGCGCGTCAGGACGTCGAGCTGCGCGGCGCCGACGCAGACGGTGCACTCCAGGCGATCGCAGCCTTACGCGAGTCGTTGATCGCAGCCGCTGCGCTCCCGGTCGAGCGGATCGACGGGATCGTGCTTGGAGTTCCCGGCGTGATCGATGCCGGAACGTCCACCTTGCACCTCACGACCCCGAGCATCCCGGGCCTCGAAGGCCGCGCCTTCGGCGCCGAGCTCGGTGACCGGCTCGGAATCGACGTGACGCTCGAGAACGACGTCAACCTTGCAGCGGTCGGTGAGCGTTGGGCGGGCGTCGCCCGCGGCGTCGACGACTTTGCGTTTCTCTCAGTCGGCACCGGCATGGGCATGGGCCTCGTGCTCGGCGGTGAACTGCACCGCGGTAATCACGGCGCGGCCGGCGAAGTGGACTGGGCACTCGCCGGCCTGGCCGAGGACGTGGATCCCTCGGCGTACGGAGTCGCGGCGTTGGCTGCGCGCGTTGCACCCGCCGGTTCGCCCGGAACGTCACTCGCGCCTCCCTACGACGCCCGGGCCGTCTTCGCCGCTGCACGACGCGGCGACCCCCTCGGACGCACGGTGGTCGAGGAAGTGGCTCGACGCATCGCGGCGCACATCGCACCCATCGCCGCCGTCGCGGATCCCGCGCTCGTCGTCCTCGGCGGCGGGCTCGGTGCGAATGGTGACCTGCTGCTCACACCGGTGCGCCGGTTGCTGGCCGCCTGGATCCCCTACCCGCCGCAGGTCGAGATCTCGAGCCTCGGCGAGGCAGCCGTGCTCATGGGCGCGCTGGCCGTGGGGCTGCGCTCTGCGCTCGACAACGTCTTCGTGAACCGCCCCCAGTAGCCGCGCGCCTGAAGGCGTCACACTTCGGTGACCGTTGCGTACCCGTGCCTGGCACGGGTACGCGAGCCGTGGGGCTGCGCGCTCTGCGCTCGACAACGTCTTCGTGAACCGCCCGCGCTCGCTGCACGCCTGAAGGCGTCACACTTCGGTGACCGTTGCGTACCCGTGCCTGGCACCGGTACGCGCCAACGCCCGCGCATCGGCGAGCCGCATGCTACGCCGTCTCGTTGCCGCTGACGTCGTTGCCGGTCGAGTCCACCACCAGCCTGAGCCGGCTCTTCAGGATCCCGGGGCCACCGTTCCCCCGGATGACGTTGTTCTTGAGGACCAGCGTCCCCTGGCCGCCGTCCTCCCCGCCGGCGAGCACGATCCCGCCGCGCTTCGGCGGCGTTGGCTTCGCGGAGTTCCGCAGGATCGTGTTGCCACTGATCTCGAGCGCCGTCGCGACCGCCGCGGGCCCGTCGTTCGACTCGAGCTCGAGCAGGATCCCTGGTCCCGCGTTGTCGGAGATCGTGTTCCCGATAATTTGCACGTCGAGCGCGGGCTGGCCGCGGTCGTCCGGCTCGACGTCGATTCCTGCGGCGGGCTGACCGGGCGGGGAGTCGCGCACGCCGACGATCGTGTTGCGCTCGATGCGGAGCCCGATGACGGCTGTCGCGGAGATCGCGTTTCGGCTGGCGCCGCTGAGCGTCGAATCGAGGATCGAGATGCTCCCCGCGTACGAGTTGCCGTTACCGCGGCCGCTGATCGTGATGTCGTCCTTCGGCGAGCCGCCGATGTCGAGGTGGCTCAACGTGATCTGGTGGCCAAAGAGTGCCACGCCGTACATCGACTGACCCTCGGGCACGACGATCCGGAGGTTTGAGATGGTGACGTGCACGGGGGCCGGTTTCGTGGGTGTCGAGCGGTTGACGAAGAAGACAGCGCTCGCAGCGATCGGGTCACCGTCGATCGAGCGCAGCCGGACCGGGCCGAGCCCGAGCGAGACGATGCACGCCCCGTCCGAGGTGATGGTCGTCCCGTCGCGCGAGACCCAGAGGCCGCGCGTCGCGTAGCACTCGCCGTTCGGGAGCTTCGGCAAAAAGATCGTTCCGGTCCGGTTGGCGTCGAGCTGCCTCTGGAGCCACGCCGTGTCGTCACGAACTGGAGCGTTCGAAGGCGGCGGAATTCTCCTAGGCCCGACCAGCGCCGTGTCCGCAAGCCCTTTCCTCCGCAACACGTCCGGACCGCGGTTGCCGTTGAAGAAGTTCTCGTGCACGAGGATCTGACCCTTGCCGTCGTTCTGCCCGCCGGCGAGCACGATGCCGCCGCGCGTTTCGCTGGGAGCCTTGCGCGCGTTCCCGAGGATCTCGTTGCGGGCGATCTCGATTCCGGAGGCCAGAACCGGCATACCGTTGGCGGGGGCAAGATCGAGGAAGATCCCCGGCCCGGTGTTGGCTGTGACCTTGTTACCGGTGACATGTACATCGAGTGTCGGCTGGCCGCGGTCTCCGGCACGGATGTGCAGACCCGCGGCCGTCTTGCCTCGTGCACCCGAGAGGACATTTCCTTCGACGCGAAGGCCTACCGGACCGAACACGGACAGGACGTCGCGCACCCCGCCGGACAGAGTCGAGTCCGTCACCGCAATGCGGCCGGTCATGCCTCCGGATCCTTTCGCTCCGGCACCGATCCGCACGTCGGTGAGCGGCGAACCGTCGATGATGAGGCTGGTCAGCGTCACCTCGTGTCCGAGGACGCTGATGCCGTGCATGCGTTTGCCTGCGGGAACCGTGATGTGCAGCCCGCTGATCGCGATGCGGACCGGTAGCGGCTTCCGCAGCTCCGAGTGGTCGACGAAGAAGACGGCGTTTGCGGTGACGAAGGTTCCGTTCCCTCTTGGAATGCGGCCTTCTCCAGGGCCGAGCGCGACGACGCATGCACCGTCCGAGGTGACGGCCGTGTCGTCGCGGGAGACCCAGAGGCCGCGAGTGGCATAGCACTGACCGTCGGGTAGTCGCGGCAGGAAGATGGTGCCGCCGGCGTCGAGCTTCGCCTGCAGCCAGGCGGTGTCGTCACGGATCCCGCTTCCCGCGGAGGAGGCGAGGCCGAGGAGTGCGGCAACACATGCCGTGGCGACCCAGCACCCCGTGAATGCTCGACGACCCCTCACTCGGCTTCCCTCACGCAGATGCTAGATGCGACGCGTCCTCGGGTCAGCCCCGGTTGTGATTGACGACCTCGACATTGTTCCCGTCCGGGTCGAGCACGAACGCGCCGTAATAGCCGGCGTGGTAGACCCTTCTCTCACCTGGGGCGCCGTTGTCCGCATAGCCGGCGGCGAGAGCGGCCCTGTGAAAGGCGTCGACCGTCTCGTCCTCCGCCGCCGGGAACGCAACGTGAAACGGTTCGGTCGGCCTGCCGCTGACGACGGAGAAGGAACCGTTTCCACCCGTGAATTGCGCACGATCCGGAGTGGAGCGTCTGAGGCGGAAGCCGGCGTACGGCGCGATCTTGTCGTAGAACGCCTGAGATGTAGCTACATCGGCGACGCGGATCCAGAGATGGTCGATCCGTCCTCCCGTACGCAACGAACCGTGGTGGACGGCCTCGATGCTGTTGCCGTCCGGGTCGAGGAGAAAGGCTCCGTAGTAATCCTCGCCGTACTGCGGGCGCGGGCCTGGTGCGCCGTCGTCCTCGTAACCGGCCTTCGTCCCGACCCGCCAGAAGGTCGCTGCGTCCTCCGGGGAGGGTGCGACGAAGCCGACGTGGAGGCCGCGCGTGACGGGCTTCTGCTCACTGGCGAGACTCAGTGAAAAGTCGCCCCACTCTGCGTAGTGCTCGCCGCTGCGCGCCTCAGAAATACCAAGCGCCGGCAAGACTGTGTTGTAGAACCGTTCCGACTCGCCTCGATCGGTGACTCGAATCGTGACGTGGTCGAACACCTATCGTGATTACCCTACGAGGGTGACCCGGAAACGACCGTTGACGAGCAAGGGTGCGAAGAAGCTCGGCGAGCGCGAGCGGAGTGTCGGCCTTGATCCGGAAGACGACGCGACGCGCTGGCTCGAGGAGCACGACCCACCGCCGAAGCCGCAGACGCCGAAGGCGGCGGGCAAGTCGAAGTTGTTGCACCAGTGGCGGCAGCGTCAGCAGCGCGGCCGCTAGACAAAACCCAAGATAGCGGTAAAGTACCGGTAATGGGTGGAGAGTCCGAGCCCCGCGAGGAGATCATGCGGCGCCTGATGGATCTGTTCGCGCGGACGCTCGACCATCAGGGAACGTGCCTGGAGACCCTAGGCCTCACGTACTCGCAGGCCAAGCTCCTGTGGCGGCTCGAGGTCGGCGACAAGCTGTCGCTGAAGGAGCTGGCCAAGCGCTGCGGGGTCGATGCGTCAAATCTCGCCGGTGTCGTCGACCAGCTGGCCGACCGCAAGCTCGTGCTAAGCAGCCCGGCGGCTCACGACAAGCGCGTCCGCCTCATCCGGCTCACGGCCGACGGCGTGCGCCTGCGCCGCCGCCTTGTTGCCTGCCTCGCCAAGAATCCGGCGATCCAGGGCCTGCCGCCGAAACGGCAGGATCAACTGCTCGAGATCCTGCGCGAGGTCGCGTGAGCTCCGACTTCAAGAAGTTCTGGGCTGGACAGA
>WNFU01005057.1_pt1 | contig 17335 bp, 19 predicted proteins | sample 5400121 | NCBI WGS metagenome assembly WNFU01 (sample SAMN13153360, study PRJNA577476) | soil metagenome | isolation source: 100 cm soil or saprolite under grassland replicate 1 | place: USA:California | collected 2016-06-15
AGCGTCAGCGAAGAGTCCAAGCGAGGCTCCGTACGGTCTCCTTCACGCTCGAGGTCGTCGCGATGGTCGCGGCGGGCTCGAAGCCGGAGTGGATGCCGCAGTGCTCGCAGCGGTGGTCGTTCCCCGGGCCGTAGCGCTCCCACTCGATGCCGTCGAGGAGAGCCTCGTAGGTGGGGAAGATCCCGTCCGTCAGCAGGTAGCACGGGCCTTTCCAGCCGTATGGATTGCGCGTCACCGAGCCCCACGGCGCGCACGGCAGCTTGCGGTCGCCCGTGAGGAAATCCTGGTAGACCGGGCTCGCCAGCCACCTGTAGCCGTTTTGCCGCGTCGCGAAGCGGATCTTCCTGAACTTCTCCTCGTGCTCGGCGCGCGTCATCGTCAAGGTCGGATCGATCTGCGAGTACTGGTAGCCGGGGGCGACGAGCATGCCGTCGATCCCGACCTCGTTCGTCAGGTAACCCATCATCTCGATCACGTCGTCGACGTTCGTCTCCTTGAAGAGCGTCGTGTTCGTCGTCACCCGGAAGCCGTGCTCGCGCGCGGTCCTAATCGCGTTGACGGCCACGTCCCACAGGCCCGGGTAATCGCAGATGTAGTCGTGGATCTCCTGCATGCCGTCCAGGTGGACGACGAACGTGAGGCGCGGATTGGGCTCGAAGCGGTCGAGCATGTCGACGAGACGGAGGGCGTTCGTGCAGAGCTGGATGTTCCGCTTCATTTCCAGGAAGCCAGCGACGACATCCTCGATTCCCTTGAAGATGAGCGGCTCGCCGCCGCAGATCGAGATCACCGGCGCGGGGCACTCCAGGGCCGAGTGCAGGCACTCCTCCACTGTGAGCCGGGCCTTGTTCGACTCGTACTCGCGGATCTTCCCGCAGCCGATGCACGCGATGTTGCAGCCTAGAGTCGGCTCGAGCATGATCACGAGCGGGTAGCGGTCGTTCTTCTTCTGGGACGCGACGTAGCGACCGATCTGGACGGTGCTGCGAAGCGGGAACTTCATTCCTCTCCCCTTCCGTCGACGTGCAGGGCTTCGGCGACGGACGCGGGCGGCCGGCCAGGTCGGCGATCGCGGCGAAGAACTCCTCCAGCGAGAGGTCGGCGCCGCCGAGCAGGTAACGCTCGCCTGGCTGCCCGTGCTCGAGTGCGAGCGCATGCCCACGGGCGACGTCGCGAACGTCCACGAGGTTCAGCCCGGTGGTGGCCACGAAGCCCTGGATTCGGCCGGTCGCGACGCCGGCGATCATGCGGCCGGTGGGCGTCGGCTTGCGGTCGCCCTCTCCGATCGGCGTCGTGGGGTTGACGACGATCGCGCCCGCGGCGCGTGCCAGCCGCTCCGCTGCAAGCTTCGTTCGCTTGTACGGCACCGTCAGCTCCCAGGCGGGCGGCTCGTCCTCCTCGGTCGCGGGGCGGCCGGGCACCGGCCCGCAGGTCCCCGCGGTGCTGGTGAAGAGGAACCGCCGCACCTCTTTTCGCTCCGCAGCCTCGAGGAGATTGCGGGTTCCCTCGACATTGACGCGCTCGATCTCGGTTGGCGAGGCGTCGTAGCTGTAGAGCGCGGCCACGTGGACGACCGCCTCGCAGCCGTCGACCGCGCGCTCGAGCGCGCTCGGATCGAGCAGGTCGACCCTCTCGTCACGGATGTCCGCGCCTTGCTCGCGGAGCTCGCGGGCGACGTGGCTCCCGACGAAGCCCGTCGCCCCGCTCACATAGACCTTCACGCGAGCGCGGCTTTGAGGCGGCCGAGCGCCATCACCGGCCAATACGTGCGATAGAGGTGGTAGTTGATGAGGAAGTCGCCCGGGAAGCCGGTGCCGGTGAAATGGGGCTCGTCCCAGTCACCATCGTCGCGCTGGGCTTCGGCCAGGAAGGCCGCGGCCCGGGCCGCCGCCTCCGAGCCCGCCTCGCCCGCCGCGACCAGGCCGAGAAGCGCCCACGCCGTCTGCGAAGGGGTCGAGGCTCCCCGGCCTCGCCACGCTTCGCCGGCTTCGCCCTCGTCGTAGCTGCGGCAGTCCTCGCCGAAGCCGCCGTCCTCGTTCTGGAAGGACTGGAGCCAGGCCACCGCGCGACGCATGACAGGGTGCGCGGGCTCGAAGCCGGCCGCCTCAAGTGCGGGGAGCGCGGCTCCCGTCCCGTAGAGGTAATTGACGCCCCAACGGCCGAACCACGAGCCGTCCGGCTCTTGCTCGCGCAGAAGGTACTCCACTCCGCGACGCGCCGTCTCCTCGTAGCCCGGCTCCTTGGCGAGCAGCTCGACCGCATGCGCGGAGACATCGACGCTCGGCGGGTCGATGACGGCGCCGAAGTCGAAGAAGGGAATGTCGTAGAGCCAGTACGCGTCGTTGTCCTTGTCGAAGGCGCCCCAGCCTCCGTTGCGGCATTGCATCGCTTGGATCCAGCGGCATGCGCGCTCGACGGCCGCCCTCCCCATGCCGAGCTCGTTGAGGCAGATGCCGACGACGGCTGCGTCGTCGATGTCCGGGTAGAGGTCGTTGTCGTACTCGAAGGACCAGCCGCCGGGTTCGACCCCCGGCAGCCGAACGGCCCAGTCGCCTCGAGCGCGAACTTCCTCCTGGAGCATCCAGTCGCCCGCCTTGACGAGCGCGGGCTCGTCGGCGGCGACGCCCGCAGCGCGCAAGGCGACGACGGCGAGACAGGTGTCCCAGACGGGGGACTGGCACGCCTCGGGGCGGAGGCGGTCGCCCTCGTCGACCAAGAACCGCTTCCAGCCGTCGACGCCGCGGCGGAGGTAGGGAGAGTCGGGACCATGGCCGCGGCAGGCGAGCGCGATCAACGCCCACACCCACGGCGGCTGGATCCCTCCCCAGGAGCCGTCGAGCTCCTGGCGGTCGATGAGCCAGCGCTCCGCATACGCGAGCGCGCGCTCGCGGCCGGGCTGCACGGACTGGCCGTTGTACCAGCGCAGGAAGGAATCGGCGAGGTTCCAGACGCTGGGACGGCGGGGCACAGGACCCAGGTCGAGCTCGCGGCAAAGACGCTCCTCGGGAAGGTGCTTCACCGGTCGGTAGTGCATGACGATCGAGAGAGCCACAACCGTCTGCCGCGCCCAGCAACCGAAGTCGTAGACCGAGAAGGGGAGCTGCGGGCGAAGGAGCACGAATTCCGGTGGGATCGCCTGCACTTCCTCCCAGGGCCAGAGATCGAAGAGCGCAAGCCAGATGCGCGTGAACACGCGGGCCGCGCCGATGCCACCCTGCCCCTCAACGTAACTGCGGGCTCCGGCGAGGCGAGGATCGTCGGCGGCGAGGCCGGCCATGCGAAGAGCTGCGTAGGCCTCGACCGTGGCGGCCAGGTCGGGCTCGCCTCCCCAGTAGATCGACCAGGTGCCGTCTGCGTTCTGGCGGGCGAGCAGCTCGTTGGCGCAGCCGCGCACGGTGTCTTCGTCCGCCAGGCCCAGGAACGTCGTCCAAAAGATGTGCTGGGCGGTCATGGTCACGTTGGACTCGAGCTCCGCGACCCACCAGCCGCCCGGCTTCTGGAGGGAGAGTAGGCGCTCGACGCCCGCGTCGAGTGCGCGGTCGAGGTCGGTGCCGATGGTGACGCTCATAGGCCGGCCTCAGGCCTATGAGCATGTGGAGGGGGTGTGGGGGAACCGGGAGGTTCCCCCACTCCAACAAAGAAGGGGGCCCGAGGGGGAAACATGGTTTCCCCCTCGGGAGCGAGCCGAAGGCGAGCGACGCTCATGCAGCTACCTTCAACGAGGCCGGCGGAAAGACGCAAGCCGCCTCGTGGCCGCTCCGCACCGCGCTTTCCATGGTGGCGGGCCAGCCGGTGTCGGTCCACGCGCCGGCGCGAGCGACGTTTGGGCGGCTTGTCGCGAAGCCGGGCCTGAGCTTGGCGGTGCCGGGCCTGGCGGCAAACGTTGCCGCAGGTTCTCGGCTGACCCTCGACCAGAGGAGCTCTGCCTGGCCGAGTCTGGACGTCACCTCGCTTGCGATCAGCTCTACAAGCTCCTTCCCGCGCACCTCGAGCAGCTCGGGAGCGCCGCTCGAGACCACCGTCAGGTACTGGCCGCGCTCGGGCTCGTTCCCCGTGAGACGGCCCCTGTCGAAGACCCAGTGAGCCGGGCTGCCGAGCAACGCGGCGAGGTCGTGCTGGAGCAGGCGACGATCGAAGAGGAGATGGACGCTCACGATGGGCGAATCTTCCAGGGCCGGAGCCGGCTCACCCAGCAGGCGGGCGCTCTCCGCAGACGGAACCGCAAGGACGAACGCGTCTGCGTGGACTCGCTCTCCGTCCGCGAGGAGGGCCGCGTCCTGCGCCAACTCGACCACCCGCGCGTTCGTCCTCACGAGCGCACCCCGTTCGGCCAGCACGCGTCCCGCAGCCTCGCCGTGCATTTTGCCGAGCGGTCGACGCGGCAGGACGAGATCGCTCGCGCGCCGGTCTGCGAGCAGCGCGGTCTGGACGGTGAACAGCGCGAGCCCGGCGCTCACTTCCTCGCTCGGGAGGTTGAGCGCCGGCCGCATGAAGACATCCCAGAAACGGTCGATGGCTGCCTCCGACTGGCCCAGCCGGCGCAGGAGCGCCGCGAAGCTCTCGCCGTCATGGTCCTCCGGCGCCATCGAGCCCAGTCGGCGCGCGACGCGGGCGATCGCCAGGCGGTCGCGGAGCGGCACATGCCGGTAGCGCAGGAGAGCCAGCGCCCCGGCACCGATGAAGGCCACGGAGCCGTCCTCGGCGATTACGGGGAGAGCAAGACGCCGGCGCTCCACCGAGCTTCCCTGGCCGATGCGCTCGAGGAAGTCCAGATAGGCGTCACAGCAGCCGAGCGCGATGTGCTGGCCGTTGTCCGGAGGAGGATCCGGATCTCCCTCGCGCTCGGGCAGGGTCTGCACAGCGCCCCCGAGTGTCGGGCGCGCCTCGAGCAGAGTTACGTCGTGCTCCCAGTCCAGGAGCTGGAGCGCAGCCGAAAGTCCGGCAAGCCCGCCCCCGACGACGACTGCCCTCACAGCGTCGCCACCGCCCGGACCTTGGCTGCCGCCGAGAGGTGCGGGCGCTCCCTGAAAACGTCGTAGTCGCGCGCCCGCATCTGGTCGAGCAGCCCGCGATAGATGCCGGCGAAGCTGCGGACACAGAGAGCGCTACGCCGGTCGAGCAGCGGCAGGAGCTCCAGGCCCTCGCGCATCAGAGTCTCCGCGCGAGCAGCCTGATGTTCCATGAGGGCGCACCACGCGGGTCCCGCGCGGCCCGAAGCGATGTCCTCCTCCCCCACCCCGAAACGGTCCAGCTCGTCCTGGGGCAGGTAGACGCGGCCAAGCGACCAGTCCTCGGGGACGTCGCGCATGATGTTGATTTGCTGCAGCGCCAGGCCGAGGGTCTCCGCGCGCGGCTTGGCAGACTCCCAGCTCGAAGGCTGATAGACCGCGGCGCACGCGACCCCGACGGCGCCGGCCACGCAGCGGCAGTACTCCCGGAGCTCCTCCCAGCTCCCGTACCGGGAGCGGTCGCAATCCATGAGCGCGCCGTTCACGAGGTCGGTGAGCGCCTCCTTGGGAATCTCGTAGCGCGTCATCGCGTCTGCCAGAGCGACGAGCACGGCGTCGCCGTCGGGGGGAGCGGGAAGCTCCTCGATTGCGAGCTTCCAGCGCTCGAGTTCCGCCCGCGCGGGCTCTTCGCGATCGGCGAGGTCGTCGACCGCGCGCGCAAAGGCGTACAGCGCCGCGACCGCACGACGCTTGGGCCCGGGCAGAACGCGGATCCCCCACGCGAAGTTACGCGCCGTCGCCTGTGTGATGCGAAGGACGTCGGCGTATGCCTCGTCGACCCTCATCGGCGCAGTAACTCCCGAACCGCGAGGCGCGCGAAGGCCCAGCGGGTCGGCGCCGGGCGACTGGAGAACACATCCCACCCTGCGCGTTCGAGCGCATCGAGCGCCGCGAGCCCGCCTCTGGCGTACAACGCCACCGACCTCCCCGGCCTCCCGCCGAGCGCGCGGGCCAGCGGCAGGCCGGCCTCAAGGAGTCCGCGGGCGCGCTCGGCCTCGAAGCGGAGCAAGGCAGCGACACGCTCGGTCAGAGGCCCACCGAGATCGGCGTCGGTCACCCCGAACCTGCGCAGGCTTTCCTGGGGCAGATAGATACGGCCGAGCGCCAGATCCCTCGGCGGGTCCTGCAGGAAATTGACGAGCTGAAGGCCCGTGCAGACCGAGTCGCTCATTGCGACGAGCTCCGGCTCCCCAGCCTGTCCGTAGATTCCGAGGACGAGCCGACCGACGGGATCGGCGGAGTACGTGCAGTACTCGCGCACCTCCGCCCAGGTCTCGTAGCGGGTCTTCGCCTGGTCGATCCGGTTTGCCTCGAGCAGTCGCGCGAAAGGCTCACGTGGCAATCCGCGCGCGGTGATCGTCTCGTGCAGCCGGCGCATGACCTCTGTCCGCGGCGGGCCATCGAGCTCGCGCTCCAACTCGTCGAGCAGAGCGCCGCGATCGCCCTCCGCCTCGTCCCCGAGGTTGTCGACGAGCCGCGCGAACCCGTAGACCGCCCGCAGATGCGGTCGCGCCCAGCGCGGCGCCAGGAGCGAGACGACCGGAAAGTTCTCTCCTGCCGCGCGCGCGTCGATCCGCTCCGCAGTGAGCTCGGGAGCCTCCAGTAGCCTCGTTTCCGCCATGAGCGACCATAGTATGGAGCGGCGGCGGCTTGGAAAGAACGGCCCGGACCTTCCCGTCGTCGGCCTGGGCTCATGGCTCACGTTCGATGTCGGGGAAGAAGGCCAGGAGCTGGTCGACGCGGTCGTCGCCACAGCTTTCGACGAAGGTGTCCGCCTCGTCGATTCCTCGCCGATGTACGGGGACGCAGAGCGGGCGCTCGCGCGTGCGCTCTCCCGGCGCCGCGAAGAGGCCTTTGTGGCCACGAAGGTCTGGACGCCGTCCGTCGACGACGGCCGCGCCCAGTTCGACGCTCAGCTTGAGTTCTTCGGAGGACGCGTGGACCTCGAGCAGGTCCACAACCTCGTTTCGTGGGAAGCTCACTTGGATTGGCTCGAGAAGGAACGCGACGCCGGTCGGATTGGGCAGCTCGGGGCGACCCACTACTCGCCCTCTGCTTTCGACGAGCTCGAGCGCGTGATGCGGAGTGGTCGGATCGAGGTGATTCAGATCCCCTACAACCCCCATGAGTGGGAGGTCGAGACGCGCATCCTGCCGCTTGCGCAGGAGCTCGGCCTCGGCGTCATCGTGATGCGGCCGCTGGGGGAGGGCGACCTCACGCCGGGTCCCGACCCGCGCGAGTTCCAATTGCTCGGCGTGGAGACCTGGGCGCAAGCGCTTCTGAAATGGTCCCTGTCGGATCCCCGCGTGACAGCCGTCATACCGGCGACCGCCAAACCCGAACACGCTCGGGAAAACGCGAGGGCCGGCAGCCCGCCGTGGTTCGGCCCTGAGCAACGAAAGCTGGTAGAAACGCTCGCGCGATGATCCAGAACTGGAGCGCCGATCAACTCGAGGTCTTCGACCGAGATGGCTTTTTGATCATCGAGGCGGGGTTCATCGACGACGAGGCGATCGAGCGGCTGCGGATGGCCTTCGATCGTCTATTCGCGGGCGAGTATGAGCGCGGGATCCGCCCCGACGAGGTGAACTGGGTCGCCGGCCGCGACCCGGAGGACAGGACTCGGCAGATCTGCAACGGGTGGAAGGCCGACAAAGCCGTCGCCGCGCAAGTCCTCTCCGAGCGCACGGGCCGCCTCGCCGCGGAGCTGATGGGCTGGCACGGCGTTCGCCTGCTCCAGGACAACGTCATCTGGAAGCCGCCGGGCACGAAGTCCCTCGGAATGCATCAGGACGGGAGCTACCTCGACTACCTCGTGCCGCCCGCGATGGTCACCTGCTGGATCGCGCTCGACGACACGTCCGCGGAGGCGGGAACGATCACGTACGCGGCGGGCTCGCACCGCTGGCCGCGCGCACCGGAAAACCGGGGTGAGTTTCACGCACCCGCGGACTGGCTCGCTCCCGTGGAGCGCGCCCTCCCTGCCCGCGAAGAGCTGCGCCTCGTTCCGATCGAGGTGAAAGCCGGCGGTGCCTCGTTCCACCATCACCTCACCTTTCACGGCTCGGGGCCGAACACGGCGGCGATCCACCGCCGTGCATGCATCTCGCACCTCATTCCGGCCGACGCCGAGTTTCACCCGGTCAACGTCGACCCCACGTACTCCCGCTACCGGCGCATTGACGACATGGCGCTCGACGAATCCTTCTTTCCGGTCGTGTGGACGCGCGACGGGGGCAGATCAGCCTGGCTCGACGCCGAGCTGCCGGAGCACGTCGGCGGTGTGCTCGCCCAGGGCCGGCACTGAGCCAAGCCCCGGCCGCTCGCCGTCGACGAGAAACGGATTCCCGATCGTCGGGATCGGCCCGCCCGGGGAGTCGACCTCCGCGACCAGGCGATTGTGTGCCAGCTGAGGATGCTCCATCACCGCCGCGAGATCGTTGACGGCCCCGCACGGGATCCGGGCTTCCCGTAGGCGCTCGAGCCACTCACCTGCGTCTCGTGCGGCGAATTCCCGCTCGAGCTCCGCTTCGAGCTCCAACCGCTGCCGCACGCGGCCTTCGTTGGTCGCGAAGCGCTCGTCCCCGTGCAAGTCCGCCCGGTCCAGGACCTGGAGGCAAAGCCCCTTCCAGTGCTCGGGCGAGAGCACGGCCAGGCCGAAGAGCTCCCCGTCACCGGCCGGAAAGGGCCCGTAGGGGGAGAAGTGCGGATGGCGCATCCCCGTGCGTGACGGGAGCTCACGCCTGTGCCACCACAGGTGCGGGAAGTAGCCGAGCCAGTCGACCATCGTGTCGAAGAGGGAAACGGAGACCCGCGAGCCCTCGCCGGTCCGTTCCCGGCGAACGAGCGCGGCGACGGTCGCCACCGCCGCGTAGCTCCCAGCGCCGACGTCGCAGACCGAGATGCTGACCCGGGCGGGCTCCTCGGGGGTGCCGGTCAGCGAGATGAGACCCGTCTCCCCCTGCATCACGAGATCGTACGCGTTGCGCTCCGCGTAGGGCCCGTCAGGGCCGTAACCCGTGATCTCCGTGTATACGACATCGGGTCGGAGGGCGCGGACGCTCGGCTCGTCCAGCCCAACCCGCTCGGCCCACCCCGGGGTGAAGTTCTGGAGGAAGACGTCGCTGTCGGCGACGAGAGCTTCGAGCGCGGGCCGCGACCCGGGATCCTTCACGTCCAGCGCCACGCTCTGCTTGCCGCGGTTCATCCAGACGAAGCCGCTCGACAGGCCCCCGGCCAGGGTGTCCCAGCCGCGGGTGACGTCGCCCTCGCCGGGCGGCTCGACCTTTACGACCTCCGCGCCGAGGTCGGCGAGAAGCCGCGAGCAGAGCGGCCCGGCGAGGCCAATCTCACAAGCCAGTACGCGGGTGCCCTGTAGGAGCACCCGCACACCGTATTGGCTAGCTTCCTTCTACGAGGCCGACGACGTTGCCCTCGGGATCGGCCAACAGCGCGAAGGTGACCATGTCCATCTCGGTTCGCGGCATCACCGTCTTGCCGCCCATACCTTCGGCCTTCTTCAGATGAGCATCGATGTCAGGGACCTGGACGTACCAGGTCAGGTGAGGACCGTTGGGGCTCTGCCCGACGCCGCCGTTGATCCCCTCGCCTCCGTTGTCCACGATCCCGTAATTCATCGGATTTTCGGCGTTGATCTTCCAATCGAAGAGGTCGCCGTAGAACTTCTGGAGCTTTGCTCCGTCGCTCCCGCTGACCTCGAAATGGATGACCGGATTTCCCATTTCCTCTCCTTTCCGCGTCTAGACCACGCTCTCAACTTCGACCACGTCGGAGCCGCTCAGCGCAAAGCCGAACGCCTCATGCGCCTTGACGACCGCATCCGCGTCGGGCGCTTCGGACAAGCAGAATGCCGTGCCGTCCTTCCCGAGAAAGACGCTGAGGCCCTTGACGCCGTGCTCGTCCGGCTGTCCGGCCTTGATGCGCTTCGCGATTCCGTCGGCCAGTTCAGATGCGACGTCGCGCATCTCGTGGTGGTCGATGAACTTCGGCATGTCGTGTCCTCTCTACTCGTTGTCGGGGCCACCCGGATCTGCTCCGGGATCCCTGCCTTCCGCAGCAGCCGCAAGCCGTCCCAGGTACATGTCCCAGCCTTGCCCGTGGATCTCCCGCGACTGCTCGGGCAGGTCGAGGTGGCGCAAGCGGACGAGCGTGCCCTCGCCGTCCGGCGTCAGCTCGACCTCGACCCGGCTCGAGCCGGGTGCGACGGCGTGCTCGCCGGTCTCTTGCCCTTCCCAACCCCACGTGAAGACCACGCGGTTGGGAGCGTCGATCTCGACGTACTCCCCTCGCGCGATGGCCTGATCGTTGACTTCCACGCGGTAGACGCCACCCGGACGGGGATCGAGCTCCGCCCGGCGGCCTTTCCACCGCACCATCTTCTCCGGGTCGACAAAGAAATCGAACACGGTCTCCGGCCGAGCGGCGATCCTGATTTCGCGCTCGACGACGGCTGCGACCTCAGGCTGCTCGACGGCCACGTCGCCTCCTTCCTTCCTCGAGTTCCGCCGCTTCCTTCAAGCGTTCCAATCCCTCGTCCCAGAACGCTTCGAGAAACGACTTCAGGTCGTCGAAGCCCTCCGGGCGAAGGCTGTACAGCCGGCGAGTTCCCTCGCGCCGCTCGGATACCAGACCGGCCTCCCGCAGCACCCCCAGGTGCTGGGAGACGGCAGGCCGTGTGATCTCGAAGCGGGAAGCGATTTCGCCGGCGGACAGCTCCTTCGCCGTAACCAGCTGGAGTATGCGGCGGCGGTTCGGCTCCGCGATCGCTCGGATGGCTTCTTCCATGACCTGCGCTAGTTAAGCAGAAACTTACGTAAGTCGCAACTAACTGATAGCTGTCGGTACGATCGAGCGCGACACAACATCGGAGGAGAGATGGAGCTGAGCGACAAGGCGAGCGGACTGTTCGAGGATTCGAACATTCTCTTCGTCGGGACGGTAAACGCCGACGGATCGCCGCAGGTGACCCCCGTCTGGACGGCCCTGGACAACGGACACATCACGTTCAACACGGCGGTGGGGCGTGCCAAGGAGCGCAATCTTCGACGCGATCCGCGCGTCGGGCTTTCGGTCACCGCGACGGACGATCCGTTCAAGAAGGTCGATATCGTCGGCCGCGTCGTCGATTTCATCGAAGGCGACGAGGCCGACGCGCAGATCGACGACCTCTCGGAGAAATACCTCGGCCAGCGCCCCTATCCGTGGCACCGTGAGAGCGAGCAGCGCGTGAAGGTTGTCATCGAGCCGATGCGCGTGTACGAAATGTGATACGCATCCGCGTTCGGTTAGCACGTCGGAGCCCAGCAACGTGATTTATCTTCGGCGAGAGGAGGTCCGCTCACTCCTCCCGGAGATTCCTGGGCAACTCGACCTCGTCGAGGCGACGTACCGGTCCGTCGGAGCGGGCCGGGTCGAGCTCCCGCCGAAGCCCGGCATCCATCCGCGCAAGGACTCGTTCATCCACGCGATGCCGGCCTATCTGAAGGACGAAGACGTGGCCGCGCTCAAGTGGGTGGCCGGTTATCCGGCCAACAAGGAACGCGGCCTCCCATACATCTCCGGGCTGATCGTCGTCAACGACGCGGAGACGGGGCTGCCGACGGCCGTCATGGACGGCGCCGAGATCACCGCCGCGCGCACCGCGGCGGCGAGCGGTGTCTGCGTGCGTCGGTGGGCGCCGGAGGGCTGGGAGGAGGCCGCGATCCTCGGCTGCGGAGAGCAGGGCCGCTATCACGCTCGCGTCCTCTCGGCGCTGAACCCCGAGGTTCGGATCCGCGCCTTCGACCCACACCCTGAGCGCGTGGCCGAGCTCGAGGGGCGGGTCGAGCCCGCGCCTGACGCGTCGGCGGCAGTCGAAGGAGCGCACATCGTCGTCAGCGCGGGGCCCATCCTCGAGGACCCTGAGCCGCCGATCGAGCCCGGGTGGCTCGGCTCGAGCTGGCTCGGCCTTCCGATCGACTTCGACTTCTACTTCTCGGCCGAGGCGGTCGCGTCCGCGGATCGGTTCCTCGTGGACGATGTCGACCAGTTCGAGTACTACCGCTCGCTCGGCCACTTCGAGGACTGGCCGGCTCCGGCGGGGAGCGTGGGCGAGGCGCTGGCCGACGGAGGCTCGCCGGCCCGGGTCCTCTGCTGCAATCTCGGCGTCGGCGCGCTCGACGCGGCGTTCGCCGCGCGCGTGCTCGCAGACGCCGAGGAGCAGGGAATCGGAACCGAGGTCGAGCTCTAGGAAACCGTGGCGCGCACGTCGCGGATCCGCTCGCCCTTCGCATCCCAGAGCGGCTCCGCCGCCACTTCTCCCGGCACCCACTCGCCGAAGATATCCACCTCGACCGCGCGTCCAGGCTCCGCCTCGCCCGCGGGCAAATACGCGTAGGCGATCGAGCGCGCGACCGTGTAGCCATACCCCCCGCTCGTAACGCGCCCCACGACACTGCCGTCGAGGCGTACCGGCTCGGATCCGAGCGCAACCGAGCGCGGGTCCTCCAGCACGAGACAGACGAGCTTGCGCTCGGGCTGCCGCTCCTTTGCCTCGAGCAGCGCCTCGCACCCGATGAAATCGCCCTTGTCCAGCTTCACCGTGAAGTCGAGCCCCGCCTCGTAGGGCGTCTCATCGGGAGTGATGTCGGCGCCCCACACCCGGTAGCCCTTCTCGAGCCTGAGCGAATCGATCGCCTTGTAACCGCCGGCAAGCAGCCCGCGGTCGCGGCCGGCTGCCCAGATCGTGTCCCAAAGGCGAAGTCCGAACTCCATCGGGCAGTAAAGCTCCCAGCCGAGCTCGCCCACGTACGTGACGCGGAGCGCCAGGCACGGCACCGGGCCGACGGCGATCTCCTGGGCTCTCATGTACGGGAATGCGTCGTTGGAGAGATCAGCGTCGGTGAGCGGCTGCAGCATCTCGCGCGCGGCCGGCCCCCAGAGGCCCAGGCAGGCAAGGCGCGACGTCACGTCCTCCGCGTAGACGGAGCCGTCGTTCGGCAGGTGCCGGCGGATCCACGCGAGATCGTGCTGGCCGAAGGCCGTTCCGGTGACGATGCGAAAGCGGTCCTCCGCGAGGCGGGTCACAGTGAAGTCACACTCGATGCCGCCACGCGCATTCAGCATCTGCGTATACGTGATGGCACCGACGTCTCGTGCGACTCGGTTGTCGCACAGGTGCTCGAGATAGTTGGCGGCACCAGGGCCGAGTATCTCGATCTTGGCGAAGGAGGTCTCGTCGAAGAGGGCGGCGGTCTCACGGCAGGCGTGATGCTCGGCACCGATCGCCGGCGACCAGATCTGGCCCGCCCACCCGCGTGGGCGCAGGCTCTCGTCTCCAGCCGACGCATTCGGCTCGAACCAGTTCGCCCGCTCCCAGCCGGACTTCTCCCCGAAGGAGGCGCCGAGTTCCTCCAGCCGGGCGTAGGTCGGCGCGAGTCGGAGCGGCCGGCCGGCCTGCCGCTCCTGGCCCGGGTACTTGATGTCGTAGTAGGTGGAGTAGATCTCGATCGTGCGCGCGAGGGTGTACTCACGGCTCGCGTAGTGGCGGCCGAAGCGCCGCGAGTCCATCTCCCATGCGTCGAGACTGGGAACGCCCTCGATGATCCACTCGGCGACCAGCTGGCCCATCCCGCCGGCGCCGGCGAGGCCGTGGGCGCAGAAGCCCGCGGCGACCCAGAAGCCTCGTACGTCCGACTCCCCCAGGATGAACTCCCCATCGGGGGTGAAGGCTTCCGGCCCGTTGATCAGCCGCACCACCTCGAGGTTCTCGAGATCCGGCACGCGGACGATCGCGTTCTGGAGGAGCTCGTCGAATCGCTCCCAGTCCTCGGGCAGGAGCTTGCCGTTGAAGTCCTCCGGAATCCCGTCCAGTGCCCAGGGCGCCGGGTTGCGCTCATAGCCTCCCATCACGAGGCCACCCGACTCCCCGCGTAAGTAGACGAGGAGCGAGGGGTCCCGCATCGTCGGCAGATCGAGCGGAAGCCCGCTCGGGCGCGTGACGAGATACTCGTGCGCCATCGGCACGACCGGCACGTTCACGCCCGCCAGCCGCCCGATCTCACCCGCGAACATCCCTCCCGCATTGACCACGACCTCCGTCTCGATCCGGCCCCTGTCCGTCTCGACGCCGGCGACGCGGCCGCGCGCCACCTCCATCCCCGTGACCCGGGTCTTCGTGTAGATCTCGGCGCCTCCGCGGCGCGCGCCTTCGGCGAGGGCGAAGGTGAGCTGGCTGGGATCGATGTAGCCGTCCGTCGGGAGGTGCGCTGCGCCAAGAACTCCGTCCGTTGACATCGGCGGGAAGAGCTCCTGCGCCTCCGCCGCCGAAATCAGCTCGAGCGGCAGCCCGAAGGTCTTCGCCCACCCGGCCTGCCGCCGCAGCTCCTGCATGCGCTCTTCCGACGATGCGAGCCGGAGCGAGCCGACCTCGTGCCACCCGGTCTCTAGCCCGACTTCCTGCTCGAGGCGGCGGTAGAGATCGACCGAGTTCATCATCATCTTCGTCAGGCTGAGCGAGCCGCGCAGCTGGCCGACTAGGCCGGCCGAATGGAAGGTAGAACCGCTCGTCAGGTCGGCACGCTCGCAGAGGACGACGTCCTCCCAGCCGAGTCGCGTGAGCCAGTAGAGGATGGAGGCGCCGCCGACGCCTCCGCCGATGACGACCGCCCGCGCACTCCCTTTCACGCGAATACCCTAATCAGGGACCTTCCAGCGCTCTGCCGGTGTAGTAACGACAGCATGCGCACGAGTCTCGGTTTCGCGCTCACCGCGCTCCTCGCAGCCGGGTTGGCGGGGGCGCCCGCCCAGGCGGCCGGCGGCCCGAGCCTGCGCGAGGACGCCGGGCTCACCGGCATCGCCACCCCAACGGGATTCCGCTACGTCGCCATCGGCGAGCGCAACCGCACGGTCCTCGCGCGCATCAGCCCCCACCAACGCGTCGTCGCCGTTCGTTTCCTCGCCGGGCGCTACACGATTGCCGGCGTCGCCTACGACGGAACCGCAACCGGCCTCTCGGCCGACGGCAAGACCCTCGTCCTCGTGCGGCCCCGGCTCGCCTATCCGCGTGCGAAGACCGATTTTCTGATCGTTAGCACTCCGGGTCTTCATGTCCGCGACGCCGTGACGCTTCGCGGCGACTTCAGCCTGGACGCCGTCTCCCCGGACGGGTCGATGCTCTACTTCATCCAGTACCTGTCGCGAAAGGACCCCACCGAGTACGCGGTGCGCGCCTTCGACAGGGAGGGCGGCAGGCTCGTTCCCGAGCCGGTCGTCGACAAGACCGAGCCCGGCGAGGAAATGCGCGGCAACCCCGTCTCGCGGGCGACGAGCTCGGACGGCCGCTGGGCGTACACGCTCTACGACGGCGGCGGGAAGGCGCCTTTCGTGCACGCGCTCGACACCGTCGCGGTCGAGGCCCACTGCATCGACCTGGATGCGCTCGCCGGCCGGGTCGACCTTCTGGACCTGCGACTGCGCCTGCACAACGGCTCGCTTGCCGTTGTCAGCGCAAACGAACGGGTCGCTGTCATCGACACGGCGAGCTTCCAAGTCGGGGAGGCTGGGAGCGGCTCCTCTGGCGACGGGACGAATGGGCGCTGGCCCGCGATCGGCGTGCTCGCCGCGCTTCTCGCCGCGACCGCCGCCTCGTTGATGATCCGCCGCCGACGGCGGCCCTCACCGGTCTAGTCCTAGACGCCCGCCAAAGCTTCGCGGAACGCGGGATCGGCGGCCGTCCGCTCCAGCCGCTCGAAGTGCTCCCGCGCGTAGGCGACGAAGTCGAAGTCGAGCTCCGAGATGCCCTGCTGGACGACGCCCCACATCGCCTCCCGGAAGTCCGACATGAAGCGCATGAGGCGCAGCGAGGCGAGATCCTCGGAGCGAAGCTCCCCGAAGTAAGCAGCCAGGAGGGCCTCGTTCTCCCTCTCTCCCAGCTCGTGGTTGATGGAAAAGTTGGCGACATCGAAGAAGACATCGCCCATACCGGCGTACTCCCAGTCGACGATGCGGAGATTCGTTCCGTCGTCGATGAAGTTCGCGTTCAGAAGATCGTTGTGGCAGGGCCTGAGAGGCTGCGAACCGCGGGCGGACTCGATCTCGTCCGCATGCTCCTTGGCCGCCGAGAAAGAGTCGGGCACCTGGACGCCGTGCTCCTCCGCCGTCGCACGGTAGGCCTCGACGACGCGAAAGGAGTCGAACCGCCCGGGAATCGGACTGCCTTCGTGGATCCGGCGGAGCGTGGACGCCACGCGCACGATGTTCTTCGGCCGGGCCATCTCCTCGAGGGGAACGGGGCGGCCCTCGACGAAACGGGTGACGAGATAGCCCTCCGGCTCGAGGAAATCGACGACCTCGGGGCCGACACCGGCCTCGGCCGCGGCAACCGAGGCGCCGTGCTCCACGGATCTGTCGATGCCCAAGAGCTCCGTGTCACGACCGCCGATCCTCAGGACGTAGCTCTCACCGTCCACGGTGATCTTGAAGTTGTGATTCGTGATCCCACCGCCGAGCGGCTCGAGTGCCAGGTCACGGTCGGGCCAGACGCGGGCAGCGATCTCCTCGGGTCGCACCGGGCGATACTACGACGCGTGACGATCCCGCTCGTCGAGCACCCTGATTCCGTCGTGATCGTGGCGGTCGAGGGCGACCAGCTCGTCTGTGTCCGGCAGACCCGTCCCGGATCCGGTGGCGCGACGCTCGAGCTCCCCTCCGGGAAGCTCGAGCCCGGCGAGACCGCCATCGAGGCCGCCACGCGGGAGCTCGCGGAGGAGTGCGCGCTCGGCGCCGACGAGTGGCAAGATCTTGGCGCATTCTGGGCCGTTCCCGCCTACTCCACCGAGTTCGTCCACGTGTACGGCGCGGCGGGGCTGTGGGTCGGAGGCGGCTCCGCGCTCGACGATGACGAGGATGTCGAAGTCGAACGCGTTCCCCTCGTCGGCGCTCTTGCGCGCCTCTCCGATGCGGTGTCGGTCGCAGCGCTCGCGCTCTGGCTCGAAGCCCGATGAGCCCCGCTCCGTGGCTGGTGGAGCTCGAGCAGTCGCTGGCGGAAGACACGGGCACGGACAACCTGGCGACAGCGCTGGTCGTCTTCGCCTCGGTGGCCGGAGCCGACGTCCCGATCGAACGGGAGCAGATCCGGGCAGCGGCGCGAAGGGCGGCCTTCCTCCTCGCCGCAGGAGGCGATCCCGAACGCGGGCTCGACCTCGACGGCCGCGCGGTCACTGCGCTCGCGGACGACCTGCGGACGGTCGACCGCCAGCTGGCGCTCGAGCAGGGCCTTCTCGGGCTCCGCCTCCAGGTTCAGGGGCTGCCGCACGCCAGCGAAGCGG
>WNFU01010227.1_pt1 | contig 17332 bp, 11 predicted proteins | sample 5400121 | NCBI WGS metagenome assembly WNFU01 (sample SAMN13153360, study PRJNA577476) | soil metagenome | isolation source: 100 cm soil or saprolite under grassland replicate 1 | place: USA:California | collected 2016-06-15
CGTGGCCTGCTCGCGTGCGGTGGGGGTCCTCGCCGCGGGGTTCGCTGCGGACGTGGACGTCGCGCGCGCGGCGGTGGACCTACTCTCCGGCGTGGGGGGCCACTTCGCGAGCGTCATCGAGTCGCAGCGGCTCCTCCCCGACCTGCGGCGCCGGCTCGTGGAGCTCGAGGCGGTCCACGCCCTCGCGCTCAGCGTCCAGGCCAACGCCCCCGGCGACCTCGCCACCCTGCTCCAGGACGGCTGCCGCGACATCGCCGCGGCGCTCTCGGCGACGGCGGCCGCCGTCTTCGTGGCGTCCGAAGACCGGACGCTCCTGCGCGCCGCGGCGTCGGTCGGGCTCCCGCGGATCGCGAGGGAGGCGGCGATCGAGCTCGCGCGCGATCCGCTCTCGGCGGAGGTGATGCGCACGAGCGTCGCGCTCGTCAGCGACGACGTCACCCGGGACCCGCGCTCGATGTTTCACGGGAACGAGGAGATCCCGCCGCTCGCGATGCTGGCGGTCCCGCTCGCCTCGCGCGACGAGGTGCGCGGCGTCGTGTTCGTGGGGGACCGCTCCGGCCGCCGGTTCACCGCCGCGGACGTCGCGCTCGCGAACGCGCTCGCCGGCGCCCTCGGCGTGGGGATGGAGAACGCCGGGCTCTATGCGGAGGCGCACCGGCGCGTGGAGGAGTTGTCCCTCCTGAACGAGGTGGGGCGCGCCGTGGCCGGCTCGCTGGATCTCGGGGAGGTGCTCCGCGCGGCGGCGGCAGGCGCCCGGCGCCTCGTCGAGTCGAGCCGCGCCTACGTTATCCTGTACGACGTGCTGCGGAACGAGCTGCGCTTCGGGGCAGGCGCGGGGACCGACCCGGCCCTCGAGGGGCTCCGCTGGCCGCCGCTCTCCGGCACCTTCCTCCACGGCGTCCTGCAGAGCCGCCGCCCCGCCGCGATCGAAGACGTCGAGCGCGCGGGCGCGAGCGACGCGACGGGCGGCCGTCTCGCCGCCCGGGCGTGCGTCGCGGTGCCGGTGCTCCTGCGCGGCGAGCCGCTCGGCGTGCTCGTCGCCGACGAGGAGCGCGCGCCCCGCCACTTCTCGGAGACGGACGTCGAGCGGCTGACCGCGGTCGCGGACCGCCTCGCGGTAGCGCTCGAGAACGCGCGCCTGTACCTCGAGACGCGCCGCCGCGCCGAGGAGCTGGGGCTGCTCCACGAGGTCGGCCGCTCGCTCGTCGAGACCCTCGACATCGAGCAGGTGCTCGGCGCCGGCGTCCGGAACCTCGCCCGCATCGTGGACGCTCCCGAGGCGCACCTCGCGCTCCTCGCCGGCGACGGCGTCAGCCTGGAGGTGCGCGCCGTGTCGGGCGGGCACCGCGACCGCATCGGCCGGCGGATCCCGCTCGTCTCGGACGCCCCTCTCCTCGCGGCGCTCGTCTACGAGCGCCGCGAGCCGATCGTGATCGCCGACGCGCTCGCCGACCCGCGCGCCCGCGAGGAGGCGCGCGGCCCGTCCGGCGCGCGCGCCTGCCTCGCGCTGCCGCTCGTCGTCCGCGATCGCGCCATCGGCAGCGCGGTGATCGTGGAGACGCGCGGGCCACGCCTCTTCACTCCCGCCGAGGTCGAGCGCGCGGCGGTGATCGCGAACCAGCTCGCGGTCGCGGCGGAGAACGCGCGGCTCTACGAGGACCTGCGCCGGAGCTACGCGCAGCTCGCGCACGCCCAGCAGCAGCTCATCCGGGGCGAGCGGCTCGCCGCGCTCGGCGAGCTCTCCGCCGTCGTCGCGCACGAGGTCCGCAACCCGCTCGGCGTGATCTTCAACTCGCTCGGCTCGCTGCGCCGGCTCGTCCAGCCGGCGGGCGACGCGAAGATGCTCTTCGACATCGTCGAGGAGGAGGCCGATCGGCTGAACCGGATCGTCGGCGACCTGCTCGACTTCGCGCGCCCCTCGACGCCGGACCTCCACCCGGAGCTCCTCGACCGCGTCGTCGAGGACGCGGTCCAGGCGGCGCTGGCGCAGCAGGGGGTCCGCATCGATCTCGCCCGCGAGCTCGATCCCGAGGTGCCGCCCGTGGCGATGGACGCGCGCCTCGTGCGCCAGGCGGTGCTCAACATCGCGGTGAACGCGGTCCAGGCGATGGCGCGGGGCGGGCGGATCACGATCCGGACGCGCCGCGAAGGCGATCGTGCGCTCGTCGAGATCGAGGACTCCGGGCCGGGCATCGCCGACGAGGTGAAGCGAAGGATCTTCGAGCCGTTCTTCACGACGAAGGCGAGCGGCACCGGCCTCGGCCTCGCCGTCGTGAAGCGGATCGTGGAGGGCCACGGTGGCGCGGTCACCGTCCGGAGCGCACCGGGCGCGGGCACCGTCTTCGTGTTGCGGTTCCCGCTCGCCGGCCCGCCCGTTGAAAACGGGGCGGCGATCGGTTGAGATCCCCCGCCGTGACGACCCCTGCCTCACCGGACGGCGATCCCGTCGAGCGCCTCGCCCGCGCCGAGCCCGCCGGCGGCAGGGTGCTCGTCGTGGACGACCAGCGCAACATGCGGGCCACGACCGCCATCGTGCTGCGCAGCGCCGGGCACACGGTGGACGAGGCGGAGGACGGCGCTGCCGCGCTCGTGCGGCTCCAGCAGGAGGCGTTCGACGTGGTCCTCACGGACCTCAGGATGCCCACCGTCGACGGCATGGAGCTGCTCCGCGAGGCACAGCGGCTCTCCCCCGAGACGCAGGTCATCGTGATGACCGCCTACGGCACGATCGATTCCGCCGTCGAGGCGATCCGCCGCGGCGCCTACGACTTCCTCGCGAAGCCGTTCAAGGAGGACGAGCTCACGCTCCGGGTCGCGAAGGCGCTCGAGAAGCGGCGGCTCGTGGGCGAGGTCCACCTCCTCGCCGGAGAGTTCCGGCGCCGCTACGGCCTCCAGCACATCGTCGGCCGCTCCGCGGCGATGCAGGACGTGCTCGAGCGCGTCATGCGGGTGGCGCCGAGCGACGCGACCGTCCTCATCTCCGGAGAGTCGGGCACCGGAAAGGAGCTCGTCGCCCGCGCGCTGCACGTGGCGAGTCGCCGTGGGGAGCGGCCGTTCGTGCCGGTGAACTGCGCCGCCATCACGGAGACCCTGCTCGAATCGGAGCTCTTCGGGCACGCGAAGGGGGCGTTCACGGGGGCGAGCCGCGCGCGCCGCGGCCTCTTCGAGGAGGCGAACGGCGGATCGCTCTTCATCGACGAGATCGGCGAGACGAGCCCCGGGTTCCAGGCGAAGCTCCTGCGCGCGCTGCAGGAGGGGGAGATCCGCCGCGTCGGCGAATCGAGCCCGGTGCAGGTCGACGTTCGCGTCATAGCCGCGACGAACCAGGATCTCCGGCGGGCCATCGCGGAGAAGCGGTTCCGCGAGGACCTCTACTACCGGCTCGCGGTGGTCCCGATCCGGATCCCGCCGCTCCGGGAGCATCCGGAGGACATCCCGCTGCTCGCTGCCCACTTCCTGCACGGCTTCGTGCAGCGCACCGGCGCGGCCCGGACCCTCGCGCCGGAGGCGGTGGCGCGCCTCGTGGACCACGACTGGCCCGGCAACGTCCGCGAGCTCGAGAACGTCATCGAGCAGGCGGCGGCGCTGGCCCCCGGGAGCGTGCTCCGCGCCGTCGACGTACAGATCGAGCATCGAGGATCGGCGACCGACGCCGCGCGCACGCTCGCGGCGGCCGTCGAGGACGCCGAGCGCCGCGCGATAGAGGCGGCGCTGACGCGCAGCGGCGGCGACCTCGCGAAGGTCGCCCGCGAGCTCGGGGTCTCCGCGACGACGCTCTGGCGGAAGATGAAGCGCCTCGGGCTCGAGGCGCGCGCGCACGGCGGGTAGCGTCGAGCCTGATCGGCTGCACATCTGAAACGGTTCTTTCAGATCTGCAATCGCGCGGCGCCTCGCCGCCCCGGTCCGGGGGCGAGGTCCCGCGCAAGTCACCGGAATCACACGCGGGACGTCGAACTATCGGTTGCCTGGCTATCTGGCACCCGCGTTGCTATTTCCCTGGTCCAGAAGTGCAAAGCCGCTTGTTGAGGTCGGTCCCCCCCCGCCACTTCGACTGCGCTTTGCACTTCGTTTTTTTTTGGGGATGCCCGATGGCCGCGTTCCTGATCGTCGACGAGGACCGGAACTTCCGCGACGCGCTCGCGATCGGCCTGCGGCTCGACGGCCACCGCGCGCTGGCGGTCGGCGACGCCGAGGAAGCCCGGGCGCGACTGCGCGACGGCGGCTTCGACTGCTGCGTCGTCGACGCGCACCTGGCGGACGCCGACGCCCTGTTCGCGCATCGCGAGCGCGGCGTAGCCCGGATCTCGAAAGAGTCCGTCGCCTCGCAGGCAGGAAGCGTGCGCCGAGCTACAGCAGGATCGCGCTCGCCACCTGCGCCAGCCGCGCCACGGGGTCAGCGATGATGCCGAGCACCACCACCACCGCGACGGCCGCGGCGAGCGCCACCGACATCGCGGGCGTGGAGAGCGTCTCGCCCTCGTCCTCGGGCGCCCGCATGTACATGTAGACGACGACGCGGAGGTAGTAGTACGCGCCCATGACGCTCGTGAGGATGCCGAGCACGGCGAGCCCGTACAGCTCGGCGCCCACGGCGGCCTGGAAGATGTAGAGCTTCCCGACGAACCCAGCGGTGGGCGGGATGCCCGCGAGCGACAGGAGGAACACCGCCATCGCGAACGCGAGGGCCGGCCGGCGCCGCGCCAGGCCGGAGAAGCGGGCGAGGTCCCAGGCGTCGGCGCGCTCCTCGTCGCCGCGCGTCCGGCGCTCGAGCGCGCCCACCACCGCGAAGGCGCCGATCGCCGTCGCGCTGTACGCGGCGAGGTAGAAGAGGATCCCGGCGAGCGCTTTGCCGCGCGCCCCGGCGACCGCCGCCGAGACGACGCCGATGAGCAGGTAGCCGGCGTGCGCGATCGACGAGTATGCGAGCATCCGCTTCACGCTCCGCTGCGGGAGCGCGAGGAGGTTCCCGAACACGAGAGTGAGGACGGCGAGGGCCGAGATGATCCCGCCGAAGGCGCTCGCCTGCGCCGCCGTCCCGCTCTCCGCGGAGAGGAAGACGCGCGCGAGCAGCGCGAAGGCGGCGGTCTTCACGCCCGCCGCCATGAAGGCGGTGACGGGCGTCGGCGCGCCCTCGTAGACGTCGGGAGTCCAGGCGTGGAAGGGGACCGCCGCGATCTTGAACGCGATGCCGGCGGCGACGAGGCCGAGGCCGGCGAGGTAGAGCGGCGAGCCCTGACCGCGCTGCAGGTCCGAGAAGAGCGTCGAGCCGGTCGCGCCGTACAGGAGGGCCGAGCCGTACAGGAAGAGCGCGGAGGAGATCGCGCCGAGCACGAGGTACTTGAACGCCGCCTCGGCCGGACGCTTGCCGCGGCGCAGGTAGGCCGCGAGCGCGTAGGTCGCGAGGCTCATCGTCTCGATGGCGACGAACGCGACGAGGAAGTCGCTCGCCATCCCGAGGAGGACCATGCCGGCCGCCCCGAACATCGCGAGGGCGTAGAACTCGCCGCGCTCCGCGTTGCGGACGCTCAGCCAGCCCGCGCCGACGAGCGCCGAGAGAGCCAGGCCGGCGCACACGATCACCGTCACGAACGCGGAGAAGCCGTCGGCCATCCCCTGGCGGCCGAACACCGGCCCGACCGCGGGAGACAGGGCGGCCCAGCCGCCCGCCGCGGCGGCGAACGCCACCGTGAGGAGCGCCTGGTACCCGCGCCGGCCGGAGACGAGGAAGACCTCGGAGAGGAGGAGCGCGATGGCGCCGACGGTCAGGATCGCCACCGGCACCAGCGCGACGAAGTCGCGGGTCGGGAAGCCGGTCATGTCAGTGGACCTCGGGGACGGCGGGCGGGGTCGGGAGCGCCGCGGGCACGTGGAGCAGCTCGCCCATCGGAGAGGGCGGCGGCAGCGCCGCGCGCACCGAGATCGCGGTCGCCTGGGTGCCGACCTGCGAGTCGGCCGGGGCACGCCCGAGCCTCACCTCGGCGTCCTGGAAGCGCTTGACGAGCCGGTCCACCGCGGGCTTCGCGGGAGCGAGGAACGGCTGCGGCACGAGCCCCATCACGACGATGAGGGCGATCATCGGGGCGAGCACGACGCCCTCGCGCAGCGACAGGTCGGGGAGGTGCCGGTTGTGCTCGTTCTGCAGCGCGCCGAAGAAGACGCGCTCGACGAGGAACAGCATGTAGACCGCGCCGAGGATGACGCCGAGCGCGGCGAGCGTCGCGAACCCGGCCCCGAACCCGAGGCGCGAGAGCCACGTCCCGGAGAGGATCAGGAACTCGCCCACGAAGCCGTTCGTCCCAGGCAGGCCGACGGACGACAGGGTGACGATGACGAACACCGTGGCGATGGCCGGGACCTGCTTCGCGATGCCGCCGTACTCGGAGATGAGGCGGGTGTGGCGCCGCTCGTAGAGGATGCCGACGAGGAGGAACAGCGCGCCGGTCGAAACGCCGTGGTTCAGCATCTGGTAGACGCCGCCGGTGAGCCCCTCGGGCGAGATGGCCATGAGGCCGAGCATCACGAAGCCGAGGTGCGACACGGACGAGTAGGCGACGAGCCGCTTCATGTCCGTCTGCACGAGCGACATGAGCGCACCGTAGAGGATGCCGATGACCGCGATCGTCGCGATGAAGCTGCGGTACTGGAGCGCCGCCTCGGGGAAGAGCGGCATCGCGTAGCGGAAGAAGCCGAAGGTCCCCATCTTGAGGAGCACGCCGGCGAGGATGACCGACCCGGCGGTAGGCGCCTCGGTGTGCGCGTCCGGCAGCCAGGTGTGGAGCGGGAACATCGGCACCTTCACCGCGAAGGCGAGGGCGAAGGCGAGGAACAGCCAGCGGCCCGCCTCGGGGGTGACCTGGAGCGCGCGGCGCGCCTCGACGAAGTCGAACGTCCCGCCGTCGTGGAAGTAGACGTACAGGATGGCGAGCAGCATGAGCACGCTCGCCGCGAAGGTGTAGATGAAGAACTTCACCGTCGCGTAGAGGCGGTTGCTCGAGCCCCACACGCCGATGAGCAGGTACATCGGGATGAGGATGAGCTCCCAGAAGACGTAGAAGAGGATGAGGTCGAGCGCCGCGAAGGTGCCGATCATCGCCGTCTCGAGGACGAGCAGCGCGATGATGAACTCCTTCACGCGATCGTCCACCGCGCGCCAGGCGGAGAGGATCACGATCGGCGTCAGCACCGTCGTGAGCATCACGAGCAGGAGCGCCACCCCGTCGAGCCCGACGTGGTAGCCGATCCCGATCGACGCGATCCACGGGACGAACTGCTCGAACTGGAACTCCGGGGCCGCCGCGGAGGCGTCGAAGCCGATCCAGAGCCCGATCGACACGAAGAAGGTGAGGAGCGAGGCGATGAAGGCGACCGCGCGGTGCTGGCCCGCCTCGCCGGCGGGCATGAGCACGAGCGCGAGCGCGCCGGCGAGCGGGATGAACGTGACGACGGTGAGCAGGTTCACGGCCGACCTCCGACCCCGAGGATCGTCCAGAGGATGACGGCCGCCGCCATCGCCATGATCGCGGCGTACCGCTGCACGTCGCCGTTCTGCGCGAGGCGGAGCACCGAGCCGACGAGCCCGACGAAGCGGGCGATGCCGTTCACGAACAGGCCGTCGATCGCGGTGACGTCCACGATGCGCCAGAGGACGTACGCCGTGTAGCGGACGGGCTCGATGACGAGGAGCTCGTACAGCTCGTCCACGCGGAACTTGTCGAGGGCGAACCGATACACGCGGGGGAAGCCGGCGGCGAGCCGCGCGGGCAGCTCCCGGGCCGGGCCCACGTACATCGCCCAGGCGATGGCGGTCCCGAGCGCGGCGATCCCCCACGCGACGAAGTACGGCCAGGGCGGGTGCGCACCCTCGTGCAGGTGATGGAGCTCGTGCAGCACGTGCGTCCCCGCGGCGAACACCGGCGCGGTGAACTGCTCGAAGCTCGGGCCGGGCTCGTGCAGCGGCAGCGCGAGCGCGACCGCCACCACCGCGAGGGTGGCGAGGACGAGCAGCGGGACGGTCATCACCGGAGACGACTCGTGGGCGTGCTCGGCGGCGTGGGTGCGGGGCTTCCCCACGAAGGTGAGGAAGAAGAGGCGCGACATGTAGAACGCGGTGCCGAGCGCGGCCAGGACGCCGAGGACGTAGGCGATCTCGCCGACCGCCGGCCAGGCCTGGTTGTGGCTGAAGAGGGCGCCCCCCAGGATCGCGTCCTTCGACCAGAAGCCGGAGAGCGGGACGAAGCCGGTGATTGCGAGCGTCGAGATGCCGAAGGTGAGCGCGGTGAGCGGCATCTTCCTCGCGAGGCCGCCCATCTTGCGGATGTCGGTCTCGTCGCCCATCCCGTGCATCACCGAGCCCGCGCCGAGGAACAGGCAGCCCTTGAAGAAGGCGTGGGTGACGAGGTGCAGGACTCCCGCCCACCAGACGCCGGAGCCGACGCCGATGAACATGAAGCCGAGCTGGCTCACCGTGGAGTAGGCGAGCACCTTCTTGATGTCGGTCTGGACGAAGGCGATGAGCGCCGCGAAGAGCGCGGTCGCCGCGCCGACGATGGTGACGGTCGCCATCGCGGCCGGGGCGAGGCTGAAGAGGAACGAGTTCCGCGCGACGAGGTAGACGCCCGCGGTGACCATCGTGGCGGCGTGGATGAGTGCGGAGACCGGCGTCGGGCCGGCCATCGCGTCCGGCAACCAGACGTAGAGCGGCAGCTGCGCGGACTTCCCGCACGCGCCGACGAACAGCCCGATGAGCGCGAAGGTGATCGCGAAGCGGAAGGTCTTGCCGGCGAAGAGGCCGGCCTGGATCACGGCGGACGGGTCGATCTGGCGCGCCGCCCCGACGATCTCGCCGTAGCTCGCCGTCCCGAAGATGGAGAGGAGGGCGAACAGGCCGATGAGGAAGCCGAAGTCGCCGATCCGGTTCGTGACGAACGCCTTGCGGCCCGCGAACGCCTTCTGCACGTCGGTGAACCAGAAGCCGATGAGGAGGTAGCTGCAGAGGCCGACGCCCTCCCAGCCGACGAAGGTGAGGACGAGCGAGTCGCCGAGGACGAGCGTGAGCATCGCCGCGACGAAGAGGTTCAGGTACGTGAAGAACCGGGCGAACCCCGCGTCGTTCTCGTGCGACATGTACGAGACGGAGTAGACGTGGATGAGCGTCCCGACCCCGGTGACGACCATGATCATCGTCCCGGAGAGCTGATCGACGAGGAGCCCCCACCCGACCGACACGAGCGCGCGGCCGTCAGGCCCCGCGACGCGGAACCAGGTGTCGCCGCGGAAGTGCAGGACCTGGCCCTTCAGCGTCACCGAGAAGGCGATGGCCGCGATGAGGAACGAGCCGACCATCGCGCCGATCGCGACGAGCGTGACGTTCCCCCTGCCGATGCGGCGCCCGGCGAGGCCGTTGAAGATGGCGCCGGCCAGCGGAAGGAGGATGATGGCCCACAAATAGGACTCTGCCGCTGCGGGAGAGGCTACGAATGAGGGCATAAGAGTGGGGCGAAGGATTACCTTCTTGCGGCCGCTTAGACAAGCCTCTTCTCCGTCGAAAACCTCCCGGAGTTTGCGGACATGACCGCTCCAAAATCGGGCCCCGCGCCGCTCGCGGAGCTGCGAAAGCTGCCCAAGGCTGACCGGCTCCTCGAGGCCGCGGATCGGGCCGAGCTCGTGGCCCGGCTGGGGCACGGCCCGGTGATCGAGGCGATCCGAGCGGAGCTGGAGCGGATCAGGAAGGAGATCCTCGACGGCGGCCGCTGTCCGGCGCCCGAGGCGATCGAGCAGGCGCTGCTCGCCCGGCTGGCCGAAGCGGCGCGCGGATCGCTCCGGCCGGTCGTGAACGCCACCGGGGTCGTCGTCCACACGAACCTGGGGCGGGCGCCGCTGTCGGAGGAGGCGATCGCCGCCATGCGCAGGGCGGCGCAGGGATACACGAACCTCGAGTACGATCTCGAGGCGGGGGAGCGCGGGGATCGCCACGCCCACGTCGAGGGGGCCCTCTGCCGCCTCACCGGGGCAGAGGGGGCGATCGCGGTGAACAACAACGCGGCCGCGGTGATGCTCGCCCTCGCGGCGCTCATGGAGGCGAGACCGAGCGAGACGCCGGAATCCACGTCCGTTCGTCCTGAGCCCTTCGACTCCGGGCCTGCTCCGCAGGCCCTACGCTCAGGGCAGGCGGAGTCGAAGGACGCCCGCACCCCCGTTCGTCCTGAGCGTAGCGGCCGCGAAGCGGCCGCGGAGTCGAAGGACGCAAAGCCCGAGGTGATCGTCTCGCGCGGCCAGCTCGTCGAGATCGGCGGCGGGTTCCGCATCCCAGACGTGCTCCGGCGCTCCGGCGCCGCCCTCGTCGAGGTCGGCACGACGAACCGGACGTACGGGAAGGACTACGAGGAGGCGATCGGCGAGCGCACGCGGATCCTCCTCTCCGTCCACCGCTCGAACTTCCGGCTCGCGGGCTTCGTCCACGACGCCTCGCTCGAGGAGCTCGTCGGGCTCGCGCGCGCCCGGGACCTCTGGGTCGTCGACGATCTCGGCTCGGGGTCCTTGCTCGACACGGCGCCGTTCGGCCTGGGAGACGAGCCGACGGTGCCCGCGCGCGTCCGCGCGGGCGCGGACCTCGTCTGCTTCTCGGGCGACAAGCTCCTCGGCGGGCCGCAGGCGGGCATCCTCGTCGGACGGCGCGCCGCGATCCTCCGCGTGAAGCGCCACCCGCTCGTGCGGGCGCTCAGGCTCGACAAGGTGACGCTCGCCGCGCTCTCGGCGACGCTCGCCCACTACGAGCGCGGCGAGGCGACCGCGAAGGTCCCGGTCTGGCGCGCGATCGCGCTCGCGCCCGAGGCGCTCCGCGAGCGCGCGCGCGGCTGGCTCGCCGCCCTCGGCGACCGAGGGAAGGGCTGCGAGCTGCGCGAGAGCCGCTCCGCGATCGGGGGCGGCTCGCTGCCGGAGGTGACCCTCCCGACGTTCGTCCTCGCGCTCCCGCCGGGCGACGCGGACGCGCTCGCCGCCCGGCTCCGCCGCGGCGATCCGCCGGTCGTCGCGCGCATCGAGGACGGCCGCGTGGTGCTCGATCCGCGCACGGTGATGCCGCACGAGGACGAGGCGGTGGTGCGGGCGGTCCGGGCGGCAGTCATGGGGGCCGATCGGTCGAGCTGACCCGAGCCCGAGCCCGAGCCCGAGCCCGAGCCCGAGCCCGTCATTCCGCGGGCGCGGGCGCGGGCTCGTTCACGGGACCTGCACGACCGCCACTCACGGATTGAAGCGGTACCCCACCCCGCGGATCGTCTCGAGGTGGCGCGGGTGGTCCGCGTCGTCCCCGATGTGCGCGCGCAGCCGCGCGACGAAGTTGTCCACCGTGCGCGCCGTCCCGAAGTAGCGCGAACCCCACACCGCCTCCATGAGCTGCTCGCGCGAGTGGACGCGGTCCGCATGGGTGACGAAGAACGCGAGGAGGTCGAACTCGCGGCTTGTCAGATCGAGCTCCTTCCCGCCCGCGCGCGCCTTGCGGGCGTCGAGGTCGAGCTCGACGTCCCCCGCCCGCCGGATCGCGCGGCTCGGGCCGGTCTCGCCGCGGGAGCGCCGCCGCCGCAGCGTGGCGTCGATACGGGCGAGCAGCTCCTTCAGCCCGAACGGCTTCACGATGTAGTCGTCCGCGCCGAGCTGGAGGCCGGCCACCTTGTCCGACTCCTGCCCCTTCGCGGAGAGGATCAGGACCGGAAGGTCCGGATCCTGGCGCCGGATCTCGCGCACCACCTCGAGCCCGCCGAGGCGCGGCAGCATCACGTCCACCACGACGAGGTCGGGCTTCTCGCTCTGCGCCATCGCGAGCCCCGTCTCGCCGTCGCTCGCCGAGCGGACGAGGTATCCCTCCATGCCGAGGTTGAGCTGCAGACCGCGGAGGATCGACGGGTCGTCCTCGATGATGAGGATCTTCTCGGCCATCACTGCGTCTCCGCCACGGGCAGCGCGATCGTGAAGGTGGCGCCCTTCCCGAGCTCGCTTACGACGCTCACCTTCCCTCCGTGCGCCGCGACGATGTGCTTCACCATCGCGAGGCCGAGCCCGGTCCCTTCGATCGACCGCTGGAGCGGGTCGCGCGCGCGGTAGAACTTGTCGAAGATCCGCTTCTGCTCGCGCTGCGCGATCCCGGGGCCGTTGTCGGCGACGCGGATGAAGACGGTGTTCCCGTCGCGCGTCGCGCTCACGTCGATCTTCTTCTGTGGCCCGGTGTACTTGTGGGCGTTGTTGAGGAGGTTCAGGAGCGCCTCCGAGAGCGCCTGCGGGTCCGCCCAGACGCTCGGCAGGTCGGCGTCCACGCTGCGCGTCACGTCTGCCCCCTCGGTGATGCGCTGCGGCTCGAACGCCTGGAGCGCGGCGTCGACGATGGGAGCGACCTTGTGGTGGCGGAGCTGGTAGCTGCGCTTGCCGGACTCCATTCGCGCCCAGTCGAGGAGCCGGTTGATGAGGCTGGAGAGGCGCGCCGTCTCCTCCGCGATGATCTCGAGCGCCTCCGACTGCCGCACGGGATCCTGGATCCGCCCGAGCTGGAGCGTCTCGACGAACATGCGGATGGAGGTGAGCGGGGTGCGCAGGTCGTGGGAGACCTTGTTCACGAAGTCCGTCTGCAGCCTCGCGACCTGGGCCTCCCGGTACAGGACGGCGAGCGTCGCGGCGGAGCCGGCGACCGTGGTCGCGACGAGCGCCAGGATGAGGACGCCGAAGACGTAGTCCCGCGCCACGGATCCGTAGACCAGCATCAGGATCCCGACGATCAGCATCAGCCCCGAGGGGACGAAGATGAAGGTGATGACGAGCGGGAAGACGCGGCGGAGCTTCACGGACGCATCTTAGCGGACGCGCCGGCGCCGTGCCGCGATCGCCTGGAAACGAGCGGGCCCAGGCCGCCGGGTTCGCCGGCGGGCCCGCGCCGTCAGCGGTGGAACGACCGCCCGTCGCGGCCGAGCTCGACGAGCAGCGGCGCCGGCTCGAACCGCTCGCCGTGCCTCGCGCGGAGCGCCTCGACCTTCTCGAGGAGCGCGCGCGTGCCGAGCTCGTCGGCCCACCGGAAGGGGCCCCCGCGGAACGGCGGGAACCCGAGGCCGAACACCGCGCCGACGTCGCCGTCGCGCGCGCTGCGCAGGATCTTCTCGCCGAGGCAGCGGATCGCCTCGTTCACCATCTGCAGGACGACGCGGTCCTGGATCTCGCGCGCATCGAGGCTCCGCCGCGATCGGCCGCCGGGGAGGAGGTCGTAGACCGTCTCGTCCACGCGCTTCTTCTTCTCGTCGTACGTGTAGAAGCCCTTCCGGTTCTTGCGGCCGAGCCGCCCCGCCGCGGCGACGTCGTGGAGCGCCGCCGGAGGCGCCATCCGCTCGCCGAGCTCGGCGTGGAGGATCTTCGCCACCTTCGCGCCGACGTCGATGCCGACCTCGTCGAGGAGCGTGATCGGACCGACGGGGAAGCCGAAGTCCACGAGGGCGCGGTCGATCGCGTCGACCGCCGCCCCCTCGGCGAGGAGGTGCGCCGCCTCGTTCATGTAGGGCGCGAGGATCCGGCTCGTGTAGAACCCGGGCCCGTCGCCGACGACGATGACGGTCTTCCCCTGCCGCTTGCCCACCGCCACCGCGGTCGCGGTCGCCTCCTTCGAGGTCCGCGGCGTCACGATGACCTCGAGGAGCGGCATCTTCTGGACCGGCGAGAAGTAGTGCATCCCGAGGACCGTCTCGGGGCGCCGCGACGCCGTGGCGATCTTCGCGATGGGGATCGACGAGGTGTTCGAGGCGAAGATGCCGCTCTCGTTCACCGCCTCGAACGCCCGCACCATCTCCTGCTTCAGGGCGAGATCCTCGAAGACCGCCTCGATGACGAGGTCCACGCCGGCGAACCCCGACCAGTCGGTCGTGGCGGTGAGGAGGCGCATCTTCTCGTCACGCTCGAGCCGGTCGATGGAGCGCCGCTTCACGCGCTCGTCGAGGATGCCGCGCACCGACCCGAGCGCCTTCGCGACGGCCGCGTCGTCCCGCTCTCGCACGCGGACGGCCAGCCCGGCGTTGACGGTCACGGTGGAGATGCCGCTTCCCATGAGCCCGCCGCCGAGGACGCCCACCTTCTCGATCCGGCGCGGCTTCACCAAGGGATCGTCCGTGCCGTTGTCCTTCTTCAGCGCCGTCGTCGCGAAGAAGATCTCCATGAGCCGCCGCGCCACCGGCGAGACGGCGAGCTCGCCGAAAAGCTTCGCCTCGCGCGCGAGCCCCTTCGCGAACCCCGCGTGGTAGCCGTGCTCTATCGCCTCTAGCGCGCGGAGCGGCGCGGGGTAGTGCCCCTTCGTCTTCGCGAGGGTCACCTTGCGCGCCTGGCGGAAGAGGACCTCGCGCCCGAGGAAGTTCTCCTCGAGGGCGAGCGCGGTCACCTGCTCGAGCGGACCGCGCCTCCGGCGCTTCTCGCGCCTGAGCTTCCCCGCCGCGAGCGCGAGCGCGCGGGCGCGCGCCACCTCGAGCAGGAGCGCGGGCGGCACCGCCTCGTCGACGAGGCCGAGCTTGGCGGCGCGGGAGGCGCTGGGTGCCGCCGCTCCCGGGGATGAGGCCGAGCTGCACCTCCGGCTGGCCGATCCGCGTGCGCGGGTCGTCCGTCGCGATCCGGTAGTGGCAGGCGAGGACCCACTCGCACCCGCCGCCGAGGCAGGCGCCGTGGATCGCGGCGACGATCGGCTTCGGGAAGCGCTCGACCCGGTCGAACACCGCCTGGCCTTCGCGCGCGAGCTTCTCGGCGGAGGCCGCGTCGGTGACGGTCTGCATGAGCTCGATCTTCGCGCCGGCCACGAAGCCGTCGGGCTTCCCGCTCGCGAGGACGATCGCCTTCACCGCGTCGTCGCCCTCGAGTCGGTCGAGGAGCTTCACGAACTCGACCATCAGCTCGGGGTGGATCGTGTTCACCCGCTCGCCCGGATCGTCCACGAGGATCGTCGCGACCCCGCCCGCGGTCTCGACGCGGAAATGCCGCGGTCCTTCCCGGGTGGCCTCTGCCGTCATCATGGCGGTCTCCTCGCTCACTCGCGCTCCAGGACGAGCGCCGCGCCGAGCGCCCCCGCCGCGCAGACGGTGAGGAGCGCGTGCTGCCCCTTCCGCCGCTCGAGCTCGCGCAGCGTCTGCAGGATCATCCGCGCCCCGGTCGCCGCGAACGGATGCCCGAGCGCGATCGACCCGCCGTTCACGTTGAGCTTCGCCGGATCGATCTCGCCGAGCGGTTCCTTGCGCCCGAGCTCCTTCTCGGCGAACTCCCGCGAGGCGAACGCCTGGAGGTTCGAGAGCACCTGCGCGGCGAACGCCTCGTGCATGTCCACGAGGTCCATGTCCGCGAGCTGCAGCCCGGCACGGTCGAGCGCGACGGGCGCCGCATAGGCGGGCCCCTGCAGGAGCTGATCCTTCGGGTCGAGCGCCGCGTACGCGTACGCCTTCACGTACCCGAGCGGTCGGATCCCGAGCGCCTTCGCCTTGTCCTCGCTCATCATGAGCAGCGCGGCCGCGCCGTCGGTGAGCGGCGAGGCGTTGCCGGCAGTGACCGTGCCGTACCTCCGGTCGAACACCGGGCGGAGCTGCGCGAGCGCCTCGACGCTCGTGTCCTTGCGCACGACGTTGTCGCGGGCGGACACCTTCTCGTAGCGGGGCGGGACGGGCACGTGCATCACCTCGCCCTCGAACTTCCCCGACTCCCAGGCGGCGGAGGCGCGGGCGTGGCTCTGCCACGCGACCTCGTCCTGCGCCGCGCGGGAGATGCCGTTCTTCTGCGCCATCATCTCGGCGCTCTCGCCCATGGTGAGCCCGGTCGTCGGCTCCTTCAGGGCGGACTCGGCGCCCCCCGAGATGGCGCAGTCGGAGTGGCCGAGCTGGATCTGATCCGCCGCGTCGGTGGTGGTCTGGATGGACGTGGCGCAGGCGCGCGAGACGGTGTGGGCCTGGACGCTGCGCGGGAGCTGCGTGCGGAGCACCATCTCGCGGCCGATGAGGGTCACGGTCGAGGACGGGATCACCTGCCCGAACACTACCGAGTCCACCTCCTTCGGAGGGATCCCGGTCCGCGCCACGAGCTCGTTCACGACGAGCGCGCCGAGGTCCACGGCGGAGAGGTCGCGGAAGTCCGTCCCCGCCTTGACGAAGGGGGTGCGGAGCCCGGCCACCACCGCGGCCCGGCGGCCGGCCGGAAGAGAACCGTTCATGCCCATGGGGTTGCTCCCTGATTCGGGAATCGGTCGGCTGCTGGGCTTGATCTATTGGCCATGGCGCACGGCGTCAACCCTCCCGCGGAACACACGCGGCCCCTTGCGTCCGCCCCCCGTCCCGGACGAGCATCGGGCCATGAAGCGGTCGCGCGCGCTGAAGCCCCTCTCGAGCGAGCACCACCAGGCGCTCCTCGTCGCGTTCCAGCTGAAGAAGGGGCTCGCCGGCCACGCCGCCTCGGCCGGCGCGCCGAAGGATCTGCCGGGGCTGCTCGCGCTGGCCCGCCACTTCGAGGAGCAGGTCCTGCGCACGCACACCCGCGCGGAGGAGGAGCTGCTCGTCGGCTTCATCGCCGCCGCCGACATGGCGCGCCTGCGCGCCGAGCACGCGGAGCTCGCGCGGCTCGTCGCGGCCGCGCGCACCGACGCGCCCGGCGAGCTGCGCGCCCACCTCGGGGCGTTCGCGGATCTGGTCGAGCGCCACGTGCGCTGGGAGGAGCGGGAGCTCTTCCCGTACGCCGAGGGGCACGCCGACGAGGCGACCCTCGCGACGATCGGCGGCGAGCTCGAGAAGCGGCTCGTCCTCGCGCGCGCCGAGTCGCGGCCGCAGCGGCGCTGATCACTCCGCCTACGCAGCGCCGCGCCGCCCGACGAAAATAGCGGTCGTCATCATCGTCGGGCGTCGTTTCCGCGTCTCCCCGGCACCGTCTCCCGCCGTCTCCTCCGACGCGTGCTACGATTCGCCCGTGACGCCTCGCTCGAAGGCATGGCTGGCGGCAACGGTGATCGCCGTCGCGACCGCGGCCGCCTACGCGCCGATCACCGCGAACGGGTTCGCCGGATTCGACGACGAGATCTACGTGATCCAGAACCCCGACGTGCTCGCCGGGCTCCGGGCGGACGGCGTCCGTCACGCCTTCTCGCTCCAGCACTCCGACGACACCTACTGGCACCCGCTCGCGTGGCTCTCGCTCATGCTGGACGCGGAGCTGTTCGGCCCGTCGCCGCTGGCGTTCCACCTGATGAGCGTCGCGCTGCACCTCGCGTCAGCGCTGGTCCTGCTCGCCACCCTCCGCCTGGCGACGGGTGTGCTGCTGCCGAGCGCTGTCGCGTCGCTCCTCTTCGCGGTGC
>WNFU01004705.1_pt1 | contig 17320 bp, 14 predicted proteins | sample 5400121 | NCBI WGS metagenome assembly WNFU01 (sample SAMN13153360, study PRJNA577476) | soil metagenome | isolation source: 100 cm soil or saprolite under grassland replicate 1 | place: USA:California | collected 2016-06-15
TTGTAGCCCGGCTCCCCGCCGGGTTCGCCCGCCTGGGTGGGCGGCTGGATGTGGGGCCAGTAGAACGCGACCCGCAGCGTCCCGATCTCGGCCGCACCCATGCGGTCGTACTCCTCGTCGGTGAGCTGCTCGGCGGAGGCCGGCGAGACGCCGAAGAACTGCGCTGACGGCGGGTCGGCGGCGGCGCTCATGGGCCAAGCGGCCGGCGCAGCGAGCATCGCGAGCGCAATCCCTGCGCCCGCGAGCCCCCGCCATCCTTGCTCGCGCTTTCCGCCCCTCATCAGGCGCGTCCGAGGGTAGCGTGCGCCGATCGCCGACGGTCTAGTGTCGGAAGTGGCGACGGCCGGTCAGCACCATCGTGGCGCCCGCCTCATCGCATGCGGCGACGACCTCCGAGTCGCGCTTCGAGCCACCCGGTTGGATGAACGCCTTCGCTCCGGCGTCGAGCGCGGTCTTCGGTCCGTCCGGGAACGGGAAGAACGCGTCCGAGGCGACCACCGACCCCGACAGCAGCGCCCCGGCGTCCTCCCCCCGCGCCGCGTGCGCCTTGTCGATCGCGATCCGGACCGAGTCGACGCGGCTCATCTGCCCGGCGCCGATCCCAATCGTGGCCCCGTCCTTGGCGATCACGATCGCGTTGGAGCGCACGTGTCGCACGACCAGCCACGCGAACAGCAGGTCCCCCCACTGGCGCTCATCCGGCTCCAGCTTCGTCGCGACCTCCATTCCGCCCATCGTGTCCATCGCCCAGTCGGGGTCCTGGACCAGAACCCCGCCCCGCACCCGCTTGAGATCGCGCTCGCCGATGTAGGCGCGCTTCTCGGTGTCCTCGAGGATGCGGATCGCCTCCTTCTGGCGCAGCACCTCCAGCGACCCTTCCGCGTAGGCGGGGGCGATCAGGAGCTCGATGAAGTTCTCGTGCAGGCGCTGCGCAAGCGCCTCCTCGATCTCCCTGTTGAGTGCGATCACGCCGCCGTACGCGGACATCGGATCGCACGTGAGCGCCTTCTCGTACGCCTCGGTAACGCTGTCGGCGATCGCCACGCCGCACGGGTTGTTGTGCTTGACGATCACGCACGCCGGTTCCTCGAACTCGGCCAGCAGGCGGCGCGCCGCGTCGAGGTCGAGCACGTTGTTGAACGACATCGCCCGTCCGTGCAGCTTCGCGATCCGCGACAGCACGTGCGAGCGGGCCCCGACCTCGGTATAGAACGCCGCGTTCTGATGCGGGTTCTCGCCGTAGGAGAGGTCGAGGAACTTCTCGTACGCCGCGACCCAATGGCTCGGAAAGACCTCGTAGCGCTCGCCGAACCATCGGCTGATCGCAGCGTCGTAGCGCGCCGTGTGCGCGAAGGCCTCGTTCGCCAGCCAGTGGCGCGTCTCCACCGAGACCTCGCCGCCGGACTCCTGAAGCTCGGCCAGCACGGCGTCGTAGCTTTCCGGCTCCACGACGACGGCGACGTAGCGGTGGTTCTTCGCCGCCGCACGGATCATCGCCGGCCCCCCGATGTCGATGTTCTCGAGCGCCTCGTCCTCGCTGACGTTCAGCCGCGCGACGGTGCGCTCGAACGGATACAGGTTCACGCACACCAGATCGATCGACTCGATCCCCTCCTGCTCCAGGGTGCGGACGTGCTCGGGGTCGTCGCGCACGGCGAGCAGCGCGGCGTGCAGCTTCGGGTGCAGCGTCTTGACGCGTCCGTCGAGGATCTCGGGCGAGCCGGTCAGCTCCTCGACGGTGCGCACCTCCACGCCCGCCTCGCGCAGCGCCTCCGCGGTGCCCCCCGTCGAGATGATCTCGATCCCAAGCGCCGCCAGGCCGGAGGCGAAGTCCGAGACCCCGGTCTTGTCGGAGACCGAGATCAGGGCCCGGCGCACGCGCAGCGGCTCGCCCGTCGGCGCGGCTCCACCCTCTACCTCGGTTGGCAGTGACTCCGTTTCCATACCGGACCCCGGCGTGACTCTACCGGGCGGAACCCAATCTGACGACACGGGGGTTCGCTGGATCGAAGCTCACCCTGCCCGCCGCGATCAGCCTGATCGCCTCGGGCAGCAGCTCGTGCTCGACGCGGTGGATCTCCTCCTCGAGCGCTTCGCGATCGCGGTCGGCCGGGACCGGGACGGCCTGCTGAAGGAGGATCGGACCCGAGTCGACCCCCTCGTCGACGAAGTGGACGGTCACGCCGGTCACCTTGACTCCGTGGTCGAGCGCCTGCTCGATGGCGTCGAGGCCCGGAAACGACGGCAGCAGCGCCGGATGGACGTTGATCATGCGGTCGCGAAACCGCGCCACGAACGACGCCGAGAGCAGCTCCATGTAGCCGGCGAGAACGACCAGGCCCAGATCTCGCTGCTCAAGCCAGTCCGCCATCGCCGCGTCGCGCTGCTCGCGGCCGCCGAACTCCTCGCGCTCGAACACTCCCGTCTCGATCCCCGCATCGGCGGCGCGCCGCAAGGCGAGCGCGCTGGGCTTGTTCGACGCGACGCACGCGACCTCGATCCCGTCGCGGCCGTGGACCTGGTCGAGGATCGCCTGGAGGTTCGTCCCGGTCCCCGAGGCGAGAACCGCCACCCGGAAGGGGCTCATTCGACGACGATCTGCGGCGACACCGAACTCGTCAGCGCGTGATGGAGTGAGGCCGCATCCTGCATGCTAGGCTGCCGCGCAGCGTATGGTCTACGGGTGGAGGGGTGCATGTGCTCGAGCGATGACGGGGATCGGCTGAGCCTAGGGCTTCGGCCGCGTTCGCGATGAGCCAAAGGCAGCGCAGGGCCAAGGCGAAGCGACGCCGACACGCGCAGCCGGCGGACGGGCGAACGCGGCAGCAGCGCGCGCGGATCGGGAGAGCGACGCTCTCCGGCGGCCTCGCCGCCACCGCCGCGGTCGGGCTCGGGACCGGCGCGGAGAGCGCGAGCGCGCAGACCTTCGACGCGGCGCAGGTCAAGGACATCAACAGCGGCGCCGCCGGCAGCTTTACCGGCAAGCTCGCCAACGTAGGCGGAACCCTGTTCTTCGCCGCCGACGACGGCTCGAACGGCCGCGAGCTGTGGAAGTCCGACGGCACCACCGCAGGGACGACGCTGGTAAAGGACATACAGAGCGGAGCGGGGGGCAGCTATCCCGACGACCTCACCAACTTCAACGGCACCCTGTTCTTCGCCGCCGACGACGGCACGAACGGCGTTGAGCTGTGGAAGTCCGACGGCACCACGGCGGGCACGACGCTGGTCAAGGACATCCGGAGCGGGGGGAGCGCCAGCAATCCCCGCTACCTCACCAACCTAGGCGGAACCCTGTTCTTCCAAGCCAACGACGGCACGAGCGGGGGCGAGCTGTGGAAGTCCGACGGCACCACCGCCGGCACGGCGCTGGTGAAGGACATACAGAGCGGCGCCGCCGGCAGCTTTCCCTACTACTTCACCGACGTTAGCGGAAGCCTGTTCTTCGTCGCCGACGACGGCACCAACGGCTACGAGCTGTGGAAGTCCGACGGCACCACGGCGGGCACGACGCTGGTCAAGGACATACAAAGCGGCGCGGCCGGCGGGTATCCCGATTTCCTCACCAACGTAAACGGCACCTTGTTGTTCGAAGCCAACGACGGCACCAATGGCTATGAGCTGTGGAAGTCCGACGGCACCACCGCCGGCACGACCCTGGTCAAGGACATCCAGAGCGGCGCGATCGGCAGCTATCCCTCCCGCCTCACCAACGTCAACGGCACGCTTTTCTTCCGCGCCAACGACGGCACGACCGGGCCTGAGCTTTGGAAGTCCGACGGCACCACCGCGGGCACGACGCTGTTCAAGGACATACGAAGCGGAGCGTTGGGCAGCTCCCTGTCCAACCTCACGAACGTAAGCGGGGCCCTGTTCTTCCGCGCCAGCGACGGCACGAGCGGCGTTGAGCTGTGGAAGTCCGATGGCACCACCGCGGGCACGACGCTGGTGAAGGACATACAGAGCGGCGCCGGTAACAGCTTTCCCGACCTCTTCACCATCGCAAGCGGAACCCTGTTCTTCCGCGCCAACGACGGCACCAACGGCTACGAGCTGTGGAAGTCCGATGGCACCACCGCGGGCACCACGCTGGTCAAGGACATAAACAGCGGAGCGGTCGGCAGCTATCCCGCCTACCTCACCAACGTAAACGGAACCCTGTTCTTCCGCGCCAACGACGGGACGACTGGCGATGAGCTGTGGAAGACGTTCGTGCCCGTCGCGCCGCCGCCGGGCGGTGGAGAGCAGCCGGGTCCCGAGCAGCCGGGCGACACGACGCCACCGGACACCACGATCACCAAGAAGCCAAAGGACAAGACGAAGAAGAAGACCGCCAGCTTCGAGTTCACCTCGAGCGAGGCCGGCTCGACGTTCGAGTGCTCGCTCGACGACAAGGCCTTTGCGCCCTGCACCTCTCCGGACACCGTCAAGGTAAAGAAGGGCAAGCACAGCTTCGAGGTCCGCGCCAAGGACGCCGCCGGCAACGTCGATCCCACGCCCGCCAGCGACAGCTGGAAGGTCAAGAAGAAGAAGAAGTAGACGCGAAGGCGCGCATCTTGTCCAAGGCGCCGCTGGCGATCGGCCTGAGGTCTCCCTCCGCCACTCCGACCCGGCGCGCGACCTCCGGCTCGCCGAGTCCGAGCGCCAGCAGCAGTCGCATCACCTCGCGCTCGAGGTCGGAGAGCCCCGCCCTCGCCGCCGCGTCGCCGCCCTGGTACATCCGCATCCCGACGATCTTTCCACCGGCCAGCGTCCAAACGTGGACGTCGACCCCGCCCTGCACCTGGGCGCCGCTCTCTCGCCCGCGACCGGCCAGGCGGACCAGCGCCACAACCGTGTCGCCGGCATCGAGGAGCTCGACCGGCTCCGCCCAGAGCTCTCCCCACACCTCGCGAAACTCGGCGAAGAACCGCTCGACCTCGTCGCGTCCGCGATACGGGCCTGGCTCGGGAAGCTGGTCGTGGCCGTAAAACGTGAAGTCGGGATCAATCTCCTCGAGCGCGAAGGGATCGCCGCGATTCCACGCCGCATACCCGCGCCGTACGAGATCTACGTTCTCGCTTGCCACCGAGGGGACTATGCCGCAGCGTTTAGCGGTTGGCCGGCACGATCGCGAGATCCTCGAGCGCGAACTTTCCGTTGGCGCCGTCGGGGTCTCCGAGCGGGTAGCTGCCGGTGAAGCAGGCGTCGCAGTGGTGCTCCGCCGGGGTGCCGACCGCCTCGTACACGCCCTCCATCGAGAGATAGGCGAGCGAGTCGGCTCCCAGTTCGGCGGCGACCTCCTCCACGCTGCGGTCGTGGGCGATCATCTCCTCGCGCGTGGACATGTCGATCCCGTAGTGGCAGGGGTGGCGGATCGGGGGCGCCGAGATCCGCAGGTGGACCTCTTTCGCGCCGGCGTCGCGCAGCATCCCGACGATCTGGCGCGTCGTGTTCCCGCGCACGATCGAGTCGTCGACGACGACGACGCGCTTTCCGGCGACGATCTCGGGCAGCGGGTTGAACTTCATCCGCAGCCCGTGCTTGCGCAGCTCCTGGCCCGGCTGGATGAAGGTCCGCGCGACGTAGCGGTTCTTGATCAGCCCGTCGTCCTGGACGATCCCGGAGGCGCGAGCGAAGCCGTTGGCTGCCGGGTTGCCCGAGTCCGGCACCGAGATCACCAGGTCGGCCTCGACCGGCGCTTCGTCCCAGAGGATCTCGCCCATCCTGCCGCGGACCTGCTGCAGGACCCTGCCCTCGAGCCGGGTGTCGGGGCGGGAGAAATAGATGTGCTCGAACACGCAGCACGCCGGCGTCTCGGACTTGACCGCCTGGCGCACCTCGAGCCCGCGCTCGGTCAGCGAGACGAGCTCTCCCGGCGCGATCTCGCGCAGCTGCTTGGCGCCGATGATGTCGAAGGCGCAGCTCTCCGAGGCGACCACGTAGCGGTCCCCCATCTGGCCCAGCGACAGCGGGCGAACGCCGTGCGGGTCGCGGAACGCGACCACGGCGTGCTTGGTCATCACCACCGTCGAGTAGGCGCCCTCGAGGCGCGGCATCGTCTCGGCCACCGCGTCCTCGATCGTCTTGCCCTCGTGCGTGGACAGCAGCGCGGCGATGATCTCGGAGTCCGAGGTTCCCCGGAACTCGACGCCCGCCTGGCGCAGCCCGTTGTAGAGCTCGACGGCGTTGGTCAGGTTGCCGTTGTGGGCCAGCGCCACCTCGCGGCCGTCGGAGCGCCACACCGGCTGGGCGTTCTCCCACGCCCCGCCGCCCGTGGTCGAGTAGCGGACGTGGCCGATCGCCATGTCGCCCTCCAGCGCCGCCAGCTTCTCCTCGTTGAAGACCTGCGAGACGAGCCCGAGGTCGCGAAGCGTCGTGATGTGGCCGCCCTCGCAGGTTGCGATGCCCGCGGACTCCTGGCCGCGGTGCTGGAGCGCGTACAGCCCGAAGTATGCGAGTCGGGCGACGTCGTGGCCAGGCGCGTAAACGCCGAAGACGCCGCACTCATCACGAGGTCCGTCGCGGTCCGAGATAGGCCGCTCCATCACGGTTTTCCTAGGCTCAGCTGCCCTAGAGGAGTGCTTGGAAGCAGGCGGAGCGCCTGCATAGGAAGCCTAGCAACGGCGGCGGCGCGGCCGTCCGGCCCCCGCGAAGCGCAGCCTGGTTCGGCTTCTGCGCTTTGGCCTGAGCGCTAGAGTGCGCCCCGGAGACGTGATTGCGAAGGAGGCGAGCATGCGGGTGAAGCCGGTTGTGATTGGGGTCCTTGCGGTTGTGCTGTCGGTAGCGCTGATCGGGTTCGGCGCCGGGTGCGGAGGCGACGACGACGAGGACACAACCGCGGCCACGACCTCGACGACCGAAGCCGCCGGCGGTGGCGGTGGCGGTGCCACCACCCAGGTCGGCATGACCGAGTACTCGTTCGAACCCAACGACCTTACGGTCAACGCCGGCGACACGATCTCGCTGAGCAACGATGGCAAGATCCCCCACAACTTCACGATCGTCGAGGGCGACAACCCGACCGCCAACAGCGCGGAGCTCGCGGCGAGCGACGACATCGCGCCGGGCGACAGCGGCGAGCTCGTGGTCGACGTCGAGCCGGGGGAGTACAGCTTCCTGTGCACGATCTCGGGCCATGCCGAGCAGGGCATGACGGGGACGATCACGGTCAAGTAGGGGCCGCCGCCCCACCCATCGAGCAATCCCCGCTGAATCAGACGGGCGCTGCCGCGAGGCGGTCGCCGAGCGAGCGCCACGCGCGCTCGGCGTCGTCGACGGGTACCGAGATCGAGGCCTCGGCAGCCGAGATCTCGACGCGGTCTCCGCCCGCCGTGCCGATCACGATCACGTCGACGCCGCCGCTCTCCGCGGCCAGCGCGGCGAGCGACCCCTGCCTGCCCGCGACCACGACGCCCCCGGGCCCCTCCCCGAACAACCACGTCTCGCCCGAGCCTCCGCGCAGCTCGACGAGCGGATCGAGGTCGACCGTGGCCCCGACCCCGCCGGCGATCGCGCACTCGGCGAGCGCGCACGCCAATCCCCCGTCGCTCGCGTCGTGGGCGGCGGCGATCCGCCCCGAGCGAACCCCCTCGCGGACCACGTCGATCGCCGCCCTGACCGCGCCGATGTCGACACCGGGCAGTCCGGGGCCGAGGTCGCCGCGCAGCTTGGCCAGCTCGGAGCCGGCGAGCGACGGGGCGAACGGCCCCACGAGCGCGATCGCGTCGCCTGCCTGAAGCGCGGCCGACGCGGCCAGCTCCGGCTCGAGCAGCTCACCGACCATGCCGACGACCGGGGTGGGGTAGATCGGCCCCGCGTCGGTCTCGTTGTAGAGCGAGACGTTGCCGCCGACGACCGGGACGTCGAGCGCGAGGCACGCGTCCGCGAGCCCCTCGACCGAGCGCGCGAGCTGCCACGCGACATTGGGCTTCTCGGGGTTTCCGAAGTTGAGGCAGTTGGTCAGGCCGAGCGGCTCGGCCCCGACGCAGGCGAGGTTTGCGGCGCACTCGAGCACCGCCTCGACCGTCCCGCGGTAGGGGTCGCAGGCGACGCGCCGGCCGTTGCCGTCGATCGAGACCGCGATCGCACCGCTTGCTTCCAGCATCCGCAGCACCGCGGCGTCGGCGGCCTCGGGGCGGCGCACCGTGCGCGACCCGACCACCGAGTCGTACTGCTCGAAGGCCCAGCGCTTCGAGGCGACGCTCGGCGAGGCGAGCAGCGCCAGAAGCACGCTGCCCGGCTCGTCGGCGCCGGCGGCGGCGCCGGCGGCGGCGGCGGCGTCAGCGATGCGATCGGCGAGCGAGTCGACGTTCGGGTACATCCAACCGTTGGGCTCGGCGGGCTCTAGGTCGTAGAGCGGGCAGCCGTCGACCAGCGCCTCCACCGGCATGTCGCCCACCACGTCGCCGCCGCGCTTGACCACGATCCGCCGCGCGTCGGTGACCTCGCCGATCACCGCCGCGCCGGTCTGCCAGCGCTCACACAGCGCCAGCACATCGTCGAGCCGCTGCGGCTCGACCACGGCGAGCATCCGCTCCTGCGACTCGGAGACCATGACCTCGAACGGCTCGAGGTCGGGGTTGCGCAGCGGTACCCGCGTCACGTCGATCTCGATCCCGACGCCGCCCTTCGACGCCATCTCGGCGCTCGACGAGGTCAGCCCCGCCGCGCCGAGGTCCTGGAGCGCGACCAGCAGCTCGGCCTCGAGCAGCTCGAGGCAGCACTCGAGCAGCTTGGACTCCTCGAACGGGTCGCCGATCTGGACGCTGGGCCGCTTCTCCTCGCCGGCCTCGAGCTCTGCCGAGGCGAGCACCGATGCGCCGCCGATCCCGTCGCGCCCGGTCGACGCGCCGAGCAGCACGAGGCGGTTGCCGACCCCGGCGGCCGCCGAGCGCACCATGCGGTCGGCGCGCGCCACCCCGACGCACATCGCGTTGACGAGGCAGTTATGCTCGTAGGGCGCCTCGAAGTAGACCTCGCCGCCGACGGTGGGGACCCCGATCGAGTTGCCGTAGTGGCCGATCCCGGCGACCACGTGGTCGAACAGGTAGCGCGTGCGCTCCGAGTCGAGCTCGCCGAAGCGCAGCGAGTCGAGCACCGCGATCGGGCGCGCCCCGAGCGCGAAGACGTCACGCAGGATCCCGCCGACCCCGGTTGCGGCGCCCTGGAACGGCTCGACGGCGCTGGGATGGTTGTGCGACTCGACCTTGAACGCGACCGCGAGGCCGTCGCCGACCGAGACCGCACCGGCGTTCTCTCCAGGGCCCAACAGCACCCGTTCGCCCTCGGTGGGCAGCTTGGCGAGCAGCTTGCGCGAGTGCTTGTAGGCGCAGTGCTCGGACCACAGCAGCGAGAACATCGCAAGCTCGAGGTCGTTGGGCTCGCGCCCGAGCTGTTCGCGGATCAGCTCGAACTCGGAGTCGGTCAGGCCCAGCTCGCGGTGCTTCATCGCACCCGAGCGGGCTCGGGCGTGGGCTCGGCCGGCTCACCGACCTCGTAGCCCAGCTCGACGAGCAGGTCGCCGGCGACGCTCTCGTACAGAGCGCGATCCTCGGGGCTCATCTCGGTACGCCACCGCCCGATCCTTCTCGGGTCCGGCGGCTGCTTGGCCATCGCGTGGCTCGCCATCCGCGCCGCGGCGGGCTGGTCGCCGCGCGATGCCTTGCGCGGCAAGTCGCGGGCCTTCTCCCGCAACCGCTCCTCGGCGCGTTCGTGATAGTCGAGCATCGCCGGGTCCCACGGCAGCTCGAGGAAGTCGGCGACGCGGCGCAGCGCCGGCTCGGTCTCCGTGACGAGGTCCTCGTACTTCAGCTCCATGTAGTGGTCGACCAGCGCCCCCTGCTCGCGCGCGATCGTGACGCGCTCGACCCACAGCTCGGCCGCCTCGGTGATGCTCTGCGGGCCCCAGTTCATTGGCAGCACCGACAACGCCACATCGCGCCCGTCGCGGATCAGGTGGATGAAGCGCGCCTCGGGCAGCACCCACTCGATGCGGCGCATGTAGCGCAGGTATCCGGGCGTCTTGTCGCCCCAGCGCGACTTGCCCTGCTTTTCGGCGTAGAGGCCGTAGAACGCGCGCAGCCCGTCGGAGAGGTTGAACGGCTCGACCGCGTCGAGCCTTTCGCGCAGGTCGTCGGGATCGAGGCGGAAGTCGCCCCAGCGCTTGTGGGTGATGATCGTGTCGGCGACCAGCTCGGGCGTCAGACGGCGGCGTTCCCCGCGCTTGACGAGCTTGTGGAAGAAGTGAGTCTCGGAGGGGATCCCGACGTCGGGGTGGGCGTCGAGCATCAGCCGCAGCAGCGTCGTCCCCGACCGCGTCGCGCCGACCACGAACGGGGCCGGCGGCCCGGGGTCGCTGCGGCCGCGCAGCTGTCGCTTGAGCCGCAGGCGCTTGACGAAGCGCATGCTGGAGGGGTTGAGCTTCACGGCTGCGTCTTACTCCCGGCGGCGCCGGCCGGAACGCCGACCCCGCGCTCGATCAGCCTGCCGAGATCGTCCATGGTCCGCGACCACGACAGCCGCTCGCGGACCTCGAGCGCTCCCTCCGAGAGCCCGGCGCGAAACTCGTCGTCCGCGACGCGGTCGATCGCGCGCGCCATGTGGTCGACGTCGGGGGTCCACGCGGTGATCCCGGATCGCGCCGTCCCGTCGGGGCGCGAGGCGACCAGCAGCCCGTTGAGCCCGTCGACCACGATCTCGTTCATCGGCGGGTCGTCGTTGGTGACGATCGGCATCCCGAACGCCGTCGCCTCGTAGAGCGGCAGGCCGAGGCCCTCCCAGCGCGCCGGCGCCAGGCAGACGTCGCAGTTCGCGAACGTTTGCAGGTGCTCGGCGGTGGGCTGGTCTGCGAGCAGAAGCTCGATGCGCGAGTCCCTCTTCGATCGCTTGAGGATCGGCTTGAGCTGCTTGCGGTCTACCTGGGCCTTGATCAGCAGCCGCAGCCGCTCGTCGGAGGTCCGGGTGAACGCCTCGACGGCCTCGGCGAGCGGCTTGCGGTGGCCGAGGAAGCCTCCGGGGAAGATCACCCGCACCACCCCGGGGTCGCGGTGCGGCGTGACCGAGGTCATCTCGGGATGGCAGCCCCAGTGGACCCGCACCGCCTCGATCCCCATCGCGGCGTAGCGCTCGTGCTCGGCATCGGTCATCGAGTAGATGACGTCGAAGGCCTCGGTCGCGGGGCCGACGTGCTCCTGCGAGAAGTGCTCCCAGACGAAACGCCCGATCGTGCGCACACCGCTGGCGCGCAGCGCCGAGATCTCGGCGAACTGGTAGTGGTTGTCGAACATCGCCGCGTCGATCGAGTTGCTCTCGGCCCAGCGCAGGTACTCGTCCTCGGGGATCTCGAACGCCGACGCCTCGGTGACGCCCTGCTGGTCCCAGACCCCGTCGCGATCCAGGGCCCCCGGGCGCGGCCCCTTCTCACGCTTGGGGCGCGCGAGCACGAACGTCTCGTGCCCCAGCTCGTCGAGGGCAGAGCGAAGCTGCCGGCCCACGACCGGCTGCCCGCGGTTGAACCACTTGGAGACGATTCCGATCCGCATCAGGGGGTTCTCGTCCGCCGTCCGGGAAGGCGGGCGCTCAGGATGCCAGACGGGTGTGATGGGCGTCGGCGGCGACGGCTCCTCGGCGAGTCGTCAATAGCCGAGTTCATCCAGCAGGTCGCCCGCCTCGGCCTCGAACGCGGCGAGATCCTCGGGCGACATCTCCGTGCGCCAGGCGCCGATGCGCTCGGGGGCCGGCGGCTCGGAGGCGCGGACGTGCGCCGCGATGCGATGCTCGGCGTCAAGCTCGTGGCGCCCGCGCCTGGCCGGCAGGGCGCGGTCGATCTCGTCGAGGCGCTCACCGGCGTGCTCGTGGTAGGCGAGCATCGCGGGGTCGAAGCGCAGCTCGACGAAATCGCACACGGCGCGCAGCGTCGAGTCGGTGTCGGTGACGAGGTCCTCGTGGCGGATCTCGATGTAGTGGTTGACCGTGGCCGAGCGATTGCGGGTCGCGATCACGCGGCGCTTCCAGCGCCTCGCGGCGAGCCCGACCGGCTTCTGCCGCCGCGACTTGCGCGCCCTGGAGAGGACGACGTCGCGGCCGTCGCGGATCAGGTGGATGAAGCGCGCCTCGGGCAGGGCGCGCTGGATGCGCCGCATCTTGGTCGCGTAGCCGGGGGTCTTGTCGCCCCACCGGGGCTTGCCCTGCTTCTCGGCGTAGAGCTCGAAGAACGCGCGGATCGCGGGCCCGGCCTCTAGCGGGTCGATCGCGCGCAGGCGCTCGAGCAGCTCCTCCTCGGCGAGCCCGAAGTCGGACCAGCGCCGGTGGCCTGTGATCGCCTCGGCGACGCGATCCGCCGAGGCGCCCTTGCGGCACGCCCTGATCACGGCCGGGATGAAGTGGGTCTCGGGCGGAATCGCCAGCTCGGGGTGGGCGTCGAGCATCAGGCGCAGCAGCGTCGTGCCGGAGCGCGGCACGCCGACCACGAACGGGGCGGGGAGCCTCTCCCTGCCGGCGCTCATCCGGTGGCGGCGTCGAGCAGCTTGCCGAGGTCCTCGACGGTTCGCGACCACGACAACCGCTCACGGACCTCCATCGCTCCCTCGGACAGCTTGGCGCGCAGCGCGTCGTCGCAGATCGCCTCGATCGCGCGCGCCATGTCGTCGACGTCAGGGGCCTTGGCCTCGATCCCCGAGCGCGTCGTGCCGTCAGGGTGCGAGGCGATCAGGATGCCGTTTAGCCCGTCGGTGACGATCTCGTTCATCGGCGGGTCGTCGTTGGTGATGATGGGCATCCCGAACGCGGTCGCCTCGTAGAGCGGCAGGCCGAGGCCCTCCCAGCGCGACGGGGTCAGGCAGACGTCGCAGTTCGCGAAGCTCTGAAGGTGCTGTGCCGTCGGCTGGTCTTCGAGCGCGACCTCGATGCGGGGGTCGCGCTTCGCCGCCTTCTCGAGCTTTCCGGCCTTGCGCTTGACCTGGCCGCGTAACAGCAGGCGCAGCCGTGGGTCGCGGACGTGGTCGAACGCCTCCAGCGCCTCGTCGAGCGGCTTTCGACGCCCCATGAAGCTGCCCGGCCACACGAGCGTCACCCGATCGGGGTCGCGATGCGGCTCGATCGCGAGCAGCTCGGGGTGGCAGCCGAAGCGGACGCGCACCGCCTCGACTCCGAGTCCCCGGTAGCGCTCCCGCTCCGCGTCCGTGACCGCGTAGATCACGTCGAAGGCGTCGTTCGCGGGCCCGACGTCCTCGGGCGAGAAATGCTCCCAGACGAAGCGGCCGACCGTCCGCACACCGTTGGCGCGCAGGCCGTCGCGGATCTCGTCGAACTCGTAGGCGTTGTCGAAGAACGCCGCGTCGAGGCCGTTGTCCGAGGCCCAGCGCGCGTACTCCTGGGTGGGGACCTCCTGCTGCGAGGCGTGGGTGACCCCGGGCTGATCCCAGATCGGGTCGTAGGTGTCCGAGCCGCCGGCCCGCGGCCCCTTGCCCGGCCGGGCGAGGACGAAGGTCTCGTGGCCCAGCTCCTCGAACGCGGAGCGGAAGTAGCGCGCGACCGTCGCCTGGCCGCTGGAGAACCACTTGGTGACGAGCCCGATCCTCATCTACCCAGCTCCTGGATGTGCGGCGCGCGGGCTCAGGAGCCGGCGGCGGTCGCGACGGACTCGCCGGTCCTGTAGCCAAGCTCGTCGAGCAGGTCGCCCGCAACCTGCTCGAACGCGACGCGGTCCGCCTCGCTCATCTGCTCGCGCCAGCGGTCGACGCGGTCCTTCTTCGGCGGCTCCTTGGTCAGGGCGTGGATCTTGAGCCGGTGGTCCTGCTCGAGCTGGGGCCGCTTCTCCGTCGCCGGCAGCTCTCGCGCCATCTCCTCGAGGCGCTCCGCCGCGCGCTCGTGATAGTCGAGCATTCCCGGATCCCATTCGAGCTCGAGGAAGTCGGTGATCCGCCGCAGCGTCGGCTCGGTGTCGAGCACCAGGTCCTCGTAGCGGGCCTCGATGTAGTGGTCGACCTTGCGGCTCTGCTTGCGAGCCTTGGTGATCCGCCGCTTCCAGCGCTTTGCGACCTGGCCCGCGGTGAGCGGCTTCTTGGCGCGATCCATCGCCGACAACGCGACGTCGCGGCCGTCGCGGATCAGGTGGACGAAGTGAGCCTCTGGCAGCGCGTCCTGGATCTCGATCATGTTGGTCGCGTAGCCGGGCGTCTTCTCGCCCCAGCGAGGCTTGCCGGCGCGCTCCGCGTAGAGGCCGTAGAACGCGCGCAGCGCGTCGCCCGCGCTCAGCGGGTCGAGGGCGCGCAGGCGCTCCAGCACCTCGTCGGCGCCGAGGTTGAAATCCCCCCACTCGCGATGCGAGGTCATCACCTCGACGACCTGCTCGGGCGGAGCCCCGTCCTCGCACGCCTGGATGACGTCGGGGACGAAGTGCGTCTCGGGCGGGATCGTCAGCTCCGGGTGTGCGTCGAGCATCATCCGCAGCAGGGTCGTTCCGGACCGGTTCGCCCCGACGATGAACGGGGCGGGGGGCCGGCCGGCGGCGTCGTCTCGCCGTCGCAGGCTGGGCAGGCGCATCGGGGTCAGGATGCCAGAGGTCCGGCCGGCGACGCGGTCTCGTAATTCAGCTCGGCGAGCAGTTCGCCGGCGACCTCCTCGAACTCCGCGACATCGGAGGCGCTCATCTCCTCGCGCCATGTGGCGACGCGCTCCTTCTGCGGCGGCTCCTTGAGCAGCGCGTGGGCCTGAAGGCGCTCCTCGCCCGGGCGGTGCGGCCGGCCCTGCTCGGCGGGCAGGTCGCGCGCCATCTCCTTGAGCCGTTCCTCGGCGCGCCGGTGGTAGTCGAGCATCACGGCGTCGTACGGCAGCTCGATGAACTCGCACACCCGGCGCAGGGTCGGCTCGGTGTCGGTGACGAGGTCCTCGTAGCGGATCTCGAGATAGTGGCTCGCCGCCTGGGCGTCGTAGCGCGCCTTCTCGATCCGCTTGCGCCAGCGACGCGCCATCTCGCCTGCCGGCACCGGAGGCCTGCTCTGCTCGCCGCGGCGCTGGATCCGCCGGTTGTGCGACAGCGCGACGTCGCGGCCGTCGCGGATCACGTGAACGAAGCGCGCTTCCGGCAGCGCGCGGTTGATCCGCCGCACGCGCTTGACGTAGTCGGGCGTCTTGTCGCCCCAGCGCGGCTTGCCCGCGTGCTCGGCGTAGATCTCATAGAACGCGCGCACGGCGTCGGACGCGTTGAGCCGGGGGATCGCGCGCACGCGTTCCAGGTACTCCTGCTCGTCGATCCCGAAGTCGCCCCAGCGGCGATGCCGGTCGTGGACGACCACCTTGACCAGGCGCTCGGGCGAGAAGCGGATCTTCTCGCCTGCGATCAGCAGGTCGTTGACGAAGTGGGTTTCGGGTGGGATCGCAAGCTCGGGATGGGTATCGAGCATCATCCGCAGCAGGGTCGTGCCCGAGCGCCCGACCCCGACCACGAAGGGGGCAGGGGGCCCGGGGGGCGCGGCGTAGGTCATGCGCCGCCGCCGGAGGATGCCGTGGATCATGGCTGGGACGGTAGCCCAACGGGGCGTCGCGGCTCGACCATGGGCTAGAGTCGTGCGACGCTCAAGTTGCCCGCACGCGATGGAGGGGGAGCATGCTCGTAACCGGCAGGACCAAGGCGGCTGCGCTGGCGGTCGGAATCGTCGCGCTGGCGGCGCCGTCGTCGGCGGCCGCAGCAGCGCAGATCGGTGCGACGTTCAACCCCAGCTCGAATTGCGGGTCCAACCTCACCGCCTTGCAGGGGGCATCCCCGAATGGGAAGTACGCGGCGCCCTCAGCGGGGGTGATCACGATGTGGAGCTTCCAGTCGGACGCAAGCCCCCCTTCCAGCCTCAAGCTCAAGATCGGCCGACCCCTGGGCGGAAGCGTGTTTGAGATCGTCGGCGAAAGCCCCACCGAATTCCCCGCGCCGTCCATGCTCAACACCTATACCGAGGTGCGAATCCCGGTCCAGCCCGGCGACGTGATCGGCTATTACACGGGAGTCAACCCCCCCGGCGAGGGCCACTGCGTGACCACGGACGCTGCCTATACGGCTTACTTCGCCGTCGGCGATCAGCCTCCCGGAACGACGGTCGACTTCGGGTCCGGCCTGTCCGCCAGGCTCGACCTCTCCGCCGTCCTCGAGCCCGACGCCGACAACGACGGCTTCGGCGACGAGACCCAGGACGGATGCCCGGCCGAGGCCGAGACGCACGGGCCGTGCGTTCCGCCCGTGACTACGATCACCAAGGGCCCGAAGGCGAAGACGAAGAAGAAGGTCGCGACGTTCGAGTTCAGCGCCACCGATCCCGGCTCGAGCTTCCAGTGCAGCCTCGACGGCAAGACCGAGTTCAAGGTCTGCGCCTCGCCCTTCGTCGTCAAGGTCAAGAAGGGCAAGCACACCTTCGAGGTCCGCGCGACCGACCCGGGCGGAACGGTCGAGGTCGCTCCCGCGAGCTTCAGCTGGAAGGTCAAGAAGCCGAAGTAGCGCGGTCGTAGCCGAGCTCTTCGAGCAGACCCCCGGCCTCGTCCTCGAACGCCGCGACGTCCTCCGGGCGCATCTCCTTGCGCCACGCACCGACCCGCTCGGCGCGCGGGGGCTCGGCGGCGAGGGCATGCGCGGCGAGCCGCTCCGCGCCCGGCCGCAGCGCCTTGCCGCCGCGCGCCGGCAGATCGCCCGCCATCTCGCGCAGCCGCTCATTCGCGCGCCAGTGGTAGTCGAGCATCGCTGGGTCGTAGTCAAGCTCGATGAACTCGCACACCCGCCGCAGCGCCGGCTCGGTGTCGGCGACCACGTCCTCGTAGCGCAGCTCCATGTAGTGGTCGAGCCCGCGCGCCTGCTTGCGCGCCGCGCCGATGCGGCGCTTCCAGGCCTTGGCGATCCGCCCCGCGCGCGGCGGCTCGTCGAGCGCGCGGCGGATTCGCGACAGCGCGACGTCGCGCCCGTCGCGGATCAGGTGCACGAAGCACGCCTCCGGCAGCGCCCCCGCGATCTCCCGCATATGCTCGACGTAGATCGGCGTCTTGTCTCCCCAGCGCGGCTTTCCGACCCGCTCGGCGTAGAGGCCGTAGAAGGCGCGCAGGGCGGCGCCGGCGGTGAGCGGATCCAACGCCGCGAGCCGCCGCCGCAACTCCTCCGCGTCGAGGCCGAAGTCGCCCCACTGACGCTGCGCGACGACGATCTCGACCAACTCCTCGGGCGTGGCGCGGCGCCGCCGTGCCGCCGCGATCAGCTCGGGAACGAAGTGCGTCTCCGGCGGGATCGTCAGCTCGGGATGGGCGTCGAGCATCAGCCGCAGCAGCGTCGTCCCCGAGCGCCCGACCCCTACTACGAACGGGGAGGGCG
>WNFU01004706.1_pt1 | contig 17316 bp, 16 predicted proteins | sample 5400121 | NCBI WGS metagenome assembly WNFU01 (sample SAMN13153360, study PRJNA577476) | soil metagenome | isolation source: 100 cm soil or saprolite under grassland replicate 1 | place: USA:California | collected 2016-06-15
GCGCAGGCGGGCGCGGGCCTCGCGCCCATCGCTCTCGGGCCACAGCAAGGTCGCCAGAGCATCGCGGCTGTGCCCCTGGCCGCTGACCGCCAGGTAGACCAGCAGCGCCAGCGCCTTGCGCAGGTTCAGCTCGATCGGCTCTCCGTCGCGCTCCAGCCGTGGCTGGCCGAGGACGAATAGCTTCAGGTGTGCCATCGTCGATTCTCCGGATGTTCGGGCGATCATACCGGAGATTCCTGGATCGCACAACCTTCCTAAGAAGGACATTGCAAGGGACGCGCCCGGCGACGCCTGGTGGACGCCGCTACGCTAGTCTGGCCTCGAGATTGAACGTTCCTACCACTAACCAGGAGATTACATAAATGTTCAACCCTATTTTAAGCGAGCTCATCGCGCACGAACAGCGCAAAGATCGTCTCAGGCAGGCCGAGCAGCACCGGCTGGCCAAAGTAGCGATGGCGCGCCAACCCGCAGATCGCGTCGATCTGCGCACCTACCTCGGCAATCTCTTGATCTCTGTTAGGTATGTAGTCAAAGCACTGGCGCGCGCCGACTAGCGCAATTGCAGATTGCAGATTAGGCCTAGCGCATCCTGAAGCCTTGTGTATCACTACGAAGCCAAACAGGTTGCTCGGAAATGCACCAGGTCGACACCTGATCTACACTTGCTGAGATACATTTGTTGTGGAGATTGAGATGACCAACAGTCTTGTTTATAGCACCATTCGCCGCTCGAACCGTAACCTACTGATTCTCTGTATCGTCAGTGCGCTGCTGCTCATCGGCCTTGCGGTGATCAACAAGCGCTATTTCTACAACTTCTTTTGGGGGTGCTCGGCAGCGCTGCGCTGTTTGGAACAGCGAGTGGGGCGGGCACACTGGCGCGGCCGGCGCTACTTGCCGAGTATTATAAGCAGGCGCACTATGGGAGTATCAACGGGGTGCTAGCGTTCTTCCTGGCTCGGGCACAGGCCCTGACACCGGTGGGCGCCGGCGCGCTCTATACAGCCTTTGGTCGCTACGAGCCGGTGCTGGGGATCGTGACGCTGGTGTACAGCGCAGCGTTCGGCGCCGTGCTGCGCACTAAGCAGCGGATGCAGCCAGTCACGTTAAGCGTATCGTGAGGAAAGCTAAAACTGAAGGATTGTACTACCCTGAGGCTGCTGGTACTTCCGAATATGCAGTATCGAACAACAGTCGTGCGGCATACCGCTGCTATACAGTGGCGATACCTGGACGCAGTACGGGTACGGATAGAGGTTTATCCATAGGCGCCTTGAGCTTTGGGGTCGTTCAGGCCGTCAGAATTCGGATGATAGTGAAGGCGATGATCTGCGGATCGTCCGGCGGCGCAGCGTCCAGCGTCACATGGATCGTCGCGCCGCGCGGCAGCGCGCGGACATCCAGGGCGACCCGGCCAGTAGCACGGGCGGCGATCGTCTGCCCGTCGGTCTGAATTGTCAGGGCAATCGCCGGCTCATCCACGAGGTAGAACATGGCTTGCACCTGGCCACTCAGCTGCTGCATCGTATCGGGATGTTCGTCGTTCACGATGGCATTCCTTGCTATTAGGCAGCAGCGTCGATCGCTGCGGCCATATCTGCGGCGCCACCCGCACAAACACCGGTGTCTGCGCGCACACCTCGCCATCCAGCGTCACCGCCACGGGGGTGGGAGTCGCTATCACTGCCGACCGAACCGTGTAGCGGCGTACGCCTGGCAGCGCAAAGCCGAGCGCATCATCGCTGTCAGTCGGCAGCGCCGGGGGACGTACACACGAACTGCATCTCTGCTCCTTCACGTGACCGGTGAGACGAAGCGGGCGCTTCGGGAGCAGCACAATCAATGCCCCTGGATTGCTCCAGGGGTATCACAGATGAGGGATGTGGTAACGTGCGGGGCGGTGACAGCTCTGCCCAACGCCGTATCATCACTACCGTAACCCGCGTGGTGCGGCCATCACTCGTCGTGGAGCTGTCTGTACCAGCCGTAACTTTGTGGCTTCTACCGACGTTCGTACATGTATCCGCGAAATGTTGCTGTATTCTCGCCGGTGCAATGAAGAGCGAGGGCCGAGGAGTGGTGGGCACTCCTCGGCGGTGACCGAAGCTGCAAGAGGGGTGTGGCCTCGTGCGTATGGTCCAGCTCACTGTATTACCCATTTCGCATTTCAGCAACCCTTCGCGGTTCACTTGTCGCCCTAAAAAAGAAAAAGGGTGATGATGTGCTAATCTGCCGGATGTCACCGATAAGGCGGGAATCTAGTTTCAGAATTGCGCGGTATATTCTCTGATGAGGCAATCGTGACCGTCACGCCGCCCGACGGGTCGACGGCCGTCAAGCTGATGACTATGATCTAAGAGGCATGCCCATGAGTCGCCTTCGCCCACTGGTGTACGCCCTGGCTGTGTGTGTATCGCTTAGCGTGCTGTCCGCGCGCGCGTGGGCGGCGCCCGCCGCCGCGACCGAGACCAAGACGCCCATTAAGCACTTCATCGTTGTGATGCAAGAGAATCACTCGTTCAACAACTACTTCGGCACATATCCCGGCGCCGATGGCATTCCGGAGGGCGTGTGCATGCCAGTCGATCCATTCGACGAGGCCAACACCGACTGCGTCGAGCCATTTCGTATCGGCGATAACGAAGTGACGCTGGAAGACCCGGATCATAGCGCCGCGACGCACCAGCTTCAGTACAACGACGGAAACTTGGATGGGTTTGTGTATGCGCTCAATAAGCGCAACCAGGATGGTCGTCTGACGATGGGGTATTACGACGAGCGCGATCTACCCTACTACTGGAACTTGGCCGACGAGTATGTACTGTTCGATCGGTTCTTCAGCTCGGCGGCAGGCGGGAGCTTTCTGAACCATATGTATTGGGTCGCGGGCCAGCCAGCGGGCTCGGGCGACCGAATGACCGGCGAACCCATCAACAATCTGCCGACGATCTTCGACCGGCTCGAAGAGAAGGGCATTTCCTGGAAATTCTACGTCCAGAACTACGAGCCGCGGCTGAACTACCGGACCGTGCATGAGTTTCCGGGCAATCGCGCCTCACAGGTCACCTGGGTACCGGTCCTCAATATGGATCGCTTTATCGACGATTCCAGGTATTCCAGCCATATTGTGAATCTTGACCAATATTTTGAGGATCTCCGGAACGGCACACTGCCGGCCGTCGCCTACATTGCGCCATCAGGCCCAAGCGAGCATCCGCCGAGCAGCATTCAGGCCGGACAAAAATTCGTCCGCTCGTTGATCCAGGCATTAATTGCGCGGGACGCATGGCACAGCTCAGTGTTTGTACTTACCTACGACGACTGGGGTGGATGGTACGATCACGTGCTTCCTCGGCGGGTCGACGAGTTCGGTTACGGCTTCCGTGTTCCGGCGCTAATGATCAGCCCGTATGCCAAGCGCGGGCATATTGATCACACCGAGCTCGACTATACATCACTGCTCAAGTTCATTCAGTATAACTGGGGTGTCGGGCCACTTTCGACGCGTGATGCGCAGGCAAACAATCTTCTGAGCGCGTTCGATTTCAACCAGGTACCGCGCGTAGCGCGCTTCATCCCGTTCGAGCGCACGACCGAGGAGAAGCGGCCAGAGCCACGCCGCAGCATGATCTACATCGCCTATGGCCTAGCGATCACCCTCACGACGCTCCTGATCGCATTCGCGGGTTGGCGTTCTCGGCGTTCGGCAAAGGCAGCACAGCCCGATTCGACGCAGAACGAGGAGCATTCGTCGCCATGAGCTATGGCATCGCGCGCCTGCCTGGCGGCGCGCGGTCTTAGGCTTTCGGTGTGGGTGGCGCTGGAGCGAGCGCCTGCGCTGGGACAATGCGCGGGGTCGTGTAGCCATCAAATCCGGACGCACTCGGCGCGTGCGTTTGCACAGCAGGCGGCGCACTTGCAGCCGATGGAGCTGCCACAAACGACGGACCCGCTTCTGGTTGATGTACTGGGTCCGATTGATCAGGACGCTGATCCGGCGATAGCCGTAGCGTGGGTGCTGCACGGCCAAGGCTTGAATTTGGCTCAGCAACGCCGTATCGTCAGTCGGGTGCGCGACGTAACGGAAGGTCGAGCGATGGATCTGCACCAAGGCACAGGCTCGCTGCACCGACAATCCACCGGCCACGAAGAACTGCACCGCCGCGCGTTGCTCGGCCATCGTCAGCCCTTTTTTCCCAACAGCTCTTTGAGCAGATCATTTTCGAGTAGCCGCTCGGCCAGTAGCCGCTTGAGGCGAGCGTTCTCCTTCTCCAGTTCTTTCAGACGCTGGGCCTCGTTGACCGACATCCCGCCATAGGCTTTGCGCCAGCGGTAGAACGTGTTCTCGGCAATGCCGTGCTCGCGGCAGAGTACCGCGATGGTCTGCTCGCCCTTTTCGGCCTGCTCGAGAATCTTGATGAGCTGAACTGCTGGATGTGGCACGAACACATCAGTTTGCCATCGCACGACGACAAGGGAATTGGGAGGTTCTCGAAACCACCGAGCTGATGCAAGCCAAACGAGAGATACAGCGACTGAATGAGGAGCTTGAGCAACGAGTTATCGAACGAACCAGCGAGCTTGCGGCGACCAATGAGGCGCTGCGGCGGGAGATCGTCGAGCGCAAGCAGGCCGAGGATCGCCTTCGGCTTGTCATCGATACGATTCCTGCGATGGTTTTTACCGCCTTACCGCACGGCTCTGTTGATTTCGTGAATCAACGCTGGCTGCAATACCTGGGTCTGTCTTTGCAGGACGTGCAGGGCTGGAACTGGGATGCTACGATTCATCCTGAAGATCGTGCAAGGAGTGTCGACCACTGGCGCTCGACGATGGCCGCAGGGCAATCAGCGGAGAACGAACTACGGGTGCGGCGGGCCAGGGCTGGAGGAGCAGCGGTTCGCGCCGGACGTGGAAACTACCGCCTACCGCATCGTCCAAGAAGCGCTGACCAACGTCGCCCGCCATGCTGGCGTGAGCGAACTGACCGTGCGGCTCTGGACCGACGCGGACACCCTCTCGGTGATTATTGTCGACCAGGGACGCGGTTTCGATCTCCAGACGGTACGAACTATGCTGTCCAGCGGTCTCGCCGGGATGGTGGAGCGGGCGGCGTTGTTGGGCGGCAACCTGACGATCGAGTCCGCCCCAGCAACAGGCACGCGCCTGACCGCCAGCTTGCCCCTCCAAAGTGATGGTGAACCGCGCGGGCAGGAGCACGACCCGTGACCACGATTGTATTGGCCGACGACCACGCTCTCATTCGTGAGGGCCTGCGAACTGTCCTCGCTGGCGAACCAGATTGGTCCGTGGTCGCGGAGGCGGCTGACGGGCTCCAAGCGGTCGACTTGGTGAACCGGCTCCAGCCGGACGTGCTGATCGTGGACCTGATGCTGCCCAACTTGAGCGGCCTGGAAGTGATCCGCCAGGTCAGCAGGCGCGCCCTCCACACGCGCCTCGTCGCCCTGTCGATGCACGCCAACGAGTCGTATGTGCTCGCGGCGCTGCGCAACGGTGCTCAAGCATATGTGCTGAAAGACACCAGCAGCACCGATATCATCCAGGCTGTGCGCGAGGTGCGCGCGGGCCGACGCTACCTCAGCCCACCACTATCCCAGTATGCCCTGGAGGCCTATATCCAAAAGGCCAAAGGAGCGCCGCTGGACCCCTATGAGACGCTCACGACCCGCGAGCGAGAAGTATTGCACCTGGTTGCACAGGGCCAGACCACGCCAGCCATCGCGGCGCGATTGTCGCTGAGTCCTCGGACCGTCGAGACGCACCGCACCAATCTGATGCGCAAGCTGGGCTTGCGAACACAGACTGATCTGATCCGCTATGCGCTCCAGCGTGGCATTATTCCCTGGCAGGATTGAGCAGTAAGGAAGCAGTGGGGCGGAAGCCAAGCGCCTGCTTCGTGCGGTCGTGAGAAGTATCAGGGGATATTTCCGTCCGGGAACCTGACCACCGTTTGCGCGAAACTGTTCTACAACACCCTTGTTGAACGCATTCCAATCACGGTTCCACGACATGACCACTATTCTCCTTCAGCCACCTACCACGATGAGCGGCTCTTCCTTGTGAGCTTGGGTATTATAGCTGAACTTTTGCAAAACCTCAGTTATAATTGCTCTTCCACATGCAGCTGGGACTGGAGCCGCCGGATATGAGTGGCTGGCAGTATATGGAGGAGATCGGGCAACTCCAGGAATTCGGAGCAGGGGCCGAAGGGGCATCATAGCGGCTCCCGAAAGTGAACAGCGCTCATGGACCGCGAAGGGGTTGTGGCAGATACCAGGGTAAGCACGTTCGTTCGGGGTATCGCTTGTATGATCCCCAGTGGGCCAAGTCGCTGCGCGATGATGTTGATGACCTCGGCCTCGCGCTGCGCCACACCCCCGACGAGCAGCACGCGCCCGCCGTGCAGGTGTTTGCCGTCGCGCACGACCAGCCCCGGCGAGACGATCACGTTGCTCAGTCCTTGTTTGAAAGGCCGCCACGTTTGGAGGTGAATACAATGAGCGATCAAGGTTTTCGCACACTGCTGGTCGAAGACAACCCGACCGATGTGCTGTTGATCCACTAGGCGCTCACGGCGCTGCCTGCCGCCTCGTTCGCAATCACCGATGTCAAGGGGTTGGCCCTCGCCCTCCAGCAGCTGCGCCAAGCGGAGTTTGATGTGGTCCTGCTCGACCTGGGCTTGCACGACAGCCAGGGCCTGCCGACGCTGGTGAAGCTGCAGGAGCCCGCGCCCCGGGCGCCAATCATCGTCTTGACCGATCTGGCCGACGAGGCGCTTGGATTGCACGCCGTGCAAGCCGGCGCACAGGATTATCTGGTCAAAGGGCAGGTCGCCAGCGGTGGGCTGACGCGCGCCATCCGCTATGCAATCGAGCGCAAGCGCGCGGATGTGGCCCAGCGATTCCTGGCCGCGGCGGGCATCTTGCTGGCCGCCTCGCTCGACGATGTGACCACACTCGATCGCGTGGCGCAGCTCGCTGTCCCCGATCTCGCTGACTGGTGTGCGATCCATATGCTCGAAGCGGATGATACGATCCACCGGCTGGCGCTGGCGCACGTCGACCAAGCCAGGGCCGCGCTGGCGCGCGCGCGCCCCGAGCGCTACCCGCTCGACCCACAGGCGCAGCACCTCGTGCCGCAGGTGATCCAGACTGGCCAGCCGGAGCTGTGCCCAGAGACGACCGACGCGCTGCTGCTGGCGTCCGCTCGCGATGCCGAACACCTCGAGACCTTGCGTTGGTTGGGTCTCGCATCCTATATCTGCGTGCCCTTGGTGCTGCACGGGCGCACGTTCGGCGCGATCACCCTCGCATCGGGCGCGTCGCGTCGGCGCTACGGCCCCGACGATCTGGCGTTGGCTGAAGAGCTGGCCCGCCGCACTGCGATCGCGCTCGACAACGTCCGGCTCTACCAGCTGGCGCAGGCAGAGATCGCCGAGCGGCAAGGGATTGAGGCGACCCTGCGCGAGAGCCAGGAACGGCTGGCCGGCATTGTCGGGTCGGCCATGGATGCGATTATCTCGATCGACACAGCGCATCGTGGTCTTCAACGCCGCCGCCGAGCAGATCTTCGGCTGCCCGGCGGAAGTGGCGATCGGTCAACCGATCGATCGGTTCGTTCCCCCACAGTTCCGCGGCGTCCATGCCGCGCATATTCGTACGTTCGGCCAGACTGGCGTCACCAGCCGCTCCATGCGCTCGCCGGGAAAGTTGACCGCGCTGCGCGCGGATGGCATCGAGTTCCCGATCGAGGCGACGATTTCACAGACCGTGGCAGCTGGGCAGCCACTGTACACCGTGATCATGCGCGACATCAGCGCGCGCACGCAGGCGGAGGCAGCGCTGCGTGCGAGCGAACAGCGCTATCGGCAGATCGTCGAAACCGCCCAGGAAGGCATCTGGCAGATCGACGCGTCGAACATCACCACCTTCGTGAACGCCAAGATGGCGGCCATCTTGGGCTACACGGCGGATGAGATGATCGGCGCCCCACTGTTCGCGTTCATCGATGCGGAAGACCAGGCGCTCGCTACAGCCAAGATCGAGCGCTGCCGCCAGGGCATCGCGGAGCAGCACGATTTCAAGTTTCGTCGCAAGGATGGTGCCGCTGTCTGGGCGCTGATCAGCACCAACCCGCTACAGGATGACGCTGGGAACTATGCCGGCGCAATGGCGATGGTCACCGACATCACCGAATTCGCCTGCTCTCCGACGATGCGGAATGGCTGCAGCTCGCCGCGCTGTACGATGGGGACGCTGAGAAGCTCGAACTGACCCGCACCGTCCTGGGTGAAGCCCCGCTGCGCGTGGACGAGCCGTCGGTCGCCACGCGCATCTTCCAAAGCCGACAGCCACCGACAATCGGGCGCAGGCTCACGAAGGCATTGATGGATTGTGCATCCAACTCAAAGCTGACTTCGACGTCGCGGAGTTCGCTCCGCTGCTAGAGGGCTTCGGCCATCAGCGGCGGCAACTGCAGAACGTCGCCGATCGGCTTGCCTTGTACGGCCGTTGAATTGAGATGCAGGATTCTTCCGGCCTGGGGATTGACATGGTTTATTCTACCCGTAGCATCCAGGCAATCACCCCCTCGCGCATGGCTCCAAGCACCGCATTGACCTCAGTCAGGCGCCGTGTTCTCGTCCTTGGCCCTGGAAGGAATCCTGGCGGCCGCGATCATCCCCGTGAGTTCGGCAAATCCATTGGGGCCATAGTATCCGCCGCCGACGGCAAGCGGGCTGGTGGCGGCGAACAGCGCAGGCAGGCACCCTTGCGTAACCTCTTGCCAAAAGCCGGGGATCCGTTTGCTGAGCCGCAGATGCCAGCTTTCGCGCGTGTTGGCTTTGCCAAGCGTTGGCCCAGTGGTTTGCAGGTTGGTCAGCGTGGCGCCAGGATGTGCAGCAGTGCTGAGCATGCCCCATCCGTACGCCTGGCTGCGCCGGTTCAATTCGACGGCGAACAACAAGGTGGCAAGCTTTGATTGCGCGTAGGAGCGTGCAGGTGAATAGCGTCGCTCCGACTGCAAATCGTCAAAGTTGACTCTGCCGATGTGATTCATCGCGCTGCTCACCGTCACCACCCGCGACGAGCCGGCCTTCCGCAGCAGCGGCAGCAGCTCTGCGGTGAGCGCGAAGTGCCCAAGGTAGTTGGCACCAAACTGCAACTCGAATCCGTCGGATGTGGTGTGGCGATCTGGCGGGGTCATAATGCCGGCATTATTGATCAGGGTGTTGATTGGTCGGCCGACGTCACGCAGCCTGGCGGCGAAGTCCTGCACCGACAGCAAGCTTGACAGATCAATCCGTTCGAGTGCAAGCTTGGCCTGGGGGTTTTCGGCCAGGAGATCGCTGATGGCCGCCTTGCCTTTGTCCAGATTGCGCACGGCAAGAATGACTTCTGCACCGGCGGCGGCCAGTCGCCGCGTCACTCCGAAGCCGATACCGCTGTTTGCCCCGGTGACCACGGCCAATGTTCCAGTCTGATCGGGAATGCTGATATCGGTAACAGTCAGCCTTGCAGAAGGTAATCATTGCCACCACGATTCGTCTGCTGTAGAGGCCTCAGGCACACATGCCGGTATGCAGATGTGCACCTAGCACCTAATCTTCGCAACATTAAACGAATAGAAGCCAGGTAAATATTACTCTCGCTTGATTCGGTGGTACGTTCGTATTCTTTGCTGAGGATGCGGCTCCAATCCAGCCAACCGAACGTGTGTTCGACCTTGCAACGAATTACATGAACGCAGTAGCTATGCTATCATATCCCACTGTTACTGAGATCTTCGGGAAGCGATGCCAGCGTTGTCAACCGACAACAACCAGGCTCGTGCCTACCATGACGTCCGACGTGAGGCGATACGTGAAGCACGGTCGCACTATTGAGCATGTGGATGCCGGTTGGAGCGTTAGCGAGTTTCGTGTTTTGGCGTTGCAGCTGCGGGGCGGCCCAGCACCAAGCCGTTCTGCCGCTTGCCCATCTCGTTCGTTCCCGTATCTTGACCGTTCTCGAATACCCGAGGAGATAATCGTATGCCATCTGGTTTCCTGTTGTATGGCGCTACTGGCTACGTCGGTGATGCGACTGCTCGCCTAGCTGTCCAGCAGGGTCTGCAACCCATTCTCGCTGGGCGAAATGCGACCAAAATCGAACGTCTGGCGACTGACTTGGGTGTCGAGTACCGCGTTTTCAGTCTCGAGGATTCGACGACCATCAATCGGACACTCCAAGAGATGACTGTGGTGCTGCACTGCGCAGGCCCGTACCTGTACACATCCAAACCGATGGTCGAGGCTTGTCTCCGAACCGGTACGCACTACCTGGACCTGACAGGTGAAATTCCGGTCTATCAGGCTCTCGCCGCGCGTCATGCGGACGCCAAGGCGCGGGGCGTGATGCTGCTGCCGGGGGTCGGCTTTGATGTGGTGCCCACCGATTGTCTGGCCGTGCACCTCAAGCAGCGCTTGCCGTCCGCCAGCCGTCTGACGCTCGCCTTTCATAGCCAAGGCCCGGCCGGGCTTCCACCAGGCACCCAGCGGACGTTGATCGAGTTGATCCCCTATGGCAACCTCGTGCGCCGCAACGGGCGATTAGTGTCTCCCGAGCGGGCCAGGACACCCCGCATGGTGGACTTTGGCCGCGGTCCAGTCCAGGCGACGCAGTTGACCTGGGGTGATGTCTTCATGGCTTATTACAGTACCGGCATCCCCAACATTGAAGACTATGCAGTGCTTTCGGAAGCGCTGCGCCGACAGCTCGCCGCGATGCACTATCTACGCCCCTTATTCAAGCTGGCGGCGTTCCGTAACGTCCTCAAGCGCGGAGTGAAGCCAGGTTCAACGGCCGACGAGCGCGCCAAGACCATGACCCACGTATGGGGCGAGGTAGAAGACGACCAGGGGCGAAAAGCTGTGTCGCGGCTGCATGGTCCCGAGGCAGGGGTCATCTGGACAGCGCGGGCCGCGCTGGCGGCAGTGCAGCACGTGTTAGCCGGCAACGCTTCACCCGGCTTTCAGACGCCGGCTCTGGTCTATGGCGCGGATTTCGTTCTGGAGTGCGAGGGCGTCACCCGCGAAGATTTAAGGTGACGCGAGGTCAGCTCAAGAACATCGCGGCTAGAGAAAATCGCTGTGCCTGATTGGGAGCACGGAGCTGTGTCTGTCATCGCAAGCCGTCCAATTCTAGTTAGGCCTTCCAGGAGTAAGCGAATGGGAGAAACGTCACAGCTCACCTTCCGGATCACCCTCTGGCGGCCATGGTTGCTGGCCCTCACACCGTTGGCATTGCTTGCGGCTGTGGGCGTGGCCGTCTCTGTTGTCGCGGGCGAACTCGCCGCCGCGAGGGGTATCCTGCTCGGCTTCGCCGCCGTTGCGGTGGCATTGCTGCTGCCAATCGGCTTGGCCGTTTGGGCAAGCCGCTGGCACGTCGATCCGAACGGGATTGGCGGCCGAAACAACTGGCTGGTCTACCATCGTCTGGATTGGTCCGAAATCGAGTCCGTCGAGCCGTGGGTGATTCCCGGATATCGGTACGTGCAGGTTAACGGTGTCGGCAAGCGTTGGGCGTTCTGGCTGCCCTTGTTCTTGAGCGACATGCCCGGATTTCGCTCCGCCGTAGCGCGGTATGCCCCGCCAACAAACCCGTTGCGGCGCTATCTGGAGCAACAGCCGGCCTAAGAGGGCGCTGCAGCCGACCGCTTCGCACGCAAAATAGTTGATTAATCAACCCAAAAGAGAATGAGGCCGAGTGTGTCGGACATGAGATGGCGCTTGCGACCTTTCACCTGTTTCGCTGGGTTAAACCCTTTCTCACCACCCATTGCGGATGTCAACCGTTCGCTTCTTGCCCGATCCGTCCTTTTGCGCGACGTGTGGCGCAATGAGCGCAAATTCCTGGTCATTCAGATCGCTTCCATAGCGTTTGGTCATGTCTGGTGTGGCAGACTCGGTGTAGTGGTGGTTAGTCATCGGTGGTTCCTCCGATAGAAATTCAAGACACAGTACAGAACAGGTATGTGAAATACTGGAGCGGCGCTGAAGGGCTTTGTAGGCCATGTGGGATCACTCCTGCATTCTGCCTCGCCCGTGACACCAAAGTATTGATGGTGCGATGGTGCGCGTATCATTGACACACGGTCTATACTTGCCTGAAGCACTCCCCATATTCATTCACCACTTTTGTACCCGTGCCGTCAGGGGAGAGGAGGTGATCGTCTGCTCGATAGGCCCACTCTGCTCACCCGATTGGCTGGATGGTGCTCACCCAAGGAGGGGAAAAATGGCAATGAGTCTCACTGCCCTTGAGGGCAAAAGCCTCGACACTCCGGATGAGACACGACGCCTGGATTGTCGGCGGCGAGCCGTGTGTGTTCCTTGACTTCATGGGTGCGGCGCAGTACGCGAAACGGTAGGCGCCACCGCACGTAAACGCAAGAGATGTATCTCCTGGGGGTATGTCTCTTCCGTATGGCTTTCGCGATTGACGTAGGATGCTTGACTCGCGTTACGATGCCAGTGGCGAAAGGAGGACGTGATGATCGCAGTCTCAATTTGCTATGTCATACCTGCCGAAGATCGATCATGATTCGCCTCGCCCGCCAATCGCTACTCGTCCGTCTGCTCGGTGCGTACCTGCTGTTCGTCGCACTTGTGCTCGGGACCGGGCATGCCGTCAACCAGTTCATGCGGGAACAGATCCAGACGGATGTACAGCGGGCCGATCTTGCATTGGCACAGGCGATTGCGCTTGACGTCGATGCCAAGCTACGTGGCGCCCGTGAGTCGCTGGGAGAACTGAGCACACTCGACGCTGTGCAGCGCGGTGATGGTGGTGCCATGGAGGGTGTGTTCCGCGCCTTCAAGGCGGCGCGACGCGACATCGACCGCGTGTACTGGTTCGATACGAGTGGAATCATGCGCGTCTCGGTTCCTGCGAATGTGCGCACTCAGGGGAGCGACTTTTCTCAACGCCGCCTGTTTCAGGAGGCAAGCACTGCCGGCGGTCCAATTACCGAAGCCGGCATTGTCGACTTGACCACATACCAAGCGGTGGCCGCCGTCGCGCAGCCCGTGCGCGATCGGCAAGGCCACTTGCTCGGCGTCGTCGCGACGAACCTGCGCCTCGACGACTTCAGCGCCTCGTTGCGAGCCATCGTCGACGAGCAGACGCGCCAGCAGAAACCCCTGGACATCAGCCTGGTCGACAACCAGGGGCTGCTGGTCGCTTCTCCCGCGCAGGAGCGCCTCTTACAGCCGATGTTGGACGAACTGCCGGGTCTCTCTGAGGCGCTGGCCGGCCGCGCAACGACGCACATCGCGCCTGGGCCGCAGCGCCAGGACTGGTTGTTCAGCGCAGTGCCAGTTCCAGGGAGTGGTTGGGCGGTGGTCGTTGCGCGGCCGGCCGCCGATGCGCTCGCAACGGTAGCAACCTTTAACGCCTGGCTATTGGTCATGGCTGGCTTGTTCGCGCTCGGCGGCCTGCTGTTTTGGCTCGACCTGCTGCACCTCGTGATTCGGCCGCTCCAGTGTCTCGCCAACGCCTACAGGGCGATTCGGCTTGGCAACGACACTACCACCTCGCTCACGTCGAGTCTCGTTCGGCGCCCCGACGAAGTCGGCGGCTTGGCACGTGCGCTCAACAGGTTGGAAGGCGATGTGACCAGCCAACTGGCTGAGCTGCAGACGCTGCTCGAGACCTCGAAAGTCGTAGTCGGGACGCTCGACCCTCGTGCAGTCGTCGAAGCGATTATTCACGAAGTTCAGCGCCTGGTCGACGTGCAGGCCGCGGCCGTCTTCGTGCCGAGCGAGGAAGGACTGCTGCGCATCCTGGCGAGCGACGGGCGCAGCGCGCAGTACAACAACATTCGTTTGCGTCTCGACGACCCAACATCGTCGGCGGTGCTGGCCTTGCGCGAAGGGCGTCCGGTGCAGATGGTGGCGGATGCGAGCGGTACTTTCCCGCCCCTCTCCTATGCCGAAGGCTTTCGTGCCATGCTGGCGATCCCCATTCAGAGCCCACACGCTGGCAGCGTCGTGCTGGTTGTCCATCGCACGCGGCCCCAGCCATTCAGCGACAACGAGGTCAATTTGCTCATGACCTTCGCGAACTACGCGGCGTTGGCTTGGGAGCACGCGATGCTCTACGAGCGGAGCGATGTGCGGCTGCGGGAGGAGCAGCAGACTCTTGCCGCGATCATGCGCAGTATGAGCGACGGTCTCGTGCTCGCCAGCGTGGATGGCAAAGTCTTGTATACGAACCCAGGCGCCGCGGCACTTACCGGCTATTCACCGGCCAACCTGGCGGGCGGCACGATCGAGCGCATCCATGCAGCCTTGCGAGCCGTCTCGGCGCGGCCGGATGCCTATGACCAGGATCGGGCGCGTGCTGAAGCAGGGCTCATCCCCAGCTGGCTGATCGAGCCGGGCGATGATCGGCCGCGTCTGACGATTCAGCTACGGGTCTTCGATGTCCGCGATGAGGCTGGCACGGTTATCGGACGGGGTCTGCTACTGCGCGATGTGACGCACGAGCAAGAGGTCGAGCAGTTCAAAACAAGCCTGCTTGCCGCCGTCGGCCACGAGCTCCGCACGCCGCTCGCGGTTATCAAAATGCATGCTTCGACGCTCCTCCAGGAGGACATCATCTGGTCGCCGAGAGAGCAGCGCCAGTTTGTGGGGGAGATGAGCGACGAGGCCGACCATCTGGCCCAGCTTGTAAGCAATCTACTCGATCTCTCGCGCCTCGAAGCCGGCCTGCTCCAACTTGTGCGCGTGCCCTGCCGCCTCGACCAGCTTGTCGTGCGGGCGATGCGGCGCCTGCCCGAGCCGATCCGCAATCTGACCGTGGCAATCTCGCCCGATCTCCCGTTGCTCGAGCTGGACGAGCCGCGGATCGAAGTGGTGCTCCACAACTTGTTTTCCAACGCGCAGGCGTATGGTAACGGGGCCGTGCGGATCGCCGCAGTGCAGGATGGTTCGACAATCGTTGTGCGCGTCAGCGATGACGGGCCGGGGATCGCGCCGGAGGAACTGCCGCATCTGTTCGAGCGCTTTTATCGTGCCGCGCGCGGCCAGCAGCGACGATCGGGCGGCATCGGGCTGGGGCTGGCGATCTGTAAAGCGTTTGTCGAGGCACACGGAGGGAGAATCTGGGCGGAAAGCGACGAGCAGGGCACGAGCTTCGCCTTTTCTCTGCCGGCCGCACCGGCAGTTGACGGCGCCGACCGCATTGAGGCGGTTCTGGCGCAGGATATCTAACGGAGGATACGATGACAGCCCGATCGCGCCGCATCCTGATTGCCGAAGACCAGGAGACCTTGCGCGCCTCCATCAGCCGGAACCTGCGCGCGCGCGGCTTCGAGGTCATCGAGGCCGCCAACGGCATGGAGGCGCTCTCGCTCTGGGACGCCGAGCAGCCGCAGCTATTGATTCTGGACGTGATGATGCCGCGTATGGATGGCCTGGAGGTCTGTCGTCGCGTGCGCGAGCGATCGACGGTGCCGATCATCGTGCTGACCGCCATGGACGCCGAGAGCGACAAAGTTGCTGCGTTCGACCTCGGCGCGGACGACTACCTGTGCAAGCCGTTCAGCGTGGAAGAGCTGCTCGCCCGAGTCCGGGCCGTGCTACGACGGGCCGACTGGCACGCGCAGCCGCCAGCGTCAGAAGTCCGGCGCTATGGCGATCTGACCATCGATCTCGACGGACACACAGTGTCGCGGCGTGACGAGCTCGTGCAGTTGACGCCGACAGAGTTTGCATTGCTGGCGCAGCTCGTCACCAATGCTAACAAGGTCGTGCCGCATCTCACCCTGCTCCAGCGCGTCTGGGGCAGCGAGTACCGCGGCGAGGCCGAGTACCTGCGGGTCTATATCGGGCGCCTGCGTCGCAAGTTGGAAGCCGACCCGTCCAACCCACGCCACCTGCTGACGGAACCTGGCATCGGCTACCGCTTTGTACCATGAGCTGGTAGAACAAAGAACATCGAACCGGGTGCCCTCTGGGCGCACAAAGGTTTGTGCCATCACGATGCTGTTCTCTGTTTTTTGTTCTTTATTCTTGGCCACAGTGAGGGGCTGATCCATGCGGCCGATAGTCTCCATGCGGCGAAGCCTGGCACTGTGCCTGGCCGCCAGCCTCATGCTTGCGGCGTGCGGCACCCCCTGGTCTGGCAGCAGCGCCGCTGACGACACGATCGTGTTCGGAGCGACGATTCCAATCACTGGCCCGAAGGCCGAGGAGGGCCGGTACACGCGCGATGGCTACCAGTTCTATATCGACACATTGAACCAACGCGGCGGAATCGTCGTTGGCGGTAGGGCCTACAAGGTCCGCCTGCACTACTACGACGACGCATCAGATCCGGCGCGAGTCGGCCCACTTTACGAGCGGCTGATCGCCCAGGATCGGGTCACATTCCTGCTTGGGCCCTACAGCTCGCAGCTGACCATTGCCGCGATACCCATTGCGGAAAAGAACCGCGTTCCGATGGTTGCCGCGCATGGCTCGGCCGAGAGTCTCTACTCACAAGATAATGGCTATACGTTCAGCATCGTTAGCCCGGCGCGGAACTACCTGCGCGGGATCATCGCATTGGTTCTGGCTAAGGATCCTAGCCTGCGGACGGTCGCGCTGCTTGGGGCAGATGAGCCGTTCTCGCATGAGGTGCTCGACGGCGCGGCCGAGTATGCCACGGAGCATAACCTCATCGTCATCTCGCAGGCGCTCTATCCAGTCAATACCGGCGATGTTCGCGACCTGCTCACGGCTGTGAAGCGCGGCAACCCGGATCTCGTGCTCGTCGCCGGGCATCTCCAGGACGCAATTCTGATCGTCAAGCAGGCGAAGGAGCTCGGCGTAACTCCCAAAGCGATCGGCTTCACGAGCGGGCCGTCAACGCCCGAGTTCCGCGCCAATCTCCAGAAGGACGCCGATTACATCTTCGGGGCAACCCAGTGGACCAGCGCCCTCCACTATTCCGGCATTGGCCTCTGGGCAACGCCGCGCGACTACGCCGCGGCATTCCAGGCGGCGCACCGCGACTACGCGCAGGTACCGTACCAGACTGCCGAATCAACTGCCGCGCTGATCGCGTTTCAGCACGCGATTGAGCAGGCGGGTAGCCTCGACTCCGAGGCGGTCCGCGCCGCGTTCGCCAATCTGGATGTCATGACGTTCTATGGCCGGATCAAGTTCGACGCGCGCGGCGTCAACATGTATAAGCCGATGGCGGTCGAGCAGCTGCAGCCGGATGGGAAGATCTACACGGTCTTCCCCAGCGACGTGGCCGAGAAAGC
>WNFU01004709.1_pt1 | contig 17311 bp, 17 predicted proteins | sample 5400121 | NCBI WGS metagenome assembly WNFU01 (sample SAMN13153360, study PRJNA577476) | soil metagenome | isolation source: 100 cm soil or saprolite under grassland replicate 1 | place: USA:California | collected 2016-06-15
GAAGTCCCTGCACGTACGACACGCCGACTCCCTTCGCAGTCTCCGTGGGGCGGACGGCCCGCCCCTCTCGACGCGCTCTCGAGCACCCCGAGCGGAGATCCGCTCATCGGCTACTCATCGTTCAGGCATTGGCACCTGGAAGTCGATCATTCGATCGGCCACTGGTTGCCGCGGCTTCGTTGGGCCTGTCCCTCAGCCGCTCTTGATGAGCGCGTACGGGGAGGGACAGTACTACGACGTTCATGGTCCGTTAAACCTGCTTTCGTGGAGGCCCGAATAGCCTTGGCGCATGCGGCGCTCTCGGGAGGCGCGGGCTCTCACCTCCCTCGTCGAGGCCAAGGCCCGTCACGGGCACACGGTGTCGGTGTGCCTGCCGGCGCGGGACGAGGAAGCGACCGTCGGGCGCGTCGTGGCCACGGTGCGGCGAAGCCTCGTCGAGCGGCTCCATCTCGTCGACGAGGTCGTCGTCATGGACGACGGCTCGACCGACGCGACCGCGGACTCGGCCCGGGCGGAAGGAGCGCGCGTCTTCCCCGTCCACGACCTACTCCCCGACCTGCCTTCCGGCGCCGGGAAGGGCAACGCGATGTGGACGTCGCTGTACGTCTGCGAGGGCGACATCCTGTGCTGGATTGACGCCGACATCCGGAACTTCCGCGCCGACTTCGTCACGCGGCTGCTCGGACCGCTGCTCGACGATCCGGACGTCGGGATGGTCAAGGGGTTCTACCGGCGACCCCTGTACGGCGAGCCGACGGGTGGCGGCCGCGTCACCGAGCTCATGGCTCGGCCCGTGCTGTCCTATCTCTTCCCGCTCCTGACCCGGTTCGTGCAGCCGCTCGCCGGTGAGTGCGCAGCTCGGCGGTCGATCCTCGAGACCGTGCCATTCGTCGAGGGATGGGGCGTCGAGATCGGCTTGCTCCTCGACGTGGTGCACCGGTTCGGCATCCAGTCGGTCACACAGGTCGATCTCGGAGTGCGCGAGCACCGCAACCGGCCGCTCGACGAGCTCGGACCGCAGGCGCTGGCGATCCTCGCCACCGCGTTGCGCCGCGCCGGCATCGACGCCTGCGATCCACCGTTCGCCGCCGAGCTCGTGCGCTTCGATGACGACCTCGCGCCCGAGCGGGTGCCGGTCGTCGTGCGCGAGCGGCCGCCGATGATCGCGGTCCCCGCATACTGCGCGAAGTTCGGCCGCGAGCAGACGGCCTGACCCTCGATGCGTATCTGAAGGACGCTCAGCGTCCCTGGAATACGCATCACCGGTCCCCGAGCGCGCGGCGCCCGGCTTCGATCGCGGCTTCCTCCACGAGCACGGCCGCGCGCGCGAACGCCTCACCCGATTGCCAGACCCGGTCGGTGAGGATCAGGAGTTGCACGTCACCGAGAATCGACAGCTCCTCGCGACCCTCCGGCGTCGCCTGCCCCACGATGACCACTCGTTCGGTGACCCCTTCCTCGGCCGCCCATTCGAGCACGCTCCCGACGACCTTGCCCTCGAAGCTCGTCGCGTCGAGCCTGCCCTCGCCGGTCACGACGAGGTCGACGCCGTCGAGCGCGTCGTCGAGACCCGCGGCGCGCGCGACGACGTCGAACCCGGGCTCGAGCTGCGCGCCGATGGCGGCGAGCCCACCCGCGAGCCCGCCCGCCGCTCCCGCTCCCTCGAGCGTCGTGACGTCGACGCCGGTGCGGTTGTGGTACTCCTCCGCGAGGCGCGCCAGACGGCGCGTGAGCAACGAGACCTGGGCGGACGTCGCGCCCTTCTGGGGTCCGTAGACCGTCGCCGCGTCGAGGAACGGAGTGGCGACGTCGCACGCCACGATGACCTCGGAGCCGGCGAGCGACCACCCGAGCGCGTCGACCGCGCCGAGCCCGCCGTCGGTCGTCGCGCTGCCGCCGACGCCCACGATCACCTGACGCGCCCCGCCGCGCCGCGCCGCGAGGATGAGCTCGCCCGTCCCCCGGCTCGACGCCCGTAACGGGTCGTTGCGGTTCGCGACGAGGGCGAGACCGCTGGCGCGAGCCATCTCGACCACGGCGGTGCCGTCCGGGAGCAGGGCCCACTGCGCCTCGACGGGCTCGCCCAGTGGGCCGGTCACGGTGGCGGTGCGTGTCGAGCCGCCGCGCGCCGCGAGCAGTGCATCGAGCGTCCCGTCACCGCCGTCGGCGAGCGGAACGCGCCGCACCGTGAAGCCGACCGCCTCGAGCCCGGCCGTCATGGCATCGGCGGCGTCGGACGCCGTCAGCGAGCCACGGAACTTGTCGGGAGCCACGATCGCGACGGCCACGGTAGATAGATTGCACTGAGTGCCGGAACGAGTCCCGCTTCTCGAGAAGAGCCTCGCTGAGTACGTGCCCATCGTGGGCCCCGAGGTGGTCGAGCGGGTCGAGGCCATGGCCGAGCCCCTCCGGGGAAGCCGTGTGCTGCACATCAACGCCACGGCGTACGGCGGCGGCGTGGCCGAGCTCCTCGCCACCCACGTCCCGCTGCTACGCAGCGTCGGCATCGAAGCCGAGTGGCAGGTGATCCGAGGCAGCGACGAGTTCTTCGGCATCACCAAGGAGGTGCACAACGGCCTCCAGGGCGGCGACGTCGACTGGTCGAGCCGCAAGCAACGCGTCTACCTCGAGCACGTGCTCGACAACGCGCTCCGGCTGGAAGGCGACTGGGACTTCATCATTACCCACGACCCCCAGCCGGTCGCGTTGCGGAGCTTCCTGCGCAACTCCGAGCTCGGCTCGTCCGCCAAGTGGGTCTGGCGCTGCCACATCGACCTCACCGCGGCCAACCCTGCGGTGTGGGAGTTCTTCCGGCCGTACGTCGAGATGCACGACGCGTCCGTGTGGACGATGAAGGAGTTCATCCCCGACTCGCTGTCGATGGATCGTGTCCTGCAGGAGGCGCCGTCGATCGACCCCCTGTCGGTGAAGAACCTCGAGCTGCCGCTCCCGTTTGCCGAAGAGCTGTGCCGCCAGTACGGGCTCGACGTCCGGCGCCCGATCGTGTGCCAGGTGAGCCGGTACGACCCGTGGAAGGACCCCGTCGGCGTCATCCACGCGTTCCGCGCCATCCGCGAGAAGGTCACCGACGCGCAGCTGCTGCTCGCGGGATCGATGGCCACCGACGACCCCGAGGGGTTCCGCGTCTGGGAGGAGGTCCAGCAGGCGCGAGACGGCGATCCCGACATCTACACGCTGTCGAACCTCCATCAGGTCGGCAACGTGCAGATCAACGCGTTCCAGCGGGTGGCGGACGTCGTGATCCAGAAGTCGATTCGGGAGGGCTTCGGCCTCACCGTGAGCGAAGGGTTGTGGAAGGGTCGACCCGTCGTGGGCGGACGCGCCGGCGGTATCGTGCTCCAGCTCCGCGACGGGTTCGACGGATACCTCGTCAGCTCGGTGGAAGAGTGCGCGTCGCGCACGATCGATCTGCTCGCCGACCCCGTCGGCGCCGACGCGATGGGCTCGCAGGGCAAGGAGCACGTCCGCGAGAACTTCTTGTCGACGCGCGAGCTCGAGGACTGGCTCCGCCTGTTGACGGACCTCCGCGGGTGATCGTCGTCTCCCATCGGGGGCCGGCGACGTTCGCGCGCGCCGACGACGGCTCCTTCCGTGCCCGGCGCGGCACCGGCGGGCTGGCCGGGACGGTCGGCCGACTCTTGGCCGGCGGCGACGACGGGCCCGTCGTATGGGTCGCGGCCGCCATGTCCGACGACGACCGGGCTGCCGCAGCCGCCGGCGCGACGAAGCTCCACGACTTCGACCTCCAGCTCCTCGACCTCGACCCGCGCCAGCACCGCCTGCATTACGACGTCGTGTCGAACGCAACCCTGTGGTTCCTGCACCACGGCTTGTTCGACCTGCCGCGCCGCCCGCGTTTCGACGAGCGGTTCCGGGAGGCGTGGGAGGCCTACGTCGCGGTGAACCGCGCCTTCGCCGATCGCGTGGCCGAGGTCGCCGAGAGCGAGGACGTCGTGCTCGTCCAGGACTACCACCTCGCGCTCGTGCCGGGTGAGCTGGACGCGCGCCGACCCGACCTGCGCGTGGTGCACTTCACGCACACGCCGTTCTGCGGGCCGAACTCGATCCGCGTCCTGCCCGAGGACGTCGGCCGGGCGATCTGCGGCTCGATGGCGACCGTGCCGAGCGGCTTCCATACGCCGCGGTGGGCGCTCGCCTACGAGGCCTGCGCGGCGACCGTGCTCGCCGATGCTCCGCGGGCGCGGGCGTTCGCGGCACCCCTCGGTCCCGACCCGGCCGACCTCGCCGATGCCGTCGACTCGCCCGACGGCCGGGCGGAGCTGCAGGCGCTCGACGAATATCTCGGCGACCGGCTGCTCCTGCTGCGAAGCGATCGCGTCGAGCCGTCGAAGAACATCGTGCGCGGGTTCCTCGCGTTCGAGCGGCTCTTGGAGGTCGAGCCGGACTGGCGCGAGCGGGTCGTGTTCGTGGCGATGCTGAATGAGTCGCGCCAGGGGCTTCCCGAGTATCAGGCGTACGGGCAGGAGGTCGAGCAGGCGGCGGCGCGTGTGAACGAGCGGTGGGGACTACGGGACTGGCAGCCGGTTGTGATGGACCTGCGCGACAACTTCCCGAGGAGCGTTGCCGGTTACGCCCGGTACGACGCGCTGCTGGTGAACCCGCTCAAGGACGGGCTCAACCTCGTCGCCAAGGAGGGGCCGCTGGTCAACCGGCGCGACGGCGTCGTGTGCCTGTCACCCGAGGCGGGCGCGTACGACGAGCTCGAGTCGGCGGTGCTGGCCGCGCACCCGTACGACCTCGACCAGACGGCGCGCGCGTTGCACGAGGCCTTCACCATGCCTGCCGAAGCGAAGCGCGAGCAGGCGGCGCGGTTGCGCGGCCTCGCATCCGCGCATACGCCCGCGAGCTGGTTGCAGGCGCAGATCAGCGCGGCGTGCGCGTAGCGCTGTCTGCGAGCTGCTCGAGCAGGGACACCAGGCCCGGGGGCCCGTCGACGACCACGTCGGCGTGGGCGAGGAGGTCAGGCGCTGTCTCGGCCGAGCGCACGACGATGCGCGCTGCGTGATCGAGACGCCCGCTCGCTGCACGCCGCTCGAGGGCTTCGAACGCGGGGATGTCGCCGTAGTCGTCGCCCGCGAAGCACGCCCCGGTGATCCCGTCGAGCAGGGTCTCCACCGCGGTGCCCTTGTCGGCCGGGACCGGGGGCCGCAACTCGCGGGCCATCCGGGTCGGCAGCACGACGAGGCCGTGCTGCTGCGCGATGCGCTCGACGGCGGCGACCGCGTCGCCCTCGCGCTCGGGGGCAGTGCGCCAGTGGACCGTGACCGCGAGTCCTGCCTTGCGTTCGACGAGCAGCCCGGGCATCTCACGCTCGATCTCGTCAGCAGCCGCCGCGACCGCCGGAAGGTACGGCTCGACGCGGCCGTCGACGAGCGCGCGCCCGTCGACCATGCGCTCCAGCCCGTACTGACCGACGTAGGTCAGCCCGGGCAGGTCGATCTCCCGGGCGAGGACCTCGACCGGTCTCCCGCTCACGACGCCGACCATCCCGACCACGCCGACCAGGTCGGCGAGGGCGTCGCGTGCGGCCGGGAGGACCCGCGCCGCCGCGGGATCATCGACGATCGCGGAGATCGATCCGTCGAAGTCGACGAGCACCGCCGCGGTCTCGGGTTCGGCCGCCAGGGGGCGCAGCGGCTCCGGCAAGCGCACGCGAGACGAGTTACTGGCCGAGCAGCACGACGCAGTTCACGTTCTCGGTCCCCGGCAGCGCCGGGTTCGCGAACGGCTCGACGGTCGTGCCCGGCCCGACGTCGCCTTGGAGCTGCGTCGCCTCCTTGTCGAAGCCCGGCTTGCACTGCACGGCGGTGCCCCGGCGGGGGTTCGTGTTCGCCGGAGGTGCGAGCTGGTAGCCGAGCGTGCGCAGCTTGTTGGTCATGTTGGCGGCGGCGCCGGACGCCGCGCCGGCGTTGAACACGACCACGCGCACTTCACCACGCGCCTTCGCGCCTCCACCTTTGGCGGTGGTCGTGGGAGTCGACGTCGCAGCGCCACCTCCGGACTGCGGTGTGGTCGCGGGGGTCGTCTTGCTCGTGCTCCCCGACGACGACGACCCGCTCGTATCGCCCGACGGGCCCTTGTCGATCACCTGCAGGAGCACGATGCCGAGGATGACTGCGAGACCGACCAGCCCCGCGCCGCGGATCGCCGAGTTCACGGCGGGACCTTCACGGGAGCGGCCGCGGCCCGCCAAGCCGGTCACCGTGAGCCCGGGTCGGCGCGTCGACCCTCGATGCGCACCCGCCGGCGCTGGTTGCGGATTCGCTGCGCGCGCTTGACCGTGAGCGGGTCGTAAGCGAGCGCGTCAGAGTCGTCGAGCAGCGCGTTCAGCAACTCGTAGTAACGAGACGGCGACATGCGGAGGTGCTCTCGGATGGCGGTCTCCTTCGGGCCGGGTTCCCGGCGCCACGTCCGCTCGAAATCCAGGATCGCGCGATCACGCGCCGAGAGGCCCATCGAGTGTCGATCCTGGTCGCTGACGGCAGTGAGAGCAAGCATTTCGAAATGAGGTGTCTTTGCCGACCGCCGGACGCGGAAGCGGCGGCTTCGCCGACCGCTTCCGCAAAGCCCGAGCTTGCGAGGGCGACAGAAGACGCCGAGCCGGAGCTTGCGACGGCGACAGAGTGCGCGGAGGCGGCGGCTTTGCCGACCGCCGGAGCAAAGCCGGAGCTTGCGACGGCGACAGAGTGGTCGAGCCGGAGGTCGGATTCGAACCGACGACCTGCTGATTACAAATCAGCTGCTCTGCCGACTGAGCTACTCCGGCGACGCGTCAAGGCTAGCGCCGCGCACCCGCGCGATCGCTGCGCACGCGATGGCGACAGCGGCCGCGACGTTCAGCGACGCGAGATGACCGTGCATCGGGATCCGAGCGATCACGTCACAGCGTTCGCGTGCGAGACGCGACAACCCGCGCCCTTCGGCACCGAAGACCAGCATCAGCGGCCGGTCGGCGACGGCCAGCGCGTCGATCGTCACGTCGCCGTCGGCATCGAGCCCGATCGTCCAGACGTCGGACTGCGCCGCGTGGGTGATCGCAGCGGGGATGCCCGGGACGCTCGCGATCGGGAGGTACTCGATCGCGCCGGCCGCGGCCTTCGTGACCGCGGGTGTGATGTGGGCGGCTCGGTGGCGCGGCAGCACCACCCCGGTCGCGCCGGCGGTCTCGGCCCCGCGCAGGATCGCGCCGAGGTTCTGCGGATCGGTCACGCCGTCCAGCGCGACGAGGAACGTCGAGGGCGCCGCGAGCAGCGTGCCGAGGTCGGCGGGCTCGATCGGCTCCGCGGCCGCCACGACGCCCTGGGGCGCGTCCGTCCGGGCGAGATCGACGAGCTGGTCGCGCGTGACACGGCGGACGTCTACCCGACGCTCGTCCGCCAGGTCGCCCAGGTCACCGAGGTCGTCGGACCGGCCGGCCGCGAGCCAGACGGTGCGCACCCGACGCCGGCCGGCGGTCAGGAGCTCCCGCACCGCCCGCCGCCCCTCGACTCGCTCGCCACCGAGGTCGGAGGAACTACGCCGCCGCGTCACCGCCGGTGCCGGTGCCAGATCGTGCCGGTCGGCGTGTCCTCGAGCGTGATGCCGCGCTCCGCCAGCTCGGCCCGGATGCGGTCCGCCTCGGCGAAGTCGCGCGCCGCGCGGGCGGCGTCCCGCCGGCGCACGAGCGCGTCGATCTCGGCATCGTCGGCGCCGGCGCCGTCGTCGAGCTCGAGGCCCACCGCCCGGCTGAGCTCCCGAACCGTCGCCACCCCGGACGCGGCGCGCTCGGTGTCGCCCTCGTCGATCGCGGTGTTCGCGTTCCGGGCCAGCGTGAACACCACTGACATCGCCTCCGGCGTTCCGAAATCGTCGTCCATGGCGTCGCGAAACGCCGCCACCGCCGCCTCGTCGAGCGGCGCACCTCCGGGGATGCCGGCGGCGCGGGCGCGTCGGGTGAGCGCGTCGAGTCGCGCCACGGCCTCGCGAGCGGCCTCGAGCTCTCTGTCGCCGATCTCGACGGGACTCCGGTAGTGGCTCTGGAGCACCGCCAGGCGCATCGCCCGCGGCCCGTGGGCGTCGAGGGCGTCCTTCAGCGTCGTGAAGTTGCCGAGCGACTTCGCCATCTTCTCGGTGCCGACCATCACCATGCCGTTGTGGATCCAGTAGCGAGCGAAGCGGTGACCGGCGCCCTGCGCTTGGGCGCGCTCGTTCTCGTGGTGCGGGAAGATCAGGTCGTCGCCGCCACCGTGGATGTCGAACCCTTCGCCCAGCAGGTCGAGCGACATGGCCGAGCACTCGATGTGCCAGCCCGGCCTCCCCTTGCCCCACGGCGAGTCCCACGCCGGCTCCCCGGGCTTCGCCGCCTTCCAGAGCGCGAAGTCGACCGAGTTGCGCTTGCGCTCGTCGACGTCGACACGAGCGCCGGCGGAGCCGAGGAGATCGTCGAGGCGGCGGTGCGCGAGCTCGCCGTACTCCGGGAACGACGTGACGTCGAAGTACACGCCTTGGCCCTCGACAACGTACGCGCGCCCCGAGTCGACCAGCTCGCCGATGAGCTTGACCATCCGGTCGATGTACGCGGTGGCGCGCGGCAGCGAGTTCGGGCGCCGCACGCCGACGCGGTCCATCTCCGCCCAGTACGCGGCTTCGTAACGCTGCGCGACCTCGGGTTCGCTGCTGCCCTCCGTTGCGGCCCGTTCGATGATCTTGTCCTCGACGTCGGTGATGTTGGTCACGTATGTCACGTCGAGGCCGCGCCACTCGAGATAGCGGCGGATGATGTCGAACACGAGAGCTTGTCTTCCGTGGCCGACGTGCGGCACCTCGTACACCGTCGGCCCGCACACGTAGATGGAGACCTTGCCCGGCTCGCGCGGCACGAATTCGACCGTCCCGCGCGAGAGAGTGTCGTGCAGACGGATCATCTCGCGTCGGCGGTATCGAGGAGAGCGACCGACCACACCGCGATTCCCTCGCCGCGACCGATCGCGCCGAGGCCCTCACCCCGCTTCGGCTTCACCGACACCAGGTTCTGCGCGCCCGGGTGCGGGAGCAGCGGGACGAGCGCGTGATACAGGTTGTCCGTCATGCTGCGGACGTGGGGGGCGAGCGACGGGCGCTCGGCAGCGACGACGACGTCGACGTTCCCGAGCCGCCAGCGATGCGCGGCGACGTGGACCGCGACCTGGCGCAACAGTCCGATCGACGAGGCGTCACGGTACCGATCGTCGCCGGCCGGGAACAGCGCGCCGAGGTCGGGAAGGCCCGCCGCACCCAGCAGCGCGTCGGCGACTGCGTGCGCGACGGCGTCGGCGTCGGAGTGTCCCACAAGCGCCGGGCCCTCGAGCTCGACGCCGCCGAGGACGAGAATGCCGCCGTCACCGAAAGGATGTACGTCGAAGCCCTGGCCGATCCGGGAGGGGCTCACGGCTGCTCCTCGGAGGTGGCGGGGGCAAGCAGCGCGGCCGCGAGGGCGAGGTCGTCCGGAGTCGTGATCTTGAGGTTGCGCGGGTCGCCGGGCACGACAACGACACGCCCGCCCGCGGCCTCGACGAGCGCAGCGTCGTCGGTCGCTTCCCCGCCCGCGGTGTGCGCAGCGCGGAGCGCGTCGCTCCGGAAAGCCTGCGGTGTCTGCACGGCGCGGAGCCCGTCGCGCGCGATCGTCTCCACGACGTGGTCGTCGTGGACGCGCTTCACGGTGTCGGGAATCGGCAGGCCGGGCACGGCGGCGTCGGCACCGGCGCGCACGGCGCCGATCACGGCCTCGAACAGCGCGGGCGGCGCCAGCGGGCGAGCGGCGTCGTGCACGACGACGACGGCCGCCGAGCTCGCAACCGCGTCGAGACCGGCGCGCACCGACGCCGAGCGGGTCGATCCTCCGGGGACGGTGGCGGCGACGGGACGGCCGTCCCAGGCGACCCCGGCGGGGAGCACGACGACGACCTCGTCGCACGCGGCGGCGACGGCGGCGACGGCACGGTCGACGAGGCGGGCGCCCGCGACGATCTCGAACTGCTTCGGCACCCCGAACCGGCTCCCCGTGCCGCCGGCGACGACGATGCCCCAGGTGTCCACGCCGTCAGGATGGCAGAGGAGCCTCTGCGGGAGGCTCTACTTTCCGAGCGCGGTGTCGAGGCGGGCTTCGGCCGCTTCCTCGTCGACGTTGAGCGCGAAGGTCAGCTCGGATACGAGGATCTGGCGGGCCTTGGCCAGCATCCGCTTCTCGCCCGCCGACAGGCCCTTGTCCTTCTCGCGGATCGAGAGGTTCCGGACGACCTCGGCGACCTGGTAGATGTCGCCGCTCTTGAGCTTCTCGACGTGGTTCTTGAAGCGGCGAGACCAGTTGGTCGGCATGCGCGCTTCCTTCTTGCGCAAGACCGCGAACACCTCCTCGACCTCTTCGTCGTTGATGACGTCACGGAGGCCGATGTCCTCGGCGTTGTCGGCCGGCACCATGAGCGTCAGGTCGCCGTACGCGAGCTTGAGGATCAGGTAGTCCTTCTTCTCTCCGAAGACGTTCTTCTTCTCCTTCTTCTCGATGGTCGCGGCCCCATGGTGCGGGTAGACGACCTTGTCACCAACGCGGAAGGACATGAAGCTCCTCGGAGTGAGGGTGGAAGACCAACAAGAATACCAGAAGCGCGCTCCAGCTCTGTTACGACGGGTAGCCTTCGGACCGCCGACGAACGGGGAGGAGGTGCAGGCTCGTGCCCGAACGACGGCTGCTCGACACCACCGAGCTGTTCGCAGCTTTGCCCGCCGACGTGCTCGACGACTTGCGGCAACAGGCGGCGACGCGCACCTACGAGCGCAACGAGCTGCTGTTCACCCAGGGCGACGCGGCGGGTGAGCTGTTCGTCGTCGAGCATGGCCGCATCGCGATCGCGACGAAGGCGCCCGATGGTCGCGAGTCCGTGCTCGCCGTGCTCGAGAACGGCGCGATGTTCGGCGAGCTCCCGCTGTTCGACGGCGCTCAGCGCTCCGCGGACGCACGTGCGCTCATCGAGTCGCGCGTCGTCGTGCTCGCGTACGAACCGGTTCGCGACATCCTCAACGCGCGTCCCGAGCTCCTCTGGACCGTCACCCGACTCCTGGCCCGCTGGCTGCGCGCCACCGACGAGGCCCTCGCCGACGCGGTGTTCCTCGACGTGCCCGGCCGCACGGCCAAGCGGCTGCTCGAGCTCGCCGGCGGCGACGACGAGTTCAAGCTCCCCGTCACCCAAGAAGAGCTCGCCGGCATGGTCGGCGCCTCCCGCGAGCGCGTCAACAAAGCCCTCGCACTGTTCGCCCGCCTCGGCTGGCTGGAGGTCAAGGGCCGCGGCCGCTACAAGTTCCTCGACCGCCCCGCCCTCGAGGACCGCGCCACGGTGTAGGCGCCGACGCCGGACTCATCGGCGGCTTGCTCGAACAGTTCCCTCATCGGCCTTCGCCCTTGGCGAAGCCCGATTCGCTCAAACTCGCCGCTCGCCGACGGCCCGGCATCGGCGCCTCGGTACGAACTCGTGCTCACGGATGCGCGGCATCGGAATTGCCGCGCCCTAGCGGCGAAGAAAGCTAAGCGCTCGTCGCCAGGCGTCGGCGGCGTCGTCGGGGCGGTGGGCGGGACGCTCCGGTGCGTGGACGAAGCCGTGGTCAGCATCGTGATACACGACGACCTCGCAGTCGTCGCGGTCGCGCCACGCGGCGCGCAACGCGTCGATGTCGTCGGCCGGGGTCCACGGATCCTTGTCGCCGAAGATCGCGAGCGTCGGGCACACCTGCCCCGCGGTCTCGAGCGGGTCGCGTTGACCCGGGCCGTTCCAGTCCTCGGGAAGGCAGATCATCCCGTAGAACGGAACGGCGCGCGCGAACGCGCCCGTCGCCGCGGCCTTGAGCGTGTACATGCCGCCCATGCAGAACCCGAGGATCGACACACGTTCGACACCGTCGGCGTCGAGGAGGAAGCCGGCGGCCTGCGCGAGGTCGCCGAGCTGACGGTCGTCGTCCATGTCCTTCATGTGCGACATGCGTACCGACGCGTCCGGTGCGTCGCGGACGTCACGCGGGAAGCGAGCGAACGGCTCGGTGCACACGACGGCGTTGCCGTTGGTGGCGAGGCGGCGACACAGGTCGTCGAACAGCGGGCGCACGCCCAGCATGTCCGGGTGCACGACGAGGCCGGCTTCCGGAGGCCCGACGGGTCGGGCGTGGATGGCGTCGACCGCCGTGCTGTCGCCCGCTTCGAGCACGAACCGCTCGACTCGCGTCTCGTGCGGACCCTCGGCCAGCTCAGCCATGCATTACACGTAGCGTTCGAGGATCGACGTCTCCGCGAGGCGCGACAGGCCCTCCTTGATGGCGCGGGCGCGGGCCTCGCCGACTCCCTCGACCTCGACGAGGTCGGAGACACCCGCGCGCATGATCTTCTGCAGGTTCGAGAACCGCTCGACCACGTGGCTCGCGACCATCTCCGGGATCCTCGGGATCTTGTGCAGGAGCCGGAAGCCGCGCGGCTGGATGGGCGCGTCGAGGCTCATGTCGGCCGGGAGGTGGAGCAGTGACGCGACCGCGTGCAGGTCCAGCAGCGACTCGGTGTCGAGGTCGGCAAGCTTCACCATCACGTCGATGATCTCCCAGTCGGGGCCCTCGACGAAGTAGTCCTTGGCTACGAGGCGGCGGTCGTCCTCGACGCCACCCATGGCCTCCTCCAGTTGGAGCAGGACGAGACGGCCGTCGGCGCCGAGCTCGATCACATAGCCCTCGATCTCCTCGGCGATGCGCCGCACCATCTCGGCCCGCTGGAGCACGGTGGCGACGTCGCGCACCGTCACGAGGTCCTCGACCTCGAGGGCCGACAGGGAGTTGCTCACCGCGTCGAGCCACACCTTGTACCGCTCGAGGATCTGGACCGCCCGGTCGGCCCGCCCGAGCACGCGGGGGATGGCTTCGAGGGTGCGCTTGAGGCCGCGGCGGTGGACGGCGACGAGCGACATGTCCTCGGACACGGTGATGACCGGGACGTCGATCTGGCGGCCGACCCGCTCGGCGGTGCGATGGCGGGTGCCGGTCTCGGACGTCGGGATGTTGGGGTCGGGCACGAGGTGGACGTTGGCCCGGGCGACCCGCGACGTGTCCGAGGCGAGGATGATGGCGCCGTCCATCTTGGCCAGCTCCGAGAGGCGCTGGGGCGTGAACTCGGCGTCGAGGAGGAAGCCGCCCGAGCAGACGTGCAGCACCTCGGGGCCGTCGCCCACGACGATGAGCGCCCCCATGCGGGCCTGGAGGATGCGGTCCAGGCCTTCCCGCAGAGGCGTCCCCGGCGCCACCAGCCGGAGGGCATCGAGCATCGCTTCTGTCCGTGGTTGAGCGGGCACCGCAAGATCCTCCAGGGTCTCGAACGGTCACCGCCCGCCCGTTCGAGAGGGCAACGATACCAACAACCACCTCCGACCGTTCTGTGGCGCAGGCGGTGGGGTCTCGGGCCCGGATGCGCCCCAGAAGCAGCAGCTAGCGGGACGGGCCCCGATTTCGGCGACGTCGGCGGTTGGCGCGTCGCTCGCCCCGGACGAAGACGAAGATCCCCAGCACGCCGAGCACCAACGCGCCGGCGAGGAGCAGGGCCCGGGTCGAGTCGAACTGCGAGATCGACGTGTCCAGGCTCACCTTCTTGCCCGGCTCGGGGGCGAGCTCCTTCGTGTCGCCGCCGGGGAGGACCAGCCGGATCCGCAGGTGGAACGCGTCCCGGATCTGCTGGGACAGGTGCTGGTCGATCTGCCCGAGGTCGACCCGCTGGCCGGTGAGCTGCGCGACGAGCTCCGGGTCGGAGGCGACGGCGGCGGTGACCTGCGAGAGGTCGGCGGTGCCGGAGAGCTTGTACTCGGTGGAGAGAAAGCCCCGGTCGCGCTCGAGGCGTACGCCGCGCACGGGGCCGTCCTTCCCGTTGAGCTCGGTGAAGACGGCGGCGAGGTCGCCGGCGTTGGCGAAGTCCTTGTGCACCGTCAGCGTGGCGCCGCCGTCACGAGCGCGCTTCCACGGCGACACGGTCCAGCCCGCGGCCTCGAGGTCCCCGAGCCGGACCCGGTCCTCGAGCTTCCCGCCGCCGGCTTCCGCGTTCTGCACCGCGTCGGCGTCGAGCGCGACCCGGACACGCACGGTTCCGCTGCCGTCGTCGTGGACGTCGATCGTCACCAGCGTGTCGACCTTGCACCCGGCAAGGACCACGCAGGCGAGAACGACGAGGAGGAGCCGGCGCATCGGGCGCCGAGTCTGACATCAGCACCCGCGGCGCATCGTGCGCCGCGGGGCTGGGCTCAGCTCTCGGTCGGGCCGCTGCCGGCGAGCTCGACCGGTGGGGGCTCGACGCCCTCGACGGCCCGGAAGGTGACGTCCTCACCGTCGGCGTCGACGACGATCGTCTCGCCGGCGTGGAACTCCTTCCAGAGGATCTTCTCCGAGAGGGGGTCCTCGACGTGCCGCTGGATGGCGCGGCGGAGCGGCCGCGCGCCCAGCTGCGGGTCGTAGCCCTTCTTGGCGAGCACAAGCTTCGCCTCCGGCGTGAGCTCCAGGCCGAGGCCTTGACCCTCGAGCTGGGATTCCAGCCGCTTGATCATCAGGTCGACGATCTCGGTGACCTCCGCCTGGGTCAGCTCGTTGAACACGATCACCTCGTCGATGCGGTTCAGGAACTCGGGACGGAAGCTCCGCTTGAGCTCCTCCATCACGCGTTCCTTCATCTTCTCGTAGGTGACCGCCTCACTCGACGGGCCGAACCCGATCGCCGCCTTGCGCAGGTCGGCGGTCCCGAGGTTGGACGTCATGATGATCACGGTGTTCTTGAAGTCGACCGTGCGACCCTGCGCGTCCGTCAGCCGCCCGTCCTCGAGGATCTGCAGCAGCGTGTTGAACACGTCGGAGTGCGCCTTCTCGATCTCGTCGAAGAGCACGACCGAGAACGGCTTCCGCCGCACGGCCTCGGTCAGCTGGCCGCCCTCGTCGTAGCCGACGTACCCGGGCGGCGAGCCGACGAGCCGCGACACGGTGTGCTTCTCCATGTACTCGCTCATGTCGAGCTGGATGAGCGAGTTCTCGTCGCCGAAGAGGAACTCGGCCAGTGTCTTGGCCGTCTCCGTCTTCCCGACACCCGACGGGCCCAGGAAGATGAACGACCCCGACGGCCGCTTCGGGTCCTTCAGGCCCGCGCGCGTCCGGCGGATCGACTGCGACACGGCCTTGATCGCGTCGTTCTGGCCGACGACCCGCTTGTGCAGCTCGTCCTCCATGCGCAGGAGCTTGGCCGTCTCCTCCTCGGTGAGCTTGTAGACGGGGATGCCCGTCCACATCGCGAGCACCTCGGCGATCGACTCCTCGGTGACCTCGTTGAAGAGGTCGACGCCCTCGGCGCGCAGCTCGGTCTCCTTGGTCGACCGCTCCTCGAGCAGCTCCTTCTCGCGGTCGCGCAGGCTCGCGGCCTGCTCGAACTGCTGGCCCTCGATGGCGCCTTCCTTGTCCTTGCGGACCTTGGCGATCTCCTCCTCGAACTCGCGGTAGTCGGCCGGCGCACCCATGCGGCGGATGCGCAGGCGCGACCCGGCCTCGTCGATGAGGTCGATCGCCTTGTCGGGCAGGTACCGGTCGGAGATGTACCGGTCGGCGAGGTTCGCCGCCGCCACGACCGCCTGGTCGCTGATCGTCACGCGGTGGTGGCCCTCGTAGCGGTCGCGCAGCCCCTTGAGGATCTCGATCGTGTGGGCGACGGTGGGCTCGTCGACCTTGATCGGCTGGAACCGCCGCTCGAGCGCGGCGTCCTTCTCGAGGTGCTTCCGGTACTCGTCGAGCGTGGTCGCGCCGATGGTCTGCAGCTCGCCGCGCGCCAGCATCGGCTTCAGGATGCTGGCGGCGTCGATCGCGCCCTCGGCCGCGCCCGCGCCGACGAGCGTGTGCAGCTCGTCGATGAACAGGATGATGTCGCCGCGGGTGCGGATCTCCTTGAGCACCTTCTTGAGGCGCTCCTCGAAGTCGCCGCGGTAGCGGGACCCGGCGACGAGCGCGCCGAGGTCGAGCGTGTACAGCTGCTTGCCGACGAGCGTCTCGGGCACGTCGCCCTCGACGATGTCGGACGCGAGGCCTTCGACGATGGCCGTCTTGCCGACGCCGGGCTCGCCGATCAGCACCGGGTTGTTCTTGGTGCGGCGCGAGAGCACCTGCATGACCCGCTCGATCTCCTTCTGGCGACCGATCACCGGGTCGAGCTTCTTGTCGCGCGCGAGCTGGGTGAGGTTACGGCCGAACTGGTCGAGCACGAGGGAGCCGCTCGGCTGCGCCTCGCCGGATCCGGCGCCCTGCGTGGCGCCCTCCTTGCCGCCGGCGTAGCCGGACAGCAGCTGGATGACCTGCTGGCGCACGCGCGACAGGTCGGCCCCCAGCTTCACGAGCACCTGGGCGGCGACGCCTTCGCCTTCGCGGATCAGCCCGAGGAGGATGTGCTCGGTGCCGATGTAGTTGTGGCCGAGCTGGAGCGCTTCGCGCAGGCTCAGCTCCAGAACCTTCTTTGCCCGGGGCGTGAACGGGATGTGGCCCGACGGCGCCGAGCCGCCGTGCCCGATGATCTCCTCGACCTGCGCCCGAACGGCTTCCAGCGAGATGCCGAGCGACTCGAGCGCCTTGGCCGCGACGCCCTCACCCTCGTGAATCAGGCCGAGCAGGATGTGCTCGGTGCCGATGTAGTTGTGGTTGAGCAGGCGCGCCTCTTCCTGCGCCAGCACCACCACTCGTCGGGCTCGATCGGTGAAACGTTCGAACACGTGTCAACCGCCTCTCGGGAGCCGATTCGGCGTCCGCACCTGCCTCATACCCATTCGGTGCGAGGGACGACTCGGACGCCGGCTCTTCGTCAGTGTATCGGGCAGGTCCCGGAATCCCGGGCCGGAATCGCCCGGTCCCGGCCCACCTTCCCTGCATTTTCCTAGGGATTGGTAGACACCCCGAGCTTGGAGTTTGTTCCCGGAGCCCCGTAACGTCGGGTCATATGGACCCGGTCCAGACGCTGGCGCTCCCCTCGCTGGCCGGGGACCTGGCCCGGGTCGAGGAGTCGCTCCACGAGGCGGTCACCACTCCCGACCGGTTCCTCGCCGAGGTCGCCACCCACCTGATCGGGGCGGGCGGGAAGCGGATCCGCCCCACCCTCACGCTGTGCGCGACGTACGCGGCCACCGGAGGAGCGGGACCGGCGGCGGCTGACGCCATCACGGGCGCGGTGGCGATCGAGCTCGTCCACCAGGGCTCGCTGTACCACGACGACGTGATCGACGAGGCC
>WNFU01005408.1_pt1 | contig 17310 bp, 16 predicted proteins | sample 5400121 | NCBI WGS metagenome assembly WNFU01 (sample SAMN13153360, study PRJNA577476) | soil metagenome | isolation source: 100 cm soil or saprolite under grassland replicate 1 | place: USA:California | collected 2016-06-15
CGCTGGAGCGCTACCGGCTTCTCTTGGAGGAGCGAACGGAACGGCGCGCCGCCGAGCTGGCCGGTGGTGCTCCGCTCGCCGAGCCGGTCGAAGGAGACGGAAAGCGCACCGGGACACGGGAGGCCGTCATCGCCGCGGTGCGACTCCTCAACGCCTCGGACCGGGAAGTCGAGGCCCTCGTGTGCGGGGAGCGTCTCACGATCCAGCTGGATTACGGGCTGGCCGCAAAGGTCACGGATGTGATCGTCGGCGTGGGTGTGTACAGCGAGGGCGACGTCAAGTGCTTCGAGACCCATGTGCAATCGGCTCGGGTCGCGTTCGGCCCGCTGGGCGAGCGCGGCCGATTTCGATGCGAGCTCGGTCCGCTCCACCTTCTGCCGGGTCGCTACTACGTGAACGTGGCACTCTATGCACCCGGGTGGACGCACATCTACGATTCCCACTGGCACATGCACAGCCTCGTGCTATTGGACGGAGGGATTCCGTTGGATGGGCGGTCGGGCGTGGTCGCGCTCCGGGCCGACTGGTCGAACGAGAAGTGAGGATCGTGGACGAACGCCGCGACGCGGCGGGCGCCGCCGCGGGGGCACCGCCACTGGTGAGTGTTGTCATTCCCTCGCACAACTACGCTCACTACGTCGGCCAGGCTATCCAGAGCGCGTTGGAGCAGGGCTATCGGGGAGTCGAGGTCATCGTCGTCGACGATGGCTCGACGGACGGGACCGCCACGGTCCTGCGAGGGTTCGAAGGAAAGGTCCGGGTTGTGCAGCTGGACGGCCGCGGGGTCTCGGCGGCGCGGAATGCGGGTCTCGCCCGGGCTGCCGGGAAGTACGTCGTCTTCCTTGACGCCGACGACATGCTGGTACGCGGTGGCACCGCCGCGCAGGTCGCGCTGCTCACCCAGCGTCCGGACGTCGACGCGGTCGCAGGCGCGTGGTACGCATGCGATGTGGAGCTGGGAACGGCGACGCTCGGTCGCGGCTCGCTCGGAGAGGGTGACGCGCTTTCCCAGCTCATGCTGTCGAATATCGTCGCCACACCGTCGACCATGATGCTGCGGCGCGGGCCGCTCGAGGCCGCCGGCGGCTTCGACACGAGTTTCGACTTCGCCGCGGACTGGGAGATGTGGCTCCGTCTGGCCAGACGGGGCTGCCGTTTCGCGCGCGTCCGGGCGCCGGTTGCGATGTATCGGATCCACGGGCGAAGCATGACCAGGAGCCTGGATGGCGCGATCAAGGACGTGGCCGGGCTCCTCAACCGTAACTTCCGAGGCCCGGCGCTGCCCGACGCCATGCGGCTGGCCGAGCCGCGGGCACGGTTCGGCGCGCTGACGTTCCTGGCCGGGCTCTGTCTCGAGCAGGGCGACACCCGGCGTGGAGGAGACTGCCTGCGCGAGGCGCTTCGCTGGAATCCAGACGCGATCGGCACGCTCGGCTTCTATCGCGACATGGCGGGGGCGATCTCGCGGCACGGGCGCATCAACCGGCTCGATGTCGCCAGCATGACCACCGCCCTGTTGAGTCTCGCGTCGGAGCTCGATGTGGGTCGCGACGGGGATCACGAGGGCCGCTCGGCCCGTCGCGAGGCGTTGCGGCTCCTGGCGGCCGGGATCGTCGCCCGGAGCGCCGGGGCTTGGAGTCTCGGCCTGTGGCATCTCGGGGCGGCCGTCCGTCGGTCGTGGCGCACGGTGCTCCTGCCGGCGCAGCTCGGCTCAGTCGCTCTCCTCCTGCTTCCCCGGTGGCTCACGCGGTCCGCGGGCCGGTTGCTCGCCCGCCTCGGGATGCGCGGCGTGGATCTCACCCCGCCACCTGCCGTCGTGAGAGCGGCGCTTGCGGGCGATGCCGGCAGGCGTTCGTGAGCTCATACGTAATCGCCGAGGCCGAGGTCACGAGCCCGCTCAGCGAGCTCGTGCTGCCCAAAGCTGCGACCGGCCTCGCTCTGATCGTGCGGCGCGCGGGCCGGCCGGTCGGCTTCATCATGCAGCCGCTGCATGACGCCGGTCCCATTTCGCCGGACGCGCTGAGCGCTCTCCTGAGCCCGCTCAGCGCGAAGCTGTTCCAGGAGGGCATCCGCACGGAGCTCCTGGCACCCGCCGATACGGCCGGATTCCCATCGTTGACGGTCGCGGTCTGCACCCGGGATCGTCCGGCCTTGCTCGAGCGTTGTCTCGCGCATCTCCTGACCGCGCTGGGTGCGGGCCCGACCCCAGGTTCGAGCCCAGGGGCGGGCGTAGAGGTCCTGGTCGTGGACAACGCCCCCGCGACCGAGTGCTCGCAGGAAGTCGTCAAGCAGCTCGCAGGCGTCCGGTACGTGCGAGAGAGCCGACCAGGCCTGGACTTCGCTCGCAACCGCGCGGTCTCGGAAGCCAGTGGAGAGCTGCTCGCCTTTCTTGACGACGATGTCATCGCGGACCGCGATTGGCTGGGCGGCCTCCGGGAAGCATGGGCGGAGAACCCGGACGCTGCCGCCTTCACGGGGCTGGTGCTACCGCAGGAGCTGTCGAGCAAGGCTCAGATCCTCTTCGAGGCGGCCGGTGGCTTCCGCCGCGGCTTCGAGAAGATCCGCTATCATGGCCAGTCGCGGAGCGATAACCGGCTCTACCCGTGCGGCGCAGGTATCTTCGGCGCGGGGTGCAACATGGCGTTCCGGCGCGACGTCCTGCTCAAGCTCGGCGGATTCGACGAGGCGCTCGACACCGGGCCCACGCTTCCCGGGGGTGGTGATCTCGACATGTTTTACCGTGTCGTACGGGCCGGTTACCCGCTCGTGTACGAGCCGCGATACCTGGCGTTCCACCAGCACCGGCGCGAGCGGGCGGCGCTTAGGCGGCAGTACTGGACCTGGGGACTCGGATTTTTCGCCTTCCTGGTCAAGAGCTACATGACCGACCCGCCGTTGCGGCCGAGGCTCCGGAGCACGACGGCGTGGTGGTTCAAGCATGAGCTTTCAGAGCTCGTCCGCAGCCTGAGCGGGCGCCACGCCCTGCCTCCCGACATGATTCTGGCGGAGCTGGTCGGCGGGATGGTCGGGCTCGCAGGGGAATACCAGCGGTCAAAGCGACGCACAGTCACGATCCGGAATCGGTTCGCGTGATGTCTCCCCTTGCCCCTCGGAAGGTCGTCCGACTCGAGCTCGAGCACGGCCTGTCCGCTTTGCCACTCGATCCCCGGTTCCAGGGGCTTCACGTCACGTTCTGGTGGCGTGGATTCCCGCTCGGCCACCGGGAGCTTCCAAACCGCCACCTTCCGCTGTCGGCGACGGAGGTCGCGAACCTGGCCGCGGAAACGATCGCTCCAGCCGTCGGACATCGCCTGTCTCCCGGCGTGTTTCAGGTAGCACTCCCCGGGTGTTCCCCGTCGCCGCCCCCGAGCGCGACGCCCGCCGAGCTCCGGACGATCGCAACACTCGATCGTCCACTGAAGGAGCTAAGCGCGGCGGCGCGACCGCTTGACGGCAGCTCGGTGTCGGTCGTCGTGTGCACCCGCGATCGATCCGCGCAGCTCGCCAGATGTCTTCGTTTGCTCACGGAGATGTCGGAAGCGCCGGCGGAGATCCTGGTCGTGGACAATGCCCCGACCTCGGACGCTACCCGGCAGGTCGTCGCCGCGGTGCCCGGGGTGCGCTATGTCCTCGAGCCGCTGCCCGGCCTGAGCCGGGCGCGCAACACCGGAATCCGGTCCAGCCTGGGAGACATCGTGGCGTTCACGGACGACGATGTCGAGGTTCACCCCGGCTGGATCACCGGTCTCCGGCGAGGGTTCAGGGGGCCCGAGGTCCTCGCGGTCACCGGTCTGGTACTCCCCGCGGAGCTGGAGACGGACGCCCAAGTGATCTTCGAAGACTCGGGCGGCTTCGGTCAAGGGTACCGCTCCCGCCGGTTCGATCGCGGATTTCTCGAGAAGACAAAGCGCAGTGGCACGCCCGTCTGGCGCATCGGAGCCGGCGCGAACATGGCGATGCGCCGGACCGCCTTTGCCCGGGTCGGGGACTTCGACGAACGGCTCGGGGCCGGGGCCGCCGGGTGCAGCGAGGATTCCGAGTTCTGGTACCGGCTGCTCGCCGAGGGCGGGGTATGTCGCTACGAGCCGACGGCGGTCGTCTTCCATCACCACCGACGCGAGATGAACGAGCTGAAGCACCAGGCACACCAGTACATGCGCGGCCACGTGGCGGCCTTGCTCGTCCAGTTCGCCCGGTACCGACACTGGAGCGATCTCCGACGCGTCGCTCTCGATCTGCCTAAATACTATGTCCGACAGCTGGTCCATTGCGCCATCGGCGGCGCCGACCCGCGTCGACCGCTCGTCTGGCCGGAGATTCGCGGCTGCGCGTCCGGGATCGCGTTCATGCTTGCCTCGGCTGCGCGTTCGCACCGGGCGGCCCGGCGCAGCACGGCCGGAGCGTGAAGGCGCCGCGGGCCCAGCTCCTCGCCGGGAATCCGTTCCCTGATCCGCTGACGTTGGGATTCTTCTTTCGAGAGAAGCTGCGCGCGATCCACCAGGTCGCGCCAGACGGGCCCTTCCAGCACGTGCTCGAGATCGGAGGCGGGCGCGGTGGCGTGACCGGGCTGCTGTACCCGCAAGCGCGGGTCGTCAATCTCGAGCTGGACGCCGGCCACGCGATGGCGCCGGCCAATGCGCGCAAGCCATTCGTCTGCGGAGACGCGGCGCGCCTGCCATTCGTCGCGCGATCGTTCGACGCAGTCACCATGTTCGATGTCCTGGAGCACGTCCCCGACCACGCGGCGGCGGTCGCCGAAGCCCTGCGGGTTCTGCGACCGCGAGGGGTGCTCCTCGTCAGCAGCCCGAACGAGCGGTGGCGATTTCCCTACTACGCGCCCCTCCGCATGGTCTGCCCCACGGACACCGAGATCATGGCTGAATGGGGACACGTCCGACGAGGCTACGGCCTGGATGAGCTCGAGCGGTTGATCGGGCTGCCCCGTCTCGGCTTCGCGACGTACATCTCACCGCTCACGGCGCTGGGTCACGACATCGCGTTCTCGCGCCTGCCCTATCGAGCGCGCCGCAGCCTGTGCGTGCTGCTGAGCCCGCTGACCTGGCTCGGCTACGCCGTCCACCGGCCGTCCGCGAAGGGCACCGAAACGGCATCCGCGTGGCAGAAGCCGGCCGATGGCATCACCCCCGGAGCCGAGGGTCGGCCGGCGTGAGCGCCGTCGAGGCGCCTCGAATTGCGCTGTTGCACTGGGGCGATCTCATCGAGGATTTCCTCGACAGCATCGGCGTGTCCTTCGAGGCCTTCCGGGACCAGATGACAGGCGGCTGGATGTTCGGCTATATCGAGGCCTTGCAACGCGCTGGCGTGGAGACGGTCCTGATCTGTGTGTCGAATCGATCTCCACGGCCCGAGCGCTTCGTCCATGCGCCAACCGGAGCCCCGCTCTGGGTACTGCCTCCACCGAGGATCTATCGTGCGGCTCGCCGGCGTGTCGGAGATCCGCTGGCGCGGCGGGACGAAGCCGCCGCCAGCGACCCACGCGGTTTGCGCCGGGCCGTTCGCGTGGTCTTGAGAGAGATTGCCCCATATCTGGCAACGCCGCTCGGCCTGCTCTCCCAGAGCCTTCGGCGCGAGCGGTGCGCAGCGATCGTGTGCCAGGAGTACGAGTACGCGCGCTTCGACGCCTGCGTTCTTCTGGGCCGGCTGATCCGTCGGCCCGTGTTCGCGACGTTTCAGGGAGGTGACCGGCAGTTCGGCCGCCTGGAAGCTCCGTTGCGACGCCTCGCCCTCAGGGCGTGTGCGGGACTGATCACCGGTCCGAGCGCCGAGATCCGACGCCTCCATGATCGCTACCGCGTGCCACTCCGCAAGATCGCGAGGATCTTCAACCCGCTGGACGTGCAAAGCTGGCGCGGGACCGATCGGATCCAGTCGCGCGCGGCGCTGGGCCTTCCCGCGGACGCGGGCGTAGTCGTCTGCCACGGGCGCATCGACATGCACCGCAAGGGGATCGACGTACTCCTCGATGCATGGAGCCGTATCTGCGCCGAGCGACCGGGGCGGGATCTCCGCCTGGTCCTGGTCGGGACAGGGCCCGATGCGGAGGCTCTGCGGGCGCGCCTCTCGTCAAGCTCACCCAGAGGCGTGGTCTGGATCGATCGCTACGTGAACGATCGAGGCTTCGTGGAACGAGTTCTTTCCGCCGCCGACGTGTACGCGCTCGCCTCGCGACACGAAGGATTCCCGGTGGCGCCGCTGGAAGCGATGTCATGCTCTCGTCCCGTCGTGGCAGCCGACGCCCCAGGCATCCCCGACATCCTCGAGCGAGGAGAAGAGTCCGGGGGACTGGTCGTGCCCCGCGGGGATCCCGTCGCGCTCTCGCGCGCGCTCGGGCGAGTGCTGGATGATCCCGCTCTCGCCCAGGAGCTGGGCCGGCGCGCGCGCCGGCGAGCCGAGTCGCATTTCTCGCTCGAGGTCGTCGGTGGACAGCTCAAGGATTTCATCTTCGAAGGCAAAACCCCGCCAGGCGGCTAGCTGGCGACCGAGCCTCCCCTCGATCCCGCCCAGCGACAGAGCCCGAAGCCCGGGTGGCTCCACGTCATCGACACGGACGGATCCTCCCGGCGCATCGCGGACAAGATCCTGCTCACCAACGGGCTCGGCTTCTCGCCGGACGGCGCGCGCCTGTATCACTCCGACAGCCGCGCGAACATCGTCGGCGTGTACGACGTGCGCGCAGACGGCAGCGTCGGCCCGCGGGGGACGCTGGCACGCGTGGACGAGGGCGTCTCCGACGGGCTCGCCGTTTCCGAGTATTTCGTAGATTGCCATGACGGTCCTCCTTCGGTGTCGCTGGTGTTTCGTTCCGCTGCGTCGGCCCGAAAATCAGCCGATCAACTCGAGCGCCTGCTCGAACAGTCCCACGGTCGAAGCGTGCAGGCGGTCCCCGGTTTCTTTCGGCGCCAGCCCGGCAAAGGCGCGCGCGTGGGTGCCTTCGAGAATGAGCCCCAGGCGGTAGCAGGCCAGCACCCAGTACCACTTCACGTCGGACAGATCGCGCGTCGTGCGCTTCGCGTATTGAGCGATGACCTCCTCAGGCGTGGGCAACCCGGGCGCGTGCATTGGAACCACTCCCGCGACGCCCTTTCGTGGCCAGGTGCACAGCAGATGACCGAGGTCGAGGAGCGGATCGCCGAGCGTCACCAGCTCCCAGTCGACCATGGCGGCCAGCTCGCCACAGTCGCGACGAAACAGCACGTTGGCAAAATGGAAGTCGCCGTGGATCAGGCCTGCGCGCACGTCCAGCGGCCGGTGGGCATCGAGCCAGCGTCCGACATCGTCTACCCCGGGAATCTCCGGCCCGGGGTAGCCGGGCAAGTCGCTGTAGCTGTCGAGCTGCTTGCGCCAGCGGCCCACCTGTCGCTCCGCCCAGCCCTCGAACCTGCTGAGGTCGGCGAGCCCACAGGCGACGTAATCGACACAGCCCAGGGCGGCGATCGCTTCGGGCATGGCCAGTCCCATGCGGTGCTGCATCGCGAGGTCCGACGCATGCGGCTCCGGCAATCCCAATGTCGCATTGAAGCCATCGATCGGCTCCATCAGGTAGAAGGCGGCGCCCAGGTAGCTCTCGTCCGCGCAGGCCGCGATGAGTGCGGGGTGGGGCACATCGCTGCCTTTCAGCGCGGCCAACACGCGGGCTTCGCGGCGCATGGTTTCGTCGCTGTTGGCGCGCTTGTGGGGCGGCGGCCGGCGGAACACGAAGCTGCGCGTGCCGCGCGTGAAGCGCATCAAGATGTTCTGCGTACCACCGGTAATGAGTTCTGGGTCACGCAGCGGGCCGGATTCGAGCCGTTGCCCATCCATCCACGCCGCGAGTTTGTCGAGGTCGACGATGTCAGCGAAGAGATCGCTCATCAAACGCCATCATGGAGGTCGAGTTTGGGGGGCGAGTGAGTCGTGTCGTTCCTGTTCGCGTCGTGCCAGCGGTTCCGCGTCACGCCAGCTTCCCCGGCACGACTGGATGGCTCGACGAGAGGCCGCCGTCGACGGCGATCGCTTGCCCGTTCACGTAGCTCGCCTCGTCGCTCGCGAGGAACAGCGCCATGCGCGCGATCTCGATCGGCTGGCCGGGGCGTTTCAGGGGATTCAGCTGGCCGATCTTCTTCTCGCTGCCGCGGGCGGGGGCCGCGTCGAACATCGGCTTGGTCATCCCGGTCTCGATCAGCCCCGGGCAGATCGCGTTCACGCGCACCCCGGTGCCCGCGAGCTGATTCGCGGACGTCTGCACGAGACTGATGACTCCCGCCTTGCTGGCGCTGTAGGGGCTGCCGCCGGCGCCGGAGCGCAGGCCGGCGACTGATGCGGTGCAGATGATCGAGCCGCCGCCGTGGGCTCGCATGTAGAGGGCGCCGTGCTTGATCGCGAGAAACGGCCCGATCAGGTTCACGCGCAGCACGTGCTCCCACTCCTCCGCCGTCTGCTCGAAGAAGTGCTGGAGCCCGCCGCCGATGCCCGCGTTCGCGTAGACGACCTCGAGACCGCCGAGCTCGCGCACGCTGGTCTCGACCAGCGACTTCACGACTGACTCCTCGGCCGCATCGGCGAGGCGCGCAATGCAGCGGCCGCCCTCCTTCGCGATCTCGTCGCGCGTCGCTTCAACGCCCTCGGCCAGGTCGACAGCGATCACCTGTGCGCCTTCGCGCGCGAACAGGATTGCGCTCGCGCGCCCGATGCCGCTCGCGGCCCCCGTGACGATCGCCCGCTTCCCTGCCAGTCTCATTGCACTCTCCTGTGTCAGGGGCGCCCTCGCTCTCCCGCTACGTGGCCCCCGTCCCCATGCCGTCAGCCCCCGGCCCCGCACGCTGAAGCCACGCTCCCGCCGTAGGCACAGCGGACATCACGGGCTTCCGCGCGCGCCGACCGCGCCCGGATTGGCTGAGCGGCATGCTAGGCTGGCACACCGTCGCCGTCAACCGCCAAGCGGATGGGCCGGATCAGCCTCCGCGACGAGCCCTCTGATCCCGTGTCCGGGGGCCTCCGTTCAGCTCGGTCGCCGCGAGCGCTCGTCAACGTCGCCGAACTTCTGACCTCGAGTCTCGATACGCTCCTTCACGCCCTTGGCCCGCGCCGCCGCGCCATAGGTGCCCAGCGCCTGCCGGTGCGGGATCGTCAGCATGTAGTTCTTGAACGCCACCTCGGCGGCCCGGCATCGAGTCCCCTCCCCAATGGTTACAGGGCCGTGATCAGGTACACGCCGAGCACGATGAAGAGCGTGCCCAGCACGACGCGCGCCGTCAGCCGCTCGACTCCCCGGAGGAAGAAGAACGACATGAGGAGGACGAAGATCGGGGCGGTTCCGGCCAGCGGAGCGACGACGCTCACCGTGCCGAGGTCGAGGGCGAGCAGAGCCAGGAAGACGCCGGCGTTCTCGGCCACGCCGGCCGCCACGAAATAGGCCAGGCTCCGACCGGTCAGGGCCATGGCGCCGCGGTTGCCGGAGACCGCGAGGAAGGCGGTGAAGGCGATCAGGGCCGTGGTGACGTTGACGGCGAAGCCCGGCACCGGGCTCATCGAGCTCAGTCCGAGCTTCCGGAGGACGGTGACCACGCCGAAGCAGGTGGCCGACAGGATCGGAAATACGAGATCCCGCGGACGGAATCCCACGAGCCGGCCGCTGGTCGAGAGCAGGAGCGTGCCGAACACGATGACCACCGTTCCCGCCACGATCGCCATCGTCACGCGCTCGCCCAGGAGCAGGATGGCCAGGCCCGAGGAGATGAACGGGTAAAGGTTGTTGAGAGCGGCCGTCACCGAGGCCCCGACCTTCTCGATGCTGATGAAGCGCAGCAGCCTGCCGGCCACCGTGCCCACGAGCCCCGCGAGGACGAAGAAGGCGATGCCCCTGGCCTGCAGGGGCTCGAGCGGACCTCTCACGAGCACCGCCACCCAGAGTCCTACGGTCCCCACCGCCAGGTTGACCCAGTACCCCCCGTAGGCATTGCCGCCCCGGAGGCCCTGGCGAATCAGGACGGCGGCGGCGGCCGTGGCCAGCGCGCCCGCCAGCGCGAGGATAAGAACGGCGCGCGGCATCAGATGGACCGCAGGTAACCTACGACCCGTTCTCGATCACGGCCGGGCCCGGGCCGGGCCGATCTCAGCCGGCACAGCCGCTATCGTCCAGTTGGCACCGAGCGGATGAAGCCCCTGGCATCGTGCGGCGATCCTGCCAAAATCCGTGGGAGTAGGCAAACTGCGGCGGCCGGCTGGCGGGAGGCCCCTTGGGCGAGATCAGCCCAGACGTTCCGACGAGCGCCAAGCATAGCCCTCGCTCCCTTTGCAGCCGACCTCTGTTTGACCTCTCCTCCGGGCTCTGGCAGCATTGCGACGACATGCTGTGGCCCATCCGCGCTGTCTGCGAGTCCGAATAGGAGCCAGCACATGCGAGGCACGCGTGTCTTCATGGAGAGCCTGATCGGCCACGGGGTGGAGTACATCTTCGGCAATCCCGGCACCACCGAGAGCCCGATCCTCGATGCCCTGCTGGACTACCCGGACCTCCGGTACATCGTGGCCCTGCATGAAGGCGTGGCGCTCGGCGCGGCAAGCTACTACGCGCAGACGAGCGGAAAGACCGCGGTGGTCAACCTTCACGTGGCGCCGGGGCTCGGCAATGCGCTCGGCATGCTCTACAACGCCTTCAAGGCCCGGTCGCCCCTCGTGGTGACGGCCGGACAGCAGGACACGCGTCTCCGCCTGCGCGGACCGGTGCTTGGTCACGATCTGGTGGCCATGACCGCCCCGCTGACCAAGTGGAGCGTTCAGGTCGAGCGCGCCGACGAGTTCGCGCTGATCATGCACCGCGCACTCAAGATCGCCTCCGATCCACCGACAGGTCCGGTCTTCGTTGCGTTACCCATTGACGTGCTCGAGCAGGAGACCGACGTCGAACCGTTTCCTCCGGGTCGACTGTACCGGGAGCCCGGCCCCGATCCGGCGGGAATCCAGGCCGCCACGGATCTCCTGATCGGCTGCCAGCGCCCCGCCATCGTGTTCGGAGACGAAGCGACAAGCGCGGCAACCGAGCTGGCGGCGCTTGCCGACCAGCTCGGGGCCGCAGTCTGGTGCGAGGGGATCCACGCCCATCAAGCGCTGCCGAGCGCTCACCCAAATTTCCGTCTCGGCCTGCCGTTCGACGCGGTCGCCATCCGCAAGGCGCTCGACGGCGTGGATGTAGTGCTCCTGATCGGCGGCCCGTTCTTCGAGGAGGTCTGGTATGCGCCCGGCTCACCGCTCCCCGCGGGAGCCGCGGCCATCCACGTGGAGTCGTCGGCCGAACGACTGGCTCTCAACATCGCCGTGAGCGTCGGGCTGGTGAGTCATCCGCGGGCGGCTCTCTCGGCGCTTCGAGAGTCCGTGGAACGAGCCGCCGGTCCCGCCTTCCGTGAAGCCGCGGCCCGACGGAACAACGCGCTTCGCGCCCTCAAGGCCCAGGGCGCGGAGGCCCAGCGCGTCAGGGCGGCCAAACGCTGGGACCACTCGCCGATTTCCGTCCCGCGCCTGATGGCCGAGATCGAGTCGGCGCTGCCTCCCGATGCCATCGTCGTCGACGAGGCCATCACCGCCGGCCTCGACTTGGCCCGGACCATCCAGTTCGAGCGCCCGGGCGACTATGTCGGAGCGCGGGGCGGCGGTATCGGTCAGGCGTTGCCCGGCGCGCTGGGCGTGAAGCTGGCCCATCCCAATCGTCCCGTGCTCGCCGTCTCGGGGGACGGTTCGGCCATGTACGGGATCCAGTCGCTCTGGACGGCGGCGCATCACGATCTCGAGGTCGTGTTCCTTATCCTGAACAACCGTGAGTACCGCATCCTCAAGCACAACATGGATACGTACCGGCAGCGCTTCGGAGCCAAGCCGGATCGTGGCTATCCGAACATGGACCTTGTGACGCCGGACCTCGGATTCGTCGACATCGCGCGCGGCATGGGCGTGGAGGCCGCCCGAATCACGACGCCGAGCGCGCTGCGCCCCGCGCTCGACAAGGCCTTCGGCGCCGGCCGCCCCTTCCTGCTGGACGTCGCCATCGAGGGCCGCGCCTGAGGCCGACGCAGCCGTAGCCACTGCCAACGTCCTGCCGCGCTGATGCTCACTTCTGGTCGGCGTAAAGCCGCCAGACCTCCTGCTCCCGCCGCGTTCATCTTCGCCGCCGCGGGGGCAATGAGTCTTTCAGCTCTTCCGCGAGGTCTTGGCAGTAAAAGCCGTCATCTGAGGGGTGACCTTCCCGCTTTCGCACTTCGGGCATTTGACTTTTGCAGTAGCTCGCTCACCGAAGGTCAGTGTCACCTCGAAGCCCTTCTTGCAACGCTCGCACATGTACTCGTACCGAGGCATGATTTCCTCCTGTGCACCCTACGAGGCTAACGCTTTCATCTCCGCCTCCGCCTTCCCCAGCCGGAACCCCACCTCCCTCTCTCGCAGTAGAGCTTTACCTGCTGAGCCCGTTGCCTATGCACCATAGCCAACATTACGGGAGTCCTCAAGGAGCAAGCTGCAGTACGGGAAGCATCCCGCCCGGACCTATGCCGTCGGCACGTCGAACGGCGGCTACCAGGTCCGGCGGGCCATCGAGGCGGCGCCGGACCTCTTCGACGGCGGCGTGGACTGGGAAGGGACGTTCGTCGACCCGGCGGGGCCGAATATCCTCATCGACCTTCCGCCGGTCCTCAGGAACTTCCCGGCCTACGTGGCCTCGGGCTTCAACCCCAACAGCCCGGCGGCACAGGCGATCCGCGCCGCTGGCTACCCGCCAGACATCCTGAACGGCCCGTTCTCGCTCTGGGCCGTCTACTGGAGCGCCTTCTGGGAGGTGACGGCCTGCCAGTGGCAGAAGAAGCTCGACCCCACCTACGACACTTACGGCGCCGGACTCGAAAACTACGACTACGCTGCGCGCGCCGCGGTGTCAGACGTGGAAGACGCCTTCGCGGCATTCGCCACGACGGGCAAGATCAAGAAGCCGCTCGTCACGGTTGCCGGCACGATGGACGCGCTCCTTCCCATCGATCGGCACGCGCGGGCCTACCAGGCCAAGGTGGCCGCCTCGCGGAAGGGGAACAATGACCGGCGGAGCGCGCCATACCGCCTATACGAGATCCAGAACGGGAACCACGTTGACAATCTCAAGAGCATTTTCCCGCTGCAGCTCGAGTACCTCCAGCCGCATGCTCAGCGGGCGTTCGATCTCCTGGTCGACCACGTCGAGAATCGGGCGTCGCTGCCGCCGGAACAGTGCGTCCCGCGCGGCGGCGTCATCGCGGCCAGCCCGGCGCAGCCGGGCCACTGCGCGACCCTGTTCGTGCCGTAGCCCGAGGAGGCAGCTCGTGCGCGGCTGCCATCATCGAGATGCCCGTGGCCTCGCCGCAGGTGCGAGGACATCGCGTCGGCTCGCCGCTTCAAGGATCGAGAATTGATTCGGCATTGGGTCGCTCAACGTCGCCGCCCCGAGTTCGCCGCAGGCACCCAGGTCCCGGTGTTGTCAAAGAACCCGGCGGCGCTCCTGCTGTTTTCCAGGATGCAGAAATCGGGCCCCGCGACGTCGCTGCGCTCTGCCGCCGACTGGTAGTAGACAGCATGAACGAGGCCGCGGTCTGGTGAGCGGGGCCGGCTCCATCCTCCGTCAGCGTTCGGGGCGCTCTGCGAGGCGGCGCGCGGCCTCAAGGATCTCGTTGTCGGAAGGGAACCGTCCGATGTCCGCCATCCGCGCGACGGCCTCCGCGTGCACCCACCGGATCACGCCCTGCCGGTCGATCAGGAAGTGCCCGGTGAGCTGGGTGCCGTGCGCCGCCATGATCGCCCGATCGACGTCGGTGGGCTCGAACCCGTCCTTCTGGTTCAGCACCTCGTTGGCCTCGAAGCCGTTCCGGGGAACGCCAAGCTCACCGGTGGGATCGATGAGGTTGGCCTCGAACTGCTGCATGGTGACCCGCAGCGGGTATTGCGATGCAGCGGCATCCTCGACGAAGTCGAAGGCGGGCAGCCCGAAGGACCGATGCGTGGACGCGGTGGGGTCGGCCGCCAGCAGCACCCGGCTCGGCCGGTGCGCGAAGTAGAGGCGGGCCCGCTCCAGGGGCGTGTTGACGACCGCGAGCGTCTCGACCCCGATCTCCTTCAGCTTCTCCTGTGTCTCGGCGAGCTGGGCGAGCCGGCGGCGGCAGAAGGGACAATGTAGACCGCGGAACAGCCCTAGCAGGAGCGGTGCCCGGTTGTGATAGTCCGAGAGCCTCACCTCTGCCTGACCGTTCACGGCCGGCAGCGTGAAGCCCGGCGCTGGATCGCCGGGCCCCAACAGACGCGATATTGATGCCGAGGTCACGATCGCCTCCCTTGCCGGAGTCCTCCGCTCACCGCGGTCGTCGAGTCATGGGCGTCGGGGCGATGCAGAGCGAATGAAACGGCCCGTATCCAACGATCCTACACTGGGGCGGCAATCCCCTCAACCATCCTGTCCGCCGCGGCCCCGTGGTGCGCCGGCTTTTCGGCGCGTCTGTCGAATGACCTGCAGACGCAGTCGGAGTTGCAGCGCGATGCCCTCGACCGAAGTGTGCATATGTCCGATCTCCTAAGGAAGGCTCTCCTCGTTGCGGCCAAGCTGGGTACGGCTGGGCGCGGTCCAGCTCGGGCTCGACTGCCTGCGCCGCGAGTCCAGGGCCGGCCCGTCGGGGAGCGAATCGACTTCGACAAGATTTGAAACGGGGCGACGCCTAGCCCGAATAATCCGCGAACTGCCGCCGCACCCTCACCCCGGCCCTCTCCCTCGCGAGGGAGAGGGGGCCATGAGCCGTTCCCTCGCCCCCGCAGGGGGAGAGGGCAGGGTGAGGGGGAGCCCCCGACGTGACCATCGCGTTCATGAATAATCCGCGCTAGCTCGAGCTCCACGAGAACGGGGCGAAGTGCCCGTTGTTCTTGCCCGTCGTGTCGTCCCAGTTGATACCGAAGGCGTGCAGGTGGCCCCGCGAGGCCTTTGCGAGAGCGAGGCGCGTCGCGGCAGGGTGGCCGACGTTGTCGAGGTAGATCGGTTCGGTTGGGCTCGCACCGGGAATGCCCTCGACGGCGATGTCGAGCATGCCCGCGATCGACACCGACCGGCGCATCCCGCTCCGCTCGATCCGGATCGGCTTCGCCTCCACTCCAGCGAAGGTGCCGACCAGCGGGCCCACGGCGGCCATGGGACCGCCGCCCTGCCCGCTTCCGATCGCGGTCAGCGCCTCGCGCTGCTCGGCTGTGGCCCTCTCGTCCACTATCAGCCCGACTGTCCAGTTCCCGGCGATCATTGCCCCCGGGGTGTGGAGCAGCACGGCAAAGCTGAGGCCGTCGAGCGTGGTCGGTCCATACGAGCCGCGCTCGACGTGAAAAACGAGGCCGGCGTCGCAGTACCCCTGGGTCGGCCGCCCGGCGAGACCCGAGGTGGGGCACGGGCAGACGGAGTCGCAGCTGCACGCCTCGAAGTAGTCACCGCTGATCTTCCACTGTGGGCTCGCCATGACGATCCTCCTCGGATATCGGGTGCGATTACATCGTGTGACCGCCCCGGAGCGCGGTCACGAGCTCGGGACGCAGCACCACCGCCACGCCGAGAAGCAGAAGCGCGCCCCCGGTCGCGCGCGCGATCCATTCTCCCCTCGGCAGCAGCTTCTCGGCCGCCACCACCACTGTGATGAGCAGCACCCAGGCGAGGCCCATCGCGCCCGCGGCGACGAGGACCACCATGAGCGCCCAGCAGCATCCGAGACAGTATATCGCGTGCGACCAGCCGAGGCGGAGGCTGCCCCGGAGGCCCGCGCGCCAGTGGCCCAGCAGGAACCCGAGCGGGCTCCGGCACGCCCGCAGGCACGCGTGCGCACGCGTGCTTGAGGGGCGACAGCTGGAACACGCCCGCGGCGAGGAGAATCGCCGCGATGCCGTAGGCGAAGGCGGCCGGGGGAAGCGCCATCAGAAAGCTGTGAGCGACGTATACCGGGGCCCCGAAGGCGGCCCACACCGCGAGATACACGAACGCGAAAACCAGGACGGGCACGCCCCTCGGACCCGGCGCCGCCATGCCCCGCTGCGTCGCGCCGTACAGGTTGATCATCGGGAGCGCACTCGGGAGCATCATCGCCGTCATCATGATGCCCCAGCTCATGACGAAGGCGAGCCCGTCGGACACCGTCATCGGCATGAACATCGTCATCATCATGTCCGGAGCGCCCAGGCTCGACCGGACGACGTTGACCCAGGCCACCGCGGCGATCAGGAGCAGAATGACCGAGGTGACGACCGTGGCCCGAGCACGGACGGGCACGAGGCGCTCGCCGGAAGCCGGCATCTGTCGATCGGCTGGAATCACGGCCGCAGTCTACGTGTGGCGCGGGGGCAAGGCAATGGCCGCGGAGGGGACCAATCAGGGGGGAGGGAGCAGATCGCTCGCGGCCGGACCGTACCACCATCGGCGAATGAGCCGGTACGAGAGCACTCCGATCAGCGCCGCGGGTCCCAGGAGGAGCAAGACGCGCCCGAAGCCGCTGACCCGCTCGAGAATGGCGGCGCCCAACATAGACCCGAAAACGATCCAGAGCGTAGCGTAGACGAGCGTCCCGATCGCGTCGAGGGCTATGAACCGCCTGTAGCGGATCTGCCCGGAGCCGGCGAGGATGGCCGCGAAGAGGCGGACGCCGGTAGAGAACCGGCACACGAGGACCGCCGCCGCTCCAAAGCGCCGGAAGTACGCCACGGTCCTTTCGACGCAACGCACGGACCCGAGCGACAGCCGGCAATAGAGCGTGAGGAGCCGACGGCCGCCCCGCATGCCGACCGCGTAGAGGATGTGGTCGCCGACCAGCGACCCCAGCACGCTCGTCACGATCAGCAGCACGACGCGGTAGTTCTCGGTCGCCGAGATGCCGGCGGCCACAAGATAAGTCGCTGTGGCAGCGGCTCCTGGGGCGCCCGGTGTCTGAGTATGGCAGCTTATGCCACGGGGCCGGGGCCGGGGACGGGGCAACGGCGCCGCGCGAGCGTGCTCGTGTTGCCTATCCTCCGACGCCTGTCACACTCTGTTCCGGCGGCCCGCGGGCTCCTGACGCGCTGAGGCGCCTTGGCCCTCTCAGCCGCTCAGGGCCACCAGAGGTAGAGGAAGCGGGGGCCCGAGCCGCTCACCAGCGCCGTCAGCTGCTGGAGCGAGGTCCCGAGGCCGGGCACGGGGGCGGACGCGGCCGAGTAGAAGTTGGAGCGGTATTCTTTCGGGCGCTGGTACATGATGACGCGTGCTTCCTCGATGCTCGCGGTCTTGCGCGCAGCCGCCACCACGTCGTCCATGTA
>WNFU01004710.1_pt1 | contig 17309 bp, 14 predicted proteins | sample 5400121 | NCBI WGS metagenome assembly WNFU01 (sample SAMN13153360, study PRJNA577476) | soil metagenome | isolation source: 100 cm soil or saprolite under grassland replicate 1 | place: USA:California | collected 2016-06-15
CCGACTCAGTCCGGGCCAAGGGCATCCGACGGATCACCGGAAAGCTCGTGGGCGACGGCTCCTATTTCGAGCCCACGATTATCCATTACGGGTGGAACGCCTGGGACCTCACCTGGTGGTACGCGGCGCCCGTGTCCGGGCTCGGCTTCCATGACAACAGTGTGGACTTCCGCATCGACCCCGGTCCCGCCGTCGACGCGCCGCCGGTGATCACCTGGTCCCCGGACCTCGGGCTGAGCACGTTCGAGAACCGCGCCCGCACGGTCACGGCCGACTCGACCTCGACGATCGGCGACAACTTCTTCCGCGCGGCGGGCGGCTGGAGCATCCGGGCGGAGGGGACGGTCGCGCTCGGGAGGAAGACCCGGGTGGAGAGCGTGGCGCTCCCCGACCCGAATCTGTACGCCGCGCGGGCGCTCGCGGCGTCGCTCGCCCGCCGGGGTGTGGCCGTGGAGGGGGGAGCGGTGGGCACGACCGATTCGCTCGCCTACCGGACGGTGCGCTGCTGCGCCTCGCCGCTCGTCGACTTCCGGGGCCGGCCGCTCCCGGACATCATCTTCCCGATTCTCAACTCGAGCCAGAACTGGTTCGCCGAGATGCTCCTCAAGATCCTGGGCCGGGAGCTGAAGGGGGAGGGGTCCTGGGCGGCGGGGCTCGGCGTCGAGCGCGGGTTTCTGACCGACTCGGTGAAGATCGACTCGACCGCGTTCGCGCTCGAGGACGGCTCTGGGCTCGCGGCGGGCAACCTCGTCACGCCGCAAGCGTTCGCGAAGCTCCTCGCCTACATGCATCGCCACCCGAACGGCGGACCGTTCGTGGCGGGCTTGCCCCACGCCGGCCAGCCCGGCTCGCTCCTCAAACGCTTCGTAGGCACACCGCTCGAGGGCCGCGTGATCGCCAAGACGGGAAGCATCGACCGCGTGAACAGCCTGTCAGGCTACATCGAGCGGGCCAACGGGGGGGGCCGGACCATCACGTTCAGCGTGCAGGCGAACGGGCATGCGGTGCCGTATCAGCAGATGCTCAACCAGATCGATTCGGTGGTGGTACAGATAGGGCGGTAGAAGACGGTAGAGGACGGTACAGGTATCCTCGACCGACCTCTACCGTCCTCTACCATCCTCTACCGTCAGTCCTCAGTCTGCCCGAACAGCGCCATGTTCGAGGAATGGCCCGGCTCGACCTTGGCGGCGGGATTGATGAAGTGGACCGCGTGGTTTACCGCGACCGCCGCCTCCGCGGCGCCGGTGGCGATCAGCTTGAGCTTGCCAGGGTAGGTCGTGATGTCGCCCGCCGCGAACACCCCGGGGATGTTCGTCTCCATCATCTGTGACACCTTGATCTCGCCCTGCTCGATGTCCAGGCCCCAGTGGGCAATGGCCCCGAGCGAGGAGATGAAGCCGAGCTGCGGAATCACGCAGTCGACGGCGACACGCTCCTCCTCCTTAGTCTTGTTGTTGAAGATGGTCACGGCCTCGATCACGTCGCCGCCGTGGATCGCCTTCAGCTCCCAGAATGTCCGGAGCTCCATTTTCCCCGCCGCGCACAGCTCGTGGACCTGCCGCACCGTCGCCGCGTGAGCCCGGAAGCCGTCGCGCCGATGGATCATGACGATGAACCGGGCGATCCCCTGGAGGTTCACGGCCCAGTCGAACGCCGAATCGCCGCCGCCCACCAGCAGCACGCGCTTCCCGGCGAGCACCTTCGGGTCGAGGATGCGGTCATGGAGGCCCTTCCCATACCAGCGATCTGCGTCCTTGAGCGGCAGCTTCCGGGGCGTGAAGGCGCCGATCCCGCCCGCGATGAGCACGGTACGCGACGGGTACTCGTCCCGCTCCGTCACGATCGTGAAGCGCGGCTGGTCGTCCTGCGAGTCGTGCTTCAGATCCATCACCTTCTCCCCCAGATGGACGGGCTGCTTGAACTGGAAGGCTTGCTCGGCCATCCCCTTCACGAGGTCCTTGGCGAGCACCTTCGGGAAGCCCGCCACGTCGAAGATGTACTTCTCGGGGTAGAGCGCGGTGAGCTGGCCGCCCACCTGGTCGAGGTTGTCGATCAACCGGCACGAGGCCCCGCGCATCCCCGCGTAAAAGGCGCCGAACAACCCCGTCGGGCCGGCGCCGACAATCGTGATATCTTTGACGTCCTGCATGGGCTTCAATCGTAACGGAACCCCCGGGGAGAAGGGAGAGGGGAGCGGTTGAAGATCTACACCAAGACGGGGGACGACGGGGAAACGGGTCTGTTTGGGGGCGGCCGCGTCCCCAAGGACAGTCTCCGCGTCGCCGCGTACGGCGACGTGGACGAGTTGAACGCGGCCCTCGGGCTGGCACGCGCGCTCGACCCCCAGGAGTTCGCCGACGCGCTGCTCCAGAGCATTCAGCGCAACCTGTTCGCAATCGGGGCGGAGCTCGCCACTCCGGATCCCAACAAGCTACGAAAGGCGCTCTCCCGCAGCGGCGCGGCCATCGCGGAATCGGACATCACCGCGCTCGAGGAGGCGATCGACAGTCACGAAGCGCGGCTCGAGCCGCTCAAGAACTTCATCTTGCCCGGCGGGGCGCCCAAGGCTGCAGCGCTGCACCTGGCACGGACGGTGTGTCGCCGTGCCGAGCGCGCCGTGGTCGCGCTGTCACGCGACGAGCAGATCAGCCCCGCGATCCTCCGGTATCTCAACCGCCTGTCGGATGTCCTGTTCGTCCTGGCGCGTGCCGCGAACGCGCACGCCGGGCGTCCCGACGTCAAGTGGTGACGATCCGCGTCGCGCTCGCCGGGCCGCGCGACGCCTCGTACGACATCCTGATCGGCCGCGGGCTGCTCGCAGACCTGCCGGCCTTGGTGAGCGCCGCGTGTCCCGCCAGCCGCTACGCCGTGATCACCGACTCGCACGTGGCGAAGTTGTACGCCGAGACGCTCGTGCCACGATTCCACGAGGCCACGGTGCCCGTGGAGTTGTTCGAGTTTCCCGCAGGAGAATGGAACAAGACGCGGGAGACCTGGGCATCCCTTTCGGATCGGATGCTCTCGCGTCAGTTCGGTCGCGACTGCGGCGTCATCGCCCTGGGGGGCGGTGTCGTGGGCGACGTCGCCGGGTTCGTCGCGGCGACGTACCTGCGCGGCGTCCCTTGCATCCAGGTCCCCACGACACTGCTGGCCATGATCGACTCTTCGATCGGCGGGAAGACGGGAGTGGACGTCCCCGCCGGCAAGAACCTGCTCGGCGCATTCCACCAGCCGCGGCTCGTCGTGACCGACCTGGACGTGCTCGGCTCCCTCTCTCTGCCGCAGCTGGCCGCAGGCATGGCCGAGGCCGTGAAGCACGGCGTGATCGCCGACCGGCAGTACTTCGATGCCCTCGAGCAGGAGCATGGGGCGGTGACCGCCAGGGAGGCGGGAGCGCTCGAGCGCGTGGTGCGGCGCTCGGTCGAGATCAAGGCGGAGGTCGTGGCGGCGGACGAACGAGAGGCGGGGCGCCGGGCTATCCTGAACTTCGGCCATACGGTCGCACACGCGATCGAGGCGACCAGCAAGTTCGCCACGCCGCACGGCGAGGCGGTCGCGATCGGCATGGCGTACGAAGCACGTCTCGCGGAAGCACTCGGGATCGCGGAGCCGGGCACCGCGGACCGCGTGCAGCGGCTGCTGGAACGCTACAACCTGCCGCTCGACCTGCCGGAGTCCGCGACCGAGGATGCCCTCGTCGGCGCGATGCAGCTCGACAAGAAAGCGCGCGAGGGCGCGGTCCGGTTCGCGCTCCCGCAGGCGATCGGGCGCATGTACGCAGAGGGGAAGAGCTGGACCGTGGCGGCACCGGAGAGCGTGGTGCGCGAGGTGCTGAGGAGACCGGGTGAGTAGGGAGGGCAGGCGGGCCGCCGTAAACACGTAGGGGCGCTTCGCCCCTACATCGATTCCCGTGACGTGGTCAGCACGCCGACCACTGCGAGCGCGGTTCCGCTGTTAGTGCCGACCAGCGCGAGCTGGCCGGACAGGCCACCCGCGATGAAAACGGGTCGCCCATCACTTCCTGACATAATCACATACGCGTCAACAACTTCCCACATGGGTGTGCACGTCTCCACATCGGGAGGCAGAAAGAATCAACCTCGCATCAACATTCATTTCTCCACATGCGATGTGGATAGTGGAAAAACTGCGCAGCCATGCGGCAATGTCACGATTTGTGATGTGGAAAAATGTATATATTTGCACCATTGACGAGCGATTCCTATATTGGGCGCCGTTCAGGGATTTCCCCACTGCGCTCACCCGTCCATTGTCGGAGCCCTAGCTATGGCACGGTCGAACGGAGGCAAGGCGAAGGCGTTCTTTCGAGCCAATCCTTCCGGAGCCTTCGACCAGTACCTGCAGGACATCCAAAAACTCCCGCTCATTAAGGATCCCGCTGAGGAACGCCGCTTGGCGCGACGCGTGCAGCGGGGCGATGAAAAAGCCGCCGAGCGCCTCGTCACCGCCAACCTCCGCTTCGTGATCTCCTACGTCAAAAAATATCAAGGTCACGGCCTCGACCTCTCCGAGCTGGTCGCCATCGGGAACGAAGGGCTGCTCAAGGCGGTGAAGAAGTTCGATCCCGATCAAGGCGTGAAGTTCATCTCGTATGCGGTGTGGTGGGTGCGTCAAGCGGTCCTGAAGGCGCTGGCCGAGCAGACGCGCAGCGTCCGCATCCCGCTGAATCAGAACTCGCAGCTCATCCGCATGAGCCGGACCGAGACGTACTTGTCCCAGGAGCTCGGCCGGGAGCCGACCGACGATGAGATCGCGATGGCGCTCGAGGACACGGTCGAGAACGTGCGCACCGCGCGCCGCATGACGGCGGCCGAGCTGTCGCTGGACGCCCCGGTGGACCGGAGCGACAAGGACGCGGCGACGCTGGGCGAGCGCTTCGCGGGCCAGGAGGGCGGCGAGATCGAGGAGAAGACCGACGGCCGGCTGATGCGCGAGTTCATCGACCGCATCTTCCAGAAATACCTCACGCCGCGTGAGCGCAAGATCCTCTACCTCTACTACGGCCTCGAAGAAGGCAGCGAGGCCATGACGCTCGAGAAGATCGGGGCGCTCATGGGCGTGACGAGGGAGAGGATCAGGCAGATCAGGGAACGGGCATTTGAGAAGCTGCGCGAATCCCCGGATGGGAGAGCACTCAAGGGCTTTTGGCGAGCGGCGTAGACGGCGAGGTAGACGCAGAGGCGCCAAGACGCCGAGTGGATGTGAGATGCGAGTGGTCAGGAACAGCTCTTCCTGGCCACTTTTCACTCATATCCACTCGGCGTCTCGGCATCTAGGCGTCTGCCTCACCGTCTACATACTATTAGTTATGGCCCGGGAGCTCCCCATCTTTCCGTTACCGATCGTCCTTTTTCCGGGCGCTCCGCAGCCCCTTCATATCTTCGAGCCACGTTACCGCCAACTGCTCCAGGACTGTCTTGCGGGCGACCGGCGGTTCGGCATCGCCTACGTGGCGCCCGACCCCACGCCCGGCGCCGATCCCGTACCCACTCCGGGCGAGGTGGGCTGCGTGGCCCTCATCCGGTCGAACCACGCGCTCCCCGACGGGCGCTCCAACATCCTGACGGTCGGCGAGCGCCGCTTCGTATTGCGGTGCTGGATCTCGAGCACGCACCCGTACCGCGTTGCCGAGATCGAGGAATTCGACGACGAGCCGACCGATGCCTCCGAGATCACTACCCTCGCCGCGGATGTGCGGGACGGATTCGGGCGCCTGGCGCGGGCGCTCGGCGTGCTCACCGAGCGGGAGGACGAGGAGATCGAGCTGCCGAGCGATCCCCAGCTCCTCTCGTTCCAGGTTGCGGCGTCGCTCGAGCTCGACGCGCCGGCGAAGCAGGTGCTGCAGGCGATCCGGAGCACCAGCGCCCGGCTGCGCCAGCTCGCGACCGTGCTTGGTCCGGTCGCGGTCGACGCCGAGCGCCGGGCCGCGGTACGCCGACGGGCGCGGGGTAACGGGCGTGGCGGCCGGCACCCCGAGATCGAGCGCGCCACGTGACCGGCGGAGCAGCGAGCGAGAAACGGGGGGGATCCCTGGCCGCGGCGCTCAGCGAGATCGTCGGCGCGCAGCACGTGCGTACCGCGCTCCCCGAGCGGGTCACCTACGCGCGCGACGGGCTGCCGACCCACCGGCGCGTACCCGGCGTGGTCGTCCTGCCCGGGAGCCGCGACGAGGTGGTCGCCGTCGTGCGGCTGCTCGCCGCGCTCGGCGTGCCGTTCGTGCCCCGCGGCGCCGGCACCGGCCTGTCGGGCGGCGCGCTCGCGGACGACGACGCGGTGCTGATGGTGCTCACGCGGCTGAACCGTATCCTGGCGATCGACCCGAAGAACCGGCTCGCGGTGGTGGAGCCTGGCGTCGTAAACGTGCGCCTCTCCGCCGCGGCGGCGCCCCACGGCCTGTACTACAGCCCCGACCCGTCGAGTCAGACCGCCTGCACCATCGGCGGCAACGTGGCCGAGAACGCCGGCGGACCGCACTGCCTCAAGTACGGCGTGACCGCGACCCACGTGCTCGAACTGGAGGTCGTGCTCGCCGACGGGCAGGTCGTCGAGCTCGGCAGCCCCGGCGGTGAGGCGTGGGGGCCGGATCTCGTGGGTCTGTTCGTGGGCTCGGAGGGCAACTTCGGGATCGCGACGCGGATCAGCGTCCGTCTGCTGCCCGTGCCGCGCGCCATCCGCACGCTGCTCGCGGATTTCAGCGCGCTGCGGACGGCGGGCGAGGCGGTGTCCGCGGTGATCGCAAGCGGCATCGTGCCCGCCGCCCTCGAGATGATGGACCAGTCCTGCATCAATGCCGTCGAGGATTCGGTGTACGCGGCGGGCTATCCACGCGATGCCGCGGCCGTGCTGCTACTCGAGCTCGACGGCTGCCGGGACGAGGCGGTCGCGGCGGACGCAGAGACGATCGCCGGCATCTTGCGTGCGCACGGCGCGCGCAGTGTGCTCGGCGCCGCGGACGCGAAGCAGCGGGAGCGGCTGTGGCAGGGCCGCAAGAAGGCGTTTGGCGCCATGGGCCGCCTGTCGCGTGACCTCGTGGTGCAGGACGCCGTGGTCCCGCGCTCCGCCCTCCCCCACGTGCTGGAGGCGATCGGGCGGATCGCCGCGGCCTACGGGCTCACCGTCAGCAACGTATTCCACGCGGGGGACGGCAATCTCCATCCCAATATCTCGTTCGACGGGCGCGTGCCGGGCCTCAGGGCGCGTGTGGAGCAGGCGAGCGGCGAGATCATGGCCGTGTGTATCGCCGCCGGCGGTACGATCACGGGCGAGCATGGCGTGGGGCTGGACAAGTTGCGTTATATGCCCCTGATCTTCGACGGCGATGCGCTGGCCGCGATGCGGGCCGTGCGACGCGTGTTCGATCCCCTGGAGCGGGTGAACCCGGGGAAGGTGGTCCCGGTGCACGCGTGCAGGGAATGGTCTGGAGTGCGGACTGCGGAGTGGGGAATGCGGAGTACGGAGGCCGGCGTGCGATGAGCCTGGTCGACCGCGTGCGCGCCCTGCTCGGCGACGACGCCGTGGACGTGGCCGCGACGCCCGACGGCGTGCCGCGCGTCGCTCCCGGATCGCCCGACGCCGTCGGGCTGCTGCTCGGCACCGCGCGCGAGGAGGGGTGGCGCGTCCGGATCGAAGGCGCGGGCACGTGGCTGCCGGCCGACGCCCCCGCCGACCTGGCGCTCACCACGCGCCGGCTCGACAAGGTCCCGGCGATCGAGCCGCAGGATCTCTCCGCGACCGCCGAAGCGGGCATCGGCTGCGACCTGCTGCGCCAGCAGCTCGCCGACCGCGGCACGTGGCTCGCGCTCGACCCGCCGGGCCTTGCCGGCCGCACGCTCGGCTCGGTGGTCGCGACGGCGACGGCGGGCCCGTTGCGGCAGGGGTTCGGGGCGGTGCGCGACCACCTGCTCGGCGTCACCTTCGTGACCGGCGACGGTCGCCTGGTGCAGAGCGGCGGGCGCGTGATGAAGAACGTCGCGGGTTACGATCTCACGAAGCTCGCGGCGGGTGGGTTCGGGGCGTTCGGCGTGATCGTGCTGGTGCACCTGCGGCTCCGCGCCCTCCCGCGCGCCGACCAGACGCTCGTGCTCGAAGGGTCGCGCGAGGACCTGGCCCAGGTGGCCGAGGACATCGCCGCGGCGTCCGTGCAGCCGGCCGCGCACGAGCTCATGTCGCCCGCCCTCGCGCGGCGCGAGCGCTGGATGCTGGCGGTCCGCTTCGCCGGGTCGGCGGCCCTCGTGTCCGCCGAAGAAGCGGCGCTCCGCGCCGTCACCGGGGGACGCTTCAGCGCGCTGCGCGCCGACGAGGCGCACGCCTTGTGGATGCGCGCCGCGGAGAGCTTCGCCACGCGACCGGTGACGTTCCGCGTCGGCGGATTGCCCGACTCGAGCGATGAGCTCATGGATCTGCTGCAGCATCAGGTGGGGGACGAGTGGATCTCGGCCAGCCCCGGCAGCGGCGCGATCCGCTGGGGGGGCGAGACCACCGTGGACCGCCTGCGGCGGCTGCGCCGCACATTGGCCGGGCTCGAAGTACCGCTCACGCTCGAGCGCGCCCCGTGGCCGGTGCGCGCCGCCGTCGGTCACTTCGGCGCCTACCGCGAAGGTGTGGGCCCGCTCGTCGCCGGGCTGCGACGCACGTTCGATCCGGGCGAGGCGTTCGTGGTGGCCGTCGAAGGCACGGAATGACGGATCGGGGTGGCTTCGAAGGGCTGGACTCCTGTGTTCATTGCGGCTTCTGTCTCCAGGCATGCCCCACCTTCCTCGCTACCGGTGACGAATCCGACAGCCCGCGCGGCCGCATCGAGCTGATGCGCGCGCTCGAGGCGGGCGAGCTCGCTCCCGCCGATCCGGGCGTCGCCTTGCACCTCGACCGCTGTCTCGGCTGCCGCGGGTGCGAGCCCGTCTGCCCGTCGGGGGTGAGCTACGGGCGCGGCCTCGAGGCGGCGCGCGCGCTGCTGACGGCGCGCCGCGGCGTGCCGTCGCTGGTGCGCGCGGCGCTCGGGGCGCTCACCGGCGTGGGGGAAGGGTCGCGCGTCCTGTACGCCGTCGCGCGGCTTGTGAGGGCGACGGGGATACCGCGCCGGCTCGCGGGATGGGGGCGCATCCGGTTCGCCCTCGGGATGCTGGCGGCGACGGCGCCGAAGGTTGGTGGAGGGCGGTGGAGGTCGGTGAAGGTAAGTGGAGGCGCCTCCCCCAACCGCCACCAACCTCCACCAACCTCCACAACCTCCCCAACCTCCCCCGTCCTGCTTTTTCGGGGTTGTGTGATGGACGGCCTCTTCTCCCACGTGCATGACGCCACCATCCGCACGCTTCAGGTGAACGGCTACACGGTGCGCGAAGTCCCGGCGCAGGTGTGCTGTGGTGCGCTGCACGCACACGCCGGTCTGCGGGACGAGGCGCGGCGGCTCGCCCGGACGAACGTCGCCGCGTTCGGCGACGACGATACGCCCATCGTCGTCAACAGCGCGGGGTGCGGAGCGATGCTGAAGGAGTACGGCCACCTGGTCGACGCCCCAAGGGATGGAGAGCGGTTCACCGCGCGGGTGCGGGACGTGAGTGAGCTGCTGGCCGAGCGCGGCCCCCGGCCCGGCGCGCCGCTCGATGTGACCGTCGCGTACGATCCTCCCTGCCACCTGCTGCACGCCCAGCGGATCGCCGAGCCACCGGAGCGGATGCTCGGCGCGATCCCGGTGCTGCGCGTGATCTCCATGCCCGACGCCGCACAATGCTGCGGCAGCGCGGGCCTGTTCACGCTGGTGGAGCCCGCGATGTCGCGCGCGGTGCTCGCGCCCAAGCTCGCCTCCCTCGCCGAGGCCCGGCCGCAAGTGGTGGCGACGGGCAACCCGGGGTGTCTCATGCAGCTCGGAGCCGGGCTCGCCGCCGCGGGCGTCCCCGCCGCGGTGCGTCATCCGGTCGAGCTGCTCGACGAGTCGTACCGGGCCGCGGGCTATTATGCTTGAGGGATGACGGAAGGGCAGCCGCAGGTCGCGCGGGTCGAGCCTGGTGAGGTCACCTCGGCGCTCGTCACCGCGCTGTACACCGGCGCGGTCGTGTCGCGCGTCGAGGCCGGGGTGGTGGCGCTCACGGGCCCCGGGGCCGTCACGTCCTTCCAGGGCCTGCTGACGAACGACGTCGAGCTTCCCGGCGACGGCTCATTCGTGTACGGCGCGCTGCTCACGCCCAAGGGGATGATCGTCGTGGACGGCTGGGCGGCTCGGCTGAGCGCCACGATGAGCTACACCGTGCCCGCGGACGGGGGAGGGCGCGAGCGTGCGCTCGCGATCTTCACGCGCTCGGTGCCCCCGCGCCTGGCCCGCGTGAGCGACCGCACCGCCGATGTGGCGGTCTACCGCCTGGCCGGTCCGGGCGCGCTCGCGGTGGCCGTTGCGGCGGGCCTCGAGGTGCCGCCCGTCGCCGGCCGCGTGCTCGCGGGGCCCGACGGCGTGGAGACCGCGCGGGCCACCGAGGCAGCGCCGTTCGTCGTCCAGGTGACAACCCCCGAGGCGGCGGGCGCCCTGCTCGCCGCCCGCTTGGAGGCGGCCGGCGCGGTCGCGGCCGGCCCCGCCGCACTCGAGCTGAGCCGGATCCTCGCTGGCTGGCCGCGTCTCGGCGCCGAAGTGGACGAGAAGACCATCCCCCAGGAAGCGCGCTTCGACGAGATCGGCGGCGTGTCGTATACGAAGGGCTGCTACACCGGCCAGGAGACGGTCGCGCGGCTGCACTTCCGCGGCCACGTGAACCGCCAGGTCCGCGGCTTGCTGTTCGATCCGGAGCCGCCCGCCGCCCCCGCCGACGGCTGGAGCGTGGTCACCTACGTCGATCGCGACGTCGGCCGGGTGACGAGCCTCGCGTTCGTGCCCGAGACCCGCGTCGCCGGCGCGGGGCGCTGGATCGGCCTTGCGCTGATCCGGCGGGAGGTGGAGCCCGGCTCGGTGGTGCGGGCGGCCGGCCGCGATGCGCGCGTGGTCGACCTCCCCTTCGCCTTCCCGGTCGCCGCGCCGGCATGACCGTGCTCGTCACGGGCGCGAGCGGCCTCGTCGGCAGTCACGTGGTCGAGGCCCTCGCCGCGCGCGGCGAGCCGGTGCGCGCGCTGGTGCGGCCGGCGAGTCGCGCCGCCGTCCTGCACCTCGGGGCGGAGGCGGTCGCGGGCGACGTGACCGACCCGGCCGCGTGGCGGGCTGCGGCACGCGGCGTCCGCGCCATCGTGCACGCCGCGGCCATCGTGCAGCGCCGGGCCTCTTGGGAGCAGTACGTCGCGGTGAACGTCGACGCGACCCGACACGCCGTCGCCGCCGCCCGGGCGGCGGGCGCGCGGCTGATCCACATCTCGTCCGTGGCGGTGTACGCCGGCTCGGCGGCCTATTCCTCGACACCCGAGCGGCGGGATGAAGACTTCCCGTTCCGGCCGATCGCGGCGCCCGACTTCTACGCCCGCAGCAAGCGAATGGCCGAGGACGTCGTGTGCGAAGCGGCGACGCAGCGCGACCTCGACGTCGCGGCGCTGCGCCCGACCGTCATCTATGGGGAGCGGGACCGGTTGTTCACGCCACGCGTGATCCGCGCGGCGCGGCTCCGGTTCGTGCCCCGGATCGGTCCCGGCACGAACCGGTTGTCGTGCGTGTACGCGGGCAACGTGGCGGCCGCCGCCGTCGCCGCGCTCGACGCACCGCGTCAAGGCTTTCGCGCGTACAACGTGACGAGCGACGGGCCGCCCGCCCTGTCGCAGCGCGAGTTCTTCGCCGCGTTTGCGGCTGCGCTCGGCCGACGCTCCTGGTCGATTCCGATTCCCACGCCGCTCGCCGGCCTCGTGCTCGGCCTGTTCACCGCCCGCCGACTGGCGCGCGCGGCGGTGTCCTTCGTGTCGGGCGAGAATCCGTACATCGACGAGCGCATCCGCGCCGAGCTCGGCTGGCAGCCGCCGACTCAGGCCCGAGAGGCGATCGGGCGCACGGTCGCCTGGTTCCTCGAAAACGAAAAGCCCGGGCACTAGTCCCGGGCATCGTCACTGTCCTGCCCTGATGCCGCTTACGCCCGGCGCTTCTTCTTGGCGGTGGGCTTGGCGGCGGGCTTGGCTGGAGCGGCCTTCGCCGTATCGGCCATCATCTTGTGGGACGTGTCCGCCATCATCATGTGGGACGTATCGGACATCATCATCTTGGACGTGTCGGCCGGAGTCTGCGTCGTCTGCTTCTGCTCGGCCTTTTGACACGCGCCCATCGCCACCAGGGCGAGGACCATTGCGAGACGCTTCATGCGGGCTCCTCTAGAGAAGAGAGTAGCGGTGCGGGGTTCGGCCGGGGGAAAACCTAGCGGCGGGCCCCCCGGAGTCAAGGCCGCGGCGCGGGGCCGGGTGTATTAGGCCGACATGACCGACCGCCGCAGCTTCGTCGCGTGGCTCGGCAGCCTGCCGCTGGTCGGCCGGCACCGCCCCCTGCGCGCCGCACCCGCGATTGTCATCGACGCCACGCCGACGGCGCTGTACCAGCAGCCCGATGGCCGCAACAACCTCGTGCGGGTCGCCGTGACGGGCCTCGACGCCCCCGCGGCGCGCGCCCGCGTGACCGACCGCCGCGGTACGCTCGTCGGGACCGCGGGGCTCTTGCCGACCGGCGCGGGCCTCGCAGGCGAGCTCTGGGTACCCCTGTCGCGGGCGGTCGGAGCCGAGTTCGAGATTGACGTCGAGGTGGGCAAGCAGCGCGTCGGGCGTCGGCGCGTCCGGCTCGCTCCGCCGCGGCGCTGGACGCTGTACTGGATCGCCTCGAGCCACACCGACGTCGGCCTCACCGCGCTGCAGGAAGAATGTCTCGAGGTGCACCGCCGGAACCTGGATGCGGCGCTGGCCCGGCTGCCCGCGCATCCCGACTTCCGCTGGACCGCGGAGTGCGCACTCCAGCTGCTCTCGTATCTTGAGACCCGCGCCCCCGCCGCCGGTGAGGCGCTCGCGCGGGCCATCCGCGACGGCAAGGTCGGCGTCTCCGCCGTGTTCGCACAGCCGTTGACGGGGATCCTCGACCACGAGACCTTCGCGCGTGTCCTCTGGCCCGCGGGTCTGTTCGCACGCGAGCAAGGCCTGGGCTATCAAGCGGCGCAGCTGACCGACGTGCCGGGACAAGCGCTCACCTTCCCTACCCTGCTCGCCGCGAGCGGCGTGCGTTATCTCGCGAGCGGCATCAACCCGGAACGGGCAGCTCCGCTGCTCTCGCCTGCCGACGCCGCCCGCGCCCAGCTCGGGGGGAGCGAGTGGACCACATATCCGCAGCTGTACTGGTGGGAGGGGCCGGACGGGAGCCGCGTGCTGCACTGGCGGGCCGACCAGTACGCCGATGGCCCGCGCTTCGGGTTCGACTTGGGTCCGGCCGAGATGGGCCGACGCCTCTCCGACTGGCTGCTCACGCATCCGGTGTTCCTGTCGTCCGGCTATCCCTACGACGTCGCGCTGCTGTGCGGCGCCACGGGCGACAACGGCCTCCTGGACGAGCAGGTGGTCGCGAACGTAGAAGAGTTTTCTCGTCGGTACGCCTTCCCCCGTCTCATAGCGGCCCGACCGGAGGACTTCTTCCGCGAAGTCGAGCGGCGCTGGGGCACGAAGCTGCCCATACGACGCGGCGACACCGGGTGCTATCGCGAGGACGGCGCCGCGTCCACCGCGGCGGAGCTCGGGCGCTACCGCGCGGCCCAGCTGGTCGCCCGGGCCGCGGAGCTGCTCGCGCTGTGGGACGAGAAGACCGAGCCGCGCGACGGCGGGGCGCCCGATCGGATCGAGCAACGGGCCGCGGCGCGCCGGCGGATGTGGCGCGATCTCCTGCTGTTCGGCGAGCACACCTGGGGCTCGTCGGCGAGCGGATCGGACCCCGACGGGGCGGAGACCGTCGCGCAGTGGCAGTACAAGCGGCGGTTCCTGGACGGCGGCGCCGCCGTGGCCGACGCCCAGGTCGCGGCCGCTCTCCTCCGGATCGGCCTCTCGACCCGCGGGAGCGGGGGTGCCGGCCGTGTCGTGTTCAACGCCTCGAGCTGGGCGCGGAGCGACGTGGTGCGCGTGCCCAACGGCGCGGCGCGGCGGCTGGCGCACGACGGCCGGGAGTGGCCGGCCGTGGATCTCCCCGACGGCTCGGCGCTGGTCGTGGCGCGGGACGTCCCCGCGCTGGGCTACCTGGCGCTCGCGGAAGGTGAGCGCGCGGCGAACCCGCCCCGGGAGGACGGCGCGGCGCTCGAGGCGCAGGCCGGCAGCTTCCACGTCGTGCTCGATCCCGCCAGCGGCGCGATCCGCTCGCTGACGACCGGCGACGGCGCGGAGCGCGTCCGGCCAGCCGGGTGGCCGGGGGGAGGGCTGAACCAGCTCCTGTACGTGCAGGGCGGCGCGCACAGCGCCCTCTGGACGAGTCGGGCGCGCGACGAGCTGCGCGCCGTTCCCGACCTGACGGTGAGCCAGGCGGTGCTCGTGTCGGCGCGCCGCGAGCGGCTCCCGGGCATCGGCACCCGGCTCGTTGTCGAGCGCACGCTCCAGGGGTGCACCAGCGTCACCACGGTCGTGACGCTGTACGACGAGCTGCCGTGGTTGGACATCGCGAACCGGATCACCAAGCCCGCCACGCTCGACAAGGAAGCGCTGTACGTCGCGTTCCCGTTCGCGCTCACGAAGCCGACGGTCGAGGTGGAAGTGCCGCTCGGGCGGATGACCGTGGAGCGCGACCAGCAGCCCGGCAGCTGCCGGGACTGGTACTGCCACGCCCACTGGGTGTGGCTCCACGACGCGGCGGGCGGAATCCTCTGGAGCGGACCCGACACGCCGCTCTTCACGCTGAACGACATCTTCCGGGGCCAGTGGCGCCGAAAGATCGAGCCCGACGGCACGCTGTTCGCATACGTCCTGCACAACTACTGGCCCACGAACTTCGCGGCCCGCCAGGGAGGGGAGCTCTCGTTCCGCTACCGCATCTCGGCGCTGCCGCGGGGGAGCGACCGCGCCGAGCCGGCCCGGCGCGGCTGGGCCGCGTGCGACCCTCTGTACGTGAGCGCCCCGTACGCAAGCACCGGCTCGGGCCCGCTCCCCCGCAAGGACTCAGGGTTGTTCATCGCGGATCACGGCGTCGCGGTCGTGGGCGCGAAGCCGGCGGACGACCGCGCGGGCGCGGTGGTCAAGCTCGTCGACGTGGCTGGTATGGCGCGCGCCGTCGCCGTCTGGCCGGGGGCGTACGGCTTCCGCGGCGCCCGTCGCACGAACTTCGTCGAGATGAACGGAGACCGCGTCCCGGTCGCACCGGACGGTCACGCCACGATCGAGCTTCCCGCGTGGGGCGCCGCGGCGCTGCGACTCTTTACACCGCGGGAGGGGGACGATTAACTATCGCCCTATGACCAAGGCGACTACGCTAGGCGAGCTGAAACAGACCGAGTGGGCGAGTCCCGCCCGGATCCAGCGCACCGTCAAGGACGAGCTGCGCGAGAATCTGATCTGCCTGCTCGAGAACGGCTCGCGGCTGTTCCCGGGGATCGTGGGCTACGAGGACTCCGTCATCCCGCAGCTCGTGAACGCCGTCCTGTCCCGCCACAACTTCATCCTGTTGGGCCTGCGAGGGCAGGCGAAGAGCCGCATCCTGCGCCAGCTCGTCACGCTGCTCGACGAAGAGATTCCGATTCTCGCGGGGAGCGAAGTGAACGACAACCCGTTCGCCCCGATCTCGAAGTTCGGGCGCGAGCTCGTGACCGAGCAGGGCGCCCGGACGCCGATCGCCTGGCTGCCGCGCGAGTCGCGCTTTGTGGAGAAGCTCGCAACGCCCGACGTCACCATCGCCGACATCATCGGCGACGTGGACCCCATCAAGGCGGCGCGCGGCGGTCATCTGCTGTCCGACGAGTTGACGATGCACTTCGGGCTCCTGCCCCGGGCCAACCGCGGCATCTTCGCGATCAACGAGCTGCCCGACCTCGCCGGGAAGATCCAGGTGGGCCTGTTCAACATCATGCAGGAGGGGGACGTCCAGGTCAAAGGCTACCCGGTCCGACTGAACCTGGACGTGGCGCTGGTGTTCACGGCCAACCCCGAGGACTATACGGCCCGCGGCAAGATCATCACGCCGCTCAAGGACCGCATCGGATCGGAGATTGGGACCCATTACCCCTACACGGTGGAGCTGGGCGCGGCGATCACGCGCCAGGAAGCCTGGCTCGAGCGCACCGGGCGGCCGCTCAAGTTGCCCGACTTCGTAGCGGAGCTGATCGAGCGGATCGCCTTCGAGGCGCGTGAGGACAAGCGAGTGGACCGCCGCTCCGGCGTTTCGCAGCGGCTCCCGATAAGCGTATTGGAGAACGTGGTGTCCAACGCCGAGCGTCGCACCGTCGCCACCAAGGAAAAGACGGTGGTCCCCCGCATCTCGGACATCTACGCCGCGCTGCCCGCGATCACGGGCAAGCTCGAGCTCGAGTACGAGGGCGAGCTGCAGGGCCCCGAATCGATCGCCAAGGACCTGATCCGACGCGCCGCCGGCAAGACGTTCGAGTCCCGGGTGGGCGGCGCCAACGTGGACGACATCGTCCACTGGTTCGACGAGGGCGGGGCGCTCAAGATCTCCATGGACGAGCGGTCGGAGAGCTGCCTCAAGGGCTTCAGCGTCGTACCCGGCCTGCTCGACCTGGTGGACCAGGTGGGCCTCGCCGCCAAGAAGGACCCGGGCACCATGGTCGCGGCGTGCGAGCTGGTGCTCGAGGGGCTGGTGGCCGAGAAGCGGATCTCGCGCAACGAGGAGCTCGGCTACGTGCGCGCGCGAGCGGAGCCGAAGGGGCCGGGGTTCGGCAAGACGGGAGGAGGGGGAGGGCCGAATTTGTTTCAGTAGTCAGCCTGACGACTTTGGCCGTATCTTCTTCCGGTCTCCCTTCCGGAGTCCCCATGGGCAAGCTCGTCGGCGGCGCCGTCCTGCTCGTCATCGCGTTTTCGCTGCTCCTGGCTGCGGCCACGGTGCGCGCCCAGCGCCCCGGTCCCATCTCCAACTTGCTGCGCTTCGCCGGCTACGCGGTCGGCATCCTCGCCGTCCTGTTCGCAACCGGGTCGGCGATGGTCGTGATCGACCCGGGCGAAGTCGGGGTGCGCCACGCCTTCGGTTACGTCGACCCGGGACCACTGCTCGCCGGTATCCGCCTCGTGCCGCCGTGGTCCTCGATCGAGCGCTACTCGACCCGTGAAGAGCAGTGGCCCCCGCGTGGCGAGCAGACCGAGGCCATCGAGGCGCTTTCGAGCGAGCAGATGGGGATGCATGTCGAGGTGTCGATCCGCTGGCAGATCGATCCGCTGCA
>WNFU01007253.1_pt1 | contig 17303 bp, 13 predicted proteins | sample 5400121 | NCBI WGS metagenome assembly WNFU01 (sample SAMN13153360, study PRJNA577476) | soil metagenome | isolation source: 100 cm soil or saprolite under grassland replicate 1 | place: USA:California | collected 2016-06-15
CAACGACAGCGACGATCCAGACAGCGAGCGGCATGGACCCTCCGGAAAGGTTCTCTGGGGATTTAACGCAATACGGCATGATACGCCGCTCCGGCACCTCGCGGCAGCACTTGCTCCGCAGGTACCCCGCCTCCATGTAACATGACACTCCTCATGGCCCACGATCACCACAGTTTTGCCTTGCCCGCTCCGTTGAAGGATTCCGCCGCGCCGAAACGGCGCAGCGAATGGCGCGCGATCGGGATGCTGTTCCCCTACCTGTGGGAATTCCGCGTCCGCGTGGCGATCGCGCTCGCGTTTCTGACCACCGCCAAGCTCGCCAACGTCGGCGTGCCGCTTATCCTGAAGGAAGTGGTCGATTCGCTGGACGCGCAGACCGCGGTGCTCGTGCTGCCGCTCGCGCTGCTCGCCGCTTATGGAATCCTCAGGTTTTCGACGACGCTGTTCGCGGAGCTCCGGGACGTCGTGTTCGTGCGCGTGACCCAGCGCGCCATCCGCCGCGTCGCGCTCACCGTATTCCGCCATATGCACAGCCTGTCCCTGCGTTTTCATCTGGAGCGTCATACCGGCGGCGTGTCGCGCGACATCGAGCGCGGCACGCGCGGGATCTCGACGTTGTTGACCTACATGCTGTTCTCGATCGTCCCGGTGATCCTCGAGTTCAGCCTGGTGGCAGTCATCCTTCTCACCAAGTTCGACTGGCGCTTCGCGGCGGTCACCTTTGTCGCGGTGGTCCTCTACATCGCTTTCAGCGTGTCGATCACCGAGTGGCGCATGGAAATCCGGCGCCAGGCGAACGAGCTGGATTCGAAGGCCAACACGCGCGCGATCGACAGCCTGCTCAACTACGAAACGGTGAAATACTTCAACAACGAGGAGTACGAGGCGCGCCGGTACGACGAGAACCTGCAGAAGTACGAGTCGGCGGCGGTGAAGAACGAGGCCTCGCTCGGGCTCCTCAACATCGGGCAGAGCTGCATCATCGCCGTCGCGGTGACGCTGCTCATGATCCTCGCCGCTCAAGGAGTGGTGGCGAAGACCCTGACGCTCGGCGACCTGGTGCTCGTCAACGGCCTTTTGATCCAGCTCTACATCCCGCTCAATTTTCTGGGCATGGTGTACCGCGAGATCAAGCAGGCGCTCGCCGACATGGACCGCATGTTCCGCCTGCTTACGCAGGACCGGGAGATACAGGACCGGCCGGATGCAGCGCCGCTGCCTCTTGGAGAAAGCGCGGGAAGCGCGACCGTGCGTTTCGAGCACGTCGATTTCTCCTACGAGCCGCGGCGCCAGATCCTGTTCGACGTGTCCTTCGAGATCCCGGCCGGAAGCAAGATCGCCGTGGTGGGCGCGAGCGGCTCTGGAAAGTCCACTCTGGCACGACTGTTGTTCCGCTTCTACGATGTGAACGCGGGCCGCATCACCATCAACGCCGCCGACATCCGCGGCGTGACGCAGTCGTCCCTGCGCGCCGCGATCGGCATCGTGCCCCAGGACACGGTGCTCTTCAACGACACCATCCTCTACAACATTCACTACGGGCGGCCGAGCGCATCGCCCGAGGAGGTCATCGAGGCGGCGAAGGCGGCGCACATCCACGAATTCATCGAGAGCCTTCCCGACCGGTACGAGTCCCGCGTCGGCGAACGAGGCTTGAAGCTCTCGGGCGGCGAGAAGCAGCGGGTGGCGATCGCCCGCGCCATCCTGAAAAACCCGAGCATTCTCATCTTCGACGAGGCCACCTCCGCGCTCGATTCGGAAACCGAGCAAGGCATCCAGGCCGAGCTCGACCGCATCGCCCGGGGCCGCACCACCCTGGTGATCGCTCACCGCCTTTCCACGGTCATGGACGCGGACCAGATTATCGTGCTGGATCAGGGCCGTATCGTTGAGCGCGGCACGCACAGGGAATTGCTCGAGCAAGATGGCGCTTACGCCCAGATGTGGTCGCTGCAGCTGCAAGAGGAGGCCGAGCACGCGGTGGCGGTCTGAGGAAGGGCCGGCAGCGATCCAAGCCTGGCCGGGTTCGCGAGGCCGCGTGAAGTATTTCCTGTATCTTGTTATTTTCGTTGCAAATTACCCGTACCAACGCTAAACTGACTGGCCCAACAAGAAATGGGAGGGAAGGTGCGGTTCATCGCGATGTCGCTGCTCGCGCTGGTAGTTTTCTCGGCGCCGGTGTTCGGGCGCGAGCTGCGCCAGCCGGCGCTGAAATCGCAGGCCGCGCTGGTCGTCGACCAGCAATCCGGCGAAATTCTCCTCGGCAAGAACATGGAATCGACGCTGCCGATCGCCTCGCTCACCAAGTTGATGACCGCGATCGTCACGCTCGACGCCGAGCTCGACCCCGACGAGCCGGTGACGATCACCAAGGCGGACGTCGACAGGCTGCGCGGCTCGCAATCCCGCCTGCGGGTCGGCACCACGCTCACGCGAGACGAGCTGCTGCACCTCGCCCTCATGGCTTCGGAAAACCGCGCCGCCTCCGCGATCGCAAGCTCCTACCCGGGCGGGAAAGACTCGTGCGTGCTGGCGATGAACCTCAAATCCCGGTTGCTCGGGATGTCGGGCACGCGCTTCGAGGACGGCACGGGGCTTTCCGGCCGCAACGTGTCGACTGCGCAGGACCTGGCGAAGCTCGTGCAGGCCGCGCACGCCTACCCCAAGATCCGCGACTATACGACTTCGACTGCGTACCAGGTCAAAATCGGGCGCCGCACGATGCGCTTCGGCAACACCAACAATCTTACCCGTAGCTCCCGCTGGGATATCGGCTTGTCGAAGACCGGATACATCGCCGAAGCCGGACGGTGTCTGGTCATGCAGGTGACGCTGGCCGGGCGTTCGATTATCATCGTGCTGCTCGACTCCTGGGGCAAATACACTCGTGTCGGCGACGCGACCCGCATACGTCAATGGCTGGAATTCGCCTCCGGCCGCTCCAACGCGCACCAGACCTCCGCGGGCTTGTTGCTGCAGGGCGATTTCGTATCGGTCCACGCACGAAACGACTGGTCGGGCTAGACCCCGGCCCTCGGCATGAACCCGGAACCCTCCCCCCAGCCTTCGGCGCCCGGGGTGGTCCGCTTCTACAGCTTCTTTCCCGGCGGGGAGAGGCTCCTCGAGGACGTGCTCGCCGGCCTCGCGCTCCCGCAAAAGAGCATTCCCCCGAAGTATTTCTACGATGAGCAGGGCTGCCGCCTGTTCGAGGCGATCTGCGAGCTGCCCGAGTACTACCTGACGCGCACCGAGATGGCGATCCTCCGCGGCAACATCGCGGAAATCGCGCAATTCGTCGGGCCCGAGGCCCAGCTGATCGAATTCGGCAGCGGCGCGCAAGCCAAGACGCGCATCCTGATCCACGCGCTGCAGACGCAGTTGTACGTTCCGATCGACATCGCGATCGGTACGCTGCGTGCTTCGTCAAACGAGCTTGCGCGCCGCTTTCCCTTCCTCAATATCGTCGGCATCTGCGCCGACCATACGCGGCCCCTCGTGTTGCCCGAGTTTGCGGGCGTACCGATCCGCAGGAAAGCGGTGTTTTTTCCCGGCTCCACCATCGGCAACTTCACTCCCGCCGAGGCGCTTGTTTTTCTGAAGCAGGCGCGCAAGATGGCGGGGGCAGGCGGGATCCTGCTGGTCGGCGTGGACCTCAAGAAAGACAAGGCCACTCTCGATGCTGCCTACGCCGATCCCAGGGGCGTGACAGCGCAGTTCAACCTCAACCTGTTGCACCGGATCAATCGCGAGCTTGCGGCGGATTTCCAGGTGAAACGGTTTCGTCACAGGGCCTTCTACGAACCGATCATGGGCCGCGTCGAGATGCATCTGGAGAGCCTGTACTCGCAGTTCGTGCACGTCGCCGGCCGGCGGTTTGATTTCGCGCCCGGCGAAACCATCCATACCGAGATCTCCTGCAAGTACTCGATCGCCGAGTTCCAGGAACTGGGCAAGCGGGCGGGGTTCACGCCCGAAAAAGTCTGGACCGATCCGGAGCAGCTGTTCAGCGTCCACGGGATGGTCGCGTCCTAGGCAGTCGTCGCCTACCGGAGGCCTGCGTCCCGCAGCACGCTTGCCCGCGGGTTCTTCTCGCGCGCGTGAAGGAACCCGCGCTCGACCAGTTCCCCCAGATCAAAACGGAATTGCTTCGCCATCGATATTTTCCTTGCGCGCAGCGCGAGCTCGCTTTGGCTGACTCGTTCCTGGCGGGGTAAGGCGAGCAGGATGTTGTTGACATCGCCCGGGACATCCAGAATGAACAGCTCCTCGAACGCTTCCTGGTGGGTCCGGACCATCGAGTCGTAGAGCGGGTTGGAAGCGGGGCGCCATACGTTGCTGACCACCACGCCGTTCGCCTTGAGCGCCCGGCGCGTGATTTGCAGGAATTCCCGCGTCGTCAGGTGTTTCGGAACGTCGCGGGCGCCGAAGGCGTCGAGAAAAATGATGTCGTAGTCGGCTTGCGGGGCCCTCTCGATGAATTGCCGCCCGTCGCCGACGTGGGCGCGCATGCGCTCGTCCTCGACAAACCCGAAGAATTTCTTCGCAACGTCCACGACGTCGGGGTCGATCTCCGCCACGTCGATCGTTGCCGCGGGGTAGTGCGTGCGCAGGAACATCGGCAAAGTCCCTCCGCCGAGACCGACGACGAGGATACGGCGCGGTTCTTCACAGAGCGCCAATCCGGCAAGGGCGACCCGCGCATAGGGCAGCTCCAGATGATCCGGATCTCCCGGTTTCACGACGCTTTGCCGCCCTCCGCCCCTTTCGAAGAGCAGCGTGCGCATGCCCTTGTGGTCCTCGGTGACGATGATGGTGTTGTAAGGCGAGGCCTTTTCATGGATTACGGTTTGGGCCGCACACCCCAGCGCCGAGAGCGCGGCGAACGCCGCCGCGTAAAGATGGAGGCGAACCGACCCGCTACTCTTCATGCGCCGCGAGGGGTCAGTGCTGCGACCGGTCGACGATGAGGCGCTTGTAGAGGTCGTGCCACTTTTCGTAGTCGTCGATGGCTTCCTGCGCATTCACGACCTTGACGGCCTGGCGCTCGCGCACCAGGCGCCGCACCGGCGTGTCGTAGTTCTTGTTCGCGGGCACGCGGTGCACTTCCGTGTAGAAGCGCTGGCCCTCGGTGAGCATGTAGTCGTAGAAAAGCGCTGCGGCGTTGGGGTGAGGCGCACGGCGCGAGACCGCGACCGCGGAGGGCAGCACGACGGCGGGCGGAAGGACGAACCAGTCGACAGGCGCGGACTTGGCCTTCATGCGCTCGGCGTCGTGGCTGTAGATCCCCAGCATCAGGGGAATTTCTCCGGCTGCGACCAGGACGGCGCTGTGATTGTGGCCGGTGCGCACCGCGACGCCGTTGTCGCCCATGCGCCGAAATAGATCGAGGCCGGGTTTCTCTCCCATCGATTCAACCAGGGCCGCGAACCACTCCACGTTGGTCGACTCCATGCCGATGCGGCGCTTCCATTTCGGGTCGAGCAGATCCTGCCAGGACTTCGGCACGTCCGCGGGCTTCACCAAGTGGGTGTTGTAGGCGTACACCAGCAGATTGAGCCGGTCGGGCGCCCACTCGCCGTGCGCCGGCATGACCTCGGGCAGCAATTCCTGCTCGATGTAGGGCGAGTTCATTTTCTGCAGCAGCTTTTCCCGCGCGAGCGCCTCGATCTGCGGGGCGTTGGTCTCGAGCACGTCGAACTCGAAGCGGGCGCCGCGCGTTTCGCTGAGCACGCGCTGCAGGATATGCGCCTGGCTGCCGCGCCAGAACTTCACGGTGACCCCGTAGCGGCGCTTGAAGTCCGCGACGAGCTTGAGCTGGTCGTCCTGCGTGAGGGACGAGTACAGCATCAGCTCGCCTTCCTTCTTCGCGGCGGCGACGAGGCGCTCGGTGCGATCCGGACCCGAGTAGGAGGCGACGGCGGAGACGCCCGGCGTGGGCTCGACCGCGAGGCTCGCGCCCGCGGCGGCGAGGCCGAAGAGAAGCAGAAACCCGCGCATGCGGCCGCTAGAGATTGAGCAGGCGCGCTGCGTTCTCCCCGAGGATCTTGCTCTTCTGACGCTCGGTGAGGTCTTTGCGCGCGCGGATGCTCGAGACGGTGTTCGGGTACTCCGAGTCGAAGTGCGGATAGTCGCTCGCCATGAGTATGCGGTCCTCGCCCAGCTCGGCGATCGGCCGCTTTAGGTCCGCCTCGTCGGCCTCGCAGGTCACGTAGCAGTTGCGGCGTATGTACTCCGAGGGCGCCATCTTGAGCATGCCCGAAATCTGCGGGAAGTCCTTCGCCCATTCCCAGTCGTCGTCCATGCGGTGCATCCAGTAAAGGATCCACTCGGCGCTGCACTCGAAGAACACGACCTCGAGCTTGGGGAACTTCTCGAACACGCCTCCGAGCACGAGCGCCACCAGCGCGGCGCTGCAATTGGTCGGGCGCCCGAGCACGTGCGTCTTGTAGAAATTGTCGAACCGGTCGACCAGTTCGCCGTTACTGTTAGGATGGCACAGCAGCGGAATGCCGAGCTCCTCCGCCGCCTGGTAGTAAGGGTAGAAGCTCGGGTCGTCCAGATTGCGCGTTCCGCAATAAGGCACGAGGTGCGAAGTCCTGAAGCCGAGCTCCTTCACGCAGCGGTGCAACTCATCCGCCATGGCTTCGGGACAGCCCGCCGGCGCCATCGCCACCGGCAGAAACACCTCCTCGTGACCTCTCACGAGCTTCGCGACCCAATCGTTGAACAAGCGCGCGCACTCGCGTCCCAACCCGCCGATGTTCGAGGTCGCGACGGTGATCTGCGTCGGGAATATCAGCTGCTTGTCAATGCCTTCCTTGCCGATGTCCACGCGACGGTGCGCCATGTCGTAGCCGCCCACTTGCCGCGCCGCGACGTCGCCGCCGCGCCAATTGGTCTTCGGGTCGTAGATGTAGGGATGCCGGTGCGCGGCGTGGCCTTGCGGGCCGATGGGGTCGAGCGAATGCAGAAATTTCGTGCCGTGCGTGCGCCCCTCGGTCAACTTGACCGGTCTGAAGCGCTCATAGGAGCCCTCGAGCTTGTAGACCTCATCCATGAAATAGCCTTCGCGCAGATGGGAATCGAAGTCGATGATCATGTTGGTCTCCGGTGTTCGAGATGCGGAACGACCGTCAAAGCATCGCAATTTTATACCACGATATGGAACGCGCGATGCGGAACGTGCAATCCCGCGTGCTATGATTCGACGCCACCGGTACTCCCGTTTCCGGAATCTCTCCATGCGAGTCGGCCTGTTTGTCACCTGTCTGGTCGATCTGATGCGGCCCTCGATCGGATTTGCGGCGCTCAAGCTCCTGGAGGGCGCCGGATACGAGGTGACGGTACCGGCGCTGCAGACCTGCTGCGGGCAGCCCGGCTGGAACTCCGGCGACCGGGAAGCGACGCGCGCGCTCGCCGAAATGCTGATCGCACAGTTCGAGGAATGCCGCTACGTGGTCGTGCCTTCGGGTTCGTGCGCCGGGATGATCCGTGCGCATTTTCCCGAAGTCTTCGCAAACCAGCCCGCGATGCTCGCGAAGGCCCAGAGGCTAGTCGCGCGCACCTACGAGCTCACGGAATTCCTGACCAAGATGGCGAAGCGCCCCGCGGTTTCCGCGAGCTTCAAGGGCACCGTGACCTATCACGATTCGTGCTCGGGCTTGAGAGAGATCGGCGTCAAGGCACAGCCGCGGCAACTCCTCGCGAAAGTGGCGGGACTCAAGCTCGTCGAGATGGAAGAGTGCGAAACCTGCTGCGGCTTCGGCGGCACCTTTTCCATCAAGTACGGCGAGATCTCCTCGGCGATGGCGGAGAAAAAATGCGCGAACATCGCGGCGAGCGGCGCGCAGGCGGTCGTGCTCGGCGACCTGGGCTGCATGCTGAACATCGAAGGGCGGCTGCGCCGGCGCGGCGACGCGAACACGCAGGTGCTGCACGTCGCCGAAGTGCTCGCCGGGACGACCGAGGGCTAGCGCCCATGCAGATCCAGTCGATGCACTTCAAGGCGCGCTCGCACGCGGCGCTCGCCGACGCGACCTTGCAGGCGAACCTGCGCAAGTTCCAGTCCACGGGGTTCACAGCGCTTCGCGCCAGGGCGGTGGCCGAGTTCGGCGCGGAGCTCTTCGAGGCGCTGCGCGGAGAGGGCGCGGCGATCCGCGACCGTTCGCTCGAGAGCCTGGATGCCTGGATCGGGAGTTTCGAGGCGGAAGCCGTGCGTCGCGGCGCGACGGTGCTCTTTGCCGAGACCGGTGCCGAAGCGTGCGAGCTGCTCATCGAGATCTGCCGTCGGCACGGCGTCAGGAAAGCGATCAAGTCGAAGTCCATGCTTTCGGAGGAAGCGGGAGTGAACGAAGCGCTAGCAGCGAACGGGATCAGGCCCGTCGAGACCGACCTCGGAGAATACATCCTGCAGCTCGCCGGGGAGCCGCCCTCGCACATCATCGCGCCGGCGCTTCACAAGAGCAAAGAGGAGGTCGCGGGCCTGTTCGAGGCTCATCACCACGCGCCGCGCAAGGACGACATCCCGCGCATGACCCGCGAAGCGCGCGAGGTCTTGCGGGAGCATTTCCTCTCGGCCGATCTCGGCATCTCGGGCGGCAACTTTCTGATCGCTGAAACCGGATCGGGCGTGATCGTCACGAACGAAGGCAACGGCCGCATGGTGACGACGCTGCCGCGCGTGCACGTGTGCATCACCGGCATCGAGAAGGTGCTCCCGACGCTGGAGGATTTCTCGACCCTGCTCAGGCTCCTGACCCGCTCGGCGACCGGCCAGCCGATCTCCAACTACGTGAGCCTGTTCACCGGTCCGCGCGCTCGGCAGGATCGCGACGGGCCCGAGCACATGGTCTTCATCCTGGTGGACGCCGGCCGCACCAATCTCGTGGGCGGCGACATACAGGAGATGCTGCGCTGCATCCGCTGCGGGGCCTGCATGAACCACTGCCCGGTGTACAGGGCGGTCGGGGGACACAGCTACGGCTGGGTCTACCCGGGCCCGATGGGCTCGGTGCTCACGCCCAGTTACGTGGGCCTTGCGAACGCGCTCGATCTTCCCCACGCGGCAACGCTCTGCGGCGCGTGCTCGGTCGCGTGTCCTGTCAAAATCCCGCTGCCCGAGCTGCTGCGCCGGCTTCGCGAAAAACAGGTCGATCGCGGCTTGCGCCCCCGGTCCGAGAGGGCGGCCATCGGGCTGTGGTCATGGACGGCGCGGCGTCCGCGCCTGTACGCGCTCGCGACGGCGATCGCCGTGCGCTTCCTGCGCATCCTCGGCGGCCGCAACGGGATGATAGTCGCGCTGCCCTTCGGGCGGGAGTGGACCCGCGGCCGGTTTTTCCCCGCGCCGAAGTCCGGGAAGACTTTTCGGGCGCTCTACGCCGCGAGAAACCGGGGACAGACCACGGTTTTACTGCTGTTTTGAACTGAAAACCGTGGTCTGTCCCCGGTTTTTCTAAAGCCAGCCCGTCTTGCGGAAGCGGACCCAGAGATAGAGGTCGATCGCGGTCATCGCCCCGAGCGCGATGGGATAGCCGAACGCCCATTTCAATTCCGGCATCTGCTCGAAGTTCATGCCGTAGACGCTGGCGATGAAGGTCGGCACCGCGATGAGCGCGCCCCAGGCCGCGAGGCGCTTGGTGACCTCGGTCTCGCCGAAGGTGATCATGGCCACATTCACCTGGATCGCGGTGGTCACGGTGTCGCGCTGGCTGTTGATGTTCTGGTTGATCCGAACCAGGTGGTCGTAGACGTCCCGGTAGTAAGCCTGTAGCCCCGAGCACACTTGCGGGACGCGGCCGCCGTACAGCTTGCCGACCGCCTCGAGCAGCGGCAGCACCGCGTGCTGCAGCGTGGTGAGCTTCTGCCTCACGTAGTAAAGCCCCTCGATGTTGGCGCGCAGCGACTTGCCGGAGAAGATCTGCCCCTCGAACTTCTCGAACTCGGCTTCGACAGCGTCGAGGGCCGGAAAATAGCGGTCGACGACTGCGTCGATCAGCGCGTAGAACACGAATCCCGCCCCGTGCTTGAGCAGCTCGGGCTCGCGCTCGCAACGCGCGCGCACCGCGGCGAAGCCCGGTTCGGCCTGATTGCGCACGGACAGCACGAAATTCCTGCCGACGAAAAGATCGACCTCGCCGACCTTGAGCTCGCCGCTCACGACCTCGATGTTGTGCAGCACCGCGAACAGCGAGTCTCCGTATTCGTCGATCTTGGGGCGCTGGTGGCCGTGACGCGCGTCCTCGACGGCGAGCTCGTGCAGATCGAACTCGTGCTGCATGGCGGCGAGCTCGCCCGGCCCGGGGTCCTTCATCGCGACCCACACGAAGCACTCGGGGCGGCTGACGTACTTGCTGATGTCCTCGGGCGCGATGTCGCCGAGCTTCTTGCCGTCCTGATATGCCGCGCAGTTGATCAGCATCCGAGTCTCCGTATACGGCGCAATGATAGGGCACGAAGGCAGCGTCGCATAGGCTAAAATGGCGTCCCTAAGCATCCGCCTGACCGTCCGCCCATGCCGCGCATCAGCCGCCGCACCGAGAACCTCGGCACCGAGAACGCCTTCGTCGTCCTCGCGGAGGTGAACGAGCTCGTCCGCCAGGGCAAGGACATCATCTCGTTTTGCATCGGGCAGCCGGATTTCCACACGCCCGTAAACGTCCAGGATGCGGCCGTGCGGGCGGTGCGCGAAGGCCGGCACGGCTACACGCCCTCGGCGGGAATCGTCGAGCTGCGCGAGGCGGCGGCGCGCTATATGGGCGAGATGCGCGGGCTGACCATCCGCCCGGAGGATGTCGTGATCGGCGGCGGGGCCAAGCCCTTTATCGCTTATACGATTCTTTCGACGACCGACTACGGCGTCGGCGACGAGGTGATCTATCCGAATCCCGGGTTTCCGATTTACGAGTCGCAGATCGTCGCAAACGGCGCGGTGCCCGTGCCGCTGCATCTGCGCGAGGCGCGCAACTTCGCTTTCGATCCGGCCGAGCTCGAGTCGAAGCTCACGAAAAAAACAAAGCTCGTGGTCCTCAACTCGCCGCAGAATCCGACCGGCGGGATCCTGACTAGAAAGGACCTCGAGGCCATCGCGGCCATACTGAGGCGGCATCCGGAAGTCTGGATCTACGCCGATGAGATCTACTCGCGGCTGTGCTACGAGGGCGAGTTCTGCTCGATCGCGTCGCTTCCCGGAATGGTTGAACGCACGATCATCTCCGACGGCGCGTCCAAGACCTGGGCGATGACCGGCTGGCGCATCGGTTTCGCCTCGAACCGCGTTCTCGCGCCGCAGTTCGTGCGCTGGGTGACGAACACCGACTCCTGCGCTTCGCACGTCAGCCAGTGGGCGGCGCTCGAGGCGATCAACGGTCCGCAGGACGATGCGAAGAAAATGCGCGACTCGTTCCTCGAGCGGCGCGACCTGATCGTGGGCTTGCTGAACAAGGTGCCGGGCGTCTCCTGCAAGACGCCGGGCGGCGCCTTCTACGCCTGGCCGAACGTGACCGAAGCCTGCCGCATGGTCGGGGCTGCGGATTCGGAGGAGTTCAGAAAGCGCCTCCTCAACGAGGCCGGGGTCGCGGTGCTCGCCGACATCCACTTCGGCGCACGCGTGCCCGGCGAGGGTCAGCACATCCGCTTCTCCTACGCCGCCTCTAAAACCGCGATCGAGCAGGGCATCGCGCGCATCGCCGAGTTCATCCGCAGGAACCAGCGCCGCGTGGCCTGAGTCCGTCGATGGCGGGCGAACGCATTGTCGTAGGCATGTCGGGCGGCGTGGATTCGTCGGTCGCCGCGCTGCTCCTGAAGCGCCGGGGCTTCGACGTGGTCGGACTTTTCATGAAGAACTGGGAGGAGGACGACGACGACGAATACTGCTCTACGCGGCAGGACTTGATCGACTGCGTCTCGGTCGCCGAGGTGATCGGGATCGAGCTCGAGGCGGTGAATTTCTCGGCGGAATACAAGGAGCGCGTCTTCGGCGCCTTCCTCGCGGAATACTCCGCCGGCCGCACGCCCAACCCGGACGTGCTGTGCAACGCCGAGATCAAGTTCAGGGCCTTCCTCGATCACGCCATGGCGCTCGGGGCGCGGCGCATCGCGACCGGCCACTATGCCCGGGTGCGCGAAAATGCGGGCCGTTTCGAGCTGCTCAAGGCGGTCGATCTTTCCAAGGACCAGAGCTATTTCCTGCACCGCCTGAATCAGGAGCAGCTCGCGTGCGTCGTATTTCCGGTCGGGGAGCTGAAGAAGACCGAGGTGCGCGCGATCGCGAAGGATGCGGGGCTGCACAATTTCGCGAAGCGCGGCTCGACCGGAATCTGCTTCATCGGCGAACGGCCGTTCCGCGAGTTTCTCGGCCGCTATCTGCCCAGGCAGCCCGGAGCGATGCGCACGCCCGAAGGCAGGGTCGTCGGGGAACACATCGGGCTTTCCTTCTACACCATCGGCCAACGCAAGGGCGTCGGCATCGGGGGGCGCAAGGGCTCGGCGGGCGAGCCGTGGTACGTCGCGGGCAAGGATAGCGACAAGAATGAATTGATCGTGGTGCAGGGACACGATCACCCACTGCTCCTGCGCGAGCGACTTTCGGCTCAGGATCCCGCATGGGTGATCGGCGCTCCCCCGGATCCTCACGTGCCTTATGGCGGAAAGACCCGCTACCGTCAGGCGGACGCGGCTTGCCGCGTCGCGCAGCTCGGCCCGTTGGGGCTCGACGTGGAGTTCGATGCGCCGCAATGGGCGGTCACACCTGGGCAGTCGCTGGTTCTTTACCGCGGCGAGGTGTGCCTGGGTGGCGGCGTGATTCAGTAGCGCAAGCCCTGCGTGATTCTTTTTCCAGCCCCTCTTCGCGCGGGCGGCGGTTCCGCTTGTGGCGGAACGTCCGAGCCTGCTGAGGAAGGGCCGGTCCTCAGTGGTAAGATGGGCGCCGTCCGCCACACAATGTTGTTTCTGAAGATAGTGTAGGCCGAGCAAAATAGCGCCTGTCGGCGCGCCGGGGCCACCGCCCGTGAGGAACGTCCACCCGCAAAAACAGATCGTCACCGATCCGGCCTCGACGAACCGGCGAGATCAAGTCTACGCCGAGCAGGTCCGCATATTGTACCGGCATGTTCCAGTAGCGTTTCCAATTAATGCGGCGATCGGCGTTATGGTGTCGATCATGGTGTGATCATGGTGTGGGGTTTCGTACCGCCGGTTTCCATATTCGCCTGGCTGGCCTGCGTGTTGGCCGCTGTAGCGCTGCGTTTTGCCCTGTGGTATTTCTATCGCCGTGCCGCGCCGTCGCCGCACGAGGCGCGCAGATGGGGGCGGCGTCTCGTTTTCGCGATGCTGTGTTCCGGGGTGGCGTGGGGCTCTGCGTCGGTCGTTTTGTTCGCACCGGATGCCGTGCCGCAGCAGCTGGGCGTCCTCGTCACGGTAGTGGGTCTCGCCGCCGGGGTGATGCTTTCCACCGCCTGTTACGTACCCGTGTTTTACGCCTTTCTGATCCCGAGCTTGCTGCCGTTTTCGGTCGTGTTCTTCATTCAGGGAACGCCATTTTTCGCCGTGATCGCCGGGCTGATCGTCATAGGCACTGTGGGCATGATGCTGGTTGCCAGGGAAAGCTACAGGACGATAATAGAACTTGTCACGCTCCGTTTGGAGCTTGGCGTGCAAAAGGAGGCGGCCGAGCGCGCCAACATCGCCAAATCGAAATTTCTGGCCGCAGCCAGCCACGACTTGCGGCAGCCCTTGCATGCCCTGGCGTTGTTCGTCAGCACGTTCGACGAACGTATTCACGACGCTGTGGAGCGCGTGACGTTCAGCAACATCAAGCGCTCGATCGCGGCGCTCGACGGACTTTTCAACGCGTTGCTTGATATTTCAAAGCTCGACGCGGGCGTCATTCAACCCGATTTCCAAAATCTCTCGATGAAGCCACTGCTTGAACGTTTGGAGGCGGAGTACGCGCCCCAGGCGAAGGCGAAGAAATTGGGGTGGCGCACCGTCGGCCGCGATATCGTTGTACATAGCGACCCCGTGCTGCTCGAAACCATCCTGCGCAACCTGATCAGCAATGCGATCCGGTATACCGACAAGGGCGAGATCGCGGTGGATTGCCGGTCGAGCGATGGTCGGATCCATATCGACGTGATTGACACCGGCATCGGCATACCGCAGGACCAGCAACACGAGGTTTTCCGTGAATTTCACCAACTGGGCAACCCGGAACGCGACCGCACCAAGGGGCTGGGTTTAGGGCTGGCGATCGTCGATCGATTGGCGAAGCTTCTGGGTCACAGCATCCATGTGGACTCATCACCGGGCGGGGGCTCGCGGTTCAGCGTCGAGCTCTCGCCCGGCGACCCGGCGGCGCTAAGTTTCGCGGCATCACCGGCTCTGGAGGAAACGCCGGGAAATCTGGCGGGCGTCGTGGTGGTCGTGGTCGACGACGAAGCCGATATCCGCGAGGCCATGCAGCAGGTTCTTGAGGGATGGGGTTGCGAGGCGGTGGTTGCCGCCTCGGACCGGGAAGCAGAGGAAAAGCTTTCCGAGCTTTCTCGCGCACCGGACGTGATCATCGCCGACTATCGCTTGCGCGACAACCGAACAGGAGTCCAGGCGATTGAACGCCTCTGCGCGCGATTTGGACGTGATATACCCGGGGTGATCGTGAGCGGAGACATCGCGCCGGAGCGCCTGCAGGAAGCGCAGGCCAGCGGCCACACGTTACTGCACAAGCCGGTCGCGCCGGCGAAGCTGCGCGCTTTCATATGGCATGCCAAGCGCGGCAAAACCAAGCGCAAGGGTTTAACGCCGTCGAACGCCCGGTCTTAATTTCTCACGTCGCCTTTATCAATCCCAGCTTTTTCGCCGTCATGGCCACCTGAGTTCTGTTGACGGCATTGAGCGCTTTCATGATCGCGCTTACGTGCACCTTGACGGTCGCCTCGGATAGATCCAGCTCGCGGGCGATCATCTTGTTCGACTTGCCCTGGACGACGAGCGACAGCACGCCGAGCTGACGCGGCGTCAGTCTCGACGAAGCGGCCGATGCGTGGGGTTGTGCGCGGATCGCGCTTTCCCGTACCAGGGCCGGCGGTACGTATATACCCCCGGATAACACCAGTCGCAGCGCGCTGAGTATCACCTGCGCGGTTTCACTCTTGGAGATGAATCCCATCGCCCCCGCCTCCAGCGCGCGCCGCATATCGGCGGGATCTTCGGAGGAAGACAGCACCACGATGGGCAGCGCCGGGCTGCGCTCCAATAGCAGCGACATGGCCTCGAATCCGTCCATACCGGGCATTTTCAAGTCGAGCAGCGCGAGGTCCAGATCCGGGTTCAACGCGGAAAGCGACAGCGCCTGCTCGCAATTCGGGGCTTCGATGACCGTGACGCCGGCGCCGAACTGCAGCAAAACGTGGCGCAGCCCTTCGCGAAACAGCGCGTGATCGTCGGCGATCAGGATCTTCATATCCCCGTCAGCGGTTCCCCGGCACGGTTGTCCATCGAACTCCAATTCTTACACCACTACTGCGGTCGATGATCTAAAACTTAAGTCGTAATTCTTCGAAAGAACGTATTAGAACTCCCGGTCGATATATTTTTCAACTCTATTCCCGGAATATTCTCCATCGCCTTAGACATCCAACAGGCGGTGTAGCGTTGAGCATAGCGCTGGAAGGGACCTTGATGTTCGGCAAGCATCGGGCCGCTATCTTGGTCAGGTGGCGCGGGTAGGATAAGGCGAGTGGGGCGGGCGACGAATCCACCCACCGCGGAAGGGAGGGTGCCGCCATGGCGCACAAACGAACGCCCGCTCGAGCCTTGGGGCCCGCCAAGCTCGATCGCCCGCGGCTCGAGCGCGTCTACCCGCGCGTGCGTCTGTTTCGCGCGCTGGAGCGGGCGCGCACGCGGCCGCTGGTATGGGTGTCCGCGCCGGCCGGCGCCGGCAAGACCTCGCTGGTGGGCAGCTACCTCGCGCACAAGCGGGAAAGGCATATCTGGTACCAGGTCGACGCGGGCGACGCTGACCCGGCGACGTTCTTCTACTATCTGACCGCGGCCGCCAAGCGGCTGCACCGCGGGATCGAGTTGCCGCTGTTCACCGTCGAGTATCAGGCGAGCCTGGAGGTCTACGCGCGCAACTACTTCCGGCGGCTGTTCGGCCGCGCGCGCGGGCGGCGCGCGCTCGTGCTGGACAACTACCAGGAAGTCGGCGCCGAGAGCGCGCTGCACGAGGTGATCCGCGTGGCGGCGCAAGAAGCGCCGCGGGGCGTCACGATCTTCGTGGCGAGCCGCGCCGACCCGCCCGTGGCGTTCAGCCGCCTGGAGGCCTCTGACGGCCTCGCCCGCATCGGTTGGGAGGACATCCGCCTGTCCGAGGACGAGACCACGGGCATCGTTCGCCTCAAGCGGGATAAGGAACCGCTGGCGGCGGGCGTCATTCAGGAGATCCACCGCTACGCCGACGGCTGGGCCGCCGCTCTGGTGCTGATGCTGGAACGCCTCAAGAACCGGCCTCTCGCCCGGCCGATCGCCACGCATCGCAGCCAAGCTGACATCTTTCATTACTTCGCGAACGAGATCCTGGAGCGGTCCGCGCCGGCGGTCCAGGAGTTTCTCATCCAGACCGCGCTGCTCGAACGATTCTCCGCCGGCATGGCGGCGGCGCTCACCGGAAACGCCTGCGCCGAGCACTTCCTGCGCGACCTCGTGGCGAGCAACTATTTCACCGTCGAGCACGCCGCGGCGGTGGCGACCTACGAGTACCACCCGCTGTTCCAGGCCTTCCTGCTCCGTCGCGCGCAGGAGAAATACGGCGCCGCGCTACCGCAGTTGCTGAGGCGCGCGTCGGCGATCCTGGCCGGCGAGCGGCAGTACGACCGGGCCGTCGCCCTGCTGGCCGAGGCCGGGCACTGGGAGGGATTGGCGGAGCTGGTGCTGGCGAACGCGCCGTCGCTGGTCGCCCAGGGGCGCTGGAAGACGCTCGCCGACTGGATCGAGCGGCTGCCCGCGGACAGGCGCGAGGCCAGCCCCGAGATGCTCTACTGGTCGGGCGTCGCCACCCTGCCGTTCGACCCGAGGGGGGCGCGCGGGGCGTTGAGCCGCGCCTATCGGCAGTTCAAGGACGCCGGCGACGGCGTGCGCCAGGTGCTCGCCTGGTGCGCGGTGGTGGACAGCGTGGTGTTCGAATGGGGCGACTTCCGTCCGCTCGACGAGTGGATCGACGAGATCGAAGTCGAGCTCGGGCGCCGGCGGCGGGAGTACGCGCCCGTGCTCGAGGCGCAGGTGGCGTGCGGGGTGTTCATGTCGCTCATGCG
>WNFU01008450.1_pt1 | contig 17303 bp, 14 predicted proteins | sample 5400121 | NCBI WGS metagenome assembly WNFU01 (sample SAMN13153360, study PRJNA577476) | soil metagenome | isolation source: 100 cm soil or saprolite under grassland replicate 1 | place: USA:California | collected 2016-06-15
GGCGGCGCGTCCGATGTTCGCGGTGAACTGCAACCACCGCCGGGCGTACTCGTCCCCGGCGACCAGCGGGAACCTGCTCCATTTGATCAATGTCATGACGACGAACGTACGGAGATCAGATTCCAAATAAGGCACCCGATACAGGAGGACTTCGGGGTGTCGCCCAGGCCGTGGGCGGTGAGGAAGCGGACGCAGTCCTCGCGCCGCCAACCGAGGTCCAGCAGCGGGAAGGTGTTGCGCATGTAACGCACGTCGGAGTCGCGGGCGCGCATCAGCTCGTCGACGGAATTGCCGATCGCCATGTCGGCGTACACCCACGGGGGCACCCGGGTGTGACTTTCAGCCGTACTTGTCACCGTTGGCTCTTGTGGACTGCGGCTTCAACCCCGGCTGTCAGCGGTAGTTGTCACCGACTTTGCCCGATAGTTGTCACCTGGTGATGTTGTCGATGTTGTTGTCACCAGCCCGGCGGATCGTGGCGTCGATGATTTGGTCATCCGCTTCGGTGGCCTGGTGGCGGTGATCGAGCCAGGCGCGTGTGCAGCTGGCCGGGCTGGGACGCGCGGGGCCGGTGTGGTCGCACCGTTGTGGCTGGGATGAGCTGGCCGTTTCGTGTGGCGGGTTGGACGGTGTGCGCGGTGCGCTGGATGTCGGGCGGGCCTGGACGAGGCGGTGGACGGCGACCTGACGGTGCCCCGGCACTGCACCAGCGCCGCGCGCCGGCGGTGGAACCAGTGCGCCCGCGCCGTGGTCCCTCACGCCATCGCTACACCGACCACGCCACGAGTATCGTGGCGATGATCGTCATCGCGGCTGCGGGGGAGGTCTCCGTTGAGTGTGTATCCCCACGGCGACGCGGAGATCTTCTACCAGACCCACGGCAGCGGCCCGGCATTGCTGTTGATCTGCGGCGGTCCGGGAGTGTCAGCGGTATACGAAGGACTGACCGACCGGTTGACCGAGGAATGGACGGTGATCACCTACGACCTGCCGGGTCACGCCCGTAGCCGCGGCCGACGGGACCGCGACGTCACGATGGGGACCGAGGCCGACGTCGCCTCTGGGCTGCTGGCACACCTAGGCCACGACGCGGCGGTGGTCTTCGGGTCCAGTTCTGGCGCCGTAATCGGGGTGGACCTCCTTGCGCGGCACCCGGCCCGGGTGCGGGCCTTGGTCGTACACGAGCCGCCGATGATCGAGCTACTTCCCGACGCGCCGGTCTGGCGGCGGTTCTTCGAAGAGATCATTGACGCCAATGCCCGCGGCGATACCGAGGGCGCGTTCGCCCGGTTCATGGCCGAAATCGACGCCGGAAGCGGTCCCGGCGCCGGGTTCCGGCCGCCGAGTGTCGCGCCGTGGTCCGACGGGGTCGTCGAGCGGGCGTTCTCGCTGCGGCACGTCGTGCCCCAGGTGGTCGGGTACCAGCCCGACATCGCCCGACTCACAGATACCGGCGTGCCTATCGCGGTTCTAGCTGGGGCCGAGAGCCGGTCGAAGTTCTACGCCCGAGCCGCCGAGGAGTTCGCCGGGCGGCTTGGCATCGTGTCGGTACGGGTCCCCGGAGCGCACCTTGGGTACCTGATGAGGCCGGTGGAGTTCGCCACCGCCCTACGCGCCGTGCTCAGCGATCTTGTGCCGTGACTGGCCCTCCGCGGCCGCCTCACCCAGAAGTGACAACAAGCCCTGACAAGTGACATTTGCAGCTGACGGTCACACCGCTGTGACTGGGCAGGTTATGTGGCGAACGATCTTGCGCAAGACCACTTGGCAGCCATCGCGGATGGGCGCGCGGAGTGGCGAAGTCTGTGCAACGAGAGTGGCGAATTCGTACAACCAGCGGGGGCGGCGTGCAACCGGAGACACCGGAAAATGGCGATGGATGCCCATGTGGCTACGCTGGCGAGTTGCTACGGAGAGTGAACGATTCGGCGGCGGGTAGCTGCGTTCGGCGGCATGGTGTGCGGGCGCTGATGGAAGCGATGTTGGCCACGCATACTTGATCAATGGTGAGCAAGGACGAAAGGCGCAGGCGTGAATCCCAGCAGCAGGCCGCGGTTAACGCAGTCGCTGCGCATCTGGCCGACCAGGATGCTGATGTCTACAACATCACGGATGCGGCCGTCCGAGAGGACGCCCTGACGGCTGCATTACACCTCACCGCACTTGCCGCTGGCGCGATCCGGGCCTTGGCGGAGGCGACGGGTCGATCTCCGCACGAGGTGCTGGAGTCGCTGAGTCGGCCGTAGCGGAGGCAGCTACGCACGCCGTGATCCGGCTGCGGTACGGCGCGTGTTCAGTAATGGGTGTGGCCTTCGCCACCCCACGATCAGCAGCAGAATCGGTACTTCATCCCGTCGCCAAGAGTTCGATCCAGTAACGCCGAGCGGGACCGAATTTGGTGTCGCGGATGCCCTCGAAGACGCCGCCGCACCGCTCGATCGTCTTCATCGAGGCGAGGTTGTCGACCGCGCAGACGGCCAGCACGCGATCCATGCCGAGCACCCGTGCCTCGTCGAGCATCCGGCCCAGCGCCCAGGTGGCCAGCCCGCGCCGGCGCGCGGACGGCCGGATGCCGTAGCCGATGTGGCCGGCCCACTCCACGTAGTCGCTGCTACCGTGCCGTAGCGCCATCCCGCCGAGCACGCGATCGCTGTCGACGATCCATCGAAACGTGCAACGGTGCTCGCCGACAACGATCGGCTTTGCCGGGTCGGACTGGTCTGTCAGCCGCGCTACCCAGGCCGCGAATCCGGCCGGCGAGTCCACCTCGTCGGACGTGGCCAGCCCGAAACCGTCCTCGTGCAAACCGGGACCCCACTCTGCGTGTGCCTCAAGCCAGGCGGCGTGCAGGCGGGTGGTAGGCGCGATCAGCTCAGGCATGCGGCAACGATAACGCCATGATCGTGTACCGACAGTGCCGCCGGCCTTCCAGGTCACCGCCGAGGACAGCCGCGCTCATCTCGGCTGAGCGGATGCTGCGGGGCGGGTCGTTTCCGTCGTGCGGTTACGACGTGTTGTCGGTGACTGACAAGCGTTTCCTATAGCGCTGCGACACGCCGACTGGTCTGGTCTTTTCCGGCGGTTCGTGACGCCGGTCGTGACACGCGGTATCGAGATGGGGTGGCCGCTTTGGGCGGTGTGCCGGCTAGTTGCCGGCTGCCGTCGCACCTGTCGCACCTGGGTGATCTCGCCGTTGGACTCGCTCTGGGGCCGAAAGACGGCGCTCTGCTACGGCTGGGGCCGGGTTGGATGAAACGGTGGACGATGCGGTTCGCCACGCCTTCGGGTGAGGTGACCGTCCCGGTCGCTGAGCTGTCCGGGTCGCCCGGTTCGCCGCTGGCCGCGGCGCCGGTGCGCCGGTTCACGTGGTCGCGGCGGCAGCGGCACCGGCCGGGGTTGCAGTATCTGGTCTGTACCGGACGTCATCACGCGTTTGAGAGCCTGGCCGAGCAGCGGCTGCTACTGGTGCTGGACTTCCTCGGGGTGACGGACGTGGTGGCCCAACCGTTGGAGTTGCGGTTGACCACGGTGGACGGCTGGGCACGGCACGTTCCGGACTTTCTGGTGACGGCGCGCGACGGGGTATGGCTGGTCGATGTACGACCGGCGGGCCGGGTCGGTGACGATGACCGGCTGAGGTTCGCCGCGTCCGCTGAGGCCGCGGTGGTGATGGGCTGGCGGTATGTGGTGGTGACTGGCTGGCGGCCGCATGTGGTCGGCGTGCTGGACGCGGTGTCGGCGCAGCGCCGGCCGCTGGCCGATCCGCTCGGCGTGCGGCCGGAACTATTTCAGGCAGCCACGGCGGGGCCGGTGGAGTTCGCCACGCTGGCGGAGGCGACGTCGCAGCCGGTGGCGGCCCGCGCGCACGCCCTGCATCTGATCTGGCATCGCCGGTTAGCGATGGACCTGGCAGCGCCGCTGGGCGAGCACACTCTCGTCTGGGCGGTGGAGTCATGATGAGCGTTGACAGACCGCGCGACGGAATGGGGCGGCCGTGCGGCCGGCAGCCCATGGTGCTCGACGATCTGACCGCGCGGCAGCAGGAGATTGCGCGGTTGCGGTACGCGCACGTGCAAGAGGTCGAGACCGGGTTCCGTAGTGGAGACCCGTGGCTGGCGTTGCCGGGTGAGCCGCGCCCGGCCTACGACCCGGACCGCACGACGGTGGCGCAGCGACGGGTGGCGAAGGTCGCCGAGCTGACAGCGATGGGGCCGGATGAGGCCGCGCTGGTCGGGTTTGCCCGCGTGAGCGTGCGCACGCTGCAGCGCCATGCAGCGGCCTGCTGGCGGCTGGGGGTACTCGGCTGCGTCGACGGGAACTGGCTACGCGTCTCGGGTGGGCATCCCGTGGTCAGCGAGCCGGTCCGGGAGGCGATCTTTGCCGTGCGGGCCGAGACGCTGCACAGATCACGGATGAGTATGGCCACCCGGCACCGGCTGGTCTGCCAGTACGTGCGAACGCTTCGGCGCAGAGTTGGTGGTGCCGTCGTACTGGACGTTGCGGCGGGTCTGGGTGGAGTGGTTCGGTCCCGGCGGGACCCGGCAGCGCTACGCCACCTCGACCCGGCGGCGTTGCCCTCCGGCGGGCATGTGGTGGTTCACCGTCCTGGCCAGGTGGTGGCGCTGGACACCACGGTGTTACCGGTCAAGGTCCGCGAGCAGGTCTTCGGGGAGGCGGTCTCTGCGCACCTGAGCCTGGCTCTGGACGTCCACACCCACTCGATCGTTGGGTTCCGGTTGACGCTGGTGTCGGACACCTCGACCGATGTGGCGATGATGCTGCGCGACGTGATGACTCCGATGCGGATGCGGCCCGGCTGGGGAGCGGAGATGGCCTGGGCCTACCCGGGCACCCCCGCCACTGTGGTCGCCGATCTGGCGGGTTATCGGGTGGCCGCGCGGCCGTTTGTCATCCCGGAAACGATCACCGTCGATCACGGGTCCGTCTACAAAAACCACCATCTGGTCGAGGCGCAGCGGGTCCTCGGCGTCAACATCCTGCCGGCTCGGGTGCTTCGTCCCACAGACAAGCACGCTGTGGAGCGGACCTTCGCCGGGATCCAGAGTCTACTGTTCGAGCTGCTGCCGGGCTGGCAGGGCATCGACGTCGCGGACCGGGGCGAAGACCCGGCCGGCGATGCGGTACTCACCCTCGCCGAGATGGAGCGCCTGTTCGCGACCTGGATCGTCGCGGTGTGGCAAAACCGGGTCCTGGGCGAGTACGCGCCGGCCTGGGACCCGGGTGGCACGCACAGCCCGAACAGCCTGTTCGCCGCGGCGGTGCTACAGACCGGCTTCGCGGTGCAGGTTCCGCCGGCCGAGTTGTACTACCAGCTACTGCCCACCTCCCAGGTGAAGATCCACGGCCGGCGCGGGGTGAAGATTCGTGGTCTGTGGTACGACGGCCCCGCCCTGGACCCCTACCGGGACCAGGCGTCGGCGCGGGGCGGGCGGCACAAGGGCAAGTGGGTGATCCACTACGACCGGCGGGACGCGCGGTGGGTGTTCTTTCAGGACCCCGCAGACCACGCCTGGCATCGGCTGGCGTGGGTCGGGCTGCCGGCCGACGGGCAGGTGCCCGCGTTCGGTGACGCCTGCCGTGAGCAGTTGCTGCGCGCCGTCCAGCAGGCCGGTCTGGCACCGCGGTCGGACGCCGAGTTGCTGCCGGTGTTGCTGGACCTGCTCGCTGAGGCTGCCCCGGTCGACGGGTGGTCGACGCAGGCGCCCAAGCAGGCTCGTCGCCAGCACGCCCGGGAGGCCACGCAGGCCGTGACGGCAGCCGCGGACCGACCTGACGCCAGCAAGACCGACCGGGCCTCAACGGCCGAGGTGGTCCCGCTGCAACGGGCCGACCGCGCAGCCGCCCCCCAAGCGGCGATCAACGCCGAACGCCGACGCCGCCGGGAGCGAGCCGTGCTGCAACGCCCCCAGGCGCCGCCGCGTCTCGGTGATGCGTACCACCGCCACAGCCTGCTGAAGTTGCCTGACGACGACGAGCCTGGTCCGCAACCGTGACCGACGTGGTGAACAGCGGCGACGAGATGGCCGGTGCGACGGCGGTGCCGTTCGTGCTGCCCGGCCCGGCTCCGGCCCGCGAGACCGCGGCCGGATGGGCGCACTGGCGGCGCACCCGGCATGAGTTCGTGCCCGCAACGCGGTTGTCGCTAGGCCAGTGGCGGCGGCTGAGCCCACGCCAGCGCACCCTGCACGACCTGCACCGGGCGGCCACCCACGCGAACCTGCCGATCCTGGAGACCCCGATGAGCGCGGCTGTGTCACGGATTATGGGCTCGCGGATCCAGACCAACGCGCTCAAGCACAAACCAACCACCCGCGCCGGCTTGATGATCAACGGTGGTGGGTACCAGGGCAAGACCGAGACCGCCTGCGAGGTCGCCGCCGCGTTCGAAGACCAGTGGCTGGCCCTGCACCGGCAGATCAATCCGGACGCGGTGGCCGGCACGAGGGATCTGGTAGCCACCGTGGCCTACGTGCCGACTCCGGTCACCGCCACCCCGAAGAGCGTTTGCGAGGCCATCCTCGGCTTCTACGGCGCCCCGCATCGGGGCATGACCCTGGCCCAGCTGGTCCACGCGGTACGCACCTCGATCGAGGACCATGCCACCAAGGTGCTGCTCCTGGACTTTACCGACCGCAGTAACAGCTGTTCTTGATGTCCGTCCGGCTTGCGTTCCGGGACGTTCCATGATCGTTTACCGACCTGGTTCGGAACGTCCATCACGTTCGCGGGTATCGGTACGGAGGGCATGTGGCTCGGCAGATTGTGATCGGTCAGCTCAGGGTGCAGAAGCTGACGAGGGGGTACGGGGAGCGGTCGTGGACGATCGTGTGGCCGGAGGGGACGGTGCACGCCGAGGCTGATCGGTTCCTGCGCCGGTATGACGGGTCGGGCACCCAGCGGACGTACGCCTACTTGCTAGTGGACCACCTGCGGTGGCTGGATAAGGAGTGTCGGGCCCTCGTTGCCGTGACGCTTCGGGATCTTGAGCGGTACATGGGGATCTTGGGGGCTCAGGTGGCGATGCCGCTGGGCGAGCCGTGGCGGGTGGGAAAGCGTCCGTACGGCCGGGACGCGTTGTCAACGACGGCGGCATGTTTGAAGGGCTTCTATCTGCACCAGGCTTCGCTCGGTGTGAACGACGAGCTCGGCAAGCAGCTCGGCCGGACCCGGCTGCCCTCTCGGGTTGACCGGTCCCGATCACTGCTCGGGCATGTGAAGACCGTGATGTCCGCCAACCCGCTGGCGCCCAGGGGTCCACATCGGCGGCACCCGAAGATGCTCCCGGACGGGGCACGGGCGAAGCTGATGGCCGCGGTGAACAGCGCCCGCGACCGCCTGACGGTGACCTGGCTGGCCGACGGGGGCCTGCGGATCGGCGAGCTATGCGGGCTGCACCTGGTGGACCTGCACCTGCGGGACGGGGCGGCGTGTGGACAGTGCCGCACCCCGCATGTCCATGTATGTCATCGGCCAGGAAACCCCAACGGGGCCGAGGCCAAGACCAAGCATCCGTGGCGGGTCGAGGACGGGACGGTGAATGGCGGACTGATCAAGCGGGTCAGCCCGGCGATGGTCCATACCTACTTCGACTACATGACAAGCGAATATCCCCGGCTCAGGGCTCGGCACGGGATGTTGCTGGTCCAGTTGCACGGCGAGGACCATGGCCAGCCATGGGCGACGGTCGGTGCCCGGCGGATGCTGAGCCGGGCCGGGGAACGCGCCGGGCTGGGCAGGGTGAAACCACACGCATTCCGGCACAGCTTCACCAGCGCTGTCCTTGACGCCTCGGGTGGTGATCTGCTCATCGCCCGCGACGCCGGCGGGTGGGCGTCGACCGCGGTGGTCGATGAGATCTACGCGCACGTTGACGTGCACGACGCCGCCTTCGACACCGCGCTGCGCACGGTCTGGGGTGAGAACCGGTGACGGCCAATTCGCTGCTGCCGCTCTACACCGACCGTCCGGATCGGGTCGGCCGCGACCGGTTGGAGATCCTCACCGCGCTGATCGGCGGCCCGTCCTTCGACCCGATCTACCGGCCCGACATCATCAAGATCCCTATGGGTCACTGCGTATATCGATGGGAGTGCACCGTCGAAGGCTGCGAACGGGCCCGCACGAGCGGAACTGATCTGTGTTCGGTGCACCGGCTTTGCTGGGTGGAGGCACGAGACAAAGGCATGGGCAAGGCGGAGTTCCTCACCGCCGCGGACCCCCTGGGGCCGGTCGAGCGGTCGACTGGCGAGTCCTGCCGGATCTGTCCGGAGCGGCCGGCGTCCCCTCACGGTGACCTTGGTCTGTGCCGTCGTCACCATCACTCCTGGAAGTACTACGTCTCACCGCGCGATGCGTCCGTGGACTTCGAGGCATGGGTCACCGATCAGGAACCCTGCGCGGGCTACGGGAAGTGCCTGGTCGTGGTCTGCTCCGACGCGGCCGACTCTCCGCTGGGCCTGTGCTCCTGGCATCGATACCGCTACAAGAGACGCGGCCGGCCAGGAGGCGCGGCGTTGCCGTCCAGCTGGTGGCAGTCCTATGAGGCCAACGGCAGGCCCGCCCCGGTGTCCTACACCGACGTGGCGGCGTTCCGGGCTTGGTGCGCGAGCACGGATCCGGCGTCGAGGCCGGGCCAGATCAACCTGCGGGGACTGCGGCCACTGCTACGGGCGGAGATCCAGTGGAGCCTGTTCGCCCACGCCCAGCGTGAACGGCACAGCCGCTGGGACCTGGACTGGATCCAGCGGATGGCCAATCGTGCCCGAGAACGCGACGCTGGATCGCTCACCGATCTGGACCTCGCCGACTTCCCCCGGTTTCACGGGGCGATCGTCAAGACGATGCTCCACCACCTGAGGCTGATCTACTTCACCCCGTCCGAGACCCGCGACGCCGGATTCATCGAGACCGACCACTTCGGCATCCGTTTTCCCTACAGCGCCAGCCACGTCGACCTCACGGCCATCTCCCAACGCTGGCTGCGGAACCTGCTCTGGGACTACCTCGCCGATCTGTTGCGTTCTCCGCGTTGCCCACGCTCCCGGGTGCCGGTCGACGCTGTCCGGCGGGCGGCCACCGAGCTGAGTGCATTCCTGGAAGTCGAGGCGCCCGGCGGTGGAGGCGACCCCGCGGTGCTGCGCGTCGAACACGCTCAACGGTTCGTGGCCGACCAGCGCCACCGTGAACGCCAAGGGCTTGCGTCCTTGGCGATGAAGGGCTCGGACGGACAAGCGTCCATCGTGAGCTCCAACACCCGGTCGGTCGTCGCCAACGGGATCCGCAAGCTGCTACGCGACGCGTTGGAGTCCGGGGCGGCCGACCGGCTTGGCCTGGACCGGGAGTTCATCACCACTATGCCCGCCGCCGGAGGAGCCCCGCTGCGTGCCCGCCGACCGTTTCCCGACGAGGTCGCCCGAGCCCTGGCCGATGAGACCAACCTCGCCATGCTCGCCGAGGTTTACGACGGCGAGGACCGTGGCCTGCGTGATGTTTGGGAGACGCTCGTCACTACCGGGCGGCGCGTCAACGAGGTCCTGCGGCTGCGGTGGGACTGCATCGGCCGCTACGGTGGGCTGGCGATGTTCTGGCACGACCAGACCAAGGTCGGCAACCATGACGCCGCGATCCGCATCCCCGAACGTCTCTACCAGGTCCTCGCCGAACGGCAGCGCAAGACCCTCGAGCGGTTCACCGCCCAACACGGACGCCGCCCGCTCGGTGAAGAACGCGCGAAACTCGCGCTGTTCTTCAGCAGCCACCGCAACCGAGACGGCACGACCTCCCTGTCCTACCAATGGTTCCATCGCAACTTCCGGCAATGGCTCGGCCAGCTCGATCTCGGCCACGTCGTCCCGCACCAGGCCCGCCACACCCTGGCCACCAACCTGCTGCGCCACGGCGCCAGCCTCACTCACATCCGCCGGTATCTCGGACAGGTCTCCGAACGGATGGCCGAGCACTACGTCCATCTGTCGCACTCCGACCTGGAGAACGTGCTTCAGCACGTCTGGGTCGCCGGTCCCGGCACCGCCAACCCCGGCGAGCTCCTGGCCGGTGAATCCGCCGCTCCGCTCACCCGCGAACAGGCGCAAGCCATCGCCGTCGACCTCGCCCGGCGCAGCACCCCCGCCGAGGGCGGGTTCTGCACCTTCCAGCCAGTCGTCGACGGTGGCGCCTGCCCCTGGAACCTCGACTGCCACAACTGCGACAAGTTCGTGATGTCAGGCGCCGACCTCCTCTACTGGCGGCGCAAGCGCGAGCAGTGGCGGCTGCTGGCCGAGGGAGCACCCGACGATGCCACCGCCTCCTACCTGCACGGCTACTTCGAACCCACCGCCCAAGCCATCGACGGACTAGAGAAAGCCCTGGCCGGGCTCGGTCTGCTCGACGACGCCCTCGCCCTGGACCTGCGCAAACCCCAGGACTACTTCCACCGTGTCTGGAGCACCGCGTTCCTCGCCTCAGATCTCACCGCGGCAGGCGGCCACACGGACGAGTACGACGCAACGGATGGCATCGACCCGAAAAAACCGACCACGTGAGGACGACACTCGCCGGCACACGAACCGCAGCCGCCCTGACAGCTCGCCGCACCAGCAGCGAAGCCGCCCTCCAACGCGTTCACGACGCCCTCGCCCAGATGAAACGCGACAAGACCACGGTCACCGTCGCCGCCGTCGGCCGCCGGGCCGGAGTCTCCCGCACCTTCCTCTACGACAACCCACAAGCCCGGACCGCCATCGCCGACGCGACCGCCCAGAACAGCGCACAACGAACCCGAGATCTGGCTGCCCGCGATGTTGAACAAGAGACGACCTGGCGGGAACGCGCGCTCAACGCCGAAGACGCCCTGAAGGCAACGCACGCCGAGATCCTGCATCAACGCACCCGGATCGGTGAACTCATGGGCCAGATCCGCGACCTGCAAGCCGAATGGACCGAGGAAACCATCCAGCGCATCACCACCGAGAACACCACCCTCAAACAGCGAGTACGGCAGCTCACCACCGACAACCGAACCCTCGACGAACGACTCAAAGCCGCTCGTTCCAACATGCGCTTCCAAGACCGTCGCATCGCCGACCTCGAAGCCCAACTCGCCGATCCAACGCCCAGAACGGGCTGACGATCCCGATCTCCCACGGCCCCGGTCACCACCTCGGTGACCGGGGCCGTCTGCCTCTCCGGGAACATCCCGCAAGTCCGAAGCGGACGATTGTCTGGACCTATTGATCTTCCATCGAGAACATGTAAGCTATGTATCAGCGCAGGTCAGAGGCCATATTAGACTCCCTGCGGTCGGTAAACTCGACGACATTACCCGGCTGCGCATGCACCGGGAAGCCGACCAGGACTCCCTCGATCTGCTTCGCTCGCTGATGAGCATGCACGTCACGCTCGTGCTCATCGGCGTCGGCATCCCCGCCTCCGGGCTGCTACGCGAAGGCCACCGCCCCATCAGTACAACGACGTCGCCGAACACGGCCGGCGGCAGTTTCGCCGACCAGGCCGCCACCCAGACCCAGCGCCGCTTCGACCTGGTCGACCTCGACCCGTTCGGCTACGACACCCCCGAGGCCATCGCGGCCTGGGTTGCGCACCTCGCCGGCGTCGAGACCCACCTGCGACTGTTGGCCGCCCGGCTGGGCATGCTGCCGTTGGCTTCAAGTACCACGGCCTCGACGGCCCCTTCCGGCGCACGGCGGTCGCCGCCGCTGGTGACAGTGCTGAGGCGAGGTTGGTACAAGGCCTGTAAATGGATCCGTCAGGATGTTGGTGAAGGCTGGGTGGCGGCCGCCCTGGCGGGTGGTTTGACCGTGATGTTCGCTTGGCGGGGAGGATCGGATGACCGATGAGCGTGCGCATTGGGACGGCAATGTTCGCTTGGCGGGGAGGATCGGATGACCGATGAGCGTGCGCATTGGGACGGCAGGCTCCGTTGGCTTACGAGGGTGCGCGGCACGCCGGCGTACCGGCGGGGGCTCGGCGTCATCCCGGATGCCGCGCATTGCCACATCGTGGCCCGTTTCGACGATGTCGAGCTGGGCGACGCCGCCTGGCAGGCGGCCCAGGGCGACGCCGATGCCGCCGCCCGCACCGGCGACGACGATGGTTGGATCCGCCGTACGTGCGACTGGTTGGACGCGGGCGCGGCCAGCTGGCCCCGCTCGGCCGCTATGTGCGCCGGGGTGGTCTGGTACGCCCGAAACCGTAGCAACAGTCCGTTGCTGTACTTGACGGCGGCCGAGGTCCGCGCGGAGGACCTCCGCTCGACTCGCGGCCGAGCCATGCTGCACATCTACCTGCTTGGCCTGCGCTACGACTTTCGCCTCGCCGAGATCACGGAGTTCTGCCGTAGCGTGCCAGGTGGGCCGAGCGGCCTGGACCCCTTCGCCCGTGCCCTGAACACCTTCGGCCTGCTCGGCCAGAACAAGCAGCGCGGCCTCGACGAACTCGACCAGACCCTACCGGCCATCGACGATGACCCGACCGCCTACGCCGTGCTGTTGCACGGGTTGTGGTTCGGATCCCGACTCCCCGACCAACCCCGGCGCATTCTGGACCTGGTCGACAATGCGCCGGCCACGATGGCCAGCAGCCCCATGACGTATCAGGTCAAGGCTCACGCCTTGCACCGGCTGGGAGAGTATGACGCGGCGTTGCGGTGCATCGACGAAGGGCTGCAACACATAGCACCGAATGCCGTGGCCGTACACGGCGACTTCATGCGGGAACGCGCCATGATCATGGCGATGCAGCACATCTCCGCCCTGGCCGACGCGGCGGCGCAGGCTGCCCGGCAGCAGGTGACCGTCCACGTGGAGCAGGCCCTCTCCGAGATCAAGCGAGACGTCGAGGTGGTACGCGGCCAGATCTCCAACGCGCTGTTCAAGAGCGTCGAGATCCTCGGCCTGTTCACCGCGATCATTGCCCTGCTGGCCAGCACCGGTGCAGCTGTGGCGATCGAGCCACTGACGTGGTGGCAACGGCTAGTCCTGATCCTGGCCAGCGGGACCACCATCGTCGCGTTCTTCCTCGTCCTGCGCCTCGCCGTCCGTCCAAGCAGATAGCAGCCACCGGTGCTCGTATGTACTGCCACACGAGGAGACCTGGGACAGCGGCTTCAGCAGCGGTGATCGCCTTCCCGCCAGCGTATGAAACTGGGCGCGGACCACCTCGACATCCCTGGCCATTCGCCACGTCGGCTGTGGTCGATGCGTGACGGCGTGTTGCCGTGTGTGCGGGCCGGTGTTCTGCTGGGATGGTCGGGTGGTCGCCGGTCGGGTTCGCCCGCCGCGGGTGGATCCGCCGCGGCGGGCGGGCCGCGCGTCGGGCGGGGCGAGCGTGTGGATCCGGTCCGCCGCCGACGTGATCGCATCGGTCGAGTTAGATCAGTTGCGGTTGCGGGATTTCGCGGGTTCGGTGCCGTGGCGGCGGTGGCGTTCGCGCCGCGGGCAGGCGCATCTGTCCGGTGCCTACTGGGCGGCCACGACGGGCGGGCATGTGGTTTACGAGAGCCGTCTGGAGCGACCTGTTGACCGAACTAGCGCTGATAGCGTGCTCGCCTTGGTGACGGTTGGCCGTTGCGGACGGTGACCAGGTTGGTCGGTCGCCGCCGGCTTGGTCGGTCCGGGCCGGGCTTGTTGTGTGCTGACATCGGCGTGATCGACAAAGGTCGACTCGCCGAGGAGGAGGCATGCAGGCTGGAGCGGTTCGAGACGTCGCCACGCTGGTGGTCCCGCGGGTGGGGTGGGTGGTGGAGCGTGCCGGTGGCCGGGTACCGGTCCGCGTCGTCGACGCGGCAGGCCAGGAAGTGCCGGCGGTCAGCGACTTTCTGCGCGAGATGGCGGCGTGCGACGCGTCGCCGACCACGCTGCGGTCCTACGGTTACGAGCTGCTGGGCTGGCTGCGGTTCCTGGCGGCAGTAGAGATCACTTGGGACCGGGCGACCCGGGCCGAGGCGCGGGACTATGCCCTGTGGCTGGCACAGGCCCACAAGCCGTACCGCCGGCGACGGTCGGACTCGCCCGCGCCGGGCACGGTCAACGCGGTCACCGGCAAGTCGTATCCCGATGTGACGTACGCGGTCGCGACCCGGCGGCACGCCCGCGCGGTGATCCACGCCTTCTACGAATACCACCGGACAGCGCACGGCCGGCCGTTGCTCAACCCGTTCCCGGCCACCCGCCGGGGCGGCGACGGGCAGATCAACCTGCACCACAACCCGATGCGGCCGTGGCTGCGACCGTTGGGACCCGCCCCGTATCAACCCAAGGCGCCCCGGCGGGTCCCGCGAGCGATCCCGGACGAGCGGTTCAACGAACTGTTTGCCGCACGGGCCTCGGATCGGGACCGGGCGCTGCTAGCGTTCTGGATCTCGACCGGGGCACGGGCTCGGGAGTTGTTGACCGTGGTGCAGGGCCGAGTCGATCCCACCGACCAGCTCATCGGCGTGGTGCGCAAGGGCAGCAGAGCGTTGCAGATGCTGCCCGCCTCGGCGGACGCGTTCGTGTGGCTGCGGCTCTACCAACACCAACTCGACGACCAGGTTCCACGAGGGCCGGACGCGCCGCTGTGGTGGACACTGCGCCGGCCGGTGCGGCGGTTGACCTACGACGCAGCACGGATGATGTTCGGTCGCGCCCAGTCCGCGTTGGGCTCGAACTGGTCGCTGCACGACCTTCGACACTCGGCCGCGTACCGGATGGCCAACGATCCGGGAATGTCCCTCGTGGATGTCCAGTGGGTCCTCGGTCACGCGCACCTGTCCACCACCGAGATCTACCTGACACCCAATCCCGACGAACTTGTCGAGCGGCTGCTGGCTCACCATGCCCGCCAAGCCGAAGCCACCGCGCGGCCGGCCACGCCGGCTCCCGGCTACCGCAGCGAGGTGCTGCAGGAGCTGTTCGGCCCCGGGTATGGGCGGCGACAGGGGACCAAGCCGTGACCGCGGCGCTGCGACACGACGTCGCCCCCGCCGTGCAGGACGCCAGCGCCGCGGATGCGCAGTACCCGCCACGGGTGCCGCCGGTCAGTTGGCCCCAGACCGAACAGTCCCGTGAGATCATTTTCGACCGGCTCCTCGCGCCACCATTCCGATCACCGAGCGCGGAGGTCCGCCGGTGCGCCCGACGCGGCCTGACCGTGCTGCTGGACTGGCTGGCCGTCCAGCCAGGCGACACCTGGCAGCGGCCGGTACCCGTACGAGTCCTCATGAAAGATGGACTCGGTACGCGGCTCCAGCGTCAACGCCACCACCGTCTGCGCCACTCGATCCGCCACGGTCGGGACGTGCGCTTCATACTGCGATCCCTTCCATACGTTGTGCGGCTTGGGCTTTGATGGTTTCGGGGAGCTTGTAGGAGTTGATGATCCGTTGGAGACAGTCGGCTTCGACCGCGGGGGTGAACTGGATCCACAGGCGTCCGCCGGGGCCGCGGCGGAATGGCAGGTAGTGGTGTTCGGTCCAGTTGTAGACGACATCGTGTTTGACGCCGAGTCGGGTGGCTACTTCGCCGATGCTGTACTCGTCGGCTTGGCGGGGGCGCGGGTCGATGTCGGTGTGTTGGTGGCTGGAGTTGGCGGCCCGGTCACGGCAGGCTTGCTCGACCTCGGGTGGGAATGGAACGCACCAACGGTTGGCGGGGCCCCGGCGGGCGGGTAGGAGTCCGGTGGTGATCCATTGGTGGATGGTGCCGGTGGACACGGCGATGTGGTCGGCGATCTGGTGTGGGGTGCGTTCATCGTCCTGGAGTAGTCCGGGGTAGGGAATGTGCTGGTAGTGGCGGAGGTTGCCGGCCGCGTCGACGGTGAAGGGCGCCCCGGTGCCGGTGGTGTACCCGGCGGCGTTCAGCGCCGCGGCCAGGCCGGCGTTGTCCAGGCTTGGGCCGATGCGGCGGGCCAGCGTGATCGCGGCGGGGTCGGTGTTGCGTAGCTGGACGGCGCTCTTGCGTCTGGTGACCTGCATCTGTTGTGTGGCACCGGATTTCCAGCGTAGGCCGACATCGATGCGGGTGGTGTCGTCGATGGACGGGGTGAGGGTGACGTCGCCGAGCAGGGTCCGCAGCAGACGCTTGCGGTCCTTGTCGGTGGTGGTCGGCGCGGACCACAGGGCGGGCAGGTCAGTGATGGTGGCGGCCAACTGGTCGGGACTGGGTAGGCACGGTCGGCTGCTGACCTGGGTCGCCAACGCGGCGTGGGCCTCGGCCAGCTCAGCCAGCCTGGCCTCCCACCGGGCCTCGAGGCTGCGGGCCACGAGGCGGTTTTCCGGCTCGCAGGCGTGGAAGGCGCGTTCAGCACGGTCGGCCTGGTAGCGGGCACGCTCGACGGCCAGTTCCGCGCCGCGCACCGAACGCTGACGGCGCGCGGTGACCTCGTCAGCGGCGGCCAGCGCCAACGTGATCTGGTTGGGGTGCACCGCGGCCAGTAATGCCTGCGCGACGATCTCGTCGATCGTGTCGGCGCGAACTGAGCCGCAGCGCGGGGACGCGACGTGGTCGGCTCGGGAGTGGGAACACTCATAGCGCGGATGGTGGTCCTGGTAGCGGACCTGCATCGACCGGCTGCAGGCGCCGCAGAACACGATGCCCTGACACAGGGCTGTACCTTCCCGGGGTGGGCGGGCGCCGGCGTTGGTGCGGTTGGCGGCCAGTTTCGCCTCGACGGCCAGGAACTGCTCCCAGCTCACGTATGCCTCGTGGTGGTCGTGGAGGAGAACCTGCCACTGCTCGCGCGGCAGCTCGGTGGTGCAGGAGTGCACCGACCCGTCCGGCTGCACGACCTGGCGGGTGCGGCGGCGGCCGAACACGTACGCCCCGGCGTAGACCGGGTTGGACAGGATCCCGGCGGCGCGGGCGTGGGTCAACCGGCCCCAGCGGATCTGCCCGGCCCACACCCCGCCGTAGGCACGGCGGGGGAAACGACGCCCGGCAAACGCGCCGGCCACCCCATAGGCCGACCCGGTCGCGGTGAAGGAGGCGAACACGTCCGCGACCGCGGCGGCGACCTCGGCGTCCGGGTCGATGACCACCATGTTCTCGTCGTCGTAGACGTAGCCGACCGGCAGCGGCACCCGCAGGTCACCGCGGCGGGCGGCGGCCCGTTTCGACTCGCCCAGCCGGCTGGTCAACAGGTGGATCGCAGCTTCCGACATTTGGCTCTTCAAGCCCAGCAGTAGCCGATCGTTGATGTCGGCCAGGTCATACACACCATCGGCGTCGATGACCAGCGTGTCGGTCAGGCGGGCCAACTCCAGCAGCCGGGACAGGTCGGCGTTGGAG
>WNFU01004722.1_pt1 | contig 17290 bp, 13 predicted proteins | sample 5400121 | NCBI WGS metagenome assembly WNFU01 (sample SAMN13153360, study PRJNA577476) | soil metagenome | isolation source: 100 cm soil or saprolite under grassland replicate 1 | place: USA:California | collected 2016-06-15
ACGACCTCGACCCGCCCACCACGCTCGCGGCCCAGGCTGCCTACGACGAAGCCGGGCTCGGGCCGAACGACCTCGACGTGGTCGAGTGTCAGGACACCGACGCCGCCCGCGAGCTGCTGTCGTACGAGGAGCTCGGGCTGTGCCCGACGGGCGACGCCGGCAAGTGGCTCGAAGAAGGCATCACCAGACTCGGCGGGCGGCTCCCGGTGAACCCGAGCGGCGGGCTCCTCTCGAAGGGCGAGCCGCTGGGCGCGTCCGCGCTCGGTCAGGTCGTCGAGCTCGTCACCCAGCTGCGCGGCGCCGCCGGGTCACGGCAGGTGGACGGTGCCCGTGTCGCGCTCGGCCACACCGTCGGCCGGGGTGCCAACGCGTCCGTCGTGATCGTGCGGCGCTAGCCGCCGCGCGCTAACCGCTGACGCGGGAGTTGTACTCCTCGATCTTGGCGTTGGCGTTCTGCTTCGCCTGCTTCAGGGCGGCACTCGGCGACATGCCGCTGAACATCTGCTGCTCGGAGTCCAGGACGACGTCGCGCACGCCCTGGTAGTCGCCGATCACCGGCCCCGCGGTCGCCGTGTTGGCAACGCCGCCGACGAGCTGGTCGTACGCGACCTTGAAGCCCGGGATCTCCGCCCAGCGCTGCTGGACCTGGGGCAGGTTCGCAGCCGACTGGCGGATCGGGACGTAGCCGGTCCCCACGGCCCATTCGGCCTGAGACTCGGGCTCGTTGAGGAACTTCGCGAACTGCCAGGCCGCCGCCTGCTTCTCGGGCGACGACTTCTTCACGATGTAGTTGGCGGCGCCGCCGACGAGCACGCCGCCCTTGCCCTTCGGGCCCGGCATCGGCGCCACGCCGAGCTCGACGTTCGGGTACTGCCCACTCGACAGCACCTGCTGGATCGTGCCGAGCGCGGCCGACGTGTCGATCGTCATGCCGAAGTTGCCGTTCCCGATGCCGAGCAGGTTGTCGAAGGCGCTCGGGCCCTCTGTCGGGTTGGTCCGGGCCAGGCCCTGCTGCACCATCTGGTTGAGGAAGGTGAAGATCTCCTTGCCGGTCCCGTTGTCGAACGTCGTGCTGGTCGCCCGGCTCTTGCGGCCGTTGCTGTTGTTCACGTACGTCTTGCCGCCGAGCGCCGACCACTGCTCGAGGTACCACGGGTCGAGTTTCATCCCGAAGCCGGCCTGCGAGACCGTGCCCGAGTCCTGGAGCTTCTGCGCGGCGGACTTCACCTCGTCGAGCGTCTTCGGCGGGTTGTTCGGATCGAGCCCGGCGGTCTGGAACGCCTTCTTGTTGTAATAGAAGACCGGGTTCGACACGTTGAACGGCATCGGCCAGAGCTGGCCCTTCACCGAGTAGTAGTCGACGACCCGCTTCAGGTGGTCGGACAGGTCGTACTTGTCGGCCTTGACGCACGTCTGCGCCGGCAGAATGGCCTGGGTGTCGATCATCTGCTGGAGGCCGGTGTCCTCGATCTGGACGAGATCGGGGAGGTCGCCGCTCGACAGCCCGGCCCGGAACTTGTTGAGCGTGTCGACGTACGTGGTCTGGTTGACGAGGCTCACGTGCACGTCGTTCTGCGACGAGTTGAACTTCTCGGTCAGGCGCAGGAGCGTCTCTTCGTTGGCGCGGGTCATCGCGTGCCAGTACGTGATCTCCACCGGCTTGTTCTTGGCGTTCTTGAGCGCGCCGAGCGGACACTTCCCCGAGGACTGCGCGGGGGCGGCCCCAGCGACAGGGATCGCGAGGCCGACCACGGCCAGCACGACCGTCGCGAGCGCCGCGGTAGAACGCTTCAGGAATCGGGACATCGGTACTCCTGTCCTGGGTAGCACGATCAGCCTTTCACGGCGCCGGCCGTAAGTCCGCGCACCAACTGCTTCTGGAAGATCAGCAGCAGGATGACGAGCGGGATGAACGCGATGATCGTGCCGGCAAAGGTGACGTTGACCTGGTCGAGGTTGGTGGCCCGGAGCTGCTTGAGCCCGATCTGGACCGTGCGGAGGCGGTCGTCCTTGGTCACGAGCAGCGGCCACAGGTACTGATTCCACGCGGCGAGGAACGAGAAGACCGCCAGGGCGGCCATCGTCGGGCGAACCAACGGAACGGCGACGCGCGTCAGAAAGCGGAGATGGCCATATCCGTCGAGCTTCGCCGCGTCCTGCAGGTCCTTGGGGACCTGCAGGAAGGCTTGGCGCATGAGGAACGCGCCGAACCCGAGCGCGCCGGTCGCGAGGAGAGGAACGATCAGGCCCTGATAGGTGTCGTACCAACCCAGAGTGTTCACGGTCGACAGGTTGGTGATGATCGTGATCTCGAACGGGATCATCAACGTCGTGAGAAACAGGATGAACAGCGTGCGCCGGAAGGGGAACTGCAAGAAGGCGAATGCGTATCCGGCGCACGTGGCGATCGCCAGCTGTCCAGCGGTGACGAGCACCGTCACAACAGCGCTGTTCGCGAGATACCGCGCCAAGTGGCCGTCGCTCCAGGCATCGGCATACGTGTGCCACTGCGGCGACGTCGGGAAGAACGTCGGCGATTTCGACGCGATCTGACTCGGCAGAAGGAGCGAGTTGACGATCGTGATGTAGATCGGGAACAGCACGACGAACGCGAGGACCGTGAGCAACACATAACGCCCGACGATCCGAAGGCGACGGCGGCGCTTGCCAGGCCGCGCGGCCTCGACCTCCGTACCGGCCTTGCCCGACAGCTCGGTGCCTTTGAGCGCGATCGGTTCAACGCTCATAGGACACCCGTCTCTCCAGGAACTGGAACTGCACCATCGTGAGCAGGAACGTCACTCCGAACAAGGCGATGGCCAGCACGGCCGCTTTGCCGTCGTTCTTCGCGAACTGGAGCTGGTCATAGATGTAGTAGACGAGCACGCTGGTCGTCTTCAACGGTCCGCCCCGCGGCGTGAGCAGGTCGATTTGCGTGAAGGCCTGGAAGGCGAAGATCGACCCGACGACGAACGCGAAGAAGATCGTCGGCGAAAGCAACGGCAGCGTGACACGCCAGAAGCGCGACCACGGGCCCGCGCCGTCGATCTCGGCCGCCTCCTGGAGCTCGTCGGGAACTGCCTGGAGGCCCGCCGACATCAGGATGAAGCTCAGACCGAGGCTCTGCCAGATCGTCGTCACCGCGACCGCCGTCAACGAGACCGACGGGATGAAGCTCCGGATCACCGGCAGGTTGATGTCGATGATCGGCGACGGGTTCTGGAGGATGGACGGTTCAGTCTGGATGCCTTGTAGGAGCCCGACCTGCGGGCTGAGCAGCGTCCCGAAGATCACCGCTGCCACCGCGATCGACGTGGCGACGGTCGAGGAGAAGAACGCCCGGTAGATCCCGATGCCCTTGAGCTTCTGGTGCGCGATGACGGCGAGCAGGATGCCGAGCGCGATCCCGACCGGCACGGTGATGATCGCGAATGTGATCGTGGTCTTCAGGCTGTCGAGGAAGTCCGTCGACGACAGCACGTCTCTGTACTGGTCGAGCCCGACGTAGTTCTTCGGCTGCCCCGGGAACGGCGGCGTCGAGAAGAAGCCGAGATAGAAGTTGCGGAGGAACGGATAGAAGACGAAGACGGCGAAGATCAGGAAGGCCGGAAGGAGCAGCAGGTAGCCGAGCCCGGCCTCCCGGACTCCCCGGCTGAAGCGGCGCTTTCGCGGTCCCGTCGCGGTTGTGGCCGGCTCGCCGGAAGCAAGATCCACGGCCGCGTCGACCGGCGTACTCATGCGTCCACCCGCCCCTCGGTCGCAGCGTCGAACACGTGAAGGTTCGCGGCGTCGGCAGCAAGGCCGACCTCGCTCTCCTCCGCCGGCGGCGGAACGCTCGACGCCAGGCGCACGATCACGAGCTGGCCGTCCTGGAGCCGGCAGATCACGTGCAGCTCGTGGCCGAGCGACTCGACCACCGACACCGTCGCGCGGATCGGGCCGTCGCCGAACGTGAGGTGCTCGGGCCGCACGCCCACCACAACATGCTCCAGGCCGCCGCGCTCGACGGCGGCAGCGAGCGCAGGCGGCAGCGGCAGGACGCCGCCGGGAATCTGCACCCCGACGCCACTGTCGGCCCGGGTCACGTCAGCGGTGATCGTGTTCATCGGCGGGTTCCCGATGAACTGCGCCACGAACAGGTTCGCGGGGCGCGCGTACACCTCTTGGGGCGCCGCGACCTGCTGGAGCACGCCCTGGTCGAGGACGGCGATGCGGTCGCCCATGGTCATCGCCTCGACCTGGTCGTGGGTGACGTACACGATTGTGGCGCCGAGCCGTCGACGGAGCTCGATGAGCTCAGCGCGCGTCTGGACCCGCAATTTGGCGTCGAGGTTCGAAAGCGGCTCGTCCATGAGAAAGGCCTGCGGTCGCCGGACGATCGCCCGGGCGAGCGCCACGCGCTGACGCTGCCCGCCCGAGAGCTGCGCGGGCTTGCGATCGAGCAACGCGTCCAGGCCGAGCATCGACGTCGCCTCGCGGACAAGGCGATCGCGCTCGGTCTTCGGGACCTTGCGCGACTTCAGGGGGAACTCGATGTTCTTGCGCACCGTCATGTGCGGATAGAGCGCGTAGCTCTGGAACACCATGGCGACGTCGCGGTCCTTCGCCTCGATGTCGTTCACGGTGCGATCGCCGATCTCGATCGTGCCTTCGGTCGGTTCCTCGAGCCCGGCGATCATCCGGAGCGCGGTCGACTTCCCACAGCCGGACGGGCCGAGCAGGACGAGGAACTCCTCGTCAGCGACCTCGAGCGTGAAGTCGTCGACGGCGGTCACATCGGCGAACCGCTTCGTGACTCCCTTGACGGCGACCCGGCCCACGCTCTCCTCGCTACCACTGCCCGCGGCAACTCGGTGAGGATAGGCCCGCGTCGCTGCCGTCGGTGTCGGTCCCGGCGAACGTGGGACCGGGATTAGCCTGTGGAGAACACACGGTCTGGGGGCAGGGAGACCAGGGTGAGCACACGACGCTCGACCCGACGGCGTCGAGCCGGCATGTTCGGCCGCGCCCGGGCGGCCTCTGACGGCGAGACCGACCCGGACGTCACGTTCCCAGCCGACGATTCGAGCGACCTCGTCATCCGGACGACACCCGACGGCGGCCGTTACACCTACGTCTCTCCGAACGTTCGCTCGATTCTCGGCTACGAGCCGAACAACACAACCGCACCCGCGCTGGTCGGTGACGCCGTCTGCCAGATCCTGATGGACTTGCCGGGTACGGATACCGCCGCCGTGCTGCGTTTCGAGGGCAACGACGTCTCCGTGCTGGCACAACGCGGTGGGGCGGCGGTCGCTCCGGGCACGATCCTGCCGCCCATTCTCGGCCTCATGGCGCAGCGGCGCGCCCGCGCGGGACCGTGGGTCGACGAGGCCGCGCTGCACTCCGACGCTGCCGTGGCCGGCCGGCCGGTCCTGTCCGCGTTCGCGCCGCTGACGTGGCGGACGAGCCTGATCGGCGTGCTCGCGCTCGGGTTCGAGCCGGGCGCCTCGGCGCACACGCTGACCGCGCCGGCTCTCGCAACCGCGATCGACCTCGCGCCCGCCGTCGCCGCTGTGCTCGGGCCGTCGGTCACCGGTCCGAACGCGACGCGGTCGGCCATCGAGCAGGTGATCGCGACCGGCGCGTTCGAGCCGGTCTTCCAGCCCGTCGTCGAGATCGCAACACGAGAGGTGGTGGGCTTCGAGGCGCTGACGCGCTTCGATGACGGCACGCCACCTGAGGTGCGGTTCAAGGAAGCCGCTGCGATGGGCGTCGGTGTGCCGCTCGAGCGCGCAACGATCGAGGCTTCGCTCCGAGCGGCAGAGAAGCTTCCCGACAACGTGTTCCTGAGCGTCAATGTCTCGCCGGCGCTGATCCTCGAACGCGAGACCATCGCGATCGCGGCTCGGTCGTCGTCGCGCCCGCTGGTGCTGGAGCTGACCGAACGTGAGCCCGTCGACGACTACGCCGCGTTGATGCGCGTGCTCGAAGGATTCGGGAGCGTGAAGCTCGCTGTCGACGACGCCGGCGCGGGCTACGCGAGCTTGCGCCACATCCTCGCCCTGCACCCGTCGTACATCAAGCTCGACATCACGTGGGTGCGTGAGGTCGAGCACGACACGGCCCGCCAGGCACTCGTCGCCGGCATCCACCACTTCGCGGAGCTGACGAGCTCCCGCGTCATCGCCGAGGGGATCGAGACCGAGGGCGATGCCGACGCGCTCCGCCGCCTCGGCATCGGGTTCGGCCAGGGGTTCCTGTTCGGCCACCCGCTCCCGGCCGACGCGCTCGCGTGACGCCAGCACATGGTGCGTACCTGAGCCGCGCTGAGCGCGGTTGAGGTACGCATGGTGGGGTCAGCGGTCGCGGAGGAACCAGCCCCGAGGGTCCCACGTGCGTAGCGCGGTGACCTCTTCGGCGGTCGGGTCCGGGAGCTCCTCCACGGTCGGTGCGACGCCGAGGTCCCAGCCGCACGCGGCGCGGCAGACGTCGATCCGCTCCCCGACCGTCCCGTCACCGGCGACGGCGGTCAGCACCAGCTCGTCGCTGTCGGTCTTCTCGAGCGTTCCGAGATCCGTCACGAGTGCGCGTACGTTGCGTCCCGGCGAGGTGACATAGCCGCACTCGGGCGGCGTGCGGTCGCGCGTCAGAGTGCCGACCACGACGGTCTCCGCGGCGACGCTCGCCACGTCGTTGCCGCCGCCCGACCCGACGAGAAACGGGCCGTCCGGCACGAGCGTCGAGTTGATGTTGCCGACGCGGTCGATCTGCGCGCCGCCGAGGCAGGCGACTGTCGTCGTGCCGGTCCCGCCAACGAGCGTCCCGAGCACGAGTCCGGCGTCGCCGAGCATCGTCGAGCGGGGGAAGTTGCGGTGGTTCAGGACGAACGGGTCGGCCGGGGTCGGCTCGTAGCCCCAGAGTCCGATCTCGGCGGTGAGCTGCACGTCGCGGCCGGCCGACCGCGCCTGGGCGACGCCGAGCCACGCCGAGAGGTTGGCGACACCGGCGCCGGCCAGCACCGCGTCGGCATCCAGCGCGCGCACCCGTTCGGCGAGGTACCGGGCGCCGTAGGCCGCGGCGCGCTCCCACCGGTTGGGCGGCGCGTCGAGGTCGGGCGGGAACGCGGCCTCGTCCGTGCGCCACGAGTCGGGATCCGCCTTGGCGCGCAGAGCCGCGATCCGGTCGTCGCCGAGCCGGGCGAGGTACTCGGCCTGCCCGTCGACCTCGAGCACCCAGCGGAGGATCCACGCGTCGAAGTCCTCGCCACGGCTTGCTGCCCGCGCCTCGACCCAGAACTCGTAATCCTCGCCGTAGCCGTCGACGGGCAGCTCACCGGTGAACAGGCCGCCGGGATGTGAGCCCATCGTCGCCTCGCAGACCGCGAGGACCCGGTGCGCCGGGATGCGAACGAGGTGCGACCAGGGCCGGAGGTCGTCGACCACCCGCTCGACGGTGACGAGCGCGCCCCGCCGCGCGGCCAGCGCGCCCCACGCGCCCTCGAGGAGCGGCGGGTGGAGCGCGACGTTTCCCTGCCGGTCCGCAACCGGAGCGTGCAACAGCGCGACATCCGGGTGCAACGGCGCGAGCAGCCCGACCTCGCCGAACGGGGTCGAGGCGCGTGTGTACGCGTCATTCGCCTCCATCGAGGAGCCGCCGATCGAACGCGTGACGACGGCGGGCAGGTTGCACGCCGCCGCCTCCAGCCGCTGCGCGAACGCAAGGAAGGACCAGTGCTCGACCGCCACCTCGCCCCGCTCGTACGCACCCGCGAAGTTCGGGTTGGGCGTGAAGTTCGGGAACGTGTCGCCCGAGTACCCCGTGACGACCTTCTCGACGAGGCGGCCCCGGAAGAACAGCGTCCCCAGGCTCGACAGGCTCAGCATCACCAGCGTGAACCGAGGGTCTCTCCCCCACCACTGGCGCACCACCTCGCGCGCGGCGGCGGTCCAGCGGGTATGGCCGACCAGGATGTGCAGCGAGTCGCCGGGCCGGACGTGCTCGGCGACGGCGTCCTGGAGCGAGGTGACCTTGTCGCGACCCGCAGCCGTCACGCGCTGTCGAGCACGAGGTCCGCGAGGCGGCGGCGCTGCCAGCCTTGATAGCCGAGCATTGCGTCGTTCATCTTCGCCCGCTTGTAGTACAGGTGCGCGTCGCAGTCCCACGTGAACCCGACGCCGCCGTGGATCTGGATGTCCTCGCCCGAGATGAACACAGCCGCCTCGGCGACGAATCCCTTGGCCATGGCGGCGGCGCGTTCACGACTCGGGTCGTCGACGTCCGACGCCCAGGCCGCGTAGTGCGTTCCCACGCGCGCGAGCTCGAGCTGGTGCAGCATGTCGACGGCCTTGTGCCGGATGGCCTGGAAGGTCGCGATCGGGCGATCGAACTGAACGCGCGCCTTGGCGTACTCGGTCGCAAGCTCGAGCGCGGCGTCACACGCGCCGATGAGCTCCGCCGCGAGCATCACTGAGGCGTCGTCGACGACCCGTCGCCACAGCCCGGTCTGGTCGCCGCGCGGGCCGACCGGGACGGCGCGGCGCTCCTCGAGCGCGAGGCGGGCCGCCTTGCGGGTCGGGTCCATCGTCGGGACCGCTTGAGCGCGCGGCGCCTCGAGCAGGAACGAGCCGAGCCCCTCTTCGGTGCGGGCGACGACGATCACCCAGTCCGCGGTGTGCCCGTCGAGCACGAGCGGCTTGTGACCCGTGAGCACCCAGTCAGCGCCCTTGCGTCGCGCTCGTGTGTGCACGCGGTCGACGGGGTCGTCGTGGCCGAGCTCCTCGAGCGCGACCGTTCCGCGGATCGCGCCCGATGCGAGCTGCGCGAGCAGGTCGGCGTCCTCCAGCCGGCGCGCCGCAAGCGTCGCGAACACCGACGACGAGAAGAACGGCCCGGGGAACGGCAGTCGGCCCATTTCCTCCATCACGACGGCCATGTCGACGAGACCGAGCCCGAGACCGCCGTTCACCTCGGGGACGAGGAGTCCCGGCCACCCGAGCTCGGCGATCTTGTCCCACATGGGGTCCGTGAAGCCGCGCTCGTCGTCCGCCATCTCGCGCGCGTAGCTGCTCGCCGACTCGCGCGCGAAGAACGACCGCACCGATTCGCGCAGCGCGTCCTGGTCGTCGCTGAAGGTGAAATCCAAGGGAACGCGGCCTCCCGAGAAACCTGACACGGATGTTAGTGTTCGTTCGATGGATTTCGCTTACTCCCCGGAGGACATCGCGTTCCGCGACGAGCTGCGGGCGTGGCTCGAGGAGAACCTGCCGAAGTTCCTCGCCGACTGGGGTGGCGACGAAGACCTCCCTTCTGGCGCCGTCGCGAGCTCCGGCTCTGCGACAGCGGTCGGCAAAGCCGCCGCTGACGCGGGCGGCGGCCGCGCCGGCGCCACGCAATCCAGCGTCTCGCGTAGCCAGGAGCGGCGGAAGGACTGGCAGCGCCGGCTGAACGAAGGGCGCTGGGCGGCGATCAACTGGCCGAAGGACTGGGGCGGGCGCGAGGCGACGCCGGTCCAGAACGTCATCCACGCCGAGGAGAACGCGCGCGTGCGCGCGCCGGGTATCTACAACGCCAACGGCATCTGGCAGATCGGTCCCATGATCATCAAGTGGGGCACCGAGGAGCAGCAGCAGCGCTGGCTGCCCGGCATCCTCGACGCGTCGGAGCACTGGTGCCAGGGGTTCAGCGAGCCACAGGCGGGCTCGGACCTCGCCAACCTCCGCACGACGGCCGTCCGTGACGGCGACGAGTACATCGTCAACGGGCAGAAGATCTGGATCTCGACCGCCCACCTGGCCGACTGGGGACTGTTCCTCCTGCGGACAGACCCTGGCGCGATCGAGCGCGGCGCCAAGCACGAGGGCATTACCGCGTTCATCGTCAACATGCACACGCCGGGCATCGAGTGCCGCCCGATCCGCGACATCGCCGGCGACGAGCTGTTCAACGAGGTCTGGTTCACGGACGCGCGCGTCCCGATCGACTGCCGGCTCGGCGAAGAGGGTCAGGGCTGGCAGGTCGCGATGGGGACGCTGGGGCACGAGCGCGTCGGCACCGCCGGACTCGCGATCACCATGGCGGCGGACCTGCGCTCGATGATCTCGGCCGCCAAGGCCACCAACCCCGACGCGCTGCGCGATCCCGAGATCCGCGACCGCATCGCGCGAGCCTTCACCGACATCGAGTACACCAAGCTCCTCAACTACCGGGCCCTTACCAAGATCATCAAGGGTGAGAAGAACTGGCCCGAGGTCCCGCTGGCCAAGCTGCAGTGGAGCTACCTCGCCCAGACGCTCGCAGAGCTCGCCGTCGACCTTCTCGGTCCGGCCGGGCTCCTGGCCAAGGGCGGGCCGGACGCCGTCGACGGCGGCACGTGGACGCGGCTGTACTCGTTCCAGCGCTACACGACGATCGGCGCCGGCGCCACCGAAGTGCAGAAGAACATCATCGCCGACCGCGCCCTCCTCCCCCGCAAGTAGCGCAGACCCACGATGCGTCCCTGGAGCATCGTTCTGTTGCTCCAGGCACGCATCAAGAAGCCGTGAAGCTCGGGGTCGTCACGCCGGTTGTCACTCGGCTCCCCCGTGCGCACGCGACGTGGGAGGCAACCGCGGGCGTCGAGGAGATCGCGCACGTCGGCGTCGAGGCCGAGCGCCTCGGCTACCACCACCTCACGTGCAGCGAGCACGTCGCGTTGCCCACCGAGGTGGTCAACACGCGCGGCGCCACGTACTGGGACCCACTCCCGGTGTTCGGCTACGTCGCCGCCCGTACCACGACGATCCGGCTCGCCACGCACTTGCTCGTCCTCGGGTATCACCACCCGCTGGCGATCGCCAAGCGCTACGGCACCCTCGACCGCGTCTCCGGGGGAAGGCTCATCCTCGGCGTCGGCGTCGGCTCGCTGCGCGAGGAGTTCGACCTCCTCGGCGCCGAGTTCGAGGATCGCGGTGAGCGCGGCGATGACGCCATCCGCGCCCTGCGCGCGTCACTGAGCCGGCTGGAGCCCGTGTACCGCGGCGCGCACTACGCATACGACGGCTTCGTCGTCGACCCGTGCGCAGTGCAGCCACGCGTCCCGATCTGGGTCGGCGGTCGCACCGCACGGTCCCTGCGCCGAGCGGTCGAGCTCGCCGACGGCTGGGCCCCGTTCGGGCTGGCGCAGGCCGACCTCGCCGACATGATCGCCCGGGTCCGCGACACCGAGGCGTGGGCGGCGCGCGCCGGGATGCCGTTCGAGCTCGTCCTCCAGAACGAGCATCCGTTCGACCCCGGCGTCGAGCCCGACCGTGTCCGCGACGCGGTCGAACGCCTCGCCGAAGCAGGCGCGACGACTGTCAACGTGCGCTTCGTGCACCACTCGCTCGACCACTATGTGGAGCAGCTGGCGGCGATGCGGGGGCTGCTCCCCTAACCCGCCACGAGGGCGCGGGTGTGGCGGGCGATGACGAGGTCCTCATCAGTCTGTACGACCCGGACGACGCAGTCGCTTGCGGGCGCGCTGATCACGCTCGCGTGCGCTTCGTTCGCTACGCCGTCGAGCTCGACGCCCAGGTGCTCGAGCCCGTCGCAGATCCCGGCCCGAATGGCTGCGCCCTTCTCACCGATGCCCCCGGTGAACACGAGCGTGTCGAGCCCGCCGAGCACCGTGACCAGCGCGCCAACGTGCTTGCGCGCTTGGTAGCAGAAGGCGTCCACCGCGAGCGCGGCGCGCTCATCTCGGTCCCGCCGCTCGACCAGCGCCTCCATGTCGGATGTGTCTCCCGACAGCGCCATCAGCCCGGCGTCGCGGTCGATGAGGTGCTCGAGACGATCGGCGTCGTAGCCCTTCTCGCGGACGAGGAACACCGGGACGCCGGGGTCGAGATCACCGCTGCGCGTGCTCATGATCAACCCGCCCGCCGGGGTGAACCCCATCGTCGTGTCCACCGACTGCCCTTCGCGCACCGCGGCCATGCTGGCGCCATTGCCGAGGTGCGCGATGACGGCGCGGCCGAGCTCCGCCGCGCCGAGGACACCGACGACGTACTCGTACGAGATGCCGTGGAAGCCGTAGCGGCGGACGCCCTCGTCCCACAGCTCGTCGGGGAGCGGCAGGCGCTTTGCGACGACCGGCATCTGGTGATGGAACGCCGTGTCGAAGCATGCGACCTGCGGGATGTCCCATCGCGACCGGATCGCCTCGATGCCCGCGATCGCCGCCGGCATGTGCAACGGTGCGAACGCGACGAGCTCGTGCAGCTCGGAGAGCACGTCGTCGTCCACGAGCACCGGCTCGGCATGGCTCGGCCCCCCGTGCACCACGCGGTGCCCCGCCGCGCCGGGCAACGGGAGTCCGCGCTCGTCGAACGACGCCAACGCCTCGACGAGCGCAGCCGCGTAGTTGCCCCGGTGCACCGGCTGCTCCACGCGTGCCAGCGGACGTTCCGACGTGCCATCGACCTGGAACAAGGCGCTCTTGAGCGACGACGAGCCGCTGTTCACGCACAGGACGACCAACGGCCCGCCCGGGTTCACGGGCGGAAGCGCCAGTCGCGCACCTCCGGCATGTCCTCGAGGTGCTCGACGACGTAGGTGTGGTGCCGGCGGAGCATGTCCTCGCAGTGCACCTCGAGGGTCTCGCCGCCGACCGGCGCGCGTCGTGCCCGTCGCAGGGCCTCCACGCACAGGTGGTAGCGGCTGATCTGGTTCCGCACGACCATGTCGAACGGCGTGGTCGTGGTGCCCTCTTCCTCGTAGCCACGGACGTGGAACCGTCCCGGACCGGGCCGGCCGTGGATCAGATGGTGCACGGCGCTCGGGTAGCCGTGGAACGCGAACACGACGTCGGTGTCGGCGGTGAACAGGTCCACGAAGCGGCCCTCGTCCATGCCGTGCGGATGACGGTCCGCCGGGAACAGCGCCATGAGGTCGAGGACGTTCACGACGCGGAACTCGAGCTGCGGGACGTACTGCCGCAGGAGCTCGGCGGCCGCGATGGTCTCCATGGTGACGATGTCGCCGGCCGCTGCGAGCACGACGTCGGGCTCGCCTCGCTGCTCGTTGCCGGCCCAGTCCCACACGGACGCGCCGTGGGCCGCGTGCTGGCGAGCGGCGTCCATGTCGAGCCACTGGAGCTGGGGCTGCTTGTCGATCACGATGAGGTTCACGTAGTCGCGACTTCGCAGGCAGTGATTGGCCACCGAGAGCAGGCAGTTCGCGTCGGGCGGCAGGTAGATGCGGGCCACCGTGCCCTTCTTGCTCAGGACGGTGTCGATGAGCCCGGGGCCCTGGTGGCTGAACCCGTTGTGGTCGTTCCGCCAGCACGTCGACGTGAGCAGCACGTTGAGCGACGAGATCGGCGCCCGCCACGTGAGGTCGCGCGCCGCTTCGAGCCACTTGGCGTGCTGGACGGTCATCGACGCCGACACCATGGCGAACGCCTCGTACGAGGCGAAGATCCCGTGCCGTCCGGTGAGCAGGTAGCCCTCGAGCCAGCCCTGGCAGTTGTGCTCGCTGAGGATCTCCATGACGCGGCCGTCGTGGGCCACGTGGTCGTCGATGTCGATGATCGGCTCGACTGACATCCGGTTCTCGACGTCGAAGACGGCGCCCAAGCGATTCGAGTTCGTCTCGTCCGGGCACATAAGGCGGAAGTTCGCGCTCGCACGGTTGCGCGTGAACACGTCACGTAGGAACTCTCCGAGCCGCCGCGTCGACTCGTGCAGCTCGGCCCCAGGTTTCGGGACCGGCATCGCATAGTCGGTGAAGTTGGGAAGGTCGAGCGCCTCGAGCAGGCGGCCGCCGTTGGCGTGCGGATTCGCGCCCATGCGGCGGTCGCCGTCGGGCGTGAGCTCGGCCAGGCCGGCGACCATCCGCCCTTCCCCGTCGAAGAGATCCTCGGGCCGGTAGCTCCGCATCCACTCTTCGAGCTGGCGGAGATGGTCGGGGTTGTCGCGCACGTTGGCGAGCGGGACTTGGTGCGCGCGGAACGTGCCTTCGACCGGCAGTCCGTCGACGGCCTTGGGGCCGGTCCAACCCTTCGGCGTGCGCAGAACGATCGCCGGCCACCGCGGACGGGCGCCGAAGCCGTGGGCGCGGGCGCCGTCCTGGATCCCGCGGATCGCGTCGAAGCACCGGTCGAGCGTCGACGCGAGCTCGCGGTGCACGGCCGGCGGGTCCTCACCCTCGACGAAATGCACGTCGTAGCCGTAGCCGTCGAGGACGGACGCGACCGCGTCGTCGGTTGCGCGCCCGAACACGGTCGGTCCGGAGATCTTGTAGCCGTTGAGGTGCAGGATCGGGAGCACCGCACCGTCGCGCACCGGGTTCAGAAAGTCGATGCCCTGCCAGGAACCCGACAGCGGCCCGGTCTCGGCCTCGCCATCACCGACCACACAGGCCACGACGAGGTCGGGGTTGTCGAACGCGGCGCCGAACGCGTGCACGAGCGCGTAGCCGAGCTCGCCTCCCTCGTGGATCGAGCCGGGCGTGGGGACGCTGACGTGGCTCGGCACGCCACCCGGCGTCGAGAACTGCCGGAACAGTCGGTGCATGCCGCCGGAGTCGAGGGTCACCACCGGGTAGATCTCGCTGTATGTGCCTTCCAGATACACGTTGGCGACGATCGCGGGCCCTCCGTGCCCGGGCCCGGTGATGAAGATCACGTCGGCGTCGCGGGCGCGGATGACCCGGTTCAGGTGCGCGTACAGAAGGCTCAAGCCGGGCGACGTGCCCCAGTGCCCGAGCAGGCGGGGCTTGATGTGCTCGGGCTTCAGGGGCTCGCGCAGGAGCGCGTTGTCACGGAGGTAGATCTGCCCGACGGTGAGGTAGTTCGCCGCTCGCCAGTACGCGTCGATCGCGGCGATGTCGTCGTCGGAGAGCGCGGTCTCCATCGGTTACCTCCTGCCAGTTGGCCTACCCGTCGGCTCTACCCGTTCGCGAGCCGCCACGACCAGGTCGCGGTGGCAGCCAGCGGTTTTCCGGGTCGAACCACGATGGGGTTCAGGTTGAACGCGTCGGGCGGACCGGTCTGCGGCTCGACGCAGATGGCGTGCTTCGGCTCGTCGAACACAACAACGCACGGGCACGGCGTCTCGAGGGTGACCGTGGCGGCGCCCGGCCATTGCAGGATCGCGGGCGGATCGCCGAGGCGCGTGAAGCAGTCGTCCCAGGGGTGCGGACCGGGCGGCACGAGCTCGCCGTTCGGGATCCCGTCCCCGTCGCGCTGGTACATCGCCTGTGCGGAGAGCTCGACGGCGAGCTGGTCGCCGCGCTGCGCCCGCCGGTTCCACCACGGGTGCCAACCGCACGACACCGGCATCGGGACCTCGGCGGCGTGCACCTCCATCGTGAGGTGGAGCGCGTTCGGCGCGAGCGAGAAGCGCTGGACGACGCGGCCACCGAACGGCCACGGCGGCTGGAGTGGCGCGGAGATCACCCCCTCGCCTTCCTCCCGCCACGGGTGATCGCGCACCGTGCCGTGGATGGCATGGGGCGGGTTGTTCAGCGGAAGCTGGTACCGCTGGCCCTCGAAGTCGAAGCTGCCGTGCCGGATGCGCCCCGCCCACGGCGCCATCGGAAAGCAGCCGAAGTCGTGGTCGTCGACCTCCGGCGTCACGAGGAGGTCGATCCCGTCCACCGCGAGGGCCATGATGCGGCCACCACGCTCCGGCGCGACCACGAGTCGCGCCGGCCCCGATTCGAGCGTCAGCACGGGCCGCAGTCTCGCATGAACACATTGATGCGTCCCTCATGCGCAATGAGTACGCACCAGGCACGCATCAGGGGCATGGTCACCCCAGGCGTTCGATGACCGTGGCGTTCGCCTGGCCGCCGCCCTCGCACATGGTCTGGAAGCCGAACCGCCCGCCGGTGGTCTCCAGGTGGTTGAGCATCGTGGTCATGAGGCGCACGCCGCTGGCGCCGAGCGGGTGGCCGAGCGCGATCGCGCCGCCGCGCGGGTTGTACTTCGCCGGATCGGGCCGGAACTCCTTGGCCCACATGAGCGCGATCGCGGCGAACGCCTCGTTGCACTCGACGGCATCGAACTCGTCGACCTTCATGCCCGTTCGCTCGAGCAGCTTGCGCGTGACGGGATTGGGTGCCGACAGCACGAGCACCGGGTCGTCGGCGAGCACGGCGAAGTGCACGAACCGCGCGCGCACCGGGAGGCCGAGGCGTTCGGCGGTTGCCCGGTCGGCGACGAGCATCGCCGAGGCGCCGTCGCTCATCGGCGACGAGTTGCCGGCGGTGATGTCCGGCGCGGGCTGCTCGTCCGACTCCCACGCCGGCGGGAGGCCGGCAAGCTGCGCCAGCGACGTGTCGCGGCGGATCGCTTCGTCGCTGCGCAGCACGTCGCCCGTCAGCTCGCCCTGCTCGTCTTTCAGCGGGACCGGGAGCATCTCCCGGGCGAAAAAGCCCTCGTCGGTGTTGGCGGCGGCGCGCCGGTGGCTCTCGAGCGCGAACGCGTCCATCTCTTCGCGAGTGATGCCGAACCGGTCGGCGAGGACCTGGGCGACCCAGAACTGGATGCCGAGCGTGTGGTTCGTGTGCTCCATGAACGCGGAGCTGAACGGCCCGACGCCGCCACGCGCGTTCGTCGACATCGGCGCACGCGTCATCGACTCGACACCGCAGGCGATGGCGAGGTCGTAGGCGCCGGCCATGACGCCCTGGGCGACGAAGTGCATCGCCTGCTGCGACGACCCGCACTGCCGGTCGACGGAGGTCGCCGGAACGTGCCACGGCAGGCCGCCCGCCACCCACGCATTGCGAGTGACGTTGCATCCCTGCTCGCCCGACTGGGTCACGCACCCGCCGACGACGTCGTCGATCGTTCCCGGGTCGACGTCGTTGCGCTCCAGCAGCGACCGCAGCGCGAAACCGAGAAGGTCGGTCGGATGCCAGCCTGCCAGCGCGCCCTTCCGCTTGCCCACCGCGGTGCGCACGGTGTCGACGATCACGGCTTCACGCACGTCCATTGCGCTCCCTCATTGGAACCGACCCAACCTGACATGCTAGTCAGGTTGTCTTCGCGTGCAGCCGGCCGGAAAGGAAGAGCGCATGGGCGTGACCGGCGGTGACGTTCCCGAGCACGACCACATCGTCGACACCGGGAAGAGCAGCTTCGGCCTCGACGAGCTCGGGCACATCCAGCCCGGGCTGGCGCGCATCATGCCGGAGATCGGCGCCCGCATCTGGAAGTGCTACTACGCGGGCAAGGCGGGCAATCAGCCGCTGGCGCGCTTCCAGCTCAAGGAGGCCGTCAACCTCATGGAGATGGGCGCGTTCGTGCGGCCCAAGTACGAGGAGAACATGACGAAGTTCATCG
>WNFU01012786.1_pt1 | contig 17288 bp, 16 predicted proteins | sample 5400121 | NCBI WGS metagenome assembly WNFU01 (sample SAMN13153360, study PRJNA577476) | soil metagenome | isolation source: 100 cm soil or saprolite under grassland replicate 1 | place: USA:California | collected 2016-06-15
AGCACCCCCACCGACACGAGCGCGAAGGCGAACAGCGTGCCGATGTTCGTGAGGTCGTACGTCTCCCCCGCGTCGCCGATCAGCGACCACACCGCCACGAAGACGCCGGTGATCAGCGTCGTGATGTGCGGCACGCGCGTCTTCGCGTGCACCTTGGCGGCCCACGGCGGCAGCAGCCCGTCCCGGCCCATCGCGAAGAAAATCCGCGGCTGCCCGTACTGGAACACCAGCAGCACCGCGGACATGGAGATGATCGCGCCGAGCGCGACGATCCAGCCGACCGTGGTGAACCCCGCGGCGTTCAGGGCCTTGGCGAGCGGATCGGCGACCCCCACCAGCTCGGTATACGGCACCATCCCCATGAGGACCGCGCCCACGATCATGTAGATGACCGTGCAGATGGCGAGGCCGCCCAGGATGCCGATCGGCAGGTTGCGCTGTGGGTTCTTCGTCTCCTCCGCGGCGGTGGAGATGGCGTCGAAGCCGATGTAGGCGAAGAACACGATCGCCGCGCCCTGGTGGATGCCGCGGAAGCCGTTGGGGGCGAACGGGTGGTAGTTCGCCGGATTGATGTGGGTGAGCCCGGCGATGATGAACAGCCCCAGCACGAGCAGCTTGATCGTCACCATGATGTTGTTCGCCGTGGCGCTCTCGCGGACGCCGAGCATGAGCAGCCAGGTGATCAGTCCGACGATCAGGAACGCGGGCACGTTGACGAGCACCGGCACGCCGGCGACGTGGGGGGCGGTCTCGAGCAGGCCGTGGACGGCGGGATCGGGGGACAGGAGCGCCGTGCGGTAGCCCGTGGTCAGCCACACCGGAAGGTGGACGTCGAAGCTGCGGAGCAGCGACGTGAAGTAGTCGCCCCACGAGATCGCCACCGCCACGTTCCCGACCGCGTACTCGAGTATCAGGTCCCACCCGATGATCCAGGCGACCAGCTCGCCGAGCGTCGCGTACGAGTAGGCGTAGGCGCTGCCGGCCTGGGGGATCATCGCGGCGAGCTCGGCGTAGCACAGGCCCGCGAGCGCGCAGGCGACGCCCAGCAGCAGGAAGGAGAACACCAGGGCCGGGCCGGCGCCGCTCCGGACGAGGTGCCCCGCCGCGTCGTACTGCCCCGCCGCGGCCGTGCCGATCGCGCCGAAGATCCCCGCCCCGATCACCGCGCCGATGCCGAGCATGACGAGGTCCCCGGCCCCGAGCGCCCGCTTCAGGGCGTACGGGCTCTCCCCCTCGACCAGCAGCTCGGCGATCGGCTTGCGCCCGTGTCGCCGACCACGGCAGCCTTGTGGGGCAGACTCCCCTTGCCGCCGTACTCCCCGGTCTCGATGAATTTCTTGGCGTTGTCCCAGGCGCCGCCCCCGTTGTTGAGCAGCGTCGCCATGAGAATCCCGCCGATCGTGCCCACCATCAGGAACGCGGCCACGGCCTCGGCGCCGACATGGAACAACACCTTGAAGACCAGGCCCACCGCGATCGGCATACCCACGGCGAGCAGCCCGGGGGCCACCATCGCCTTGAGCGCGCCGACGGTCACGATGTCCACCGCCCGGCCGTAGTCGGGACGGGAGGTCCCTTTCAGGATGCCGGGGTCCGCCTGGAACTGGCGGCGGACTTCCTGGATCACGCTCACCGCCGCCTTGGTGACCGCGCTGATGGCGAGCGCCGAGAACCAGAACACCAGCATAGCCCCGAGCAGACCACCCACGAATACCTCGGGCTTCGAGATGTCGACGGAGGCAAGCGGGGAGCCGAGGGCCGCCACCTCGTCCAGGTACGCCGAGAACAACAGGAACGCGGCGAGCGCGGCCGACCCGATCGCGTAGCCCTTGGTGAGCGCCTTGGTGGTGTTGCCCACCGCGTCGAGCCGGTCGGTCCGCTTCCGGATGGCCTCGGGCTGATGCGACATCTCGATGATGCCGCCGGCGTTATCGGTGATCGGCCCGAAGGTGTCCATCGCGAGGATGTACGCCGCCGTGCCGAGCATCCCCATCGTCGCCACCGCGGTGCCGAACAACCCCGAGTGCGCCAGGCCGCTCGACGCCCCGAGCTTGTAGGAGGCGATGATGGCGGCCGAGATGGTGAACGTCGGCAGCGCCGTGCACTCGAGCGCCACGGCGAAGCCCGCGATGATGTTCGTCGCCGGTCCGGTGACGGAGGCGGCGGCGATCGACTTCACGGGACGGTAACGGTATTCGGTGTAGTACTGGGTGATGTACACGAAGGCGATGGAGGTGGCGATGCCGATCACGCCGCACAGGGCGAAGTGCCACCACGCGGCCGGGTAGCCCGCCGGATTGAGCAGCCAGTACGTCCCGCCCACGAACCCGGCCGCGGCGAGCACCGCGGTCCACATGTACCCCCGGTTCAGCGCGTGCATCGGGTCTTCGTCTTCGCGGGACTTCACGACCAGGACGCCGACGATCGAGGCGACGAGCCCGAAGGCGCGCGCCACCAGCGGAAACAACATCAGCCCGACCACCTGGGCCGGGCTGAACACGCCGGGGTTCGCGAGCGCGAGCCCCGAGCCCAGGATCATAGCGCCGATGTTCTCGGCCGCCGTGGACTCGAACAGGTCGGCGCCGCGGCCCGCGCAGTCGCCCACGTTGTCGCCCACCAGGTCGGCGATCACGGCGGGGTTGCGCGGGTCGTCCTCGGGGATCCCCGCTTCCACCTTGCCCACCAGGTCCGCGCCGACGTCGGCGGCCTTGGTGTAGATCCCGCCCCCGAGCTGCGCGAACAGCGCGACGAACGACGCCCCGAAGCCGTACCCGACGATCATCAGGGGGATCTTGGTCGGCTCGAAGTGCAGGGCGTCGAGCACGGTGTACAGCAGCCCGACCCCGAACAGGCTCATCGCCACGACGAACAGCCCGCTCACCGCGCCGCCCCGCAGCGCGATCTGGAGCGCCTTGTTGAGGCTCGAGCGCGCCGCGCTCGCGCTCCGGATGTTCGAGCGCACGGCGACGTACATGCCGACGATGCCGGCCACGCCCGAGCAGAGCGCGCCGAACAGGAAGGAGAGGGTCGTGGTGAGCGCCAGCGTCGCGGCGGCCGGCTCGTCGGGGTGCGGTTTGCGGAAGAACGCGTACAGCACGTAGATCAGGACGCCCAGCGCAATGCTCAGCGTGCCGATGGTGCGGTACTGGCGCCGCAGGAACGCTTCGGCGCCCTCCTGGATCGCGTCGGAGATCTTCCGCATCTCCGGTGTGCCGTTGTCTTGGCGCAGCACGTAGCCGCGCAGACCCCACGCGACGACCAGGGCGAGCACAGAAAGCCCCAGCACGAGGACGATCAGCATAGTGAGTTGTGGCTCCTTGGAGCCCGCCCCCGGGGACGGGCTAGTTACCGATGCGAAGGGGGACCGTTACGACGCTCGCCACGTTCCGCCCGTCCCGCGTGCGGGCCGGGTAGAACTGGTACGCCAACATGCGCTGCTGGAACTCCCGGCTGTAGCCCGCGTCCGTGATCGGCGGCTCCACCTCCACCCGGGTGACTTGACCCTCGGCCGATACCCAGAAGCGCACGTGGTAGGTGTGCCCGGCCACGGAGCCGGGAACCTTCGCCAGCGGCGGCAGAATCGCCGTCCGCGGCGAGGCGATAATGTAATCGCCCCCGCCTCCGGTTCCAGGCCCCACGTCCGCCCCGGCGCCTGTCCCCGCTCCCGCTCCCTGGCCCCCGGCCGCTCCGGGGCCGGCACCCGCGCCGGTGACGGCGGTCAGGGGCACGGTTTCACGGGGGAGCTCGACCCGGGGCAGGTCCACGCGGATCTGGCGCAGCGCCGGGAAGTCGGAGACGGTGACGCGGGGAGCGGCCGGGACGGCGATCTCCGCGGGCGCGGGCGTCGGCAGGGTGAAGAAGTTCACTGCGGCCCCCCCCCCACCGCCCCCCCCGCCGCGCTCGCCCCGCCCCCGCATCGCGCGCTCGAGCAGCGCGCGTCCGTGGAGCACGACGAGGACGATGATGCCCACATGCAGCACCAGCGACACCGTCGCCCCCGGCCCGAGGCGCCGGCGACCGAGCGGCAGCCGAAGGCCGGGGAGGGTGGGCCGGGAAGGCGGCGGGTTGGGCATCGGGGGATACATACACCGGAAAGGACAATGTAGGGGCGCGAAACGATGTAGGGGCACGGCATTGCCGTGCCCCTACAATACGCTGCGTACGGCGCCCGTGGTTATTTGCCGCCCTGCTCCGAGGGTGTAAAGCCGATCACCTGCACGCCCGCGCCGTGCGCGATGTCCATCACCTGCATCACGTCCAGGTATTTCCGGGTCGGCGCCGCCTTGATGAACAACAGCTTCGCCGGACGCTGGTCGTAGATCTGGTGGAACGCCTGGTCCAGCTGGTCGAGGGTGTAGGGCTGCTTGTTGATGCTGTAGCCGCCGTCGGGCGCCAGCTCGAGCACGATCTGGCTCGTGGGCGCCTGCTTCTGCCGGCTCTTCTGCTCCGGCGGCACCTGGACGTCGAACGCCTTACGCGACAGGGGCTGCGTGATCATGAAGATGATCAGCAGCACCAGCAGCACGTCGATCAGCGGGGTGACGTTGATGTCGGAGCTGAGCCCCTCGCCACTGCCGGTGGATCCCATCGCCATCGGTCAGCTCTCCTCTTTCTTCTTCGTGAGCGACTGCTTCTGCTCGGTGATGGCCCCGACCACGCGGACGCCCGCCTGGCGCGCGATCTCGATCGCCTGCTGCACGCGGGCGAACTCGATGTTCTGGTCGGCCTTGAGGAACAGGATCTTGTCCTTCGACCGCGACTGATAGATCGCCTGGAGCCGGCCGGGCAGCTCCGCGTCGGGGACCTGCTTCGGTCCCTCGCCCAGATCGAGGTAGAATTTGCCGTCGCGGTCGATCCCGAGCCGGATTTCATCAGGGCCTTCGGGGCGGTTCTCGGGGTTTGCCGAGCGCGGGATCGTGGCCTGGAAGCCCGCCGCGATGATCGGCGTGACGATCATGAAGATGATCAGCAACACCAGCATCACGTCGATCAGCGGCGTGACGTTGATGTCGGCCTTGACGGCCGCCTTCGCGCTGGCGCTAGTGGCTGACAGGGCCACTGGACTGCGTCGCCTTCTGCGTCTGGAATTCCTTGGTGAAGATCGACCGGCCGAACTCCGACCCGACGCTCTTGATCAGGTAATCGATCAGCTCTTTCGCGGTGTAGGTCATCTCGACGGAGAGGAAGTCGATCTTGGTCGAGAAGTAGTTGTACAGCCACACGGCCGGGATCGCCACGAGGAGGCCGAACGCGGTCGTGATCAGCGCCTCGGCGATACCGGCGGACACCGACGCCAGGGAGCCGCCGCCGCCCGAGGCCGCCATGCCGGTGAACGCGTTCACGATGCCCATCACGGTGCCGAGCAGACCGACGAACGGCGCCGTCGCGCCCGTCGTCGCGAGGATGCCCAGGCCGCGCTTCAGCTCGGCCGCGACGATCAGCATCTCGCGCTCCACCGCGCGCTCCACCGAGTTGATGTCCGCGGCGGTGATCGTGGCGCGGTCGCGCAGCAGCGGCTTCACCTCGGAGAGCGCTTCACCCACCACCCGGGCGACGTGGCTCCGCTTCTGCTTCTCGGCGAGCCGGATCGCGCCGTCGAGCTGCTCCTCCTGCAGGAAGCGCGAGAACTCGGGCGCGAACTTGCGCGTCTCCTGCTCGGACTTCCAGATCTGCCACCACTTCTGGAAGGCCTGGGTCCACGACAACAGCGACATGACCGCCATGACGAAGACGATCCCCTTCGCGAACAACCCCATCGACAACCAGAGGTCGAGCAACGACATACTCATGGACGCGGACTCCTTTGGGCCTCAGCCATGTTGGGGCCTAGCGGCCGGGGGTGATCTTGTAATCGATCGGGATGTTGATGAGCACCCGCACCGCCCGGCCGTGCACGCGCGCGGGACGGAACAGGGCCTTGAGGACGTATTGCCGCGCCGACTGATCGAAGCCGGGGTTCGGGCTCTGGAGGATCTTGACCGAGTTCAGCTCGGCGCGGCCGAGCGTGTCGATCACCGCCTGCACGAGCACCCGGCCCTGAATCTGGGCCTGCTTCAGCAGCTCGGGGTACACCGGGATCGGTCCCGACAGCACCGACGGCTTCTCCTCGACGATCGCTTCCATGAACACTTCGTTCCCGAGCACCATGCCGGTCGCCAGGCCGCCCTCGACGCCGCTGCCGGAGTAGTCCTTGGGATCGAACTTCTCTTGCAGGTTCACGGGCGGGAGGTTGGTCGGGATCACGTCGGGCGCGACCACGGTCTGGAAGCCCTTCAGCGGCACGTCGAGCTGGACCGGCTGCTGCTCCGGCGGCTTCTGCTGCTGTTGCTGCTCGATGAACACCAGCGCAGTGTCCACCCGGACGCTGTTGTCGGTCTGGCCGGCGTGCAGCGTCGCGATCACCGCCGCCGCGATCACGGCGGTGTGAATCGTGAGCGATACGAAGCCGACACCGAACAGTTTCCTGCGGTTCGACTTCTTTTTCGACTCGATCAGGTTGTCGAACACGGCGTCTCGCCCTCCGGTCCACGATGGGTGGCTGCGTAATGAGATACCGCCGATGTCCCCTACACCGCTAGTGGAACGCGCATTACAAAACGATGACAGCTGGTGCCCCGGCCGGGCCGGCTCGTCACGTCGATCCGGCCGCCGTGGGCTTCGGCGATCCACTTGCAGATGGCGAGGCCGAGTCCCACACCCGCACGCTCGCTGGTACGCGTGCGCGCCGAGTCGGCGCGCCAGAAGCGGTCGAAGATGTGCGGCAGGTCGCCCGGCGCGATGCCGATCCCCGTGTCGGCGACGGTGAGCGTCACGCGCCCGTTCGACGGCCCGAGCTGCAGGCGCACGCGGCCGCCCGCGGGCGTGTACTTCACCGCGTTGGTGAGGAGATTGAGGATGAGCTGGCGGATGCGGCTCGCGTCCACCGCCACGATCAGCGGCTCGGGCGGCGTGGTCACCTCCATCTTCACCCCCGCCTGCTCGGCGAGCAGCTCGCCCGTCTCGCGCGCCTCCTCCACGATCGCCCGCAGGTCGACCGGCTCGCGGTGGAGGGGCGCGATCCCCTCGTCGGCGCGGGCCAGGGTGAGGAGCGCATCCACCAGCTCGGTCATGCGCTTGATCTCCTGCAGCGTTTCCTCCAGCGTGGCGAGCGTCTCCTGCGGCAGGTTGGCCGTCGTGAGGGCGCGCTCCACCCCCGCACGCAGAACGGTGAGCGGGGTCTTGAGCTCGTGGCTCGCGTCGGCGGTGAAGCGCCGCAGCGCGGCGAAGCTGCGCTCGAGCCGGGTCATCATCTGGTTGAGGGTTTCGGCGAGCCGCCCCAGCTCGTCCTGCACCATCGGCGCCGCCAGCCGCCGGTGCAGGCTGCGGCCGTCCGAGATCTCGCGGACTTCGGTGATGATCTGGTCCACGGGCTCGAGCGCCCGCCGCGAGATCCAGGAGCCCACGAGCAGCGCCGCGACCAGGCCGAGCGGCAGGATGAGCGCGTACGTGGACAGCAGCTGCTCCGGGCCGAGCTCCGCCGAGCGCACGTTCGCGCCCGCGAGGATCGCGCCGAACTGGGGGCCCGCCTCGGTGACGTAGTGCACGACGTAGTGGATCTTCGGGCCGTCGGGCTGGAGGCGCAGCGTGCCCGCGGCGCGACCGGAGACGGGCGCGCGCGCGATCTGCCGTAGCTGCTCGACCTGCTGGAACGTGAGCGCCCGCGCGTCGGGGGACGCGAACAGCAGGCTGCCGTCGTGCGCGGTGATGATGAGGAAGTCGGGGACCGCCTCGAGCAGCGCCGCGACGTCCGCGATGAGCACCGGCCGGCCCGCGGTGTCGGCGCGCACCAGGACCCCGCGGGCGCGGTAGCTCTCCGCCAGGATCCCCGCGGTCAGCGTCGCTTCGGACTGGATCCGCTGATCGAGATCCTGGTAGGAGGCGCTCCGCCGGTCGAGGTAGAGCACCGCCGCGAACGCCCCCAGCGTGAGGGCCAGCGCCGCCGAATACGAGGCGGTGAGCCGCGCGCGGACGGTCTGCACGTCACGCCTTCACGACGTAGCCCACGCCCCGCACCGTGTGGATCAGCTTCGGCTCGCGGCCGTGGTCGATCTTCTTGCGCAACCGCGTGATCACCACGTCCACGATGTTCGTGCCGGGGTCGAAATGGTAGTCCCACGCGTACTCGGTGATGAGGGTGCGCGGCATGACGCGGCCCTGGTGCCGCATCAGGTACTCGAGCACCGCGTACTCCTTGGGCGTGAGCTCGATGAGCTTCCCGTCCCGCCGCACCTCGCGGCTCCCGGTGTCGAGGACGAGGTCGGCCACCTTGAGCACCGGCGGTGCGATCGCCTTGGGGCGCCGCCCCAGTGCCTCGACGCGGGCGAGCAGCTCCTCGAGCGAAAACGGCTTGGTGACGTAGTCGTCGGCGCCCATCTTGAGCGCCTGGACCTTGAAGTCCACCGCGTCCTGCGCGGTGAGCACCAGCACCGGGATCCCGTCGCCGCGGTCGCGCAGCGTGCGCAGCACGTCGAGCCCGGACAGCGTGGGCAGCCGCAGGTCGAGCACCAGCAGGTCGTAGTGGCCGCCGGCGGAGAGCCGCAGCGCCTCGGCGCCGTCGCCCACCAGGTCGGCGTGGTAGCCCGCCTCCGTCAGCCCGCGCTTGACGTACTGTCCGACGGTCTTGTCGTCCTCGACGACGAGGATCTTCATCCGATGGGCAGATACACCTTGAAGTTCGAGCCGACGCCGACCTGCGACTCGACCTCGATGCGCCCGCGGTGCTCCGCGATGATGCCGTAACAAATGGACAGCCCGAGGCCCGTCCCCCGGCCCTGCGGCTTGGTCGTGAAGAAGGGCTCGAAGATCTTCGGCAGGTCCTCGCGCTTGATCCCGGTCCCCGTGTCGATGAACTCGAGCAGGATCTCGTCCGCGCGCTCGGGGTTCATGCGGCTCCGGACCGTGAGCGTGCCGCGGGAGTCCATCGCGTCCATCGCGTTGAGCATCAGCGCCATGAAGCTCTGGATCAGCCGCTCCTGGTCGGCCTGCACCGCCGGCAGTCCCGACGCCAGCTCGCGCGCCACGTTGAGGCGCTTGAAGCGGGCGTGGTGCTTGAGCAGGAACAGGGTATGCTCGACCACGGCGTTCACGTCGACGCGCTTCTTCTCCCCCGCCTTCGGCCGGGAGAACTCGAGCAGGCGCTCGACGATGCGGCGGCAGCGCTGCACCTCGGCGTCGATGATCTTCAGGTACTCGTCGTACGGCTGGCGGTCCGGCGGCGGGAGGGTCTCGGTCCGCAGCGCCAGCGCTTCGCAGCAGGCCAGGATGGTGGCGAGCGGGTTGTTGATCTCGTGCATCACGCCGGCGGCGAGCTGGCCCACGGCGGCGAGCTTTTCGGTCTCCGAGAGCCGCTGCTGCGCCTGGCGCCACTCGGTGATGTCCTCGCCGATGGTGATGACGTGCGAGATGTCGTGCCCGTCCTGCCGCATCGGAATCTTGGTGATGCGGTAATGGCGCGTCTCGCCGCTCGCCTGGGACTCCATCTCCACCTGCTGCAGCTCGCCCGTGTCGAACACCCGGTCGAACTCGCGCTTCAGCAGCTCGCGCGGCTGGCGGTCGAGCACGTCGAAGATCTCCCGCCCGACTGCGTCCTCGCGCGACACGCCCTGCGTGCCCGTCTCCCGCTTGCGGTTCCACGCGCGGATCCGGTAGCTCCGGTCGATCACGTACAGGCCGACGGGGAGGGAGTCGATGATCTGCGCGGCGAAGCTCCGCTGCACCTCCATCTCGTGCGTGCGCAACGCCACCTCGGAGGCGAGGTCCTGCGACAACTCGGTGGCGGCGAGCATGGGGGCGAGGATGCGCGCCACGACCACGACGACGTCGTGCGCGATCCCCTCGTACCGGCCGGTCGGGATGATGACTTCGAGCGCGCCGAGCGCCTCGTCTTCGTGGACGAGCGGCAACCGCATCACCGAGCCGCCGGGGATCCCCTCGCGCTGCACGCCCCGGCGGATCCAATCGGCCACCGGCGTCGCATAGCCGGGCAGCTCGGCTTCGTCGCCGGGCGTGGTGACGAGCGCGTAGCGGCTCCCGTCCGGGGTGCGGAGCCAGAGGCGGCAGCGGCGCAGGTTGAGGCCGCGGCGCAGGGCGCTCACGACGCCGTGAAGGGCGTCGTCCGACGCGAGACCCGCCTGCAGCACCGACGCCACTTCGGCGATGACGCGGATCCCGGGATGCTCGGTATCGAGGGAGGGAACGACCATCGGTCGCTAAGCTAGGGATGACGCTCCCGGCGCGCCAGCGGCGCCTCGAACCGGAGCCCGACGAACCCCCGCACTTCCGTGACCTCGCCGAAGAACACCGTGGGGCCGAGCAGCAGCCCGAGCTGCCCCCCGTTGGGATCGCCGAACCGCAGGCCGGGGAGCAGCGCGAGCGCGCCCCACGGCGAGCCCACCGGCAGCGGCGTGCGCGAGCCCGCATAACCCGTGGCCTCGAGCGTGAGGTCGAGGCCGAGCTGGCTCCCGGCCGTGTCCGCGCCGAGATCCGCGAGGTGCGCCATCGGGGTGCGGCCCGCAAGCGTCACGCCGAACACGAAGCCGCGCGCGCCGCCGACGATCGCGCCCTCGTCGATGAACGATCCGAGCCGCGCCGTGAGCGACGCGACGGCGACCGGGCCCGCGCGCACCGCGCGGGCGTATCCCACGTCGGCCGCCTCGACCTGCCACCCGCCGCCCAGCGTGCCGGCGAACCCCAGGGTCCACGCGCCGCGGGTCGCCTGCGCCGCGAGCGGCGTAGACAAACCCGCCAGGGCCGTCAACATTGTGATCATGGACCGACGCACGTTCGTGCTCCTGACTGGAACGGTTTCCACCGCCGCCCTCCGCCCGCCCCGGGCGGTCGAAGGCGGTCGAGGGCGGTCGAGGGCGGTCGGAAGGCTTCGCTTCGAGCTCGACGACCGCCGCCGCTGGTCGCTCTGGTATTATGGCGACGGCCCGCCCGTGCCGCTGATTCGCACGGCGGAAATCGTGGCGTCGGTCGGCGACCGGCCCCTCACCCTCGCCGAACTGGAAGATAGCACCGTGGGAAACCGGCGCCCGCCCGGCGGCGAGGCCGTCGTGGTCCGGGGCCGCGCCGCCGGCGTCTGGGTCGAGGCGGAGTTCCTCGTCGCCGGCGAAGCGGCCGCGCCCCAGGCGGCGATCACCGTCACCATCTTCCCCGACCGCTACCTCCCCACGGCGAAGGGTGTGCGCTTCTTCCGGGTCGCCGCGGCCGACGTGCTCGGCGGCGACGGTGGGGGCGGGGGGGGCCCGCTCGTGGCCCTCATCAACGGCTACCAGTCCCGGGACTCCTGCGGCGTCGTGGCCGCCGCCGGCCCCGACGCGGCGGACGTGACGAGCCACGGGACGCTCGGGCTCACGCGCGGCGGCCGCGGGCTCGGCTTCGCGTTCGACGCGGGCGAGCCCGGCGAGGCGAAACTCCGCCTGTCGCGCGAAGGGCTGGAAGCGGTGAGCGAGTGGCTGCCCAGCCGTCCGCTGCGTCCCGAAGGCGACGCGTCGCGCCTGCGCCTGTGCTACCAACCGGCGGGAGACGGGCTCGACGCCCTGTGCGCCGTGTTCGTGCCGTCCTCGCCGCTCGACCAGGAGCGGCTCGCCGAGGCCGTGGCGCCCGCCGGGTGGTGCTCGCGCTACGGGCTGGCCGGCGGCGTGACGGAAGCCGACGTGATCGCCAACGCCGAGTTCTGCGCCGCGACCTTCGACCGCCGCTTCTTCCGCTACGTGCAGCTCGACGACGGCTATCAGAAAGCCGCGGGCGACTGGGAGACGAACGACCGGTTCCCGCACGGGCATCGCTGGCTGACCGACCAGATCCACGCCAGGGGCTTCAAGGCCGGGCTGTGGATGGCGCCGGTCGCGGTGAGCGAGGGCTCGGGAATTCCCGCCGCCCACCCCGATTGGCTGCTCCGGGACGCGACCGGCCCCACCGGCCCCATGGTGCGCGACACGCGCGATGCGTGGGGCGGGAAGGTGTACGCGCTCGACGGCGCGCACCCCAAGGTGCAGCAGTGGCTGTTCGACCTGGCGCGGAAGGTGGTGCGGGACTGGGGTTACGACTACGTGAAGGTCGACTTCCTCGCCTGGGCCACCGGCGGCTCGGCGCACTACGGCGGTCTCACCCACGCCGAAGCCTACCGCGCCGCACTCGGCGCACTCCGCGACGGCCTCGGAACCGAAGCGTTCCTGCTGGGCTGCGGCGCGCCCCTGCAACACGCCGCCGGACTCGTGAACGGCATGCGGATCGGCCCCGACGTGGACGCGAGCTGGGGCGGGATCCAGACGTCCGCGCGCGCCGCGGGGCTGCGGACCTTCTATCAGCGCTCGAGCTGGTTGAGCGACCCCGACTGCCTCGTCGTCCGCCCACCCCTCGCTCCCCTCGAAGCGCAGGTCTGGGCGTCGCTCGTCGCCGTGGCGGGGGGCGTGACGATGTTCTCCGACGACCTCCCGAAGCTCGCGCCCGAGCGCGTGCCGCTGCTCCAGCGCACGCTGCCCGTCGCGCCGGTGGCGGCGCGGGCGGTCGGGACGGCGACCCTCGAGCGCGATCTCGCGCCGGCGCTCGTCGCGGGAGACGACGCATACCCGATCACCGGACCGTGGCGCTTCCGCACGGGGGACGACCCGCAATACGGCACGCGCGAATTCGACGAGGAGGCGTGGGAGACGATCGCCGTGCCGAAACACTGGGAAGACGCGGGGCATCCGGACTACGACGGGTTGGCGTGGTATCGAACGAGGTTCCAACTACCGGGCAGAGGCGACGAAAAGGCGGAAGGACGGAACGTGTACGTGCAGCTCGGAAAGATCGCGGACGCAGACCAGACGTTCCTCAACGGCGTGAAGGTGGGCGCCACGGACGGGCGGGACGCTTACCGTCGCTATCGCGTGCCGCCCGACCTCCCAAACTGGGGCGGCGAAAACGTGCTCTCCGTACGGGTCTCAGGCTCCAGCGGGAGTGGCGGTATCTGGAGCGTGCGGCGCGACCGGCCGCCCCACGTCTGGGTGGCGCAGGGCGCTCCGCGGTGGTGGACGGTGGTGCTCGTGAACTGGGAGGACGACGCGCGGCGGATCTCCCTGCCCCTCGCGACGCTGGGAATCACCGGCGCGAGGTTCGACGCCTACGACGTGTGGCGCGACGCGCCCCTTCCCCCACCCGATCCGAAGGACACACTGGCGGCGACGCTCGAGCCGCGCAGCGCGCTCGTCGTGGCGCTCCGCGCCGCGGCGGCGCGGCCGCAGGTGATCGGGACCACCCGCCACGTGGTCCAGGGCGCCGTGGACATCGTGGACGAGACGTGGGATGCCGCGACGCGCACGCTGAGGGCGAAGGCGGTGAACCTCGACGGCCGCGCGTACGCCGTGACCGTCGCCGTACCCAAAGGGATGCGGCCCGGCGCGTGTAAGGCCGACGTCCCGTGCACCGTGAAGCGCCTGGCCGGCGGCCACGCCGTGCTCGCGTGGGCCAGCGGCGGGGACGGGCGGGACATCAAGTGGGAGCTGAGCTTCCGGTCGGCGCCGCGGGGCTGAGGGTCAACGCCGGGTCGGGAGACGGAACTCCACGGGAATCTGGAAGCGGACCCGCACCGCGCGCCCCGCCACGCGCCCCGGGGAAAAGTGGGCCTTCTCCACGTATGCCTTCGCCGCCTGGTTGAAGCGGGGGTCCGAGCTCTGGACCACGCTGATCGAGCCCTCCTCCACGTAACCGTCGGGATCGATCACCGCCTGCACGATCACGCGCCCCGGAACCCCGGCGAGCAGGAGCGGCGCGGGGTACGCGAGGGGCGGGCCCGCGACAAGGTGCGGCGGCTCTTGCAGTTCCTCGGCCGCGTACACGTCGCCTGCGACGTGGATGCTCACGGGGGGGAGCGACGCGCGCGAGAACTCCACCGGCAGGTCCACCATCACCTGGACCACCCGGCCGCGCACCCGTGCCGGCCGGAACAGCGTCTTCAGCGCGAGTGCGCGCGCCGCCGCGCCCAGCGCCGAGTCGGGCGTCTGCACCACGAGCGCTGTCGCAGGCGTCGGGTTGCCCGCCGAGTCGATCACGAGGCGCACCACGACGACTCCTTCCATGCCCGCGATCCTCGGGTCGTCGGGGTAGCGGAGCGGCGGCGTCAGGACGATCTCCGGCCGCTCGTCCACGTCGGCGATGTCGTACACGCGCTGCGGGGACGGCGGCGGCGGGACGAACGCATGCGAGCTGCAGGCTGCCGCCCCCACTACGACTCCCGCCAGCCCCCCCCAGCGTCTCACGCCATCAAGCCGCCGGCGCGCTCAGCACGGCCTGGGCGATGAGGTAGACGACAATCGCGGTGACGGCGCCCGTGACGATCACCCCGCGGACCGTCTCGATCGGCTTCTTCGCCGGCCCGGTGCTTCCGACCAGCGCATTGATCTCGAGCAGCGCGAGGATCGCGAGCAACAGCAGTCCCCAGAGTCCCCGGTTCCCGGCCGCCGGGAGGGTGAAGTGGCTCGCCGCGCCCATGAAGAACAGCATCGGGAAGGAGAACACGACGTTCGTGCGGGAGGCGAGAAACGCCCGGCGCCCCGCGGCCGTGGCCTGCGGGTTCGCCTGCCCGCCCTTGGCCGCGGCGACGGCGGAGGCGATGACGATCTTCTGGTTGGGCCAGATCACGAGCCACACGTTCAGAAACATCACCGTGCCGAATGCGCCGCCGGTCATGATCGTGAGCCCCCACGGATCGCTCCAGCCGACGCGCCGCAGCGCCATGATCGTGACGCCCGACAGGAAGGTGACCAGCGCGGCCCAGCGGAACCACCACAGCGCCCGGGGCACGAGCTTCTGAGTCGCGACGCTCTTGGTCGAGGCGTCGGCCTCGGCGAAAAACGGGCCCTGCACGAAGTTGAAATAGTAGAGGAGACCGATCCAGGTGATGCCGGAGAGGAAATGCACCCAGCGGAGCAGGAACTGCACTCCGGCTTCGGAAAAGAGCGCCATCGTGTGCCTCCCGTGAACGGTGGACCCGACGGAAACCTGAGCGACCGGCTCGGGAAGATACGGACGCCCCAAGCGGAATCAAGCCGGAGGCCGTCGCGCGGCGGGAACACGGCCCGGCGGTGCCGGGTTACCACCGCAGAACGACAGAACGACCAACGCGGCCATACGTCGCAGGAGGAGACATATGACGGGAACTCGAGCCCTACATCGACGCCCAGACGATGCAGATCCATCACGGGAAACACCATCAGGCCTACGTCAACAACCTGAACGCGGCCCTCGACAAGCACCCCGAGCTGTACAAGCAGACGCTCGAGGACCTGTTGCGCGGGATCACCAGCGTCCCCGAGGACATCCGCACGGCCGTCCGCAACAACGGCGGCGGCCACCACAACCATTCCCTGTTCTGGGCCGTCATGGCGCCCGCCGGCAAGGGCGGCGGCGGGGAGCCGAGCGGCGCCCTCGCCGATGCCATCAAGAAGACCTTCGGCGGCTTCGCGACGTTCAAGGAGCAGCTCTCCAACGCCGCCGTGACGCGCTTCGGCAGCGGCTGGGCCTGGCTCGCCGTCGCCGGCGGCAAGGTCGAGGTGTTCAGCACCGCCAACCAGGACAGCCCGCTCATGGACGGCAAGGTCCCCGTGCTGGGGCTCGACGTCTGGGAGCACGCCTACTACCTGAAATACCAGAACCGGCGGCCGGACTACGTGGCGGCGTGGTGGAACGTGGTCAACTGGGCCGAGGTCGGAAGGCGCTACGAGGCGGCCAGGAAATAGGGCGTCCCCCTCGTTTCACTCGTCGAGCGGCTCGGTGAACACCTCGGCGCTGCCGTCGGGGGCGTAGCGAACGGTCACGCGCCAGGGCCGGCAGCAGACCTGGCAGTCCTCCACGTACTCCTGGATGGGGCCGCTCCCGGGATCGAGACCGATCTCGTTCGCCTCGCCGCAATGGGGGCAGACGACGATCACCTCCGATTCGCTCGTGCCGTCGCCGAGCGGGAAGTCCTCGTCGTCGAGCGGATCGAGGTCCGACGGGCCGGTGATCACCGCGTCGCGTAGACCGAGGTGACGCCCGTGCGATCGAAGGTCAGGACCTGATAGCGGGCCGACGAGGGCAGGTCCATGCCCGGGGAGTTCGCCGGCATCCCCGGCACCGCCAGCCCCGCGATGCGGGGCCGCTCCTCGAGCAGCCGCGCGATCAGATCGGCGGGAACGTGACCCTCGATCACGTAGCCCTGCACGACGGCGGTGTGGCAAGCGGTGACCTTACGGGGGACTCCGTAGCGCGCCTTGACGGCGTCGAGGTCCGACGTGTCGCGCGCCGTCACCGGGAAGCCGGCGGCCCGCACGTGGTCGATCCACTTCTTGCAGCAGCCGCAGGTTGGGCTCTTGTACACGGTCATCACCGGATGTGCGGCCGGATTCGGGGTTGGAGCGGCACCGAGCCCCGCGACTGCGCCGAGCGCTACACAGGCCGCGCCGAACACCAACGGCTTCCACGATCTCGAGACAGGCATCCGACCCCCTATTCCAGGCTGGCGAGCGTATTCAATATGGCCTGGTGCATCGGTCCGTTGGAGGTCACCAGGCTGCCACCGGAGATCGAGCGCTCGCCCGCGAGCGTCGTGGCCCGGCCGCCCGCTTCCTCGACGATCACCTGCAGCGCCGCGATGTCCCACGGCTGCATCACGGGATCGACGGCGATCTCGCCCGCACCCTCCGCGACCAGCATGTGCTGGTAGAAGTCCCCGAAGCCGCGCGTACGCTCGACCCGGCCGATGAGCCGCCCGATGCCGGCGGGCGGCCCCGCTTCGCCCGCGCCGAGGTTGCCGTGGAACAGCAGCGCGTGCTCGAGCGCGCGGACGCCCGACACGTGGAGCCGCCGCTCGCCCCGGAATGCCCCGGCGCCGCGCGACGCGTGCCAGCGCGCGTGCAGCGCGGGGGCGCTCACGACGCCCGCCACGACCTCGTCGCCGACCTCGATCGCGAGCAAGGTCGCGAACACCGGGATGCCCCGCACGAAATTCCGCGTCCCGTCGATCGGATCGATGATGAGCCGGGCGTCGCCCCCCCTCATGCCCGCCGCCGTGCCCTGCTCCTCACCGAGGACGCCGAGGTCCGGGTGCCGCTCGCGCGCCAGCGCGCGCACCGTCGCTTCGATCGCCTGGTCCGCTTCCGTCACCGGGCTCAGGTCGGCCTTTTCTTCGACCCGGAGACCCGGCTTCTGGAAGAAGCGGAGAGCGATCTCGTCCGCGCGATCGGCGGCGGCGGCGAGCAGCGGCAGCCAGGCATCAGCGCTCCTGG
>WNFU01004724.1_pt1 | contig 17287 bp, 10 predicted proteins | sample 5400121 | NCBI WGS metagenome assembly WNFU01 (sample SAMN13153360, study PRJNA577476) | soil metagenome | isolation source: 100 cm soil or saprolite under grassland replicate 1 | place: USA:California | collected 2016-06-15
CCCTTCGACGTTCGTGTTGGCGCCAAACACCTTGCGCGGGTCGGTGGGGAATCCCTTGGCGTAGAGAAACTGCACGTAGTGTCCCGGATACACCTCGTGAACGGAGACGTTCGAGATCGACGCGTAGTACCACTGCCGCATGAATTCGTCCTGCTTCGCCTGTGGCCAACGCGGGTCCGGAAGCGTCATGTTGTAGTAAGCCTCCGTCGCTTTCACCTCGAACGGACCTGGGGTATCCATGGACGCCGACGTCGTGGAACGCATGAACGGCGGCGTTTCCTGCACACGCGCCGCCTCCGACGCCGGAATTGTCACGATCTTCTTCTCGATGATGAATTGCCGGAGCGAGTCGAGCGCGTCCTGCGTGGTCTTGAGCAGCGCTCCTGGCGCGGGATGATCCGCCTCGATACCCAGGAGGACGTCCTCCGGCGTTTTCTTCGCGTCAAGCTTCCTGGCCGTTTCAACTAACGCTGCCTCGTTCTTTTGTCGATCGCTTTCCGCAACGGCAAGGAGGCGGTCGAGCGGAAGATCCACCATCTCAGTCGCGGCGAGCAGCTTCGCGTAGCTCTCGGCACCAAGAGCAAACGATCCGTTCGATTTCGCCAGCAATTCTTGTTGAAGCCACTTTTTGTACTCGGCTAGCACCGCGATGACAGCGTCGTTCGTCGACTTGAATTCGCCGACGAGGCCTTGGTCCGGCACCTCCTTGAACGCGAGAGGCAAGTCCGTCGAGAAGAAGCGCTGATTGCCGTCTATCTGCTCGATAGCGATCTCGGTGAAGATGCGCGCAGGGTTTTGGAGATTCTGTTTCGCCTGTTCAAGAAACGCGGGCATCTTCTTCTCACGCGCGATAACCAGCTTCAAGCGCTCGGCCGGGGGCGCGAAGCTTCGCTTCATGATCATGTAGACGGCCGTGGTCATCGCGCTGGCATAGCTGTCGGGATCGTTGGCCCAGCGCTTGATCACCTCGAGCTGCAGAACCGCGGCGTCCATCTGGCGCTGCAGAAATTCGCGATCGAGGCGTGCGTCCAGCGACAGCCCGCTGCCGTCGATCGAGTCGAGCCGCTCTCGAAAGGCGCGAGCAGCAGCAATGTCGGCGGCGATGCCGGCCGGTGAAAAATCCTGCAGCTGCTCATCGTACTTGTGGACGCCAAGATACGTCGCGTCGTTCGGATTTCGCTTGTAGTGGTCTTCGAGGATTTCATGCGCCAGCGATGTGAAGGCGCCGTCGCCGGAGGTATTCGCTGTGGCGGCAGGCGGCGTGGCGCGGCAGCCGGCGCCTATTCCGAGGACCAGCAGTAGAAGGACCGGACGATGTTTCGTCACGATTTCGTGACTGTACTGCACAGAGATGGAGGACGCGACTTCAGAGACTGTGAATTTTCAGTTTCCAGTTTTCATTCAGTCCCGCGTGACGACGCGCCCAAAGCCCCTTCTCCCACGTGATCACAGAGGCTCTACAGTTTGGCGCCGTTCGAGCCGATGCCGATCTTGTGCACGTCTCATCTCGAACCCGTTTCGTCGTCATCGTCTTGCTCACCGTTTCCGCGGTCTTCCCAAGCCACGCGCTGGCACAACCCGCCGTCGCGCTCGTTCGTGGTGAAGTCACCGACACCTCCGGCGGCGTGCTGCCCGGAGTCACAATCGTCGCCTCGTCGGCCGACGGCCATGTGCTTTCGACCACAGTAACAGACAGCGTCGGGCGCTTCGACATGAGCGCTCTGCACGCCGGCGCAATCAAGCTCACGTTTGAGCTGGACGGCTTCGAACCGGCTATTCGCCAGGTTGTGGTGTACGCCGGCGGGCAGCTATCGCTGGTGGAGCGCTTGAAGCTCGCGCACATGACCGAGAACGTCGTGGTCGTCGCCAAAGCGCCGGTTGATCCGCCAAAGCCGCCGCCACGCTATGTGCCGCCGCCACCGCCGGCAATCGTTCCTGTAGCGGCCGACCAGCTCGAAGCATTGTGCGGACCCGCACAGCCCGGCGCGACGCGCACACCAATTGGCGCCATCGCATCGCATCGTTACAAGTACGGGCGCATTCTGTACTCGAAGGGCGACGAACTGGTTCTCACGAGCGGGACGCGCAGCGGCCTCGATGTCGGACAGAATCTCGTCGCTGTTCGGTACTTTCGAGCCAAGAGCCGTGCGGACGCCGCGAAGATCGCCGAACACGCCGCAGGCTTGGTGCAAATCGTGAGCACAACTGAAGACTCCGCAACCGCCATTGTCATCCATGCGTGTGACGAGCTGATGCAAGGTGATCTGCTCGTGCCGTTGGTGCAGTTCGCATTCGCTCGCGCGGCAACACCCGCGTCTGAAGACGCCGCGCGCATTCTGTTCGCGGACGATGGCCGGCTGCTCGGGGCGCCGCAACGGCTCATGGTGATCGATCGCGGAAGCGAGCAAGGCATGCAAAACGGTCAGCGGCTGACGCTCTCGCGGCGCGGCCGCGACGGTAGAGATCCGTCGATCGTAGGTGAGGCCGTTGTCGTTGCGGTTCGCAGCAATTCGTCGACTATTCGAGTGGAGAGTGCCACCGATGCAATCGAGGCGGGCGACGAGGCTACTCCGCGACGGCAAGAGGACGACAGATCATCTGCCGGCAAGAGCACGGGCGGCCACCGGCAGTGATTTGTAAGCGGCCGGTCTGAAGACCGGCCGCTACGGGTCCGACGCCACTAGAATGAATGGCGATGCGCGCCGTCGCGGTGCTGGTCGTGGCCTTGGTTTCGCTCTCCGCATGCGGACCGAGCGGTCCGCTTCGTGTCAACACGATCCAGCTCGGGCGATCGCTGAATCCCGATAATACGATCGCGAGCCACGCAGCGCTCTTCAAACCGTCGGACACAATCTATGTTTCGGTGCTGACAACCGACGCGGGCGTCGGCACGATCGCCGTTCGGTGGATGTACTTTGGTCGACTGGTCAGCGAGGCGGAAAAGAAAGTGTCTTATCGCGACGACGCGGCCACCGAGTTCCATATTCAGAATTCAGGGAGATTCCCGGAAGGCGACTACACCGTCGACGTGCTGGTGGATGGTCAGTCTGTCGGAACGCGAACGTTCCGCGTTTCTGAGAAGTAAACAAGTCAGGTGACAGTCGACAGCGCGCGATGTTCGCATCGCAGACTATCGACCGCCTTACCTCATCCCGACCGTCGCGACCAGGCCGGACCGAAACGATCCGGGACATTGAGCGCGTTGAAAACGCCGATCGGCTCGATTCGCTCGACGTACTTCGCGCGCTCGGCTTCGAGCGCGCGCACCTCGTCTCCCACCTTCGCAAGATACCGCTCGTACACCAGCATCTCGCTCCAATACTCCAGGAGCAGGTACCGATTGCCGTGTGCGATATCCTTGAGGAACGAGCTGCCGACAAAAGAGCGGCTGCGCCTGGACAGCTTGGTCCAGTTTCCGTCCGCGCCGTAGAAACGCTCGAACTGAGCAGCATGTCCCTCGCGGATTTCGATTTCCCAGACGATTGCAACCACTGAGTTCCGATCTGCGTAAGAGTTTACACGCGACACACTACGCGGCGGATGACGGTTTCCTCCTGCGGTTACGGCAAACGCCCTGATGCCAACCTCGAACCGTCCAGCGCCGTCTAACTGAGCCTCATGACCCTTTGGACCAATAATCTTCGTCTTGCCATCCGCGGACTGCTCCGCAGCCCGCTGTTTGCCATCGTCGCCATCCTGTCGCTGGCGCTGGGCATTGGCGCAAACACCGCGATCTTTACACTGGTCGATCAAATCCTGCTGCGCAAGCTGCCAGTGCCGCATCCCGAGCAGCTTGTCATGCTCTATCAGCAAGGGCCGCACATGGGCAGCAACATGGGCAGCCGCATGCACTCGTATCCGATTTACCAGGAGTATCAAAAGCGCGCCGAGCCGTTGGCCGAAGTGCTGTGCCGCCGGCTCATCGCGACGTCGGTGAGCATCGACAATCAGACCGAACGCCTCGACGCCGAGATGGTATCAGGCAACTTCTTTACGACGCTCGGTGTAAAGGCGGCGATCGGCCGGGTCTTCAATTCGGACGAGGACGATCGCGTCTATCAGGGCCATCCGATCGTTGTCCTCGGCTACGACTACTGGGTCCGTCGATTCGCGCGCGATCCATCGGTTGTCGGCAAGAAAATTCTCGTCAACAACTACCCCATGACAATCGTCGGCGTATCCGCGGCCGGATTCGCCGGACTCGATCCGGCGCGCGCGCCCCAGATTCGCGTGCCCATCCTGATGAAGCCTGTCCTCATGCCCGAATGGGATTGGCTGCACATGGACGACCCGCGAGCGCGGTGGGTGCAGGTCTTTGCCCGGCTCAAGCCGGGATACACGATCGAGTCCGCGCAGCCGCCGCTGCAGGGACTTTTCACGCAAATCCGGACCCACGAAGCAACGCTCGAGGGCGCGAAGGACTGGTCGGCCTACGATCGCGAGCGGTTCCTGCAGGGCAAGCTTCTTCTCGAGAGCGCCGCCATCGGCTATTCGTCGCTGCGCAACGACTTTTCCAAGCCGCTGCTCGTGCTCATGTGCATGGTGGGACTGGTGCTGCTCATCGCGTGCGCGAACGTGGCCAATCTTCTCATCGCGCGCGGCTTCATGCGGCAACGAGAAATCGCGGTGCGGTTGTCGCTCGGTGCGTCGCGCCGGCAACTCGTGCGTCAGCTGCTGGTCGAAAGCCTGGTGTTGTCTTTCGCGGGCGGGGCGGCGGGCGTCTTCCTGTCAGTGGCGCTCACGCGCGGCCTGCTTGCGCTCATCCCGGCGCAGGGGCAGCCGCTCCTCATTCAGCCCATGCCGGATCTCAGGATTCTGGCGTTCACTCTCGCGATCACATTGGCTACGGGAATCGTGTTCGGACTGCTTCCGGCGCTGCGCGCGAGCCGGCCGGATCCCTGGACGACGCTCAAGGACACCGCCGGTGCCATCGCCGGCGCAACCGGATCGCTGTTTCTCAGAAAGGGCCTTGTCACAGCGCAGGTCGCGCTCGGCTTCCTGCTGCTGTTCGGCGCCGGCTTGTTCGTCCGCAGTCTGCAGAATCTGCAGGCAACCGACACCGGCGTCGCGCTCGACAATCTCATCACGTTTCAGGTTTCGCCGGCGCTGAGCGGGTACGACAACGAGCGAACGAACGATTTGTATCAACGCCTCGTCGACCGCCTGAGGTCTGCACCGGGCGTCAACTCCGCCGCGCTCGCGAGCGTCCCCATTCTTGCCGGCGACGAGTGGGACAGCACGATGTCCGCGGAGGGACATCAGGCCAAGGACGGCGAGGACATGCAGGCGTTCATGAACGCAGTGTCGCCAGGCTATTTCGAGACGATGAGGATTCCGTTCCTCGAGGGGCGCGACTTCAATCGGCTCGAAGCGAAGAAGGAATCCACCGTTGCGATTGTGAACCGCCAGTTCGCGGAGCATTTCTTTCCTGGCAAGAGCGCCATCGGCAAGCGCGTCGGATTCGGCGTCGGCCCGCAATCGAAGCTGACAATCGAGATCGTCGGCGTGGTTGCGAATTCGCTCTACGAAGGTCCGCGCGAAGGGGTCCACCGGCAGGTGTTCCTGCCGAATTGGGGCCGCAACAGCGCAGCGTTTTATGTCCGAACGCAAACGGGATCGGAGGCGGCGTACGGCGTCATTCGCAGCGAAGTGAAACAGCTCGATCCGTCGATGCCGATCTACGAGCTGAAAACGCTCGACGCGCAACTCGACGAGACGCTGCTCACCGATCGTCTGATAGCGCTGCTCTCGGCGGGCTTTGGTTTTCTGGCAACGCTGCTCGCATCGATTGGCCTGTACGGCGTCATGGCGTTTGTCGTCGCCCGCCGCCGCAAGGAGCTCGGGATTCGACTCGCGCTGGGCGCCGAACGCGGCCTGGTGCTGTGGCTGGTCATGCGTGAGGTGCTCGTGCTGCTCGTCATCGGTCTGGCCGTGGGGGTGCCGGCAGCGCTTGGCCTCGGACGGTTCGTCGCGACGCAGTTGTACGGAATTCAGCCGAACGATCCGTGGATTGCGGGAAGCACTGTCGTTCTCCTGGCCGTGGTTTCTGCGGTGGCCGGACTCATTCCCGCTCACCGGGCGAGTCGCATCGATCCCGTCCTGGCGCTTCGGTACGAGTAGAGCCGGCGGGGCTAAAGCCCCGCCACTACACCGCTTTTGTAGTGGCGGACCTTCCGCCGTCGCTAAAGCTATGGCGGGCCGCCGAAGCCTTGGCGAAGGCGGTCAGGTCCGCCGTCTTGCGTCTTAACGCTGCGAGCTCACTCGCGGCGCGGGCTGCCACGCCGGCGTCCCGTCTTCCCACTGGTTGTCCGTGAGCTGCTGCACGCTCGTTCCGTCGTAGCGCATCACGAAGATTTCGCCGTAGGGCTGCGGCGCATCCGTGTAGGTCATCTCGTCCTTGAATCCCATGCGGGTCGAGGCAAACACGATGTGCTCGCCGTCGGGTGACCACGCCATGTGCGCGTCGTTGCCGCGCGCGGTGGTGAGCCGCTTCACGTCACTCCCGTCCGGCTTGACGCTGTAGATCTCGTAGTCGCCCTGCGCCTGTCGCGAGAACATGACCAGATCGCCGCGCGGCGACCAGAGCGGGAAGTTGTCGTATCCCTCCGTCAGCGTCGTGACCGTCTTTGGCTCAATCGTCATAATCCGAAGGCCATTGCCCTCGGGACCGAATGTCCGATAGACGAATCGTTTGCCGTCGGGAGACATGGACGGGAACCCGTTGTTGTTCGGTCCGCTCGTGAGCTCGCGGAATTCGCTGCCGTCGGCGTTGATGATCGCGATTTGCGCGCCGCCTTCCGCGCGATCCTCTGGTTTCACAAACAATCCATTGAACCCGTTGAAGAACGCATTGAAGGAGCCGATGCCAAAGATGATCTGGTCGCCGCGCGGAGACCACTGCGGCGCGAGCACGTTGCGGTTCTTGTCCTGGTAGATCACATCCTGTTTGTCCGAACCGGTGACAGCGACGGCGATGCTCGCACCGAAGACTGTGTTCGGCACGACCGGACCGCTGATCAGGAATCGATCGCCAGACGGACTGAATGACGGTAATCCGCCAGTCAGCGCCAGAGCGTAGTCAGGATTGCGACTCCAGACGCTCGTCCATGCGCTTCGCGGCACATTGAGACGCTTGTGAAAGACGACGCGTTTACCATCGGGAGACCAGGCCGCCATGCGAATGGCTCCCTTCGGTCCGCGTGTGCCGTTCGAGTAATAAATGCCCGCTTCGTCTGTGTCCTTGCGGATGTATGCGAACGCGCTGGCAGACATGTACGTGGGATTGAATTTCACCCCAGGGCGGGCTTCCACGTCCGACACGCTGCCAGTTGCGACGTCGATGGATACCAGACGCGTGTCGTTGCCAGGCTCAGGCGCAGCACGCCGATTTGCAAGCGTCTGCTCGGCGGTCATGCAGTAGGCGATGAGACGTGTGCTGCCGGAGGCCCACTTCGGACTGCCACAGAAATCCCCGTGCACCGTAATGCGCTTCAAGCCGGACCCATCAGGATGAATCACGTAGATATCGACAAGCTGTAGATGCTCCCATCTCCCGTGTGCGAAGGGCAGGTTGCTTTCGCGATCCGACGAGAACGCGATCCAGTTGCCATCAGGCGACCACGACGGTCTGAAGTCGCCACCGGCGCCGGAAGTGAGCGCGGTTGCGCGCCGCGTTTGAAGATCCAGCGTCCAGAGATCCGACGTTCCACCCGCGCGTGTGCTGACGAATACGAGCTGCTTCCCGTCCGGCGAAAACGCCGCCTGATCGTCGTACGCAGGATTGTCGTTCAGGCGCTCGATGCCGCTGCCATCCGGCTTCACACGAAACAGATCTGCCGAGCCGTCGCGATCGGACGTAAAGACAATTGACCCGCCATCCGGCGACCACACGGCGTCGTAGTCGATGTCTCGTGTGGCCAGCAGTGGATGCTCGTCGCTGCCGTCAGCTGCTGCGATGAACAACCCAAGTTGCCCAGCGTTGGGAAAAACGCGCGTGAAAACGATGTGCTGCGGCGCGCGGGCCGTCGCAAAAAGAGTGACGGACGCGACAACGACCAGCAGACATGTACGCATAGGCGGGATTCTACTGCCGTTGATCCTTTTGCCGTGGCCGAATCCGCTCAGTACGGCAGAATGTGCGCGGGGATCATTCTGGAGGCAAATCCATATGGCGACTCTACGTCGTATCACTGGGTGGGCGGTCGGCGTGTTCGCTGTATGGGGCTGCATGATCACAGCGCCCGCGAACGCTCAGACGCATGCACTCGATGCGCTCACGGCCGATGAAATCCGTGTGGCAACAGAGACGGCGAAGGCCGACTCGCGTGTCGCCGGGGCTCTCTTCCCGTCCATCACCCTGAACGAGCCATCGAAGGCCGAAGTGCTCGCGTGGCAGCCTGGACAGCCTCTCGCGCGCCAGGCGCGCGTCTTAGCGATGACCGCGAACGGTGTTTTCGAGATTCTCGTCGATGTCGGCGCCCGGCGTCTGATTTCGGTGACCGAACGCGCCGGCGCCGAACCGTCCATCACCATGTCTGAAATCGAAGGCTTGAAATTTGTGCTTGCCAACGCGGAGTTCCGGAGCGGCCTCCAGAAGCGCGGCATCACGGACTTCGGCAAAATCTTTTGCGCTCCGTTCTCTGCCGGCTACTACGCGATCCCTGAGCACGAGGGCAAACGCGTGGTGAAGGTGGGGTGCTTCGATACGCGTCGATCGACAACCAACCTGTTCGGTTGGCCGATCGAACGCCTCTACGCCCTCGTCGATCTCCGGCAGCGCACGGTGCTCAGCGTCAGAGACGATGGTGTCGTGCCAATCGCCCAGGAAGATCACAACTACACGGAAAAGGCGGTTGGCGAGTTGCGCGATCCCAAAAAGCCAACAGCCTTGTCGCAGCCACTCGGCGCGAATTTCCGCGTCGACGGGCAGCAGGTCACGTGGGGCAGGTGGCGATTTCACGCGCGCATCGACGCGCGTGTCGGCACCGTCGTGTCGCTCGTGCGATGGCAGGACCAATCAGAGCTCCGATCGGTGCTCTATCAAGGGTATCTGTCCGAGATGTTCGTGCCATACATGGACGCGGATTATGGCTGGTATTCACGCACGTACTTCGACATCGGCGAGTACGGCGGCGGCGCGTTGGCGTCTCCGCTGAAAGCCGGTGTCGACTGCCCCGCCACGGCGCACTTCATGCCTGCTGTCTTTGCTGATGACAAAGGCGAGCCGGTCACGACTCCGGACGCGCTCTGCATCTTCGAGCGTGCCGGCGGCGATCCGATCTGGCGCCACTCTGAGGTCATCAATCAGACCTACGAGGGTCGCTCAAACGTCGAGCTCGTGCTCAGGATGGCAGCGTCGATCGGCAATTACGACTACTTGTTCGACTGGATCTTCAACGATGCCGGTGAGATCGAGGTGCGAGTCGGAGCGACGGGAATCGATGCGCTGAAAGGTGTGCCGTCGCGGCGAATGGGCGATGCCACCGCGGCGGCCGACACACGATACGGCACGTTGGTCGCGCCCAACCTCGTTGCGGTCAATCACGACCACTACTTCAATTTCCGGCTGGACCTCGACATCGATGGGCCGAGCAACAGTTTCAATCGCGATGTGTACAAGCCGATCACGCTCCCGGCCGATTCACCCAGACGAAGCATCTACATCGTGCAGCCGGAGATTGCTTCAACCGAGAAGGCCGCACAGGTAGATGGCCACGCCGGGCCGGCAAAGCTCCGAGTGGTGAACGAAGGCCGCACGAATCAGGTAGGAAACCCGGTCTCATACGAGGTCATGGTGGCGAACCACGCGCAGTTGCTGTTGGATCCGCAGGACTGGCCGGCCAAACGCGCCCGATTCCTCCAGCACGACGTGTGGGTGACGCCGTACTCCCCTGTCGAGCGGTATGCCAGCGGTGAATACGCTTTTCAGAGCCGCGGAACCGACGGCCTCGCTGTCTGGGCCGAGCGAGACCGCCCGATTCGCAATCAGGACATCGTCCTCTGGGTGAACATCGGCATGCATCACTTGACGCGTGCGGAAGATCTTCCGGTGATGCCGACGATTTGGCACTCGTTCAAGCTGCGGCCGCACAACTTCTTCGACCGCAATCCGGCGATTGATTTGCCGAAGAGCTCGGATCGATAGAAGGACGCGATTATCCGAGCCGGCGTTATGCCAATCGTTCGTACGGAATCTCGCGGAACATCGGCAGCCGCGCGGCTGCGATAATCGCCTCGAGGCCGGCACGTTCGTGAAACTCCAGTCCGTCACGATCGACCACGATCGTGTTGGGATACCGCGGCGCGAGCCGGCGGAACTCGTCGTCGATCAGGCGAAAGCGACGCACCATGTTCTCGATGCCTTCGTGCGATCGATGACGGCGCCTGATGTGCTTCTCGATGGTGTCGCTGCTCGAGGTGAGGACGATGACGCGGTCTGGACTCCATGCGTCTCCGACTGAAAGCACCTCGCGAAGCGCGGCATGCTGCTCGGCAGGATACTCGGCCATGTGCGCTTCGAGCGTAATGCGGGCGCCTTCGAAAAAAATGACCTTGTCCGGCCGATCGTGGTCGGCTGCGTCGCGGTAATTGGCGTCGTAGAGCGCGGCAAAGTACGCGGTGACGCCGACGGCGTTCCGGCCCGCTTCGATGTCTTCGAGGACGCGGGGATCCCAGACCCCCTTCTCGCCTTCGCCGTACGATCCGTGGTGATAGAGATCGCCGAGCTGCCGGACGAGCGTGCTCTTCCCCACTCCAGGTCCACCGACAATCGCCACGCGCATGCGTCGATCACTCCCATTGATGTGAGGCGGCGCCGTGACGGCTCACGGCCTCACCTAGCGGCCACGGTTGACTCGTCGGCATTCTCCAATCTAGTCTGCCGGACATGTACGTAATTCGTGGCGCCGCAGCCGGGCTGCTTGTCGTCGCAGCCGCGCTCGCACAAATCGCTCAGACGACCAGCGACCCGTTTCCGACGCCGATTCCGGCCACAGACGGCGTGATTCGTGTCAGCTTCACCGAATTCGCGTCGATCCCCGACATCGATGGTCAGGCCGCGCGGATGATGCTGCTCGTCGACGAGCCGGGGACGCGGCGGATGTTCGTCAACGACATGCGCGGGCCGTTGTACAGCGTCAGTTACGACGGGAAAACCGTCAAGCCGTACCTCGATATCAACGCTGCGGCCTGGAACGTCGGCGTGCAGTCGCAAGGCGCGGAACGCGGCTTTCAGAGCTTCGCGTTTCACCCGCAGTTCAACCGACGCGGTGCGCGCGGGTTCGGAAAGTTCTACACCGTCACCGACACCACCAACACGACGGCGACACCGGATTTCGTGCCGGGCGGCGGCAACAAGACGCATCACACGGTGCTGCTCGAATGGACGGCCAAAAACCCCGCGGCCGATACCTATGATGGCGCCGCGCCGCGCGAGCTCCTGCGAATCGAGCAGCCGTTTCCGAATCACAACGGCGGGCACTTGACGTTCAATCCGCTCGCGGCGGAGCGCGATGCCGATTTCGGGCTGCTCTACATGGGATTTGCCGACGGCGGCAGCGGCGGCGATCCGATGAAGCTCGCGCAGAATCTCAGCTCGCCCTTCGGGAAGATCCTGCGCCTCGATCCGTTCGGCACGAACAGCGCCAACGGCAAGTACGGCGTTCCCACGAGCAATCCGTTCGTGAAGCACGGCAACGACAAGACGCTCGGCGAGATCTACGCATACGGTGTGCGCAACCCGCAGCGTTTCTTCTGGGACTCGAAAACGCGCCAGATGTTCATGGCCGATATTGGCCAGGGGACCGTTGAAGAGATCAGTCCGGTGACGGCTGGGGCCAATCTCGGTTGGAACGTGTGGGAAGGCAGCTTCAAGTTCGTCAACGGCCGCGAGGTGAGTCTCGATAATCCGCGGGGCGACGCCAAGGTCACGTATCCCGTCGTCGAATACGGACAGGCGGATCCGTTGCTTCAATCAAGCTCCGCCGCTACGGGCGGATGGGTCTATCGTCAGAATCGCATCCCGCAGTTCAAGGACCTTCTGATCTTCGGCGACAATCCAAGCGGCGAGGTGTTCTACGTGCACGCCGACAAGCTTCCAAACGGCGGGCAGGATGCGATTCGACGGATTCTGTTCAACGACAACGGCACGGCGAAGACGTTGCTGCAATTGATTCAGGCGAAGAATGCGGCCCAAGGCAAGCCGCCGGCGACACGCGCGGATCTTCGCTTTGCGACAGGGCCCGACGGTCAGCTGTTACTGCTGAACAAGCGTGATGGAACGATTCGAATGCTCGTTGGTGATGGCCGTCCCTCATTGCGGTGATGCGGCTCCAAACGCGTACAGCGCCTGCGTCGTGCGGACGTAGAGACGTCCGTCGGCAAACGCGGGCGTCGCGTACGTGTCCTCGCCGAGATCGTTCACCATCTTGACCGTGAGATCTCGATCCGGCGCGACGACGACGACTGCGCCGGCCTCGGTCGTGAAGAACACGTTGCCGTCTGCCGCAATGGGTGACGCGAAAACGGGACCCGGCGCACCGGTAAGACGTCCCTGCTTGATGAGCGCGCCCGTGTTCGGGTCGAGCATCGTGACAATGCCGTTGTCGTTCACCATGTAGAGGATGCCGCCATAAAGAAGCGGCGAAGGCAACTGCGGAACGCTCCGTTGATATTTCCAGCGAACCGCAGTGTCGCTCATGTCGCCAGAGCCGCCGAGCCGGATGGCGAGCATGCCGTTCTCGGAATCGATCGCCGCGCGGTAGTACGCCCACTCGTCCTGGCTCAGTGAGCCGCTCACGTCGAGGTCCGCAACCTCGAACCAGAATGCCGGCGTCAATTTCGGGAACTCGGCTTTCGAGAGCAACCCATTGCCATCCGCATCCGCGGTTTTCCACACTTCGTCGGCCGGGGGCACTCGGATCTTGTTGCCCGGGTCGTTGATTGGCGCGCCGTAGCCGTTGACGTAAATCGTGTCGCCGCCAATGACCGGCGTCGATTTCATCTCGAACGACAATCCGCCCACCCACCACAGCTTTCGACCGGTGGAGGCGTCGTAGGACGTGAGCAGGAACGATCCGGCAATCACGATTTGATCCCTGCCGTCCGCTCCGCGCCAGACGATCGGCGTCGAGTGCCCGCTCTTGGCTTCGGGCCGCTCGACCTTCCATTGCACGACACCCGTGCGTTTGTTGACGCCCATCACGTACGACCCGATGCTCTGATCGCATGCGAGGACGACGAGATCGCCGACGATGACCGGCGAGGCACCCATGCCGTAGATGTTGGTGAACGGCCCGAGCGGCATCTTCCAGCGCTCGTTGCCCGACGCGCCATACGCAATGAGCCCGTAATCGGGAAAGAACACGTAGATGGCGTTGTCTTCGACTGCAGGGCTTGGTGACGCGGGGTTATTGCGTTTGTCGATCACCTTCGTCTTGACTTGCGGCGCGCCGCGCTCCCAGATGATCCGGCCCTGCACCCGATCGATCGCGAGCGTCACGAGCGCGTCGCCGCGAAACGCCGTCAAGTAAACGCGGTCGCCATGCAAGATCGGGGAGGAATGGCCCGGCGGCAGCGGCAGCCGCCAGACAAGGTTCTTCTGAGGGCCAAAGTCTGTTGGAACGCCGGTCGCCGAGGAAATGCCGGAGCCGTTCGGTCCTCGAAAACGCGACCAATCGGGATTCCCGGCGGCTCCCAGAGCCGTCGCGAGCAAAACGACCGCCGCTACAAGCGGCACGCCAACGCGCGCTGAGCACATCCGCGCAGTATAGCGCCCGGGCTCGCCCCGACCCGCCACACGGATCTTGTGAACCATCGACCCCATTCATCCGTAATGAGTGTCTAACGCCTTTGTTTCGGCGGGACTGAAGTCCCGCGCTACGGGCCCACTCCGAACGTACGTAGCGCGGGACTTTAGTCCCGCGATCCGCCTTCGAGGACACCGCGATGGGATTGTGGCAGGACGTTCATTTCGCCATTCGCCTGCTCGTCAAGAACAAATGGTTCACGCTGGTTGCGACCGTTGCGCTGGCGCTCGGCATCGGCGTCAACGCGACGGTCTTCACGTTTGTCAACGCGGTCTTGATCCGCGGCCTGCCGTTCAACGATCCCGATCAGATCATGGCGCTCAGCTCGTACGATCCTGTGCGCGACCGCAACATGGGGACTTCCTATCTCGACTTCAAGGATTGGAGCGCGGCCACGAAATCGTTCACGACGCTTGCCGCCTATACCGGGAACACGGTGAACGTCAGCGATGAAGGACACGCAGCCGAACGGTTCTCCGGGACCTTGCTGTCCGCGAATTCTTTCAAATTGATCGGTCAGTCTCCGATCATCGGCCGCGATTTTCTGCCCGAAGACGATCGTCCCGGCGCCACGGCCGTCGTCCTGCTCGGCAGCGGCATGTGGAAGACCCGCTACGGCAGCGATCCCGCCATCATCGGTCGAACCATCAAGATCAACGAGATGCCGTCGGTCGTCATCGGCGTGATGCCGGACGGGTTCAAGTTCCCGCAGAACGCCGACCTGTGGCAGCCGCTCGCTCTCATGCCCGGTCTCGAGAAACAGCCTCGCAACTCGCGCGGACTCGAGGTCTTTGGCCGCCTCGCGGCCAATGTCTCGCCCGCGCAGGCGAAAGCGGAAATGTTGGCTATCGGAAGTCGGCTCGCACAGGAGTATCAGGACACCAACAAGAACATCCAGCCAAAGGTGCAGACCTTCAACGAGCGCGCCAACGGCGGACCCATCAAGGCGATATTTCTCTCGTTGATGGGCGCCGTCGCTTTCGTTCTGTTGATCGCGTGCGCCAACGTCGCAAACCTGCTCCTCGCCAGATCCGCGAACCGATCGCGTGAGATCTCGGTGCGCGTGTCGCTCGGCGCCACTCGTTGGCGGATCGTTCGGCAACTGCTGATTGAGAGCCTCCTGCTTGCGATCATCAGCGGGGTGCTCGGGCTTGCCCTGTCGACGATCGGCATCCGTCTGTTCGACGCCGCGACGCAGGACGTCGGCAAGCCGTATTGGATTCAATTCACAATGGACGGCCGGGTCTTCGCATACCTGGCGGCGATCTGTCTCGGCACCGGCGTGCTCTTCGGCCTCGCGCCGGCGCTGCACGTGTCGAAGACCGATGTCAACGAGATCCTGAAAGAGGGCGGACGCTCGGGATCGGCGGGGATGCGTGTGCGCCGATGGAGCGGCGTGCTGATCATCACAGAGCTTGCGCTGACGCTCGCGCTGCTTGCCGGCGCCGGCTTCATGATGCGCAACTTTTTGACGCTCTACCGGCTGGATCTCGGCATCGACACGTCCCGGCTGCTGACGATGTCGCTGGCGCTGCCGGAGCGAAAGTATCCCGCCATCGAGCAGCGCCTTGCGTTCTATCAGCGGCTGCAGGAGCGGTTGAGCGCAAGCGGCAAATTCCGTGCGGTCACCGTGACCAGCAATGCGCCGCTGCAAGGGGGCTTCTCCCGTCGTCTTGCCATCGACGGCCGGCCGCTCGCCTCAGGCGAGCAGCCGCCAATGGTGACGATGCTCACGGTCGATCCGCGGTACTTCGACACTATGGGTCTGCGGCTGATCCGCGGCCGGGCATTCACCGAGCTGGACGGCACACCGGGTCAGGAGAGCGCCATCATCAACGCCCGCTTCGCCCAGATGCACTTCGCCAACGAGGATCCAATCGGTCGCCGCATCGTGCTCAGCATCGATCTGGCGGGTGGGGCACCGCCTCAAGGCGGCATCCCGACGTCGCTGACAGCCACCATCGTCGGCATTGCGCCCAACCTCCGCCAGCGAAATTTCGAGCAGGCCGAGACAGACCCGATCGCGTATCTGCCGTTCAGATCCGATCCGCGAGGGTTCATGATGATGTTGGCGCGCAGCGAAGGCGATCCGGCCGCCATGACATCGCTGCTCCGCGAAGAGGTGCGGGCCATCGATCCCGACTTGCCGCTATTTGGCATTCGGACGATGGATGAGAGCCTGGCGCGGCAACGGTGGCCGTTCCGCATCTTCGGCACGATGTTCGCCATCTTCGCGATGATTGCTCTCATTCTCTCCGCGGTGGGACTCTACGCGGTGACCGCCTACTCGGTCACGCAGCGGACGCAGGAGATTGGCGTGCGCACGGCGCTTGGCGCCGAGTCGAAGCAGGTGATGTGGCTGTTCCTCCGCCGCGCCTTCTTCCACCTCGCCGTCGGCCTCACGCTCGGCGTGGCCGGCGCGCTGGGCGTCGGGAAGATTTTCGAAAGCTCCAACTTGCTGATTCAAACGAGCGGCCGGGACCCGGCAACAATCGCAACGATTGCACTGCTACTCGGGACCGTCGCACTCACCGCGTGTCTTTGGCCCGCGCGCCGCGCGACTCAACTGGATCCGGTCGTTGCGCTGCGGCACGAATAGAAGAATTCCCGATCGTGACATTGCGGATTGACGATTGATTGCAGATCGCGAACTGAAACTCGCGCGAGATGTGATTCATCGATCGGTCAATCTAATCGGCGATCGTCAATCCAAAGCCGCGACTCAATCTACAATCTCACCATCTGCAATGGCCAACACTCCACGCCAGGTGCTGTTCGCGAGCATGATCGGTACGACGATCGAGTTTTTCGATTTCTACATCTACGCGACGGCGGCCGTCCTCGTATTCCCCAATCTGTTCTTTCCGTCGTCGGACGCCGCGTCGGCGCGACTCGCGTCGCTTGCAACGTTTGCGATTGCGTTTCTCGCGAGACCCATCGGGTCGGCGCTCTTCGGCCACTTCGGAGACCGCGTCGGCCGCAAGACCACGCTGGTGGCGGCACTGCTGACGATGGGTGTGTCGACGGTGACGATCGGCATGCTGCCGACGTACGCTTCCATTGGAATTGCCGCGCCGCTGCTGCTCGCGATCTGCCGTTTCGGGCAGGGACTCGGACTCGGCGGCGAGTGGGGCGGCGCCATGCTCCTCGCGGTGGAGAACGCGCCGCCCGGAAAACGTGCGTGGTACGGAATGTTCCCGCAGCTTGGCGCGCCGATTGGCTTCTTCTTCTCGAACGGCGTGTTCCTCGCCTTGTCGGCGTGGCTCACCGACGATCAGTTCTTCGTCTACGGCTGGCGCATTCCGTTTCTCGCGAGCGCGGTGCTGGTGCTGCTCGGTCTCTACGTCCGGTTGACGATCGCCGAAACGCCGGTGTTTCGCGATCTGGCCGCGCGCCACGAGCGGGTGAAGGTGCCGCTGGTGTCGCTGCTCCGCGAGCACTCGAAGACGCTTGTGATGGGCATTTTGATCGCAGTCACCGCG
>WNFU01004727.1_pt1 | contig 17286 bp, 20 predicted proteins | sample 5400121 | NCBI WGS metagenome assembly WNFU01 (sample SAMN13153360, study PRJNA577476) | soil metagenome | isolation source: 100 cm soil or saprolite under grassland replicate 1 | place: USA:California | collected 2016-06-15
GGTTCGACCGCGCGGCGATAGCGGCGGTTCGCGACGCCGGCTACGTGGGCGCGACGACCACGCTGCCGGGGCTCGCGACGCCGAGCTCGAACCCGTTCAAGCTCGACCGCATCCGCGTCGAGCTCGCCGACGGAGTGCCCGGGCTGAGCGCGAAGCTGTCGCAGCTCGCCGCGTCCTCGTGAGCGTCGAGATCGCCCCAATCGAGGGGCTGCCGGAGATCCGGCCGGGTGACAGCCTCGGCGAGCTGATCGCCGCCGGGGCGCAGATCGTCGACGGCGACGTCGTGGTGGTCTCGCAGAAGGCGGTGTCGAAGTCCGAGGGCCGGGTGCGCCGACTGGGCGAGGTGGCGGCGAGGAACCGTGCCCGCGAGCTTGCGGCCGAGCTCGGCAAGGATCCCGCGCTCGTCGAGCTGATCCTCGAGGAGAGCACGTCGATCATCCGCGCCGAGCGCGGCGTCCTGATCGTCGAGACGAGGTCGGGGTGGATCTGCGCCAACGCGGGGATCGACGCCTCCAACGTCCCAGGCGACGACGCCGTCGTCCTGCTGCCGGTCGATCCCGACGCCTCGGCGCGCCGCATCCGGGCCGAGATCAGGAAGGCCACGCATCGCGCTCCGGCCGTCGTGGTGTCCGACAGCTTCGGCCGCCCGTGGCGGCTGGGCCAGACCGACGTGGCGATCGGATGCGCCGGGCTGACCCCGCTCGAGGACTGGCGGGGGCGATCGGACCGCGAGGGTCGAGAGCTCGCTGCCACCGTGACCGCGCTCGCCGACGAGATCGCCGCGGCCGCTGACGTCGTGCGCGGCAAGGACGCCGGGATCCCGGCGGCCCTGGTTCGTGGGCTGGCGCATCTCGTCGGCGCCGACGACGGACCCGGCGCGGCAGCCCTGAGGCGTTCCGCGGCTGACGATCTGTTCCGCTAGATCGCGAGCGCCCTTGGTGCTTAGGCGGGCATCTCGTGCTTCTCCGGGCCAGCAGGCGCCGGCGCGCCCTCCTCGCTGAACTCCGGAGCCGTGTAGACGCTCCCGGGCGTGCCCCCGAGCGCCAGGATCCGGGCTCCGTCCTCCCCGGTGACGAGCTTGCGCTTCTCGCCGGGGCCGATTCGGGCGAACGTGCCCGGCTCGAGCTGGTAGTTCTCGCCTCCGGCGTGCAGCGTCACAGTGCCGCTGAGCACGGTGTAGACCTCCTCCTGCTCGTCGTGGCTGTGATCGTGCTCGGGGTAGTGCTCGAAGTTCGGCGGCAGCTCGATCACCTGCATGCCGAAGGACGTCACGCCGAGCCCGGCGCGCACGCGGCGCATCCCGCCGCCGAACACGGCTTCGAACTCGTCGAGCTGCTTGACGGTCACGTCAGCCATCGCGCTGCCTGCACACTATGGCACCAGCACGGCCGCGCCGTGCAGGGTGCCGTCCCGAAGATGGCCCAGGGCCGCGTTCGCGGCGTCGAGCGGATACGGCGTGACCGAGGTACGCACGGGGACGCATGGCGCGAGGCTCATGAACTCCTCGCCGTCGCGACGGGTCAGGTTTGCGACGGAGCGAATCGAGCGCTCGCCCCACAGGATCTCGTACGGGAAGGCCGGGATGTCGCTCATGTGGATTCCGGCGCACACCACCGTCCCACCGGGGGCGAGCGCTCGAAGCGCCACCGGCACGAGCCCGCCGACCGGCGCAAAGACGATCGCGCCGTCGAGCTGCTCCGGGGGCCCCGCCTCGGAGTCCCCGGCCCACTCCGCGCCGAGCTCGCGCGCGAACGCCTGGCCCGCCTCGTCTCCGGGTCGGGTAAGCGCGAACACCCGTCGCCCCTGGTGGCGGGCGACCTGGCAGACGATGTGCGCCGAGGCGCCGAAGCCGTACAGCCCCAGGCGCTCGGCGTCGCCGGTCAACCGCAGGGCGCGGTAGCCGATCAGCCCTGCGCACAGCAGCGGCGCCACGTCGACGTCCTCGAAGCGATCGGGGAGCTCGAGGCAGTAGCGCTCATCCGCAACCACGTGCTCGGCGTAGCCACCGTCGGTCAGATAGCCGGTGAAGACGGCCCGCTCGCAGAGGTTCTCCCTCTCGGAGCGGCAGTAGCGGCACTCTCCGCACGTCCAGCCGAGCCACGGCACCCCCACCCGGTCGCCGGGGGCGAAGCGCTCCGCGCCCTCCCCCACCCCCTCGACCGCACCCACCACCTGGTGTCCGGGGACGAGCGGCAGATTGGGCTCGGCCAGCTCGCCGTCCACGACGTGTAGGTCCGTGCGACAGACGCCGCAGGCCCGCACCGCGATCAGAATCTGGTGCGCGCCGGGCTCGGGACCCGCGACCACCTCCTCGCGTAGGGGCTCGCCGGGGGCGTGTAGGACCATCGCGCGCAAGCCCGGCAATCATGACGGGCCGCGTTTGTCGTGCCGGGCGGAATTCCTACGGCGGAGTCGGGACCGCGCCTGCGGCCTGCCCGCCGACCTGGTGGGACGTGATCAGCTTGTCGTCCTGGAAGCAGAACTCCCACGCCGCATCCGGCTCGTCGGAGATCCCGTAGTACGCGCAGCTGGGCGCCCCCTCACCGTTTCCCCGCTTGCGCTCGTACTGCGGCGCCTCGCCGAGCTGGTCCTCGAGATCGGGTCGCGAGATTCCCGGCGTCACGGCGGCGGCCTCCTCCGCGGTGACACCCGCGGGGTTGTCGTCGTCGATCAGCCTCGAGATCCCGAAATAGCCGATGCCGAACGCGAGCACCACGATCGGGATCGCGAACCACCAGCGCCAGATGCGGCGCTCGTAGGGCTTCCCGCAACTCGGGCAGGACGCGGCGTCGGTGCGCGACGCGACCGAGCAGTGGCGGCAGATCTTGAGCGAAATCTGTGAGGACTCGCTCTCCATCGGCGCGGGAGCCTACCCGCGCGTCCGCCTAGTAAGCCTCCACGATCTCGTACAGGGTGGTCCGCTGGGCGGGCTCGCGGCCGGCGCGACGCGCGGCGGCGATGAGCTGCTCGGGGTCGAGCCGGACGCCGTGGTGGGAGCCGGCCATCCGCGAGATGTTCTCCTCCATCAGCGTGCCACCGAGGTCGTTGACGCCCCAGCGCAGGCTCTCGGTGGCGGCGTCGAGGCCCATCTTCACCCAGCTCGCCTGGAGGTTGGGGATCGTCCGCCCGAGCGCGAGCCGGAAGGCCGCGGTGTGCTTGAGGTTGTCCTGCCGTGAGATCTCCTCGACCCCGTGGGTGCGGCCCAGCAGCGTGTTGAAGGGGATGAAGCTCAGCGGGACGAACTCCGTGATCCCCCCCGTGCGCTCCTGAAGCTCGCGCACCACGCGCATGTGGGTCGCCAGCTCCGACGGCTCCTCGATGTGGCCGAACATGACCGTCGAGCTCGAGCGCAGGCCGGAGCGATGGCACGCCTCGACGATCTCGACCCACCTCGCGACCGGCAGCTTGTTGGGGGAGATCCGCTGGCGCACGCCGTCGTGGAGCACCTCCGCGGCGGTGCCGGGGGTGGATCCGAGCCCGCACTCGATCAGGTACTCGAACACGGCGTCGGGCGAGCGGCCCGAGCGCTCGCACATGTAATGGACCTCCATCGGCGAGTAGGCGTGCAGGTGGACGTGGGGGGCGACCTCCTTGACGAGCCGCAGCCAGCGTCCGTAGTCCTCCAGCGTGTAGTCGGGATGGATCCCCGCCTGCATGCAGATCTCGCTTACCCCGTAGTCGACCGCTTCGGCGACTCGCCGCGTGAAGTCCTCCGGGGTGACGTGGTAGGCGTCGGGCGAGCGCCGCCCCTGCCCGAAACCGCAGAACGCGCACCCCACCACGCAGATGTTCGTGAAGTTGATGTTGCGGTTGATCACGAACGTGACCCGGTCGCCGACCAGCTCGGCGCGGAGCTCGTCGGCCGCCGCGCGCATCTCCTCGATCACGTCGGGGCGGGTTTCCGCGAACAGCGCGGTCAGCTCCTCGTGGCTGAGCGCCTCACCGGCGCGGCCGCGCTCGATTGCGCGCGGGGCCACGTCGGCGGCCACCGGTCGCTCGCCGCGTCGCCCCGAGCCGCGGCGCGGTATGAAGCTCCAGTACTTGAGCTTGATGACGTCGAGGACCCCCTGCTCCATCCACTCGGCATCCATGTACTCCGGGTAGACGCACAGCCGCTCGGTGAGCGCGAAGCCCCGCGGCGCGAGCCGCTTGCGCGCCTGGTGCGGGCTCGGGAAGGCGTGCTCGGGCGAGATGTGATCGCCGTTTGCCGACAGCCCGCCCAGGTCGGTGGCCCCCGCCTCGACCAGATCCAGCCACCAGTCGGAGAGGTTCGGGGGAATCTGGATCCCGACGTCGGGCATCAGGCGCCTGCACTCCGCCACCAGCCGCCGCATGTCGTCGAGCGTGATCGGCGTCGCCCAGTCGGGCAGCGGCCGCTCCCCTGAGCGGACCGTCGAGTCCCCATTGGTCCACCGCGCTCGTGCCGACTCGTCGGCGATCTCGGCGACCTCGCGCCCGTAGTAGTCGGGATGAGGGACGAAGTTCTGGAGGATTACCTCCTGGATGTGACCGTGGCGCTCGTGCGCGGCCGCGAGCGCCTCGAGTGACGCGACCCGTTCGCCCTCGGTCTCGCCAATTCCCACGAGGATGCCGCTCGTGAACGGGATTCGCAGCTCACCGGCCGCCTCGATCGTCTCGAGCCTGCGCGCCGGGTGCTTCGTCGGCGACCCGGCGTGGACGGTGTCCATCAGGTGCTCCGCCATCGACTCGAGCATCAGGCCCTGGGACGCCGTCACCTCGCGAAGCCGTGCGAGATCGGGGGGCGACAGCACCCCGAGATTCGTGTGCGGCAGCAGGCCGCGCTCCAGGGCTCGCTCGCAGGTCCACGCTACGTACGAGGTGAAGCTGTCGTGGCCCCACTCCGCGAGTCGCTCGGCGACCTGCGGGTTGACGTCGGGGCGCTCGCCGGTCAGGACGAGCAGCTCCTTGCAGTTTCGCCTCAGCGCCTCGTCGAGCCGCCGCTCGACCTCGGCCGGCTCGTAGATGTGGGCGCGGTGGGTCGCAAACGAGCAGTACTTGCAGTAACACTGGCAGGTGCGCGACAGCGACAGCGTGTAGTTGCGCGAGAACGTGACGCGGCGCATGCCGCGACCCAAACTACACGACCGCCGCGCGGTCGCTTCCCCGCCGCGTGAGGCTCGGTGCTAGCTGGACTTGCCGGGGCCCGATCCGGCTCGCCGCCCGGGCGGGGTCGCCTTGGGCGGTTGTTCCTCCGCCGTCCCCGGAGCCCCGATGATTCTCTGCCCCGCGATCACGAAGAAGAAGAACCCGGCGGCCAGCACACCTCCGACCAGATCGCCGACCAGGTAGGGCCAGACGCCCCCGAACTCCTCGCCGACCAGCGCCGGGCCGAACCAGCGTGCGGGGTTCACCGCGGCCCCGGTCAGCGGGCCGATCGTCATCACGACGAACCCGAGCGTGAGCCCGATCGTCAGCGGCGCCCACTCGTTGCGGGCGCGCGGATTCAGAGCCACCGCGAGCACCGCGAGGACGAGCATGAAGGTGCCGATCGCCTCGAAGACCATGCCGTCGAAGTTGTCGCCGACGAGGGGGCTGATCGTGGCCGCTCCGTAGTTGCCGACGCGACCTTCGTCGAGCAGCAGCGCCTTGGTCAGCAGCGCGCCGAGGACGCCGCCCGACAGCTGGGCGAGGATGTAGACGACCGCATCGAGCGGATCGATGCGCCGCAGCGCGGCCGCCGCGACGGTCACGGCGGGATTGAAGTGGCCGCCGCTCACCCCGGCCAGGACCTGCACGAGCGCGAAGAGCACGAAGCCCTGCGCGAGCCCGACGACCGCGAAGTCGGAGCCGAACTGCGCGTCCGCGCCGGTCGCCACGTACAGGGTCACGACGCTGGTGACGAAGAACACCAGGAAGAACGTGCCTACGAGCTCAGCGATGTAGGCGGCGAGTCCTCGATCCTGCACTTGCTCGTACCTCCTCGAAGCTTTTGGTGACCCCGCGGGGCGACGGTCACCCCGCGAATGAGGGCGGCAGTCTACCCATCGCGGACATCAGAGGGGTTCCCTGGCTCTCCGGCGTGCTCCTGCTCGAGCTTGCGCCCGTCGGCGATCACCTCGAGCGCCTCTTCGCGCGACTTCCACCCCTCGACGTTCACGGACTTGCCCTCGAGCTGCTTGTAGATCGAAAAGAAGTGGGAAATCTCGCGCTGCAGCATCTCCGGAATGTCATCGAGGACCTCGGCATGGTTCCAGCCCGGGTCGTGCGTGGGGACGCAGACGATCTTGTCGTCCTCGCCCTTCTCGTCGCGCATCTTGAACAGCGCGATCGGCTTGACCCGGATCACGCAGCCGGGAAACGTCGGCTCGGACACGCACACCATCGCGTCGAGCGGGTCACCGTCGCGCCCGCGGTGGCCGAGCAGGTAGCCGTAGTCGGTCGGGTAGACGGTCGACGACGACAGGAAGCGGTCGAGCACCACCCGGCGCAGGTCCTCGTCGTACTCGTACTTGTTGCGGCTTCCCTTGGGAATCTCGATAAAGGCGAGCAGCTCGTCGGCCATCGGCCGTCAAGGCTATCCTGCGGCTCGCCATGACCAGGGTCGCCGCGCTGCTGGCGGCCGCCCTCACGACGATGGCCCTCGGGTCGTGCGGAGGGGGCGGCGCTGAACCGGGCGCGCCACGAGGCGCGACCCTCGTGCTCGACTTCCAGGCCAATGCGGCTCACACGGGCATCTACGCCGCCCTGGAGAACGGGCTTTACGAACGCGCGGGCGTCGACCTCGACGTCCGTGAGCCGTCGGCGTCCAGCGATGCGCCGAAGCTGCTGCGTGCCGGCCGGGTCCAGTTCGCGATCCTCGACATCCACGATCTGGGACTGGCCCGGGAGCAGGGCTTCGACATAGTCGGAGTCGCCCCGATCGTGCAGCGGCCATTGGCCGCCGTGATCGCCGCCGATCGCGACGCAATCCGCCGGCCGGCCGACCTCGCGGGCGGTCGCGTCGGGGTCACCGGCGTCCCCTCCGACGACGCGGTGCTCGACTCGGTGCTCGAGGCCGACGGGGTGGATCCCGACAGCGTCGACCGGGTCACGATCGGGTTCGAGGCGGTCCCGACGCTCGCCGCCGGCCGGGTCGACGCGGCCACCGCGTTCTGGAATGCCGAAGGGGTGGCGCTACGGCGTCGTGGCGTTCCCACGCGCGAGTTCCGGATCGATCGCTTCGGAGCCCCGCGCTACCCCGAGCTCGTGCTCGTCACGACCGGGGATTTGATAGCCGACGACCCCGAGCTCGTCGGAGCCGTGGTCAGCGCCACGATGCAGGGCTACCAGCTCGCCGTCGACGATCCCGAACAGGGCCTCGATACCCTGCTGGCCGGCGCGCACGCCCTAGACCGCGGCGAACAGGAGGCGCAGCTCGACGCCCTGCTCCCCGCCCTGAGCCCGGTCGGCCGGCTCGACCCGGCGGTGCTTCGCGCCTGGTCGCGATGGGACGCCGAGCACGGGATCCTCGAGCGTCCGATCGACGTCGGCGAGGCGTTCGACCCCCAATTCCTGCCCTAACCCCTACCTGGGCCGCATTGACCCCAAATACGGGGGCGAATGCAGCCCACGTCGTGCCGGCGCGGCCCTCACTCCACCAACCGGGTCATTGCCCCCAGCCTTCTACCCAGCTTCATCGAGCAGCGCCGCCACCAGCTCAGGCATCTCACGCGCCATCCGCGAGCGCGGGACGACGCGATCGACGCCCGCGGCCTCGGCCTGCTCGCGCGTCTCGGGGTCGGTGTGGCGATAGAAGCCGAGCACCGGGATCCCGAGCCCGACGACCGCCTCGGGCTCGACCCGTTCGAGGTCGGCGATCAGCAGGTCGGCGTCGCCGAGCGGCGCCTCGGCGGCGGACGCGGCCAGCGTCACGTCATGCCCGGCGGCGCCGAGCACGGTCTCGATCCGAGACCCGAACATCAGATCCGGCGCCAGCGCGACGACGCGGGCCATGCCGGGGTTGCCTACAGGCTGCGGCGCTGGCGAAACTCGCGCCGCACGCTCTCGGGCCGGCCCCACATCTGGACGACCTCCGCGCGCCCCTCGCGCATGTCGCAGACCATCATCTCGCCCTCGATCCCCTCGCGGTCGAGTATCTCAAGCGTGCCGCGGACCGTCTCCGGGGCGGCGGCGTGGCCGAAGCGATGCGCGACGTTTATCCGCCAGTGCCAGTCGGCCTTCGAGTACGGCTGGGCGTTTATCTGGGTCAGGATCACCGCGGCGTCGACGTAGCGCGTCTCGTCGCGAATCCGCATGTCGATCTCGAGGTCGGTCCAGTCGTCGGGCAACGCCTCGACGATCTCCGTGAACGTCTCCGCGAGCCCCATCCGGGACAGCCTACTTGGAGGCTGTCAGCCGAAGAACAGCTGCTCGAGCAGGAAGACGTTGAGCGCGATGATCAGGCCGCCGAGCGTGCCCGCCACCGCCGACAGCCACGGCGGGTTGGCGAGCTCACCCATCACGTCACGGCGGCGCGCGATCAGGATCAGCGGAACGAGCGCGAACGGGATCCCGAACGACAGCACCACCTGGCTGATCACGAGCGCGTCGGTCGGGTCTAGGCCGATCCCGAGCACGACCAGCGCCGGGGCGAGCGTGATCGCGCGGCGGGCGAAGATCGGGATGCGCCGGCGGATGAACCCCTGCATCACGACCTGGCCTGCCATCGTGCCGACCGAGGACGAGGCGAAGCCCGAAGCGAGCAGGGCGATCCCGAAGACCGTGGCGGCGTTGCCGGAGACGAGCTGGTGGAGCCCGTCGAAGGCGCCCTCGATGCTCTCGACCCCGATCAGCCCGCTCTCGTTGAACAGCGCCGCCGCCATGACCATCATCGAGAGGTTGACCACGCCGGCGAGGCTCATCGCGATGACAACGTCGATCTTCTCGAAGCGCAGGATCCGCCGCCGCTCGGGCGCGTCGCGCCCGACGATCCGGCGCTGGGTCAGCGCGGAGTGCAGGTACACGACGTGGGGCATCACGGTGGCTCCGATGATCCCGGTCGCGAGCAGGATGCTCCCGGTGCCGGCGAAGCCCGGCACCACGAGGTGGCTGGCGATCTGTCCCGGGCTCGGGTCCGCGTAGAAGATCTCGAGCCCGAATGCGAGCACCACCACCCCGACCAGCACGCTGATGCCGGCCTCGAGCCTGCGGAATCCCATCTGCTGGAGCGCGAGGATGCCGAACGCCCCGGCGCCGGCGATCAGCCCGGCGACGAACAGGGGAGTCCCGAACAGCAGGTAGAGACCAAGAGCGGCACCGACGACCTCGGCGATGTCCGTTGACATCGCCACCAGCTCGGCCTGGACCCACAGGCCCAGCGAGGTCCGGCGCGAGAACACCTCGCGGCACAGCTCGGGAAGGTTCTTGCCGGTGGCGATGCCGAGCTTCGCCGACTGGGTCTGGACCAGCATCGCGATCAGGTTCGCCGAGACGACCACCCACAGCAGGAGGTAGCCGTACTTCGCCCCGCCCGCGACGTTGGTCGCGAAGTTGCCGGGGTCGATGTATGCGACGGCGGCGACGAACGCCGGGCCCAGGAACGGCCATACCCTGGCAGGGCCGCGGGCGTGGCCCTCGAGCGAGCGCCGCGCCGCCTCGGCGACCGCCGCCTCGCCGGGGAGAACGTCCTCGACGGTGACGGCGTCTCCCTGCGGCGACGCCAGCGCGGTATCGGGAGCCGGATCGACCGTGACGTCGAGCCCGGGCTTCACGGAGCCTCTGCCTCCCCGACTTCGACCCGCATCTTCGCCGCCAGCTCGCCGCCCAGCGCATGCTCGCGGCCGTCGACCTTGACCAGGAGCGGGCCCCCGAACGGCTGCGCTTCGACGACCTCGACGCGGGCACCCGGCTGAATTCCGCGCTCGCCGAGGTAGCGAAGCATCTCGGGATCGCTGTCCGAGACGCGGCTGAACGTACCGCCCTCCCCGACGCCCAGCTCTCCCAGGGGGACCCCGACCTCCGCATCCAGCGCGAGCTTCTGATCCGGGATCGGATCGCCGTGCGGATCGCGGCTCGGGTTGCCGAGGGCTTCCGCGATGCGTTCCTCCAGCTCCTCGGAGATGTAGTGCTCGAGGACTTCGGCCTCGTCGTGGACTCGGTCCCACGACATCCCGAGGGCCTCGGCGAGATAAGACTCGAGCAGGCGGTGATGGCGCATAACCTCGAGCGCCACCCGCTCGCCGGCAGGGGTGAGGGTGACGCCGTGGTAGGGCTCGTACGCGACCAGCTTCATCTCATGCATGCGCTTGAGCATCGCCGTCACCGAGGCCGGGGACAGCCCGAGGCGCTCCGCGAGCGCCGATGTCCCGATGGGCCCACCTTGGCGTCGCTGCAGCGCGTATATCGCCTTCGCGTAGTCCTCGATCGCCTCGGTGGCGAGGGCGTCGGGATCCCTGCGCACGGCATGATGCTGGCCGGAAGTCATCACCCCGCCTCGATTTCGTTTTGATGCATCACAAAAGCGATATTTTGGCATATCTAAACCCGCCGGGGCCGAAACCGGGGCGGCCCTTAGAATCGGCACGTGGCCACATCACCGGTCATCGAGCTGGACGGCGAGTACCGCGCCCTGCGCGAGGGCGCCGGCATCGTCGAACGCTCGGCGCGCGGCAAGCTGCTCGTGCGAGGCGCCGAGGCAGCCGAGTACCTGGAGAGCCAGCTCACCAACGAGGTCGAGGCGCTCGCGCCGGGTGAGGGCTGCTACGCCGCGCTGCTCGACCGCAAGGGACACATCCAGGCCGACCTGCGAGTGCTGCGCCTCGCGCCCGACGCGCTCTGGATCGACACCGAGGATGGCGCGGCCGAGCGCTTGCGCAAGCATCTCGAGACCTACAAGATCGGCCGCGAGGTGGAGGTCGCCGACGTCGGCGGAGATCACGCGATCCTCTCGGTGATCGGACCGGCTGCGAGCGAGATCGCGGCGACGGGCCCGCTGTCCGGCGAGTACGCCCACCGCGAGCTCGACGCCGGGCGCGCCGTGGCGACCGATCTCGGGGTCGACCTCGTCGTCGCGGCCGCCGACGCAGACCGCGTTCGCGCCGAGCTTCGCGCGGCGGGAGCGGTCGAGGTCTCCGAGCAGGCTGCAGAGATCCTGCGGGTCGAGAGCGGCCGCCCGCGATACGGAGCCGAGATGAGCGAGGCGACGATGCCGGCCGAGGCCGGCATCGAGGAGCGCGCGGTCAGCTTCACCAAGGGCTGCTACATCGGCCAGGAGCCGGTCGCGCGCCTGCACTACAAGGGCAAGCCGAACAGGCATCTGCGCGGGCTGCGGCTGAGCGACCCGGCCGGCGCCGGCGACGCCATCCGCCTCGGCGAGCGCGAGCTGGGGAGCGTCGGCACCGCCTGCCTCTCCCCCGCCCTCGGGCCGATCGCGCTCGCGATCGTGCGGCGCGAAGCCTCTCCCGGGGACAGGGTCGAGGTGGGCGACGACGGTGTGACCGCCGAGATCGTGGAGCTCCCCTTCTGACGGCCACCAGGCGCCAGGCGCTCGGCGGCGGCCGGCTGACAAGCGACAGCCCGCTGCTCGGCGGGCCGCTGACCGGCGACGCCGGCGCGGAGGAATCGCTGCCGGCCGAGCACGGATACGACCCGCACGCCGACGACCTCGCCCACCCGGTGCCCCAGCGGCGCGACGGCGAGCTGACCGAGCGGCCCGAGCTCCTACCCGAGCCCGAAGGCGAGCGAGCGCTAGACGACTGGGGCCGCTCGGAGGCGGTCCTGCGGCTCGCCGATCCCGTGCTCGACTTCTACTTTCGCTACTGGTTTCGGGTCGAGCACCAGGGGATCGAGAACGTGCCGTCGAGCGGCGGCGCGCTCCTGGTCTCCAACCACTCGGGCGCGCTGCCCCCCGACGCCCCGATGATCATGCACGCGATCCGCCGGGAACACCCGACCCCGCGCCCGCTCTACATGCTCGGCGAGCACTGGTTCAAGGGCTACCCGTTCGTCGGCATGCTGGCCAACAAGCTGGGCCTGGTCGCGGCCCACCAGCGCAATGCCCAGCGCCTGCTCCACGACGAAGGCCGCCTGGCGATCGTCTTTCCCGAGGGGCAGAAGGGAAGCCGCAAGGTGCTCTGGCAGCGCTACCGCCTGCGGCGCTTTGGCCGCGGCGGCTTCGTGCGTACCGCGATCCGCGCCGGCGTGCCGATCGTCCCGATCGCAGTTGTCGGCGCCGAGGAGGCGATGCCGATCTTCGCTCACATCCGGCCGGCGCAGCGCCTGACGGGGTTGATCTACTTCCCGTTCAATCACGCCTTCCCCCACTTCGGACTGCTCGCCGGGCTCATGTACCTGCCGGCGAAGTTCAAGATCCGCTTCCTCGAGCCGATTCCGATGGACGGTTACCCCGCTGACGCCGTCGACGACGCCGGGCTGATTCAGGCCGTCGCCGAGGAGGTTCGGGGGAGGATCCAGACCGAGCTCGACGAGATGCTCGCCCAGCGCCGCTCGGTGTGGCTCGGCTAGCGGTCGCCTGACGCGGCTGCTCGCCGGCGACCGGATTGCGCGGGACCCACAACCCGCACCCGGGGCTCCCCAGTTCGGTTAGATTCCCTTCGGGATGAGGACGCTAGCGCTTCGGCCCAGGCACGCGCTGCTGCCGGCGGGGCTCGCCGTCCTCGGCTTCGCGGCCGCGGGCTGCGGCGCCGAGGACCACCCCAACGATCCGCGTCCTCCGAAGCCGATCGAGATCACGGCGCGCGTCGACGACGACGTCGTCGATGTCTCGCCCGACGAGTTCGGTGCCGGGCTCACCGTTTTCACGATCTCCAACCAGAGCGGCTCGACGGTCGAGCTGACGCTCGACGGCCCTGTCGCGGCGGCCAGCCAGCCGATCGAGCCGGGCTCGGTCACCGACGACTTCAAGATCGAACTTCAGGAGGGCGACTACGAGGTCACCGGAGGGTCGGAGTCGAGCGCCAAGCCCGCCGAGCTCGTGATCGGCCCCGAGCGCCCGTCCGCACAGGACGAGCTGCTGCTTCCCTAGCCGCCTGACCGCACCGGGACCTCTACTCGGCCTGATCGGCGGCCGCGACGAGCGACTCGATGCGCGATAGGGAGCGCTCGACGTCGGCAATCATCCCGTCGAGCTCCTCGCGAGCTCGGTCGGCGCTGGTCGTGACGTTGGTCAGCGACTTGCGTATCCGGTTTGCTGCCTTGAGTCTGGCGGTCGCCTCCTCGGCGGCGTCGCGGACACCCGCCGCGTCGACCTCGAGTCCGGCAGCCCCCGCTGCGAGCACGCGAGCCCGCACGTAGCGATAGACGAGCCGCAGCGCAAGCGGATCCGGTTCGTCGCGGTCGATGACCGCGATCATCTTGTTGCCCTGGTATTCGGTCAGCTCCTGGAGACCGGAGGGGATCTTGTCCTCGCCGGCGACGACCAGCACGCCGTAGCTCGCGTCGCGCTCGGCCATCGCCGCGTTGAGCTCGATCCAGGCGTCGTTCTTCGAAAGCTTTCGATTCTTCGCCTCGAACACAACGGTCGCAAGTGACGGGCCTGTGCAGGCGCCGAGCTCGACGACGGTGTCGCCCTTCTTGCCGCCCGCCTCGGAGCTCGCGTCCCCGACATGGTGGGCAGCGTCCTGTCCCGACGCAAGCTGCTCGAGCTCCGCGTGCACGAGCTCCTCGAAGCCGCGGCCCTTGCGCGTGCCGGCTTCTTCAGCCTCGGCGAGCTCGCGCTTGTTCTCGGTCAGGCCCTTGAGCTCGCTCACCTGACGCGTCAGCTGGTCTATGCGCTTTCGGTTCTCCTCGCCCTCGTCCCGCTGGCTCTGCCCGAGCTCTCGGTACACCCGGATCATCGAGTCCCGGAAGTTGAAGAAGGGATTGGCGCCGTCCTCTGCCGAGAACAGCTTCAGCAGCGCGTCGCGCTGCTGCTCGAGCGCCGTGCCAACCCGGGTCTCGATCTCCTTCTGGACCGAACCGTCGCGCCCGGGGTCGAAGCTTTGGGTAATGCGCTCGGCGAGCTGCTGGTCACCGGCCTCTATCGCCTTCGTGAGGCGCTCGCGGAGCTGGCCCGCCTGACGCTCGAACTCGGCGCGAACGTAGTCGACCTCGGCGGCGGCGTCCTCGCGGTCGAGCACGCGGGCGCCGATCTCGATCGCGTCGGTGACCGTGCGCGGAGCGGCCTGCCCCGCTTCGGCGCGCTCGCGGACGACGCGAGCGGCGCGCTCGTCGGTGACGGTCAGACGCTCGATCACCAGACGGTCGTCGAGCGCGCGAACGGCACCTTCGTCGAGCGGGAGCTGCTGCTTTTCTGATGCTTCCATCGGAACCCATCAAGGTAGTCGCGGGCTCGGATGCAAAGCTGACGGCGATAGGATGCGGCCGCTTTTACACGCGAGAGGAGGACCGTGGCCGTAGAGATCGCTGACGTTTCGAAGCTCGACGTGGAGCCCGGCGAGCTGCCCGAGAAGATGGCCGCCTGGGTGATCCGCCCCGAGCGCGAGGGTGAGCCCACCGACGCGTTCCAGGTCGAGGAGATCGAGGTGCCCGAGCCGGGCGCCTTCGAGGTGATCGTGCGCGTGATGGCCGCCGGGGTCAACTTCAACAACGTCTGGGCCGCGATGGGCAAGCCGGTGTCGGTCTTCGACTACGGCGACCATCCCGAGTGGGGCCATCACATCGGTGGATCCGATGCCTCGGGCGTGGTCTGGAAGGTCGGCGAGGGCGTCACGAAGTGGAAGCCGGGCGACGAGGTCGTGATCCACTGCAACCAGGCGTCATACGAGGACGTCGAGGTCCACGGGCTCGACCCGCTCGCCGCCCCGAGCCAGATGATCTGGGGCTACGAGACGACGTGGGGCTCGTTCGCCCAGTTCACGAAGGTCCAGGCCCAGCAGCTTCTGCCCAAGCCCGCCAACCTCTCGTGGGTCGAGTCGTCCGCCTACGGGCTGACGTACTTCACCGCCTACCGGATGCTGATCGACCGCTGCAGGCTGCAGGCGGGCCACAACGTGCTGATCTGGGGCGCGGCGGGCGGCCTCGGCGTGTTCGCGACCCAGCTCTGCGCCGTGTCGGGCGCCAACGCCGTCGGCGTCGTCTCGTCGGACGAGAAGGGCAAGCTCGTCGAGCAGCTCGGCGCCGTCGGCCATATCAACCGCAACGAGTTCGCGGACATGATGCGCACCGACGCCAACCATCCGGCCGCCGATCCGGCGGCCGACAAGGAGCGCTTCAAGGCCTCGCGCGGCTTTGCCAAGCGGGTCAAGGAGCTCCTCGGCGACGCGCCCGACATCGTCTTCGAGCATGTCGGGCAGGCGACGTTTCCGACCTCGGTCCTGGTCGTCAAGCCGTTCGGCAAGGTCGTGATCTGCGGCGCGACGTCGGGCTACAACCTCGACTTCGACGTCCGCTACCTGTGGATGCGCCAGAAGGAGATACTGGGCTCGCACTTCGCCAACGCCTACGAGGCCAACCGCGCGAACCAGCTGATGGCGGAGGGGAAGATCCGCCCCGTGCTTTGGCGGGCCATGGGCTTCGACGGGGTCGCCGAGGCTCACCAGCTGCTGAAGGAGAACAAGCACCTCGGCAAGATCGCGATCATGGTCGGCGCGACCGACGAGGAGCAGGGCAAGTCAGCCGAGGGGCCGGGCGCGATCCGCGCCGAGGTCGGCGCCTAATAAATCCTCAGATGGCCGATGTCAACGTCATTGACTGGCGCATCCACCCCTTCCGCGCCGACCGCTGGCTCGAGGCGTGGCGGCCGGCCGCGGCGCGGGTGCTCGCCTTCGGGGCGACGAGCTGGTCGCTGACCCGCTCCGTCGACGACCCGCTGCACTTCAGGCAGATGTCGGTGTGGGAGAACCGCGACGACTTCGAGCGCTACTGGGCATCAGACGAGGTGGCGAACGCTCGCGAGCAGGTCATGAACCTCTACAACAAGCCCCTCCTCCCCACCTGGCACACGCTGCTGGCGAGCGAGTAGCGCCCGCGGTCAGCGGGGCTCGCGCGCTTGCGCTAGTGCTGCTCGAGCGGCGCCATCGTCAGGCCGGCCTCCTTGAGCAGGCCCCAGTAGTGCTCGGCGGGCTCGCGCGGCCCGCGCCACACCACAGCCTGGCCGGAGCTGTGGATCTCGTCGGCATACCTGTAGCCACGCTCGACGCTGACGCCCGGCAGCACGCGCGCCAGGGTGGCTGCGACGTGATCGAAGGTGTTGTGGTCGTCGTTGCGCACTATCACCATCCAGTTGCCGCCCAGTCCGGCGCCGGGCCCGGCACTGCGCGGCCTGTCGACCGTGGTCGTGGACATGCGTGCGCTCGGCGCTAGCTCGGGTCGGGGATGGCGACCGCGAGGTCGTCGAGCGCGGCCGTGGCTCCGCCCTTAACCTCGGCCTCGCTTCCGAACGTGATCGCGGTCCTGCGGCCCTCGACCTCGGTCGGGTTCGGGTCGACGAACCCGTCGACGAGCTTCTTGCCGTTGACCGCCGCGGTGATTACGTCGCCGAAGGCCTGAAGGCTGAGCTTGTTCGCCTTCCCGAGGCCCGCGATCGCGGTGTCGGTCCCCTGCATCGGGAGCCCCTCGATCTCGGGATCGCGGCGCAGCTCCCAGGTGCGCGTGTCCGGGAACACGCGCAGCTCGTACTCGGTCGAGTCGTCGTTGCGCACCGAAACCGCGACGAACAGCTCGTCGCGCAGCGACTTCGGCACATCCTTCGAGATCGTCGCCTCGACTTCGAGTAGATGGTCGGGCTGTGGCGCGTCCCCGCGGACGGGGGTGGCGAACACGCAGCTCGTCGTGCCCTTCTTGATCTCGAGCGAGAGCTCCTTGTCGTCCTTGATCCAGCCCCGCTTGCAGGCGTCGCCGCCGTCGAGCTTCTGGAGGTCGCCGATCGCGGACTTGCTCGAGAAGGTGTTCGTGTACACCGTGACGTCGGCGAGCGCGATCCCGGCGGTTGCCGTGAGCGTGAAAACCGCAGCCGCGGCCGTGATTCTGAGGCGCATGAGCGTTTCGAGCCTAGCCTGACCGGATCGGCGGACGCCACCGCGGATTGGGCGACGAAGCGCCGCTTGCGAGCCAACTAACACCCGCTCGTCGCGAATGTAGCGCTCCTTAGGCCCACGCGTAGAATTGGCCCATGAGCGACCACCGGCTTCCCGAGCGGGAGCGACCGTGGGTGATGCGGACCTACGCCGGGCACTCGGACGCCCGACGGTCGAACGAGCTTTACCGCCGCAACCTCGCCAAGGGCCAGACCGGGCTGTCGGTCGCCTTCGACCTGCCGACCCAGACCGGCTACGACGCCGACCACGAGCTGGCGCGCGGCGAGGTCGGCAAGGTCGGCGTCTCGATCTC
>WNFU01004729.1_pt1 | contig 17281 bp, 15 predicted proteins | sample 5400121 | NCBI WGS metagenome assembly WNFU01 (sample SAMN13153360, study PRJNA577476) | soil metagenome | isolation source: 100 cm soil or saprolite under grassland replicate 1 | place: USA:California | collected 2016-06-15
GACCTCGATGGCGCGGTCCAGGCTGGGGTTGAGCGTGAGCGTGACGATCATGCGAGGACCACCTCTGGGCCGGCGGCCTCCAGCTCGGCGGCGACCCGCCGGTCCAGGCCGGTGTCGGTGTAGATCACGTCGATGTCGCCGAGCTCGGCGAAGCGGGCCATGTAGTCGTTGCTGAACTTGGTGTGGTCGGCCAGCAGCACCGAGCGCCGGGCCGCGGCGACCATCGCGCGCTTGACCGCCGCCTCGGCCGGGTCCGGGGTGGTGAGGCCGTGCTCCGGCGTGCAACCATTGGTGGCCATGAAGGCGACGTCGGCGAACAGGTGCGACAGCGGCCGCAGCGCCAGGTCGTCCACGGTCGCCAGCGTGCGCCCGCGGACCCGGCCGCCGAGCATGATCACCGTCAGGTTGGGGCGCGACGCCAGCGCGACCGCCAGCGGCGGGGCGTTGACGACCACCGTCAGCTCCCGGTCGGTCGGCAGCACCTCGGCGAGCCGGCCGGTGGTGGTGCCGGCGTCGATGATGATGGAGCCCTCCTGCGGCAGCGCGGCCAGCGCGGCCTTGGCGATGCGCTCCTTCTCCGCGGTCATGACGGCGTCGTGGGTGGCCAGCGCGGGCTCGAAGCCGAGGCGCTCGACCGGGATGGCGCCGCCGTGCACCCGCCGCAGCACCCCAGCGCGTTCCAGCACCGTCAGGTCCCTGCGGATCGTCTCCGAGGTGACGCCGAAGTCCTCAGCCAGGGTCATGACCTCGACCCGGCCGTCCGCGCGGGCGCGCTGCGCGATCTGCTGCTGCCGCTCTTCCGCGTAGATGTGGGTTCACCGCCGTTCAGTCTTGGTTTTATCTGTGTTTACACCCATCTGATTGGGAAGTCAAGGCCCAGATGTGCTGTCGCCGTGGCAAGCGCAGGCGCGCCCGACAACCAGAGCCGCCTCCACATGCGGAATACGGGGTCCGCACGGTCCGCGCGGGTGCCTTGACTGGTTCCTCATCGTCGGGCGAGGCCACCTGCAGGTGCTTCGGACCCACATCGACCACCAGAACTAGCACATCTAGAACCCAGCACATCGCCGCGCTGGGCGCTTCGGCTGGAAGCGCCAGACCCATGTGCCGGTCTGACCGCGTCGGCGTGATGATCAGCGGCGGGGTATGTCGACGCAACTTGCTCGGAGGCTTCTTGCACGAGTACCGGCGCGCTGCATCAACGCACTTGCGCATCTTTCAGACAGGCGGTGCGCACGATCGGCCGGGCATTGAGCGATGGACCAGTCGTCTTCGGCGACGGCGTCGTTGTCCATACCGAAATCGTGCTACCTCCGGACGCATCAGGACAGCCGCACCAACTCCCAGACTGTTAGGCGGCCACCTGCCGTACCTGCCGCCGTCCTACGCCGCGCTGGCTCGCCAAACAGGCCATCACCAGCACCGACCTGACAGAGCGCTACCAGAGAGAGTCGCTGTATCTCGCGAGCTCAACCTCCTCTTTGCGGGGCGGGTCCGCCCCGGGCCGCGTGCACGTCTGCGCTGCGATGCCATTGGCACAGGCCAGAAGGACCTCCAGCTGTGCCGCGTCCAGTGCCTCCAGGCCGCCTCGGCCGAGGGCGCCTTGGTGGTGCAGCCAGGCCAGGGCCGCAGAGGTGAACGCGTCTCCGGCCCCCACCGTGTCCACGACCGTTACCTCTGGGGTTGCGGCTCTGGCCTGTGCCGTCGTCCCAACCGCCAACGAGCCGTCCTTCCCCAAGGTGACCAGGACCAGAGCGGGCCCGAGCCTGAGCCACCGCGATGCGACCGCCTCGGGAGGCTGGTGTGGGTACAGCCAGGCCAGGTCTGCCTTGCTCACCTTGACCAGGTCCGCCAGGCTCACCCAGCCCTCCAGCCGTCGAAGATAGGCATCCCGGTCGGTGATGAGGCTGGGCCGCACGTTCGGATCGAGGGACAGCAGGCGACGGCGCGACTCCCGGCGCATGAGTCCTTCAAGAGTGGAGGCCCCCGGCTCGAGCACCAGTGAAATCGAGCCGAAATGCATGGCTGCGTCCCCAGGAATTGCGGGTAGGTGCTCGGGGAGAAGCATCCGGTCGGCCGTGCGCTCACTGTAGAAGGAATATTCCGGCTCCCCATCACCCATGTGGACGAAGGCCAGCGTGGTGGCCTCCTCGGCGTCGACCAGAAACATCAGCGAGACCCGGCTGGCTTCAAGGTGACGTCGCAGCAGGCGGCCAAAGGCATCGGTGGAGATGCGGCCGAGGAAGGCCACTGGGACGTCCAAGCGACCAAGTCCGATCGCCACGTTGTACGGCGACCCGCCGGGATGCGGGAGGTATCCGGTGCCCGCCCCGCAACGAGCTGGGGTCATGTCGATAAGGGCCTCTCCTGCGACTAGGATCATCCTTCCATCTCCCTGGTCACGCGGTCGAATGCCTGGACGATTTCGTCTGTGAGGGGTTCCGCGAAGAAGTCCTGGCTCACCGTCGGTGAGAGCGCGAAGCAGGATAGGCCCTCCTGTGCCAGCGCGACCAGATCTCTGAGGCTTCGCAGGCTGGCTACCAGGATCTTGGTCTGGCTGCCAACGGCCCTGAGTGCGCGCTGCATGGCGATGATCTCAGCCGGGGCTTGACGACCGGCGTCATTCATCCGCCCGAGGTACGGAGCCACGTAGTGGGCGCCTGCCGCAGCTCCAAGCAGGGCCTGCTGGGCGTTGTAGACCGCCGTCAGTAGGACGGGATGGCCGTGCCGGACGAGGATGACCGCTGCTCGAACGCCCTCCCGGGTTACAGGCAACTTGACCACGACGTTGGGGCCGATGGCGCGCAAATTCTCTCCGCATTTGATCAAAGCCTCGTCATCCTGTCCCCACGCCTGGATGAACACCTCCCGAGCGCCCGCCGAGGTGGCCCAGTCATAGAGATCAGGCAGGTCGGCCGTTTTCAGGGCCGCCCGGCGCAGAAGCAGGGGGTTGGTGGTGAGCCCGCGGAACAGTCCGGCTTTGAGGAGCGGTTCGGCTTCGGTCCGGATGGCCGTGTCCAGGTAGAGCTGCAACATCGCTACGAACTCCGTCTGTCGTCGTTGGACTGAGACCCCAGCGTCAGGGGCGTGCCTCCTCGAGGAGCCGCGGAGCGTGAGGCTGCTTCACGTGAACAAGACCCCTCCGTCGATGATGACAGACTGCCCGGTCATGTAGTCGGAGTCGGGCGAGGCCATGTACGAGACCAGGCCCGCGACGTCCTCTGGCTGCTGCACGCGGCCCAGGGTGATCATCCTGCTTGTCTGCTCGAGCGCTTGGCCCTTGGGCAGCCCTCGTCGTGCACTCAACTCCACGTCGATGGACTCCCACATTGCGGTGTCGACGATGCCTGGGCAGTACGCGTTGACGGTGATCCCGTACTGCGCCCACTCTTGCGCCGCGGTCTGGGTCAATCCGCGCACAGCGAATTTGGATGCCGAGTAAGGCCCCTGCAATGCGCCCGCCTTGTGCGCGGCGATCGACGCCGCGCCGATGATCTTGCCGCCCTTGCCCTGGCGGATCATCTGGCGAGCTGCGGCTTGATAGCACAGAAAGACGCCGCGCGCGTTGATCGCCATGATGTGGTTCCATTCGTTCACCGTGACCTCGAGCAATGGAGCTACGTGGACGATACCGGCGTTTGCGACCATGACATCGAGCCGCTCGAGCTCGTCGACGACTCGCTCCACCATTTCTTCGACGGAATTGGCATCGCTGACATCGGCGGCGACGGCCACAGATCGCCTTCCGAGGCCCCTGATCTCTTCCGCGACCCTGTGCAGCTCGCCATCAGCAGCCGGAAGGTCGTTGACCGCGACGTCGACGCCGTCGGCGGCGAGGCGGAGCGCGATCGCGCGGCCAATTCCCCTGGCAGCTCCAGTCACAAGGGCCACGCGTTGTTCTGGCGGGCGTGTCGCCCTCGACGAGCTGGACATTTCCTAATCCGGCTCGTCGGTGCCAGCTGCGGCGACAGCTCCTGCTCGTGCCTCGCCGCGGAAGAAGGCGCTCCACGGCATCCGCAGCGGCTGGTCCTGGGCGATCACGGCGTGCAGCTGGCGCATAAGCGGGAAGTCGTCGGGCCCGATGATCCCGCGATCGGTCAGCTTGGGCAGCGCCCCACCGATGACCTGGATCGCTGCCGGGCCCTCGAGGGTGATGTCTCCCATCCGCGCGCGAGCGTCGGAGAAGCGCAGACCGCCGCCGACCAGACGGCCCACCCGCACGGTGCGCCCACCCGTGCTCGTCACGAACAGGTCCCCCACGCCCGCCAGCCCATTGGGCGTCTCGGGCCGCCCGCCCAGCAGGCGGACCATCTGGCCGATCTCCACTGCCCCCTGCGCGAACAGCGCGGCCTCGTGGTTGTGGTTGCGGTCGGGGCCGTCGGCCTGGCCGAGCCGCTCCAAGACTCCCTCGGCGAACCCGACGCCCACGGCGTAGCCGTTCTTCATCGCGGCGGACACCTCGACGCCGACAAGGTCGGTGGAGGTCCACACGTGGTACCAGCCGGTCCGGAAGGTCGCGGCCAGGCGGTCCAGCGCGGCCTGCTCGTGGCCGGTGAAGACCACGCACGTGTCGCGCCGCGCCGCCACCTCGCCAGCGATCGACGGGCCGCCGATCGCAGCCCAGCGGATGCGCGAGCGCAACTCGGGCGGCACCTGCTCGGCCAGCACGTCGGGCAGGATGCGAAGGTCGCCGTCTTCGTTGGCCGCCATGCCCTTGGCGATGGCGATCACCAGCATCTCGGGCTGGAGCAGCGCGGCGAGCCGCTGGCCCGCCCAACGCACGCCAAAGGAGTTGACCCCGCTCACGACGATCTCGGCGCCGTCGAATGCCGCCTCGATCTCCTCGACCTGGTATGGGCGGACCGACTCGGGGAGGCTCCGTTTGAGTCCGGGGTGGACGCCGGTGGCCCGGATGCTGTCGATGATGTCCCGGTCAAGGTGGGTGCCGATTAGGCGGATGTCGTGGCCGTTGTCGGCCAGGGGGAACGTCAGGGCCGAGCCCATGACGCCCGATCCCAGGATCCCAATGGTGGTCATGACCGAGGCCTCCTCATGGGAATTCGGCATGCAGTTTCCACAGCTGCTGGAGCTGTGGCTGGATCGCCGGGAACAGCGGCCGATAGACCTGGGTGAACAGGTTGTCGTAGAGCTCGCGGGCGCGGTCGGTGGGCTGGAAGCTCCCGCCCACGTCGGTCATCGCCGCCGTGGCGTCCTCGACCGAGGGGTACCAGCCGGCACCGAATGCGCAGAGGATCCCGGCGCCGAGGTTGGTCGCCTCCGCGGTATGTGCCCGGGTGACGGTGGCTCCGAGCACGTCGGCCATGATCTGGCACCACAGGTCGCTCTTCGACCCGCCGCCGAGGATCACGTACTCGCGGATGCGCTCGCCGGTGGCGGCCTGAATGCCCTCCATCGCCAGCCGGTGCTCGTAGGCAATGCCCTCTTCGATCGCGCGGAACAGGTGCTCACGGCGGTGCCCATGGTGCCAGCCGACCACGATCCCGCTCGCCGAGGGGTCCCAGTACGGGCTCGTCACGTGGTTCCAGTAGGGCACCAGCAGCAGCCCGCCCGACCCCGGCCCGATCTCGCCCGCCGCGGCCTCGTAGCGGTCGAAGTCGGCACGCTCCTCGAGCGAGTCGCCGAAGTGGCGCATAAACCACCTCATCGTCGCCAGGCCGCCCCGCAGGACATTCTCGAACAGGAACGTGTTCGGCGCACCGCCGTAGAGGGTTCGACACGACGGGTCGGTGACGTACGTCCGGCCGATCGGGCCGCCGGTCACCGCGGTGCCGAGGTTGAGGTAGGCCCGATCCAGCGAGGTCACTCCGGCGCCAAGGCAGGCCGCCTGGCCGTCGCCGAGGCCGGCCACAACCGGGATGCCCGCCGACAACCCGGTCGCCCGCGCCGCCTGGGCGGTCACCTCGCCGATGACCTCGCCAGGCTTGACGGTGTCACAGAACTGCTCGGGACCGAGCCCGATGGCGGCGATGAGATCATCCGCCCAAGCCTCCTGCTCGATGTCGGTGAGCCCGAACGAGTCCGCCGAGGCGAGACTCGTCGTGAACCTCCCGGTCAGCCGCTGCACGAGGAAGCCGTGCACGTCCATGAACCTGTGGGTGCGCGCGACGACCTCTGGCTCGTGCTGCACGAGCCAGAGCAGCTTCGATGACGCCTGCGCCACCGAGGGCCCGCGGCCCGTGCGGCGGTGCAGCTCCTCGTGGCCGAAGCGCTCCCCCAGCTCGTCGAGCTGGCTGAGCGACCGCGCGTCGTCCCATAGGATCGCGTTGCGCAGCGCGTGGTTGTCCTCGTCGACCGGCACGAACGACTCGCGCTGGTGGGTGATGCAGATGCCGGCGATGCGGCCGGCATCGACCACCTTCAGGAGGCTGGTGATGGCTGCCTGGGTGGCCTCCCACCAGTCCTCCGCCCGCTGCTCACTGTGGAGTGACCGGAGACGGAGCTGCTCGAGCGGAGCGCGGCCCTCGCCGGCGGCTTTCCCGCTGCGGTCCCACGCCACCACCTTTGCGGCCGTGCTGCTGCAGTCGATCCCGAGCGCCAAGTCGCCCATCCTGCTCCTCCCATGGCCGCAAGCGGGTGGTCACACCCCGGCCGTGGTAGCCCCAACCGGTCGCCGGTCGTGTGGTGATGGGTGATGGGTGATGGCGAAGCCGGTGTCGGGGTCGAACCAGTGGATGGACGAGGCGTCGATGGCCAGGTCGATGGTTTGGCGGCCATCACGTCATGGTGCACCGGCGGGGCGTGCACCGTGAAGATCACATGGATTTTGTGACATCCTGCAGCCCCATCCGCGCCATGGTCGCTCCCCTCCTCACGTAATGGCGCCAGCCGGCACGACCACCGCCTTGACGCTCTCCGGATCGTGCCTGCTCGCCTGCAACGCCCGCGCGGTCTGCTCGAGCGGGAAGTGGCCGGTCACGATTGCCTCGACGTCGACCCGGCCGGTGGCCACAAGCTCGATCGCGGTCGGGTAGGTGTTGGCATAGCGGAAAGTGCCGGTCAGTGTGATCTCCCTGTTCTGCAACAGGGCCAGGGGAACGGCGGCCTCCTCGCCCGGTCCCATGCCGACCGCCACGGCGACCCCTGCCGGCCGCAACGAGCGGATCCCCTGGGCCAGCGCGGCGGGATGCCCCGAGCACTCCAGCAGCATGTCGGCCTCGACACCGGCTTCGCCGAGTGGCTGTTCGCGCAGGTCGATCGTCCGGGTCGCGCCGGTCCGCCGGGCTAGCGTGAGCCGGTGCGGGTTGACGTCGGTGACCGTGACCTGGGTGGCGCCCAGCGCCAGCGCGGCCTGCATCGCCAGCAGGCCGATCGGGCCCGCACCAGTGACGAGCACATGCTCGCCCCCCTGCAGGTGGGCCTTGCGGCAGGCCCAGATGCCCACCGACAGCGGCTCGATCAGCGCGCCGGCATCGTCGGAGACCTGGTCGGGCAGTGCGAAGGCGAAGTCTTGGTGGATGGTCACGTGGTTACAGAAGGCGCCGTCGACCGGCGGGGTGGCGAGGAAGCGGACCTCGGGGCAGAGGTTATAGCGGCCGGCGCGGCACTGGCGGCAGGCCCCGCAGGGCACGCCGGGCTCCAGCGCTACCCGCTGACCGACCTGGTGCCTGGTCGCGCTCGGCCCCAGCTGGACGATCACGCCGCATGACTCGTGGCCGAGGATCAGCGGTTCGCGGACGACGTAAGCGCCGATGCGACCGTGCTCGTAGTAGTGGACGTCGGAGCCACAGACGCCGACGGCGTGCACTTCCACCAGTACCTCTTTCGGGCCCGGCTCGGGGACAGGAACGTCCTCGATGCGCAGGTCGTGGACGCCGTGCAGGACGGCTGCTCGGTCCCGCATCAGACAGAGCCCTCCCTTCCGGGTCTGGCCTGGACGGTCACCGTGTCTGGCCGTCGGTCGCCGGGGTCACCTGGATCTTCAGACCGGCACCGCTGCGGAAGGCCGCGATTGCAGCCTCGTAGTTCTCGAGCGCCACAGTGTGGGTGATCATGGCGGCCGCGTCGATCACACCAGCGACGAGCAGGTCGCGTGCCCGCTCGAAGCTGTGCAGGACCGCCATCGAGCCGATGACGTTGAGCTCCTCGTTGTAGATGCGGAAGGGCGAGAAGGTCGCGGTCGCCTCGGCCGGCGTCACCCCAAACATGAGGAACGTCCCGCCCCGCGCCACCCGTCTCAACCCATCCTCGATCGCCCGGACCACGCCCGTTGCGTCGATCACGACCTCCCAGCCTTGGCGGCGGTCCAGTTCCTCCGCGGAGGTGGCGGTGCGGTCGGCCCCCAGCCGCTTGGCGACGGGAAGCCGGCTCTCCTTGAGGTCGACGACGTCGACGGTGATGGCGCCGTCCCGCTGGGCGAGCTGGGCCATGAGCAGCCCCATCGTCCCCGCCCCGTAGATCAGGTAGCGGTCGGCCAGCTTGGCGCCCAGCCGGTCGAACCCGTGCACCGCACACGACAGCGGCTCCACCAGCGTCCCCCACGCACGGGGCAGGTCGGCGGGGAGCAGGACCGCGTTGGCGGCCGGTGCGGCGACCAGCTCCGCGCACGCTCCGGGGACGGTGACGCCGATCGCCTCGTAGTTCTCGCACAGGTTCTCCCGCCCGGCCTGGCAGTAGTGGCAGTGCCCGCAGGGCAGGTTGGGGTCGATGGCGACGAAGTCCCCCACCTTGAGGTACTCGACCCCCTTGCCGACCTCGACGACCTCGCCGCAGAACTCGTGACCCGGGACCAGCGGGTAGCGGGCCAACGGCGACTCGCCTTCGAGGAGGTGGAGGTCGGTCCCGCAGATGCCGCAGGCCTCGACCTTCACGACCACCTCGCGGGGCCCCGCGGTCGGGTCGTCGACCTGCTGGACGCTGACCGTTCCGGGCTGCTCGATGACCACCGCCCTCACTTGACCGCTCCCATGGTCAGGCCGCGGACGAGCTGCTTCTGGGCGATCCAGCCGGCCAGCAGCACCGGCAGGCACGCCATGGTCGCCGCCGCCGACAGCCGCGCCCAGAACAGTCCCTCGCTGGTGATGAAGCCGACCAGGAACACCGGCACGGTCGCCGCGCGAGACGAGGTGAGGTTCACCGCGAAGAAGAACTCGTTCCAGGCGAAGATCACACAGATGAGCGCGGTCGCCGCGATACCTGGCGCGACGAGCGGCAGCACGACGCGCACCAGCTCCTGGCGGAGGCTCGCCCCGTCGATGCGGGCGGCCTCCATGATCGCCGTGGGAACCTCGAGGAAGAACGAGCGCAGCATCCAGACCGCGATCGGCATGTTCATCGCCGTGTACAGGATGATCAGCGCGGTCACGGTGTCCAACAGCTGCGCGTCGCGCGCGATGACATAAATCGGGACGATCGCGCCGACCACCGGCAGGAACCGCGTGGAGATGAAGAAGAACAGCACGTCGCGCCACTTCTCGACCGGCTTGATCGCCAGCCCGTAGGCGCAAGGGATGGCGAGCGCCAGCACCAGCAGGGTCGAGAGGACGGTAGCGGTGGCGGAGTTGACCAGGAACGGGACGAAGTCACGGTCGAAGACCGCCCTGTACTGGTCAAGGGTCGGGGCGAACACCAGCTTGGGGGTCCTGGTAAAGGCGTCGGCCTCCTGCTTGAAGCCGGTCAGGAACATCCACAGCACGGGGAAGAAAAAGCCGATGGCTGCGATCCACGCCAGTGTCGGCACCAGCAGCCGCCCCGCGCGGAGGCGGCCGCGGCCGGGAGTCCTGCCCGCGACACGGCCTGATGCTCGCTCGGCGACAGTGCTCATCGCGGCGCCAGCTCCTCTCCCTTGAACAGGTTCGACAGGACCCGCAGCGCGATGGTCGCGATGATGATCGTGCCGATGGTGGTGACGATCGCCAGCGCCGCCGCCTGGCCGATCTCGAAGCGGCGGAAGGCCTGCAGGTACAGAAAGTAGGGCAGGTTGGTGGTGGCCTGACCCGGGCCGCCCTGGGTGATGATGAAGATCGAGTCGAACGTCTGCACGATGAAGATGGAGCCGAGCAGCACGCACAGCTCAAGGTAGGTCCGCAGGTGGGGCATGGTCAGGCGGCGGAAGATCTGCCAGTTGCCGGCCCCGTCGACCCGGGCGGCCTCGAGGATGTCGGTCGACTGGCTCTGCAGCCCCGACAGCAGGATGATCATCATGAACGGCGTCCACTGCCAGACCGCCACCGTGATGATCGTGGGCATCGGGAACTTGCTCGCCCAGTCCAGCGTGCCGACGCCGAACGGCCTGAGCACGAAGTTGACGATGCCGAATACCGGGTTGAACATCGTCGTCTTCCAAAGCAGCGCCCCGGCGGTCGGCATGATCAGGAACGGCGAGATGAGCAGGGTCCGCACCACGCCGCGGCCACGGAACTTCCGGTCCAGCAGGATCGCCAGGAACAGGCCGATGGCCAACGAGAAGATCACGGCCGACGCGGTGAAGGTCACGGTGTTGATGACGGCGGTCCGAAAACCGGACTGGGTGAAGACCGAACCGTAGTTGGCGAGGCCGACGAAGTGTCGGGTGCCCGGCCGGAGCAGATTCCAGGACTGCAGGCTGTACCAGATGGTGATCACGAACGGGACCTGTGTGACCACGATCGTGTAGAGCATGGCCGGCAGGATCAGGGAGCGCCGCCCCCAGCGGTTGCGGCGCCCCACCGCTGCCCTTGCCGCACGCTCCCTGAGCGCAACCGCACGTTCCCTGGCGCGATCCCCGGTGACGGTCACGGCACCTCCAATCCAGGACGGGCTCGCCTCTGGAGCGTCCGCACGATCTATTTCTTGTAGCCGGCCTCCTTGGCCACCTGCTCGGCCTGCTGCTGCCCCTTCTGCAAGGCCTGGTCGACGGTTTGCCGGCCGGCGATCGCAGCCGAGATCTCCTGGGAGACCGCCGTCCCGAGCGACTGGAACTCAGGGATGCTGACGTACTGCACGCCGGTGTAGGGCCGCGGCTGGGTGCCGGCGTTGTTCACATCGGCCTGGTCGATCGCCTTGAGGGTCAGGTCGGCGAAGGCGGCGGCCGCCTGCTTGTACTCGGGAAGCTGATAGGTCGACTGGCGGCTACCCGGCGGCACCCGCGCCCAGCCGAGCTGCTCGCCGACCAGCTTGATGTAGTCCTTGGAGGTGGCCCACGACATGAACTTCCAGGCGGCGTCCTTCTTCTTGGAGGTCGATGGCATGGCCAGCGACCACGCCCACAGCCAACCCGACCATGCGGTGTTCTTGACCGGGGCCGGCGCGTAGCCGTTCTTGCCGACCACCTTGCTGCTCTTGGGGTCCTCGAGCAGGCTGGCCGCCACGGTCGCGTCGTACCACATCGCCGCATGGCCCTGGCTGTAGGTCGTCAGGCACTCGGTGAAGCCGGAGTTCGGCGCGCCGGGCTCACCGGCCCCCTTGACCAGGTTGACGTAGAACTGCGTGGCCTGCTTGAAGGGTGCCTCGGTGAGCTGTGCGTTCCAGTTCATGTCGTACCAGCGGCCGCCAAAGGTGTTCACCACGGTGTTGAGCGGCGCGAACACCTCGCCCCAGCCAGGCAGGCCGCGCAGGCAGATGCCGGCCTGGTTCTTCTTTGGGTTGTTGAGCTTGGTGGCGAACTGGGCGACCTGGTCCCAGGTGGGCTGCGCCGGCATTTTCAGCCCGGCCTGGTCGAAGAGGTCCTTCCGGTACATCAGGAACGAGGACTCGCCGTAGAACGGCACCGCGTACAGGCTGTTGTTGTAGGACAGCGCCTTGGCGACCGTGGGAATCAGGTCGTTCACGTCGTAGCTGGAATCTTTCTGTGTATAGGAGCTGAGGTTCTCGATCCAGCCGTTCTTGGCCCACTGCGGCGCTTCGAACGTCCCGATCGTCACCACGTCGTACTGGCCGCCCTTGGTGGCGATGTCCTGGGTCACCCGGTCGCGCAGCTCGTTCTCGGGCAGGATCACGAACTTGACCGTGATGTTTGGATTATCCTTCTCGAAGTTACTGGCCAGCTTCTGGATGTCCTGCATCTGCGGGTTGGCGACCGTCGCGACGGTGATGGTGGTCTTGCCCCCTTCGGAGCCACCCCCGCCGCCTCCTCCGCCGCCTCCTCCGCCGCCAGCTCCCGAGCAGGCGCTGGCGACCAGGGCGAGGACGAGCAGAAGAGCCCACGGGATCTTGCGCCAGGCGTCCACGGCAACGCGATCTCGCATCGACCCACCTCCCGAGTGGGGCACCGCCCGCTCGCAAAGGTCACGATCTAGCGGTGCTGTAGGGAGCCCTCAAGAGGGCGAGACGTAGATGTCGGTGATCGAGGGTTGTGCCGGCCACCGTCCGAGACCCGTGGGCGGCAGCATTCCGGGAGGAGCGCACGGCCGAGTCGCTGCGGTCTCAAGCGACCTCGGGATGGAGGAAGCTGACTTCCTCTGAAGATCACAGCAGGCACGCCGGTCCCCGGTTGCGGAGGGTCCGCTCATTTGAGCACCATCCAGCTCGTCCGTTGCATACATATTGAATGGGGGTTCCGTTGCCGCTGTCAAGAGGCCTATGAGAATATGAGCGACTAGTTGCTCAAGTGTGCGAGGTTCCGGAGATGGTCGATGCCTCTGTTGCTGGGCGGGTCGGCCCTGCTGAGCTGGTCCGCCTTGCTGCCGTCGCCCGCCGCTTCTACCTCGACGGTCGGTCCAAACTCGAGATCGCGGAGGAGTTCGGAGTCAGCCGGTTCAAGATCGCGCGACTCCTCGACCAGGCTCTCGCCAGCGGCATCGTTCGCATCGAGGTTGGCGTCCCCGCGCAGATCGATCCCGATATCTCGGAGCGCGTCCGCACCACCTACCAGCTGCGCCACGCGATCGTCGTCGACACTCCCGAAAACCCCGAAACCGACCTGCGGGCCCATCTCGCGCGTGTCGCCGCCGACCTCCTCGCCGAGACCGTCGTCGAGGGAGACATCCTGGGACTGGGCTACGGCCGCACGCTTACCGTCATGACCGACGCGCTCACCCGGCTCGCCCGGTGTACGGTCGTTCAGCTATCGGGCGCTCTTTTGGGCGTCAACGTCCAGGAGAACAGCATCGAACTCGTCCGCCGAGTCGCCGCAGTCTCCGGAGGCCCGGCGTTCCCGATCTACACTCCGCAGGTCCTCCCCGACTTCGCAACCGCCGAGGCGCTACGTCGCGAGCCGCAGGTCGCGGAGGCCCAACGGCGCTGGAACCAGCTCACGAAGGCGGTCATCGCCGTCGGCTCTTGGGCCCCACCGCACTCGCAGCTCTACATCGCCCTCAGCCAACGCGAACGTGACCAGCTGCGAGCACACGGAGCATGTGCCGAGCTCTGCGCGAACCTGCTCGATGCCGACGGGCGGCCGGTCGCAACGGATTTCACGGATCGCTGCATCACGATCACCGCTGGGCAGTTGCGCACGGTGGACGAGGTGATCGCGGTCGGTGGCGGGCACGACAAGATCGCAGCGTTTAGGGCGCTACTGAAGGGCGGCTACGCGACCAGCTTGATAACGGACGTCATCGTCGCGCGGGCACTGCTCGACCAGCCTCCATCTCTCGCAGTGCACGTCCAACAGAACGAGAAGAAGAAGGGATAGCGACCGTGCTTCAGCTCGCGAGTTGGAAACCGACCAGTGGGCACCGCCAGACACCAACAGCCGGCTGACCTGCACCAACAGGCCCGCCAACAGATACTGTAGGCCACTTCGGACTCGAACCCCGGGCCACGAGAGCCGCCGCCCTCGGCCCCGGCGGCGTCACCCCCAGAGCTTGATCCCGGCCGGACACAGCCGGCAACGGGGTCTTCCACCTTCGACCCGGCCGGCACGTGACCGAGCCATCCCCGGTGCCCTCTGCGTGCCCTACACCACGCGCCGCAGCGCTCACCACTGCGCACCACGCGCGGGCACTGCCCACCCCGACCTGGACGGGAAGCGCGCTAGTACCTCGTCAGCCCTGAATTGCAGGGTAGAGGCGCTTCAGCTTGATGCGGGCATCCTCGGTCGTGAAGCGCCAGTCGACCCACGACCTGAAGCGTTGCGCGCCGCCTGCCACGCCGCGACCTCCCGCTCCAGGGTCACGGCCACCAGCAGCCCTGCCAGCTTCCCGCTTGGTCGCGCCGACACCTCCTGGGCTCCCGGGCTACTTCATCGTTTCACGAGGCAGTGTAATACTGGTTGGGGAGGTGCACCCGACATGGCAGCATCCACCACCATCGCCACCTGCGCGACCAAGCCGTCCCTGGACGCCCGGCCGCCGATCAGCCCGCCCGAGGCCCGCCGGTTGGCAGCCACGTTCAAGGTGCTGGCCAACGACAGCCGCCTGCGGCTGCTGCACGCCCTGGCCCGCGCCGGAGAGCTGTGCGTCACCGACCTGGCCGCCGAGGCAGGCATGCGCCCGCAGGCGGTCTCCAACCAGCTCGCCCGCCTGCTCGACCAGCACATCCTCGCGGCCCGCCGCGACGGCAACCGCATCTACTACCGCATCGACGATTCCTGCGTGGTCCAGCTCCTGGAGCTGGGCTGGTGCCTCACCGAGGACGCCGCCACCGCGGCCGTAGCCCAGGTGGGGACGGCAGCGCGGTGAGCCAGCCGACCGCCGGCACCAGCCCGGCCTCAGCCGCCCGGCTGGCGCGACGGTCGCTGCCGGCGCAAAGCCGCTTCCGGGTCGCCGAGGGCTGCCTGGACTGCGCCGGCGACCTGGAGGGCACGCTCGGCCGCCTGCCCGGGGTCAGCGCCGTCGAGGTCCTCGGCGCCACCGGGATTGTCCGGCTCGCCCACGACGGCAACCTGGACCCCGCCACGGTCGCCGAACAGGCCCGCCGGCTCGGCCTACGCCTGTTGCCCGCCGACACCCCAGCCACCGGGGCGGCATCCTCGTCCGGACGGGGGTGGGGGTGGTGGCGCACCCCACGGCTGCTCGCCTTGGCCGCCGCCGGCGTGTTACTGCTGGCCGGCCTAGCTGCTGACAAGCTCGCCCACCGCGCCACCCTCGGCACCGCCCTCTATCTGGCCACCGTGGCCGTCGGCGGGATCTTCCCGGTCCGCACCGCCATCGACGTGCTGCGCCGCCGGCGGCTGACCATCGGCACCCTGCTGGTCGTCGCCACCGCCGGCGCGCTCGCCCTCGGGGTGGTTGAGGAGGCCGGCATGCTGGTGGTGGTGTTCTCCCTCGGCGGGGTGCTGGAGGACTACGTCAGCGACCGTGCCCGCGGCGCGATCCGCGCGCTCATGGCCCTGGCCCCCCCAACCGCCCACCGCCAGCAACCCGACGGGCGGCTGGAAACGGTCCCCGTCGGGCAGCTCCAACCCGGCGAGGTCGTGCTAGTTCGGCCCGGCGAGCGGCTGCCCACCGACGGGATCGTCGTCGCGGGTGCCTCGGCGGTCGACCAGAGCCCCGTCACCGGCGAGTCGCTCCCCGTCGAGGTCACCCCGGGCACCAGCGTGTTCGGCGGGACCGTCAACGGCACTGGCGCGCTGACTCTCAAGGTCACCAAGCCCTACCAGGACACGACGCTGGCCCGCATCATCCGCCAGGTCGAGCAAGCCCAGGCCCACCGCGGCCGCGCGCAACGCTTCGCCGACCGCTTCGGCGCCACCTACACCCCGGTCATGGTCGCCCTGGCCATCCTGGTCAGCACCATCCCGCCGCTCCTGTTCGGGGACTGGCACACGTGGGTCTACCGCGGCCTGGTCGTGCTGGTCGTCTCTTGCTCGTGCGCGCTGGTTATCTTCGGTGCCGGTCGCGGTGGTCGCGGCGGTCTCCCGCGCCGCCCGCGACGGGATCCTCATCAAGGGCGGTGCGCACCTGGAGGCGCTCGGCCGGGTGCGGGTCGTCGCGCTGGACAAGACTGGCACCCTCACCCACGGCCAGCCCCAACTCACCGACATCGCCGCGCTTGACGGCCAGGACGCCGAGCAGGTCCTGGCGCTGGCCGCTGCCGTGGAGGCCGCCAGCGAGCACCCCCTGGCCGGCGCGATCCTGGCCGCCGCCCGCCAGCGCGGCCTTGCCTGGACACCCGGCCGGGAGCTGCGTGCCACGCCTGGCGTGGGGGTCGAGGCGACCGTGAACGGTCGGCGGCTGTTCGTCGGCCGGCCCAACGGCCGCGTCGCCCTGACCGGCAAGGCCACCCAGCGGCTGGCCGCGCTGGAGGCGACCGGCAAGGCCACCCAGCGGCTGGCCGCGCTGGAGGCGACCGGCAAGACCACCGTCGTGGTTGCCGACGGCAAGCGGCCGCTGGGGCTGCTGGCGGTCGCCGACCAGCTCCGCCCGAGGCCACCCAGGCAGTGGCCGAGTTGCACACCCTGGGCATGCGGGTCGCCATCCTCAGCGGCGACCACGAGCACGTCGCGAGCGCGATCGCCCGCCAGGTCGGCATCGACGACCGGCGCGGCGGGCTACTGCCCGAAGACAAGACCAGCGCCGTCGAGGGGCTGCGCCATGCTTATGGGCCGGTGGCGATGGTCGGCGACGGCGTCAACGACGCCCCCGCCCTGGCCAGCGCCGACATCGGCGTGGCCATGGGCGCGGCCGGCACCGACGTCGCCCTGGAGACCGCCGACCTTGCACTGATGGCCGACGACCTCCAAAAGCTCCCCCAAGCGGTCCGCCTGGCCCGCCGTGCCCTGGGCAACATCCGCCAGAACATCGCCCTGTCGCTGGTCACGGTCGCGGTCCTGGTCGCCGCGGCCCTGGCCGGCAGGTTGTCACTAACGCTGGGGCTGCTGCTCAACGAGGGCACCGCCCTGCTGATCATCGCCAACGGCCTGCGGCTGCGCCGTCACCCCGGCTAACACGGCCTCAAGCCAACCCACAGCCCACCTGCACCCCACTGCGATCCGTCCAGCTGCCACCCCGGTCCAGTGCGGCTGCATCCCGCGACGAGGGCTTGAGGTGGGTGGGGCCAATACTTCTCACCCTTGAGGCCACGAAGGTGACACCGATCGTCAGGGTCAGCACGGCAGCACAGCTGGGCGAGGCGCTCGCCGGGGTGTCGCTGGTGCTGACCGATGAGCAGCGCTGGCGGCGGGAGGCCGCGTCGTGACCGATCGCCAGACGGCTACGGGAGGCCGCGCGGCCCTCAGCCCGACGACGACGCTCGCCGTGGTGCGTCTGGCGGGGCAGACAGTGCGGCGGGCACGACAGTCATCGGCCGCGGCGGCGCAGCCCAGATTAGGAGGTGGTCGAGCGCATTGGTGGTTCTGGCGCGGACCGCGCGTCTCACTGCTCGAAGGTTCCGCTCGAGCAGCCAACGATGAGGGCGACCCCATTTCAGCGCGAGCTCCAAGGTCTTCTGGCCGAGGTCGTCG
>WNFU01004730.1_pt1 | contig 17278 bp, 7 predicted proteins | sample 5400121 | NCBI WGS metagenome assembly WNFU01 (sample SAMN13153360, study PRJNA577476) | soil metagenome | isolation source: 100 cm soil or saprolite under grassland replicate 1 | place: USA:California | collected 2016-06-15
GAAGCACGACCAACGCGAACAACCGGCACAGCGTCAGGTAAACCAACGACGACAACACGCGCAACCTCCGACGACGGGACAGGCGAGCCTACTTCCCGGCGCCTCGGAAGCGCGTGACAGAGTTTCTGCACCCTACGGGGTACAAGGTCCGCGTCAGTTCTGACAACGCCAACGTCTCGTGGGAAGCGCTCCTTACGGCGGCGAGTTCGTTCGCTTCGAGCTTGTCTGCGCTATCGCAGGTTCGTGAGCCAACGCGCGGAGCTCCGCGAACGCCTTGATCGCGGCGGTGCCGACGGGGGTCGCGGCTCCTGGATCGATCATGCTGTCGACGGCGGCGGCTCGGTGAAATCCCAGGTCTGTCCGCTGAACCCTTCGCCTCGGCCGCCCGTGACCCGGCGGCCGAGCCAGAGGACCGGCTGCCCCCCGGTCCAGCGGGCGAACTGCCAGGTCCGCTCGACGACGAGCCCGCCGCGGCTGACCTCCTCGTCCTCGACGACGGCCGACTCGGTCACGATCTGGCCCTCCGGCGTGCTGGCCGGGAGGCGATTCAGGGTGAGGTCGTCGCCGGCTGGCGTCGGCTTCGGCAGGTACGGGTACCAGTTTCCGGGGATCGGCGTGGTCAGCCGGTAGACGAGATCCGCGTCTCCGATGTCGGTGACGTCGACGGTGACGCGCGTCGCGGGCCGGCTGTAGCGGTAGCGGTCGACCGGCGTGCCCAGCGGGCTCGTGGTCGTGCGCTCCACGGCCCAGACCAGGTTGGCCTGCTCGTCGCGGAAGAAGGCGGCCTCCTCGACCGGGCTGCCGCTGAGGACCGCCGGCAGCGCGGGCGGGATGAGCAGCGAGTCCGGCCCGGGGAGCGCGGCCGTGGTCGCGGCGGCGGGGCTCGCGGTGAACGCGTACATCGCCCAGCGCCGGGCGCCGGCCGTGGCGGCGGCGGGTGGCACCTGCGTCGTCACGCCGAAGGTGTCGCGCACGGTGACCTTCTGGATCGTGACGAGGCTCCCGACCGTGGCGGAGAACGGGACGATGAACCAGTCGTCGCCGTAGACGAGCGCGAAGTCGGTGAGCAGCATTCGCACGACGTCGGTGCTCCCGGCCTCGATGCCGGCGAAGCTGACCTGCGAGTCCTCGATCTCCCAGTGCCGGTGGGCCGGCATCCCCGGATACGACAGCGGAACCGGGATGACGACGTCTACGGCGGTCGCCGGCGTCGCCGCCGGGACGCCGAGGCGGCGGTGGCCGGCGGACAGGTCGGGCCAGTCGAGGTGCCCGTCGTCGTAGGCGACGGAGCCGAACGTCGCCTCTTTCGCGCCGACGCGCGCGGCAGCCGAGAACCGGTACTCGAACCGGCGCGTCTGCCAGGCCGGCGGCGTCGCGTGGACGCCGTCCGGCTCGACGAGCAGCTCGTCGTACCAGTGCAGCCATTCGACGGCCACCGCCAAGACGCCGGCAGGACCGGGCGGGAACGACGCGGGGAGCGTGGTGATGCGTCCCTGCGGCCCGCGGGCCGCGCGAAGCTGTGCGGCCAGCAGGTCGCCGTCGATCGCGCGTCCGCCGAGGAGGATCGCCGCCTCTGCTCCGAGCGGGTCGGCCTCCGGCACGACGGAGGCCGCGAGCTGGATCGGGAATGCCGCGCGGTACGCGGCGATGAGCTGGGGAAAGCCGCGTGCCTTCAGTAGCCGGAGCCAGTGCGCTCCGGTCTCCGCGGCCAGCCGTCGGTGGGCGCCGGCGAGGCCCCTGACCCGCTCGGCCTCGATCAGCGGCTCCAGCGGCATGGCCGCCGGGTCGTAGGCGCGCCGGGTGCCTGTCGTTCCGCGCGGATCGGCCGCGCGGAAGCCCGAGAGCGCCGCCTCGGCGCGCGTCACCGTGACCGCGATCGGGGAGCCCGCGTCGTTGGCCTCGAGCTCCCCAAGCTGCCACTGCCGGTGCAGCAGCCAGAGCGGGTCCGCGATCGGCGCGCTGAGCGAGGCGTCGAGGTCGGTGGACTGGTCGAGCGGCTCGAGGCGGCTCCAGGTGGTGATCGACGCCGGCATTTGTCAGTCCTTCCCGAGCACGAATTCGGAGGGGCCGAGCACGTTCGCGAGGTGGTCGAGGTCGACGGACGGGACGTTCCCGCCCGGATCGAGCGGAAGGTAGAGCGCCGGCAGCACCGAGCCGACTGCCGGGACGTCGTGCAGCGTGACGCCGCGGATCCTCGCGAGGTCGAGCGCCTCGCGGACGGTGTCGGCGATCAGGTCGAGGCTCCAGGGGCGGTTGGAGACCTCGGGCGGGACGGCGACGATCGCCGCCTGCGGCGCCCGGTTCGACGGCGCGTCGTAGTGGAACGACATCCCGGCAGTCTCCGACGGCAGCGGGATCTGCTCCGTCCACGTGTCGACCGTGAACGCGGCGATCGGATTGCGGAGGCCCGAAGGGGCGTGCACGGCGATCGCCGCCGCCGCGGTCGGGCGTGCGTCTCCGAACGGGAGCGCCGCCCACGCGTCGCCGGCGGTGAACGGCACCTGCGCGACGGAGAAGGCGCCCGCGTTGTAGCCGGTCGCCGCCTCGGCCGCCACCAGCAGGTGCCAGACGGCGTCGAGCTCCGGCCGCACGCGCGCCATCCGCGTCATCCAGGTGACGGGCGTCAGCGGGTCTCCCCGGAGCAGCGAGGTCTGGCCGGCGGGGCGCAGGCTGCGGGCGGCGTCGGAGGTGCTCGGGAGCGTGAACGCGCCGAGCACCGGGAAGCTGTCGCCGAAGATCGCCGTGATGCGCCGCTGCTGGTGGGCCGCCGCGTTCTCGGGCGCGGGAGGCGCGGCGTCCAGCTCGGCGAGCCGGTCGAGCCGGCCGTGTGCCGCGGCCGCGGCGTCGCGAGCGAAGTCGAGCGCCTCGGGTGACACTGGCGCCGTCCCCCCAGGCAGGAGGCCGAGCGGCGGTACGGAGCCACCGACGCCCAGCCGGCTGACCCGCTCCAGCGCGTTCGTGACCTTCAGCTGCGTCGGGGCGGCGATCGCCGCGTCGAGCGACGTGACCGCCGAGCGCAGGGCCGTCGCGGCCGCGTTGGCGCGGCGTTTCAGGTCGACCGCCTCGAGGCCCGATGGGGCGACGCCGTCCGGCAGGTCGAACGCCCGTGCGTCGGCGGGTCGCACGGTGCGCAGCACGCGACGCGCCGCCGACGCGAGCGCCGTGAACGCGGCGAGCCCGAGCGACCCTGGAGTCTCGGCCAGGAGCTCGATGCCGCCGCCGGGCCCCGGCCTGAGCGTGGCGGCGAGCTTTCGCGCGATCCGCTCCTCGAGCTCGGTCGGCTGGTCGCCGCTGCCGCTGCCCGCCGCCACCACGAGGCTCAGCGGCGAGAGGCCGAGGCCGGCCGGAGCGACGCTCGCGGTTGCTCCGACGGTGCCGTCCGGCCCGACCGCACGCCCGGAGAAGCGCCAGCGCGTTGGTGCACCGAGCACGGCGGCGAGCCAGGCGTTGAGCCGCGGCTCGGCGGCCGAGCGCGGGTCCGCGAGCGGCAGCCACGCCGCGCTTGGCGCCGCGGCGGAGAGCGCCACGACGCAGCGTTGGACGTATCCGGTCGAGGTGCGCGGACTGGTCGTGATCTCGGGCTCCACCGGCGGCTCCTGCCGGTCCAGGAACCGCGTCGCTGCCTGCGCGCGCTCGGGCTGGCCGCGGACGATCTGGTGCACCGCCTCGGCGAGCACGACGTCGGCGATGGCGTCATACGTGTCCGCGAGCAGGTCGACCTGAACCGCGAGCGCGGTCAGCTTCGGGTCGCCGACGGGCAAACTGGCTGCGACGCGCACCGCCTGGAGGACGGCGGCGCGGCCGGCCTCCCAGCGCTCGAGCAGCTCCACGGCGTCGGTCACGTTGTTCGGCGGCGTGGACTCCACCGGTCCGCCGGGCGTCTCCGGCGCCGGCGGCGTCCGGAGGGGGAAGACGGTGCGCAGCGGCAGGATCAGCACCGACAGCGCTGCGTCCCGCAGGGCGCGCTCGATCCGGTAGCCGAGAAGCACCGACAGCGGGACGCCCTCGACGACGCCGCGCATCAGTTCGAGGGCGACCTCCACGCGCTCGGAGCTCAGGTCGACGTCGAGGCTTTCCGTTCCGGTGGCCTGCTGTGCGAGGTACCCGCTGCGCAGGATCCCGGCAGTCGCCGCCTGCGCCAGCGACGGTCCGAGCACGTACCCGAGCGAGTCCGGCGTCTGCTCGGGGCGCAGTCCCTCGACGTAGCCGAAGCCACCGACGTGCGTCCCGGCCGGCCGCTGCGCGCGCACGTCGTTGAGCTGCCGGCCGGCGAGCGACGTGAACCAGGCGTCGAGGCGATGCGAGCAAGCTCCGAGGTAGGCGCGCAGCGTCGGGTCGACGTCGGCCGGATCGGACTTCGCGAGCCGGACGAGGGCGGCCTGGAGCGCCTTCAGATCGGCGAGCTTGGGGTCGGAGGGCGAGCTCTTGAGGCGCCGCGCGACCTCCTCGGCGAGGGTCGAGCCGCCGAGGTCGGCGATGGGAGTGGTCGCGAGCTCGAGCGGGCTCCGGGCGGTGAGCGTGCCCATCCCGCTGATCTCCGTCGTGCGCCACGCGATCGGGTCCCGCGAGCGCGGCAGCAGGCGGCGGCCGAAGCGGGCAGCGGCGAGGTCGAGCTCCTGCTGCGCGGCGAACCTGGCGAGCGCGTCGAGCACGCTCACCGCCCGGCCCTGGGCCAGCTCGTCGCGTGCCTCCGGCAGCGTCGTCAGCTCGCGCAGCTCCGCCAGGTACGAGAGATCGGGCGGTTTGCCGTCCTCGCTCGCGCCGAGGAACGGGATCCGCAGGTACCGCGTACGGTCGTGGATGCCGAACGGCACGATCCGCGGCTGCACGGTCAGGCCGAAGGAGTCGAGGAAGCCGATGTTGCGGAGCACCGACTGGAACCTCTGCGTCAGGCCGACGCCGGCCGCGGCCAGGGCGATCAGCGGGCCGTAGACGCGCCGGTACCAGATCCTGGTCGTCCAGGGCGCTCGGCGGAGAACGGCGAGCAGGACCTGCTCGAGCTGGCGGCCGGATCCGTCCGAGCGCAGCAGCCGCGGCACGCGCGGGAGCGCGGCCTCCCACATCGGCCGCAGCCTCTTCAGCACGTCGCCGAGCCGGCTCGCGAACGGATCGGCCAGCGTGGCCTGCGGCGCCAGCACGGGCAGCACGCCGAGCGGCTGCCGGCCGACCCGCAGCGTCGGCAGCGTTCCGAGCGGGTGCAGGTACCGGACCGCGTGCGCCCGGGTGGCCGCCAGATCGGAGTCGTCGATGAGCGGCGACAGGAGCTGGTCGGCAAAGTAGCCGAGGCTCCCGGCCCAGGTTGCCTGGACGAGGTCCGCGCTCACCCTCGCGGTCGTCGCGGCAGCGCCAGGCAGGCGCCCCAGGGCTCCGGGCTCCAGCCCCAGAGCGCCGGCCAGCCGCGCCCCGGCTGACCACTCCGCGTCGAGGCTCGCCGCGGGCGCCGCGGGGTCGGCGACCTCGAGCGCCCCGCCGGCGGCCGGCTGCCCCGCGAGGTTGTTGGTCGGCGTCCCCGGCCTCACGTACGCGAGCCCGTCGCTCACCTCGTGCGCGGCGAAGAGCGCGGCCAGCTCGGACGCCCCGTCGCCGGCGATCCAGTCGACGCCGAGGACGACGAGCCGGTCGAGCCCGTCGGCGAGGCTGCGGCCGACGGTCAGGTCGCTCGGCGTGACGGTGACGGCCATTCCCGCCGCGACCGCCGTGTCGTAGTCGGCCGCCCAGCCGAGGTAGGCGCTCACCGCGGCGTCGCCGGTGAGCGGCGGGCCGTCGGTCGTCGAGGCGGTGGCGAGGAGCCCGTCCTGCACCGGGTTGTCGAACCACCGGCGCAGCACCTGGACGCCGGCCGCGTCGTACCCGAGCGCCACCCAGCGGGTCGGCATCGCCCGCACCGCGAGCGGGACGTCGAGCTGCGGATCCCGCGACGGCGGCGTCGGGAACTGCGGCCCCGGCGGATCTCCGACCGGGTTGGACGGCGTCAGCGAGCGCACGATCCACGAGGCGCGTGCGGGCCTGATGCCGCGGATCATCTCGGCCCAGGCGCGGGGCGCGGTCGCCGGGTCCCAGCGATTCCGCCAGTACACCTGGCCGGCGGCGACCTCGGCGGGTGTGAGCCCCGGCTGGTGCGCGTCGAGGTGGATCTGGTCGGGGTAGACGCGGATCCGCAGCTGCTCCGGGCCCGCCGCCCCCGGCCTCGTGATGAAGCGCGTCTCCAAACGGACTGGGAGCAGCGTCACCGGGACGCCTTCGAGCTCGGTCAGCCGCTGCTCGGCCTCGGCGGCGGGCGGCACGCTCATGCGCCGTCTCCCGGATGCAGCAGCAGACGGTCCTTGTGCATCGACACGCGGATCGGGCGCTGCAGCAGGCTGATCGCGACCTGGTCCGCGGTGGAGCCAAAGCTGCGCCCGCCGGCCGGGATCCTCTTCGTCGCGATCTTCGTCGGGTTCTGGCCGACCTTCAGGCGGACGTGCTCGCCGGGGTCGATATCGAACATCGACCACGTGGCGTCGGCCCACGTCTGGGCCGCGGGCGTGGGCGGCTCCCCCAGGTCGAAGCCGAAGCGCGGCGCGGTGAGCTGCTGCTCGAGCACGAACCACCACTCCGCCGCCGCGAGCTGGGCCGGCGTGAGCGGAAAGCCGACGAGGCTGATGTCCGGCCGCAGCAGCCCGAAGAACATGGGGCGCCCTTCCGCAGGGACCGTCGGGCCGGGCGCGAAGCGGGTGCCCGTGGTGGCGTAGATGACGAGGTCCGGATAGCGGCGGAGCAGCGTCCCGCGCAGGAGCAGCACGATCTGCTCGCCTGAGCCCGTGACGCCCGGCGGCGCGCCAGCGACCTCCAGCGCCAGCGTCGGCGTCCACTCGTGGATCGGCCGGATATCGGGGAAGTCGTCGAGGCGGTCCCAGAAGTGCTGGAACGGCGTGCCTCGCTGGTCCGTGGGGTACCCCCGCCACAGGAGCTCGCTGTTCATCTCGTGGTTCAGCCCGACGAGGAACGCCGAGGTGAACTCGGGGTTCGAGCGCAGCAGGATCGCGGTATCGGGCTCGAGCCCGTTCGCCTCGGGCAGCACCCAGCCGCCGTCGAGCTGGTCGAGGTACTGGTAGGTCGAATCGCCGATCACCGGGAACGCCTGGATCCCGTGGTACGGATCGAACCCGCCCGCGCCGGGGTCCGTGACTCCGTGCCCGGTGACCATCGCGGCGATCCGGCGCGCCACGTTGGCTCTCGCGTCGAGCCTCGTGATCAGCCGGGCGCCGAGGCCCGCGACGTCGGTGCTCACGAAGTCCGCCGCGGCGGTGTCGCGGTTGGTCGCCCGGGCGGTCACGGTGAGGGCGTTGTTGAAGACCGCCCTGGCGGTGGACTGCGTCACCGGCACGGGTGCGCGGAAGATGGGCGGGAGGTCGCGCTGCGTGCGCGCGGCCCGCCCGGTTGCCTGGCTGATCACCGCGGACAGCTCCGACGGCGGGAAGAACTGCCGGTTGCCCGTCGGGAGGGACCCGACCGGGCCCCGTACGGGCACGAGCTTCGCGAGCTCGACGTCGGTCGTCTCGCCGGACAGGCCCAGCGGCGCGAGCCGGACCCTCCCCGAGGTTCCCGTCGGCCGCAGCTTCGCGAGGTCGCGGAGGTCGACGACGCCGTCCGGTGGGCCCGGCTCGGGCTCGACCAGAGCCGGGTCGGCCGCGGTCAGGGCGATCAGGCCGTCCCGCCGGCTCAGCCCGGCCTTGCGGACGGCCAGCTTGACCGCCTGCCGCTGGCCGCTGGCGAGACGCCGGTACGCCGGCGACACCGCTCCCGACGGCAGGCTCGTGTCGTCGAGGTGGGCGGCGACGGTGCGCATCGCGGCGCCGGGGGCCGCCGGGGCGACCGAGGTGCCCGCGAGCATGGGGCCGGCTAGCTGCAACAGGCGCTCGGCCGGGCGCGGGGCGAAGTGCCTCGCCACCATCCGGCCGAGGACGGCCGCGGCGAGCCTCGCGCGCTGTGCGAGCTCGTTGGCCTCGCGCACCTGGCCGACCTGCTCCCAGGCCGCCTGGACGAACGCTTCCTGGTTCCGGCGCACGACCTCGGTGCCGAGCGCAGCGGCGATGCGGTGCGCCACCGTCGTGTTCAGCTCGCTCATCCAGGCCGGGGCGCCCGCGAGCCTGTGCTGCGCGGCCGGCCACTCGCCGTACAGCGGGGCCGGCAGCTGGGGCGTGACGCGGCGGGCGACGATCGTGGCGAGCCGCGACGTGAGCGCGGGCGCTTGGGCCGGATCCGGGGTCGCGCTGGACTCGGCGGGCCGGAGCGCGCCCTCCATGCTGACGGCGCGTGCGGTGGCCGGGAGCGGCGGCGTCGCCAGGTCGGGATGACCCGCGGCCGCGTAGATGCGGCGCCGCCCGAGGTCGGCGGGCGCGTGCTCCGGCCCGTGCAGCCGGCGGGCCATCGACTCGATGTCGTCCTCCACGGCCGTGGAGAACTCCCAGAAGTAGTAGAGCGGCAGCGAGATGCCGTTCGCGTCGAGCCCGGAGTCCGTGAGACGCCACGCCGGCGCCACCTGGGTCCCTGTCACGGATCCGCCGAGGCCGCGCGTGACGCCGAGGTCGAAGGCGGGCACGACGCAGGCCAGGTAGCGCGTCTCGGCTTTGAGCCGCCGGGGGCAGACGAGGCGGCTGAGGTTCGCGTCGGGATGGGCGTCGAGGTCGCCGGTCCCTGACCCGTCCTCGAGGATCTGGGTGTGCGCCCAGGCCCACGACTCCGTGAGGTCGGGTAGCTCCTGCGACGGGACGGCGGGACTCGCGATCGTGAGCACCGGCAGCGGCGCGTCGGCGCGGACCGAGACGGTCACGCCGGGGGCCTTCTCCACGACCGCGAGCACGCACCACGGCCGGAGCTGTCCGCCGTTGTGCGCCGCGGGTGTGAAGAGCCAGGGGAAGTCGGGCGGGTCGAACTCGATCGCCGCCAGGTAGTTCGGCTCGAAGTCGGTGGCGCCGGGCCTCGGCTCGGTGCGCAGGATCATCCTGCGGTCGATGCCGGTGACCTCACCCGGCCCGTAGACGTCGACGCGCGAGGTCGCGGTCCGGCCGGCGACGTCGAGCTTGACCTGGATCGAGGTGCGGGCGGGGAGGTTGCCAGCGGCGCTGTCCGGGTTCGAGATCCCCTGCGCGAGCCCGCGACGGGCCCAAGGCAGGAAGCGGTAGACGGGCGGGGGCATCCTCAGACTCCGATCTCGTGCGCTTCCACGACGAGCCTTCCGACCCTCGTACGCTGCCGGGCGAGCGTCGCTGAGCGGGACTCGACGTCGGTCAGGACGACCGCGTCGGTCAGGTCGCGGGTGTCGACCACGACAACGGCCGGCGGACCGACCTCGACGTCGCGCGCCGGCACGCCGCGCACCAGCCGCCCGGCCTGGCGCAGCTCCGAGCGCGCCGCCCGGCCGGCGCGCAGGTGCCAATCGAGGTGCCCCGGGAAGGCCGGCGTCGGCGGCGGCGTCGTCACCCCGTCCGGGGCGAGGTTGACGGGCTCGAAGTCGAACGCGGTGACGGTCCCGGCCGGGTTGTCCTCGCCGTCCGGGATGATCGCGACGCCCGCGGGGAACGACTCGAACGTCTTCTGGGTCAGCCGCTCGTCCTCGGTGAGCTCCTGGAATCTCGCCCGCGGGAACGACTGCATCGTCGGCCGGGTGGCCGCGGCCCCGGTCGTTCCGATCCGGACGGTGTCGATCGCGAGGACGGTGCCGGCTGCCACCGGCGCGCCGTCGATGTGGTCGAGCCGCAGACCGAGCGGCGCGATCCGCTGGGTCACCGTGAGCGTGCCAAGCGGATGCGCCATCACCCGCGCAACGGCGCTCGGGTTCGGCGGCGGGTCGGCGAGGGTCACAAGCGAGTCGCCGCGCGCGGGCAGCTGGGTCGCCCAGTTCCCCGGGTCTGCGAGCCCTGCGCGGAGCAGCGCGGCGGCGTCGACCTGCGGAGCGGGCGGCAGCGACCGCTCCGTGCCCCACGTCTCCTCGAAGTCGACCTCCTTGTCCCACCAGAGGATGGAGAACTTCGCGGTGCCGGCCGCGTGCCACACCTGCCTCGCGTTGCGGTCGAGGACGACCTTGATCGAGACGGACATGAGCGTGTGGCCCCGCCAGCGGATCTTGACGTGGCCGTGGATCTCGACGCTGAACCGCCCGTCGTCGTACGCGATCGCGTCGAAGCCCAGCGCGCCGTCGATGTCGACCGGACCGATGTCGGCGCGCAGCGTGAACAGCGCGCCCATCTGCCAGCTCGACGCCGTTACCGCCGCGTACGCCTGGAGCGTGAGCACGACCGAGTCGCCGATCTTCCAGACGAGCCCGAGCCGGTCGATCCTTGCCGGCAGCGCGGGCGGCAGGTCGACGAACGCGGGATGGAAGCCGCCGGCCGCGATCGCGAACGCCGGGTTGCCGCCCATGCCGATCCGCACGATCAGCGAGCCGCTGAACTCGACCCCGCCGAGCTTCGAGTCGCGCAGCCGCGCGTCGATCGCCAGCAACCCCGACTCGACGTCGTAGTCGCCGAGGAGGTCGGCGGTCAGATCCACGAGCCTCGGCGCGTCAATCGTGGCGGGCGGAGCCACGGCCCTGACCGTCCCGATCACGGTCAGCCGGGTGAAGCGGAAGTCTCCGCCTCCGAACGCACCGGTGAATTGCGCCAGGATCCCGAGGCGCGCGACCACGAGCGGCGGCGTGGCCCAGTTGATCTCGACGACAGGCCCGACGGTGAGCGCGTGCGCCTGGACCGGGAAGAGCGTCCGCAGCCGGCCGAGGATCCGGGGCGCGTCCTTCACGGGGTCGGCAGGGAAGAGCACGTCGTCGAAGGAGTTCGTGCCGAGCGAGGCACGCAGCTGGTCGACCGATGCGACGTGCTGCAGCCCGAGGATCCCCCCGACCGCGGTGATCGTGAACCCCAGGCCGATCTGCCACGGCGTCTCGCGGAACTCGGCATAGAGCAGCAGGAGCAGCGACCAGCCGGCCTCGGGGGCCTTGGTATTGAGCAGGCCGAGCGCCTTGATCGTCAGTCCCTTGAAGCTGAGCTCGAGGACGCCGGCGTACTCGCCCTTGTCGGCATCGAGGTAGAGGAACCCGCCGCCCTTGATCGCCTTGGCGTCGATCTTGACGCCGATGCCGTTCGGCGACTTGAAGCCGAAGTCCAGGTCCAGCAGGCCGAGATTCGGCTCCACGCCGCCGGCCCGCAGGTCGAGCTTCATGCCGATCCGATCGATGACCAGGGAGAACGGGCCGAGGGTGATGTCGGCGCTCGTGGAGAGCTCGAGGGCGGTGTGCCGGTTGCCGTCCGGGCTGTCGCCGATCTCGATGTGGCCCTTCTGGATCCGGAACGGCCCGAAGTGGGTGATGTTCGCCGGCACGTTCGCCTCGAGCCCGCCGGACTTCGTGGAGACCGGGCTGGCCTCGAGCGCGAGCGGCGACCGCGTCGTCCGGTCGAGGCTCGAGGGCGTGCTCGTCGACGACGACTTCGGGCCGCCCTCGAAGCGGAAGCCGTTGCGGTCGTAGACGAGCGCGAGGTCGAACCGCGTCTTGAGCTCCTGGCTGAGCGACGAGATGAAGCTGTCCGCGTCGGAGAGCGCCAGGGAGATGTCGACGCCCTTGAGCTCGGCCCGCACGGACGAGGTCGCCGAGAGCTCGAGCCGGAGCGCGATCGTCTCGACGTCGAGGTGCGGCCCGTCCCGCTCCCCGAACTCGAGCGCCTTGGCGTCCGCCCGGCCGTACGCCGCGCCGGCGCGGAGGAGGATGCCGGCCTCGAAGTTCCACGGCCTGGAGATCACGACGGTGCCCGCGGCGGGCACCTCGACCGAGAGCGTAAGCCGCCCTCTCGTGTGGGAGATCCCGCCGCCGACGGAGAAGAGCAGTTTGAACGGCGTGGTCGCCGTCGACGGCACGTAGATCCACGTCAGGCTGATGTGCTCGTCGGTGCCGACGCCGTCGGGGTGCGGATTCGAGGCGTCGATGGTGTAGGCGGTGCGGGCGACGAGGTCGACCGTCGGGGTCTTCGAGTCCAGGTCGGGCTCGTAGCCGTAGGCGGCCCGCACCCGCACGGGCAGGTCGTCGCCGAAGATCGCCGCCGCGATCGAGCTGCCGACGCCGGTCCAGTTTCGCACGCCTGCGAGCACGCTCGGGTCGGTCACGTCGGACGGTGCGCCCGACTTGCCGCCGAGCAGGTCGACCGCGCGCAGCACGTTGAGCCCCTCGACGTCGTCGCTCGAGGCGAGCCCGCCGACGACCCCGGTCGCACGCGCCGCGCCGTGCACCACCGGCCACCGCGTCCTGATCGACTCCGCCGCGCCGACCTGGCCAATCAGGGAGAGGAAGTCCCAGAGCTCGGCCACGCTGAGCTCCAGCGAGCCGAAGAAGTCGACCAGCAGACCGTAGGCGGCCTTGACCTCGGCCACCGTCGTGTCGAAGGCGGCCTTGTCGACGTCGATCGGATCTCCGTTCGGGTGCCGCATCCGGATCTTCTCGCCGGTCGGCAGCTGACCCTGCGGGTTGCCCTGGTCGTCCACCCCCAGGTCGCTGCGCAGCTCACGGCTCAGCGCCGGATCGCTGAAGGTCTCGTGCATCCAGTCCACCGAGTCGGCGACCACGTCCATCAGCCAGACGAGCGGGTTGAAGGTCTCGTCAGCCACCGGCGGGCTTCGCTCTGATCTCGGGTGGGGTCTCGGTCGCGGGGGCCTTCAGCGGCGCGCGGTGCACCGTGTGCGGGCCGAACGCGACGTTCGGGTCCGCCGGCGGCCCGGTCGGCAGCGGCTTGTTCTCGCTGGGGAGGAACGGCTCGGCCGTCACCGGCGAGTAGAGCCGGTGGACGATGTCCGGCCCCGCCGGCTTCTGCTCGAACTGCACGGTGCCGAAGTTGGGCGCGAAGAGGAGCCGGCGAAGCAGCGGCCGGTTCTGCACGAGCCGCGTCTGGTGCACCGTGGCGATCGCGACCAGCTGCTCGTCGATCGGCTTGGTCTTGACCGTCTCGGCGAGGGGCTCGGTCTGCAGGCCCGTGGGCAGGTCGGCTCGCTTCGTGATCACGTCGACGACGGTCTGGATCCGCCAGCGCCAGTCCGGGCGCTTGTCGGCGGCCGCCGGGAGCTTGGAGCCCGCGGGCCACGGGGACGTCGGTACGAGCGCCGGGTTCTTGCGCAGGCGCGAGCGGCGGGCGAGCGAGATGCGGGCGCCTGCCGGGATCAGCGCGGTGGCGTCGATGCCGTCCTTCCACGCGAGCCGTTCCATCGGCACCTCCTCCGCCTGCTGGAGGTTGCCGATCTTGCGGATGATCTGGTCGACGACGTCCTTGAAGATGTTCTTGGCCGGGCTCGAGATGCATTGCACGAGGCGCGCCGGCTCGGGAATGGTCTTCGTCCAGTAGTCCAGGGTCGTCGTCGACGCGTAGTGGACGTCGCCGGACAGGATGACGACCGACCGGTAGCTCGCCAGCCGCGCGACGACCGCCTCGAAGCCCGACTCGTTGGCCGACCACCCCTCCCGGTCGTACTTCTCGCCGCCGCGCTCCCCGCGCTTGCCGCAGCCGGCGCTGCGGCGCGGGTCCGCTTCGTCTCCCGAGACGAACCCGGGCACCTCGCCGATCGTGTTGGCGTGGATGTTGTCGATCGCGAGCTGGGCGAGCGGCTGGCCCATCTGCTCGATCACGACCGGGCTGAACACCGGCACCGGTGAGACGACGAGGAGCACCTGCTGGGTGGCGGTCGCGGGCCGCTCGGGCAGCTGCTCGCCCAGGTTGTCGATCAGGTTGGGCGAGTCGAGCGTCGTGTTGTTGATCGCCCGGTGCGTACGGGTGTCGAGCACGACTTCCTTGTAGTTCTCGTTCTCGAGCGAGTAGTTGAAGACGATCCGCTTCGGCTGCGCGGTGGTGGTCTTGTCGAACCCGAGCAGGATGTCGAGATTCGTGTTCGGCGTCCCGCCTGCGATGGAGGCCGGCATCGCGTCGAGCACCTTCTTGCCCGGTTTGTCGGTGCCGAAGTGGGCGGGATCGTTGCCCCAGCCCTGCATCAGCGCGTACGCGAGCAAGCCGTTGCGGACGACGTACCGTCCCCACTCGCGGTTGTAGACCTTGCTCGCCCAGCGGCCGTTGAGGTTCCAGTCGTCGGCCACCTCGTGGTCGTCGAAGATCATGTACGTCGGCGTGTTCGCGAGCACCTGCGCCACGGTCGGCGTGACGCCGGCGTAGCGCGCGAGGTGGTGGGCCGACCGGTTGAAGCCCTCGAAAGCGTCCTTGTTGACGGCCGGGTCGGCCCAGTTCTTCTTCAGCGTGGCCTCGGGCTGCGTCGGGTCCGCAGCGCTGCAGAACCACGGCCGGTTCAGCCACGGCGCGATCGCCGGCGCTGGAGCCGTGGCACCGCCCGGGACGCCGGGCGGCTTGAAGACGTCGGCGAACGCCGGGATCTTCCGCCAGACCCGCGGGCTCCAGGCGTGGAGGTGGAGGGCGACGAACTCGCCGAACGTGATCGCGTGGTTCTCCGTATCGCTGCCGGTGAAGCCCGCGAGCTGCCAAAGCAGCCAGTTCCGCCGCATCGGCGGCAGGTTGGCGAGGTTACCCGGGAGTCCGGCGCCCGTCACCGGCGTCGACCCCGTGCCGCCGGTCCGCGGATCGGGCGGAAAGCCCGGCAGCGGCTGACTCCCGCCCATGACGTCGGCCGCGAGCGAGATCACCAGCGGGAGGAACGTCGTGGAGATGTCGTCTGCGTACACCTGGTCGCCGGTGAGGAAGAGCTGGTGCGGCCGTCTGTCGGGTTGCTGGACGAGCGGCGCGATGCCGGCGAGCGCGTCGAAGCTGCCCGCGCCCGCACGCCGGCAGCTGCAGTGCGCGACGCGGAGTCCTTCGGCCGCCGTCGTACCGACGAACTTCGCGGGCGGTGCCAGGAACGTCGGGAGCCGGTCCTTGACGAACCCGAGCGCCTTGTGCAGCGGCGCCGCCGCGTCGACGCCGGCCAGGCGCGCGCCGGCGAGCTCGTCCTCGAGGAGCTTCTCGCCCTGGAGATCGGACGTGCCGCCGCCCGTGAACGCGAACGTCAGGGTGTACGAGTAGAGCGCGCCCGCCTGGAGCGGGGCGCCGCCGGTCAGATCGACCGTCACGACCGCGACGTGCAGGTTCGCGGCGATCCTTCGCGTCTTCAGCTCGCCAGTGCCGACCGGCGTGTCCGCACTGCTCGGCGTCGTGCTGCGCTCGCCTTTCCAGATGAGCGCCTTGACGGTCGCTTCCGCGCTGAGGGCGACCCAGAAAGAGCAGCTGCGGAACTCGACTCGCCGCACGATCGGGCCGGCGAGAACCTTGGGCAAGACGGCGATTGCGCACCTCCGACTGGGAGGCGATCGTTGGCGGGACGGCAGCTACGACCCTAATACGTTTCTCTCGCTAGAGCCAGAGGAGGCAGACAGGTCCCGCACCCGATCTTGAGCGTCGGCGCGATTGACCCATTCCGCCGCGCCGTGTACAAGGAAGCGCGACCACCAAAAGGACGGTAGCGCGCGATGGTCATTGGCGACTCTTTGCGGGCCGTACGGCGAGAACTCGCGTTCGAGCGCGCCGACCGTCAGGGCGACCAGTCGACGATCGGCTGGCTGATCTCCGGATATTCCCTCGTGTGGGGTGCAAAAACTCGATTCCGCCTGTAAATCTGAGGCTTCTCAGACTACGGACCGAATTTTCGGCACCCACAGGGCGCAGGGGTTCCCGTCGGCGGCGGCGCGCGCACGATCAAGCTGGCCAAGCAGAGCAGCGACGCCATCGAGGCTCTCCGTGCCGATGTTGCCGAAGCGAGCGGCCCGGAATACGAGCGCGCCGCGCAACACACTTGTGCCGCCACCCAGTTTTCTGATATTCGCGCGCGCGTGAACCATGAGTTCGGTCGCGCGTCGATTCAGCCCTCTTGGGGAACGATCGAGCTTGCGAACCCGACGCGCGCCATCGAAGGTATTGCGAGTTTCAGGCGCTCGTGGTGGCGAGCGCGTGCGGTCCAGTGAGCGAGCCGCCCTGCAACCTGCAGGCACGCCAGCTCTCGCCGCGGTCGCTGCTCTCCCAGATCTGCCCATCGGCGAGCCCCGGCGACCGGACGGTGGTCGCCGGCAACAGGTGCGTAGGGCATCGCCGGCAGCGGCTCCGGAAGCCCGCCCGCGAGCTCCCGCCATGCCTCGTTCGCGCGCCGCCGGTAGATGCAGGCCTGCGGGTCGCCGCCGCCATGCGCGGCATACGGGCCGGTGCTCGCCGAGACGTACCAGAGCTCGGGGTCGTCTGGGTCGACGGCGACCGACCAGGTGTAGTGGCGGTCGCGCCCCTCGTCCGCCGGCTGCCAACTCTCGCCCCCGTTCTCGCTGAAGGCGGCGCCGCCGCCGCCGGCCTCGTACGCCTGCCCTGCACGCGCGGCTGCCAGGCGACCGAGTGCACGTTGCGCTGCGCACCGGGGCGGTGATCCTGCCAGGTCATCGCACCGTCGCGCGAGCGCATCAACCCGCCGAGCTCGATCCCGAGTCCGGAACGCCCGCGGTAGCTCGATCAGCCCGGGGTGTTCGTCGAAGGGATGCGCGCCGCTGCGAGCCCGCTCGGCGACGCATGAGTCGGGTCTCAGGGACCTGCTCGACGCTCTCGCTAGGCTCACGCGCGCGTGGACAGCAAAGTCGCCTGCGGGGCGACCGGGTACGTCACCGGCAGGGCTAGGCCTTGTTCCCGAGCCTCAACCACTTGCGGATCTTCGCGATCAGGGTGTTGCTCATCGGGAAAGTCTACGACCGATGACGGGCGGCCGTGGTTGCGGTCATGATCGGACGGTGGGGTTACGGATGCCGGCTTTTACGCGTGGCTTGGTCTTTCTTGCCGGCAGGTTGCGCAGTCTGCACCACCGTCGTCGTCGGGGGGGAGGGTTGCTTGCCCGCTATCCGGCGCGCGCTGGCGAACCGGCGCTGCGGGTCGTCATCCTGACCGCCGAGGTCGGGGAGGGCCATGTGGCCGCCGCGCGGGTGCTCGCGGCCGAGCTTGTCTGCGAGCGAACGGACGTCGAGGTTCTGGTCTGCGACGCGCTCGTGGGGCTCGGCCGCTTTCTCCGTTACGTCCTGCTCGATGCCTACCGCGGCCAGCTTCGCTTCGCCCCCTGGATCTTCGGCCTTCTCTACGGCCTCTTTGCTCGCTTTCGTGTCCTGCGCGGGCTCGGGCGGGCCGGGCTGGCGTTCTTCGGTGCACGCTCGCTGCTCCGATTCGTCGATGGCTGCCGGCCGGACATCGTCGTCTCCACCTTTCCGGCGGCAACCAGCGTGCTCGGCTCTCTGCGGCGCCGCGGC